>Ga0307408_100001014_pt1 | contig 21600 bp, 15 predicted proteins | sample 322Cmetagenome_FD_202116 | JGI IMG/M metagenome (GOLD analysis project Ga0307408, IMG submission 202116) | Maize rhizosphere microbial communities from greenhouse at UC Davis, California, United States - 322HYB-C-3 | ecosystem: Host-associated > Plants > Roots > Rhizosphere > Soil | place... | reverse complement strand
CTGACAATTGCCGCGCTTGCTCCAGGTTCGGATGATTCTCGCGCTCCATGCGGACCAGCAGATAGGCACCATCGGCCGGTTGCGTTACAGTGAGCACTTCCCTGTCGATGCCCTGCGCATGCCAGTCCTCGACTCTCGCAATCAGCGTGTCGATCGCTCCACGCGCGGCGTCCGGCTCGAGCACTTGTAGCTCCGCGCCTCGACCCGCCGGCACAAGATGATAGAAGCAAACGCGCTGAATCTCTTGCTCCTCGATGAAATCGAGAATCTGCTCGATGTTTTCCACATTGTGCCGCGTCAAGGTCAGCCGCAGGCCGGTTTTCTGGCCGACCTCATGGCAATTGCGGAAGCCGCGCACGGCAGCGTCGAAGGCACCTTCTTTCCCACGGAACTGATCGTGAATCGCACCAATGCCATCGAGCGAGATTCCAACGTAGGCGACGTTTGCAGCCTTTAGCAGCGCCGCTTTCTCCGGCGTGATCAGCGTGCCGTTGGTGGAGATGGTGAGCTTCAGTCCCGCTCGCGACGCGAGTTCGACGAGATCGAAAAAGCGAGGATGGATCAGTGGCTCGCCGCCGGAAAGCAGCAGCGATGGAATCTTGTACGCGGCGAGGTCTCCCACCACGTCTTGCATCTGTTCCCACGTGAGCTCACCGGGATACTTCATCGCCATCGAGTCGGAGTAGCAGTGCACGCAGCGCAGGTTGCAGGTGCGGGTGATATTCCAGACGACAATCGGCCGCCGGGCGCGGGCACTGTGCGGCGAAGCGTGGCCGTGGCCATAGCGGAGATTATCGGCAGGCTGGGCCTGGCCGGTCCAGAGGCGGGTGAGGTTGATCATGGTGCTAGAGCGGGTTGATAGGCACAGGCCGGATCCTCCGCGAAAGGATCGCCAGTCACGCCGTAGGCGCGGGCTCGCGAGCCACCGCAGATCTTCCGGAACTCGCAGCGACCGCATTTCCCGCCCAGCGCATCGGAATCGCGTAGGCTGACGAATAGCGGATGCCCGCGATAGATCGTTGCGGGATGGTGGTCGCGGACATTGCCGCAATCGAAAGGCAGGAAGCCGCTGGGACTGACGACGCCTGTGTGGGAAATGAACATCACCCCCCGTCCGTCGCGGATGCCCAGCGGCGATCGCATGCCTTGGCGTCCCTTGTCGCCGCCCTTGCCACGTTGCGCGAGCACGCGGCGGAAGTGATGGCCTTCGGTCGTCTTGATCGCAAACGGTGCATTGCCGACAAGGTCGGCCATCTCTTCAAAGATCCGCTCGAGATCATCCGAATCGGGGACTTGATCGGCTCCCGCGCGACCGGTGGGAACCAGGATGAAGATACTCCACATTGCCGGCTGGAGCTGGAACATCAGCCGGCGAAAATCGGGAAACTCATGCAAGTTCGAGCGAGTGAGCGTGGTGTTGATCTGCACCGAGAGCCCTACATCGTGCGCCATTTCGACGGCCTTCAAGGTGCGGGCGAAGGTGCCCCTCACGCCACGGAAACGGTCGTGGCTTTCCTCGGTCGCGCCATCGAGACTCAACGAAATGCGGTCGATGCCAGCGTCGCGGAGCGCGGAGAAATCGAAGTTCAGCAGCCGCTGGGTCCCGGATGGACTGAGGCCGACCCGCATGCCGAAGTCGGTCGCACGGCGCGCGATGGACAGCACGTCGCGCCTCATCAGCGGATCGCCGCCCGTGAGGATCAGCATCGGCGGCGCGAGCGCTGCGAGTTGTTCGACGAGGTGGATGGCTTCTTTTTCATCCAGCTCGTCCGGATGCCTCCGTGGCTGGGCCTCGGCACGGCAGTGTTGGCAAGCCAAGGCACAGGCTCGGGTCACCTCCCAGAAAACAAGGAAGGGGCGCTCGGCGAAGGGATCGCGAACTTGCCGGCCGGCTGGAAGCGGGGCAACCATGACGTGACGAAGGAAACGCCAAGTCACTGTTTTAGGCCACGCCGTGCGTCTCAGTCGCTGCGCATATCCTGCTCCCCGTCCAATTCCTTCTTCTTGTAGAGCAGCGCACCATCGTCGCTGAACTCGAACATCGGTGCGCCGACGACTTCCCAGTGATAGCCATCAGGATCGGCAAAGTAACCGCTGAAGCCGCCCCAGAAAGTATCTTGAGGCTCCTTCACCACCGTCGCTCCGGCAGCGCGGGCGCGCTCGATCACGGCGATGACTTCATCGTTCGTCTTCACGTTGTGCGCGAGGGTGATGCCGCTGAAACCACTGCGCGACTTCGGAGTCTCCGGTGAAATGTCCTCCGCCAGGTGAGCGAGTGGATAGAGCGAGACCCAACAGCCCGGCAGCGGAAAGAAGCACACGCCGTCGTAGTCGCGAACCGGAGCGGTATCGAAGATCTGCCCGTAGAATTGTGCTGAGGCTTCGAGATCGGCGACTCCAAGAGTGACGACGGTGACGCGGTTCATGGGGCCTTCTTGGAACGCATCGCCGGCACCTGATCAAGATGCGAATCGGCGGCGAGCTTTTGATAGGCTTTCGAACCCGCAGCATGGACGGCGATCTTGCCTTCGCCATCGAAGTGAAAGCCCCAGCCGTAACGCTTCGCCAGCGGGGAACAACGCAGGCATGGCAATGGCTTCGAACGAATGCGACCAAGAACCTCGGCGCGGCTCTCCCCAGTCGGCGGCTCGCGGAGCAGTTCGCTTTCGACCACCAGTGATTCGTGGGTGAAATGATGCGGCCGCCCTAACAACAACTCGAGCTGGATCAGGTGCACCGGCTTCTTTCCACCACGACACGGTGGCTCGATGCCGGTTGCCTCAGGACAATCGGACGCGATCCGGATGAAGGTGTTGCGGAAGGTCATGACACGGTCTTTCGGCTGCGATGATCGGCCAGTAAATCGAGCAGCCACGGGCGGATTCCGGCGAGATCGGGATCGCGCGCACCCATGGTGAGCATCTGCTCGGGATTGGTAGCCGCCGCGCGATGGAAATAATTGCGAGCCTCGTCGAGGCGGTCCAGCACGCAGGCGTAGCAGGCGAGATTGTAGAGGACCAATCCATTCGCCGGGTGACGGGTCAGGGCGGCGAGCAGGACCATCTCCGCTTCTTCGATCGAGCTGGCGCGCCGCTGGGCATAGGCAGCTTGGATCCACCAGCCGGGATCAGAGGGTTCTTCCTCCGTCATCGGCAAGCAGATCGCCGCGGCGGCAGACCAATCCTTCAGGCGGAACAAGGCGTCGACGCGAAGATGAAGCGCGATCGAATTGGCGACCGCCAGCTCATCGAGCTCCGCCAAGGCATCCTCCGGCATCCCGAGCTCCAGGAAGCCCAGGGCGCGGCGGCAGGCACCATCAGTGTCGTCGGTCACGGGCGTAGTTTCACCGATCCGGCGATTTTCGCAAAGTCTCTGCTGCGAGAAACTCGGCCGCGCGAATCTCCGCCCAGCTTTCGGCTTCGCCATTGAAAAAGCCGCAGTGCCCGCCGCTCTCGGGCACTTCCAAGTGGAAGAGCCCGCTGTCTTCCGCTTCTTCCCTGGGAAAACAACCCGGACCGAGGAACGGATCGTTCGCAGCATTCACCAGCAAGGCGGGGATCGGAATCCGGGCAAGGAAGGGCCGCGAACTACTACGAGCCCAGTAGTCCGCCGCATCCTTGAACCCATGGAGCGGCGCGGTGTAACGATCATCGAAGCCACGGAAGTCGCGGATCTTTCCTGCGCCCCGCAAATCAATCTGATCCGGAAATCGCGGCCTCTTCTCCGCAAGCTTCTTTCTCAGCGAGACAAGGAAGCGCCGCATGTAAAGGTGACGGTTGACCGGCGACGACAGTCGCACCGACGAGCATGCGAGATCGCACGGCACCGAAAAGGCGACCGCACGATGCAGCCGCGGCACGGACTCGCGCTCTCCGAGATACTTGAGCGTCATGTTACCACCGAGACTGAAGCCGACGAAATCGATCTGTGATGCGGAATGCACCGCAAGCGCGTGGCGGACCACATGATCGAGATCATCCGAGGCTCCGCTGTGATAAAACTTCAGCAGCCGGTTCGATTCCCCGCCGCAGCCGCGGTAGTTCCATGCCAAAACATCCCAACCGCGGCGCTGCAATGCCCCGGCCATCCCTTGGATGTAGGTGGCCTGCGAGTTCGCCTCCAAGCCGTGCGATAGAATCACGAGGCGATCGCTGCCACTCGTCGCCCAATCGAGATCAAGGAAGTCGCCATCGGAAAGCTCGATGCGCTCCCGTCGTGTGGTGATCTGCGGGACCCGGCGGAACAAGGCCGGCACGATCGTCTGCATGTGCCCGCCACGAAGCCAAGCCGGGGCGCGGTAGTGAGACGAAACAACGGGCACAGCGCGGATTTAGAAAACAAGGGATCGTTCCGCAAGGAGCAGGTTCCGCGTCGTGGAACTTGCACGAAGCTCCCACCGCCGATTGCATGCGCCATGTCCTTCACCCTCCATCCCCGATTGGCGGCCGGCACGTTCGAGCTGGGCGAGCTTCTCGGCTGCCGCGTGCTTTTGAAGAACAACGCGGTCTTCCCGTGGCTCCTGATCGTGCCGGAGGTGGAAGAAGGAATCGAGGACCTGCATCAACTCGATCCCGAACAATACGGCAACGTCGCCATCGCCATCCGGCTCGTATCACAATTTGTCACCGACCACTTCCATCCGGAGAAGCTCAACGTCGCCTGCATCGGCAACCAGGTGCGGCAGATGCACATCCACATCGTCGGACGCTCGGCCGGCGATCCGGCCTGGCCAGGCGTCGTCTGGAGCTTCGAGGGGAAGAAGGGATACCGAACGACCGAAGTGGAGACGATCCGCGCCGCGTGGGAATTGCACGCCGGATGACCGCTCAAGACGGCAGCGTCGTTCGCAGCACCACCGAGTCCACCTCCGCGCGAAGCTGCCCCCCGCCCTTCGGCAGCAGGAAGAAGTCGCCTTTGGAGAACCGGTTGCCTTCACAGATCACCGCACCCTCGGCCACCGAGAAAATCGAGAATTGCCCGATCTCCCGGTTGCCCGCGGTCTCGCTGGTAGCCAGCGAGAGCTTTTCCACGCGGAAGTATTCGCATTCCGCAATGACGCTTCCCTTTGGCACATCCATTCGCGGCGCGAAGTCCTCGAAATCGATGCTCGCCAGCGACTCCGCTACGTGGAGTTCGCGCGGCTTGCCATCCAGCCCCATGCGATTCCAGTCGAAGACCCGGTAGGTCGTATCGCTGTTCTGCTGGATCTCGTGGATCAGAAAACCCGCGCCAATCGCATGCAGCCTGCCCGATGGGATGAAGATCGATTCACCCGCCTTGGGTTGGATCGCATGGACACAATCGGCCACTTCACCGCTCTTGATCGCCTCTTCGAAGTCCGCTCGGGTCGCGCCGTTCCGCAGCCCCACATAGAGCTTCGCCCCGGCATCCGCGCCGGCGATGTACCACATCTCGGTCTTCGGCTCGCCGCCCAGCTCCGCCGCCAAATGAACCGGCGGATGCACCTGAATCGAAAGATCGTCTCGCGCATCCAGCACCTTGATCAGCAATGGGAAGCGGTCACTGTCCGGCAGCCCGGCGCCGAACACCTCTTCGCGGTGCCCGGTCCACAGCTCATGTAGCGATTTTCCCGCATACCCCCCCCCTCGGACCACCGATTGCTCCTTCTCCCGGTCCACGATCTCCCACGACTCCCCATACGGGGCGTGGTCCGGAAGGTGCCTTCCATACTGGCTTTCCAGTTCGCGTCCGCCCCAGACGCGCTGCATGTAGAGGGGCTCGAAAACGATCGGTTCCACGCCGGGACGATGCAGCCGGAAGGCGAAAGCGAAAGTCCGGGGTGTGCAATCCTTGGCAAGCAGACTGAAAACTAAGGATTTCCAGACTTTCCAGACCACGAAATCAATCTTGCCCCACCGTCTCTTGCGGGGGATGCTCGCGCGGGGAGAAATCCAGAAATGGCAAAGAGTGACAACCGCAAGCGAGGCGAAGTGCCCGAAGCCCCCCGATGGTCCAATGAGGTCATCGGGATCATCCTTATTTGCGCCGGGCTGATCGCATTCCTGGCTGTTATCTCTTACACACCCAAGGACTTACCAAGATTGGGGATCCTTGAAGCCTTCGCCCAAGACCGCGCCCCGGGCGAGCCCAGGCACAATTTCATCGGCATCGTTGGTGCGCTGCTCGGGTTCGCCCAAGTCTCGCTGTTTGGCTCGGCCGGCTACATCGTGCCGGTCGCCCTAATCTGGTTCGGCGTGGCGAAGCTGGTGTTCGACGCCCGGCTGTGGCCCCGGACGATGATCGGTTTCACGGTGCTCACGCTCAGCGGGGCGGCCTTCATGCACGCCCTGCGCGGCAATCCAGACGACTTCACCGGCCCCGGCGGCGTCACCGGCTACCTCCTCGGCGAGTTCGTTTTCCTGCGCCTGATCGGCAAGGTCGGCTCGCTGATCCTGCTCGGCGGCACCTACCTCGTCGCGCTTATCCTGCTCACCGGTCAGAAGCCCATCGGCTTCATCAAGGGCTGCTCGCGCTTGCTGGCGGATCTCATCGCCCGCTTCCGCGAACGCCGCGAGCAATCGAGTCTCGAAACCGCAAAGGAAGAACTCCGCGCTACCGAACGGGAACGCGAGCGTGAGCGCCGCCGCAAGGAGCGCGAATCCTCCAAGGCCAGCGCTCCCGCCGACGAACCGGTAGCCGAGCCGAATCCGCAGCAGGAGCTTCCGCTTCGCGAAACACCCGCACCGCAGATCATCGATGCCTCCCAGCGTCGCATCGCGGCATCCAAACCCGGAGCCAAACCCTTCGACCACAAGTCCGCCGGTCACCTCTCCCTCTCCACCGCCGGTTTCGAAGACTACGACCGGCCCGGTTTCGACCTGCTCGATCCCATTCCGGAAGAAGAAGCGCCCGAAACCAACCGCGACGAGCTCCTCGCCACCCAACGCACGATTGTCGATACCCTGCGCGCCTTCGGCATCGAGGTCACTGCGGGCGACATCACTCGCGGGCCGACCATCACCCGCTACGAAATCTATCCGTCTACCGGCCTGCGCGTTTCCCGCATTTCGCAGCTTGAAGCTGACCTCGCCCGCGCTACCCGCGCCGAGCGCATCAACATCCTTGCCCCGATTCCCGGCAAGGACACCGTCGGCATCGAGCTCGCCAACTCGCAGAAGGTTTCCGTCCCTTTGCGCGAACTCCTCGAAGACCCGGAGTTCAGTTCGGCGAAGAAGAAGATCCCGCTCGCACTGGGCAAGGATGTCTATGGCAAGACGGTCATCGGCGACCTCGCCGCGATGCCCCACTTGCTGGTCGCCGGCGCCACCGGTTCAGGCAAGTCGGTCTGCATCAACTCGATCATTGCCTCGATGCTCTTCAAGTTCGGGCCCCATGAGCTGCGCTTCATCATGGTCGACCCGAAGGTCGTCGAGATGCAGATGTACAACAAGCTGCCGCACCTCGTCGTCCCGGTCGTCACCGATCCAAAGAAGGTCGTCGCCGCCCTCAAGTGGGTGGTGAATGAAATGGAGAAGCGCTATCGCGTCTTCGCCAAGACCGGCGTGCGGAATTTCGATTCCTTCAATAACCGCGTTCGCCCGGAAAAGACCGAAACCCCGGCCGAGGAAGCCGCGGACGAGCCCCCACCGTGGAACGCCGACGAGGAGGTGGACATGGAGTCCATCGAGTCTATCGCCGCAGCACTTGAATCCGGCGAACTCGGCCCCGAAGCGGAAGAAGACGAGCTGCCGATCGAGGAGGACAAGATTCCCGATCGCTACCCTTACATCGTCGTGCTCATCGACGAGTTGGCCGACCTCATGCAGACCGCGCCGGCCGATGTCGAAATGTGCATCGCCCGTATCGCCCAGAAGGCCCGCGCCGCCGGCATTCACCTGATCATCGCGACGCAGACTCCGCGCGCGGATGTCGTCACCGGCATCATCAAGGCGAACATCCCCTGCCGCATCGCCTTCCAGGTTTCCTCACAGCTCGACTCCCGCGTGATCCTCGACACCAAGGGCGCGGACAAACTCGTCGGCAAGGGCGACATGCTCTACCTGCCGCCCGGTTCGGCAAAGCTGGAGCGCTCGCAAGGTGCCTTCGTTTCCGATGAGGAAGTCGAACGACTCGTCAATCATTGCGCGGCCCAGGCCGAGCCGAACTTCGAGATCGATATCCAGCGCTCGATCGACAGCGGCGGCGACGATGGCGACGACGGGGAAGAAATCTCCTCCGCCGATGAGGAGCTGATCATGAAGTGCATCGATGTCGCCCGTCAGGAGCAAAAGTGCAGCACCTCCCTGCTCCAGCGCCGCCTGCGCCTCGGCTACACCCGCGCCGCACGCATGGTGGACATCCTCGAAGCCCGCGGCGTCGTCGGCCCCGGCGATGGCGCGAAGCCCCGCGAAGTGTATCTCAAGTAAGGAGTGTCGACATCCTGTCGACACGGCGTGGACGGCATGTCCACTCACCTCAACACCGCTCGTGCCATGCGGCACTGGCATAGCGACTCGCCGCCGTTTCTGCGATCCACTCTGCATCCGGAGAAAAATCGCGTTTGATCACCTGCTCCGCCAGCGACTCAGCCAACGCCTCCGGACAAGCCTTCGCCATCACTGACCCTTGGTGCAGCAAACCGCGTGTAGTTCGGCGCTGGCCAGCGCCGGCAATTTTCCGTCCCGTCCCGTCCATCACATCGTGCTCCACCGGTTGGAGAAAGCACTCGCCGCCGATGGCCAAGGGCATTTCTCCGGAAAGGTGGGCCTCGATGCCACTGGCTCGTAGCGCCGAAACCAATGCCGCATGGATCACCCGGTAGCTCTCCCCACCCCGCGCCTCCGCGAGACCGGAGCCGCTCGGGACGAACAGCGTGTAGGTCCAGTCGGCGCGGTGATCGACGATGCCGCCGCCCGTCCAGCGCCGCACCCAGTGCAGGCCGTTTGTAGGAAGATCGGCGGTTTTCACGAAGTAACCCAAGCTCCCCCAACCCGCCGTCCACCGGTAGGTGCGCAGCACTGGCGCATCGCAGCTCTCCGCCAGCCACTGGTCTACGGCCATGTTTTCGGGGCCATTGCGGGGGACGGGATCGAGCCAAAGCTGTAGCTGCGGAAGCACGCGGGAAACGATGAAGTTCGAAACGGCAAGTTCCAAGCGCCAAGGAAAGACAGGCTTGCGCGAAAGCCGGTGACGCGCACCCTCGGGCCATGCCCTTCACGCCCAAGCCGCACGCCGCCCTGCTCATCGTCGGCCACGGCTCGACTGAGAACCCGGACTCCTCCACGCCCTACTTCGACCACGCCGACGAGATCCGCCGGCTAGGTGCGTTCGGCGAGGTCCACTGCTGCTTTTGGAAAGAGGAACCCTCGATGCGCGAGGCGGAGTACTTCATCGATGCCGACGAGGTCTACGTGGTGCCGGATTTCATCAGCGAGGGCTACTTCACCCAGGACGTCATCCCCCGCGAGCTGCGACTCGAAGGCCCGACGACGAAGCGCGCCGGAAAGACGTGGCACTACACCTTGCCAGTGGGTGTGCATCCTTCGATGACCAGCCTGCTGCTGCGCCGCGCCAAGGAAGTCTCGCCCGATGCCGATCCGGCAGAGACTACCCTCTTCATCGTCGGCCACGGCACCGGGCTGAATCAGAATTCGACCAAGGCGATCAAGGATCAGGTCGCCCTCATCAAGGCTTCCGGTGCGGGCTACGCCGAGGTGCTGGATGCCTACATGGAAGAGCACCCGCTCATCGCGGAATGGGCGACGCTCGCCACAACGCCGAACGTGGTCGTCGTCCCGTTCTTCATCGCTGACGGCCTGCATAGCTATCAGGATATCCCGGTGCTGTTAGGATTCGAAGCCGAGCCCGGCGAAGCCGCCAGCCAACGCGAGGTCTTCCGTCACAATCCGCACCATCTGCGCGGCAAGACTCTCTACTACTCCTCCGCCATCGGAACCGAACGGCACTTGGCCGACGTAATCCTCGATCAAGTCGCCGACTTCGACGCGAAATATCATGAAGCTCGCTAAACGCCTTTCCGCTGCCGTCGCCGATGGCATTCGTCGCATCGGCCAGATTTCCATTCGTCCCCAAAACGGAGGTTATCTGTTACATCACATCGACGACGAGGACGGTGACCTCGCTTCGTTGGAAAAGTTCGAAGGGTCTGCCGCTGCGCGCGACCTCTCGACGTGGGCGGAGGATGGCCACTATCGTTTCACCAAGGGCGAACTCTCGCTCAAGCGCGGTTGGCTGCTGCAGCTCTCCTCAGCGGAAGAACTCCGGCAGGCGCTCGACCACTTCTATCCCGCCGCCGCCGGCCTGTGGTTCGCCCACCAAGACGGGCGACTGGAAATCGAGCACCTGCGCGACAAGCTCAACCGCCAAACCGGCATGTATCGTTTCGCCCGCAATCTCAGCGATGCCGGCGCGCAACGTCTGGTGCGGGAAGTCTGCGGCCCGGGAAACTGCTGCGTGAAGAAGATCCTCTGGCAGATCGATGCGAACACGCCGCTCGAAGCCAGCGAGGCCAGCCGTTTCGACGGCGTGACCGGAGACGTCAACCGATCACAAGCCATCCCCCTCCTGTGCCGCGAGGCCTGCAATCACTTCGTCGCCGAGGCGCGCAAGGCATCGAAGGCTGAACAGGATGCCAAGGCAGCGGGCTAGCGGAGCATCGCCATATCCGTTTCCCTCAATCGCGCCTCGATACTCTTTTTCAGGCTCTCGCGGATCTGAAAGAGGCGCGCCTTGAGAGTGCCGGGACTCCGCCGGAGATTCTCTGCATATTCCTTGAGAGGCCGATCGGTGGCGTAACGGACGAACAACAACTCTTGATCCCTGGATGAGAGCCGCTCCAGGCAATCCTTCAAGGCCCGGAGCATCGCTTCATCGTCCGCTTCAGAGATGGGATCAAATACCGGCGACGACTCGTGATTCTGCCGATCCGAGAATACCCGCTGATCACGACGCTGCTGCCTCAGTTGATTGAGCACTTCCAAGCGTGCGATGGTGAATGACCACGCCCTGAAATTCGAACCCGCCTCGAAGTTCGCTCTCTTTTGCCAGAGGATCATGTTTGCCCTCTGCAACAGATCCTCTGCCTCATGGTGATTCGAGACGAGCGACTTGATGTAAAGCAAGAGCGATCGCTGGTGGGCGATGAGCAGCTCTTCGAATTCGGCGGAGGTTGTCGCCGGACGGCATGGGTGAGTGATCATGGCAGAAAACGGATGAAAGGGCGGATCACGGCTGAACCCTCAACTGGAGGAACAGCTTCGAACTCCCCGACAAGGCACCGGAATTGATCGACAAGGTGACGGTCTCGTAAGCGAGATCCACGTCGGGCACTGAAGACTCTTCGGTCACGGATACCGGCGACCAATCGACCAGGTTGTCGCTACTACGATACTCATAGTGGAGTCCGGCAGTGCCGTGCATGCGCAAGCGCCGGTGACTGAAACGGAACTCACCTGCCGGGAGCCGCACCTGCAGCAGCACCGGCGTGGCACGGGAGTCATCCGAGAGAGCCGGATTGGTGCCGAATGCCCATTCACCGAAGTTATCGATTCCATCACCATCCGGATTCGCGACGGGTGCGCCTTCCGGCGTGGTGACGTTGCCAAATTCAGCATCACGCCATTCGGCGTAAGTGGCATACGGGTGAACCTCCTGTGAGATCCAGGCAGCAACAAGTTCCGCGGCCTCAAGATCAGGCACGATGGTCGCCAGCGGCGGCATGCGACTGTAACCGTTCGCACCCGCGATGCGGTTGAAGAGGATCGAGTGAGGCACGTTGCCCGCCACGACCAGGCGATCATCGGGATGAAGGGGAGCATCCACGGTGGTCCCGTTGAGCAGGCCGGTCTCAAGCAGTGATAGATGAGCACGGCCGTCCCAATTTCCCCCACCCGTTCCGCCGGACTGGTGGCAGTAGGCGCAATTCACATCGAGGTAGGAGCGGACCCGCGCTTCCAGTGACTGCTCGGATTCGTCCGGCCGGTAGTGCCGGGGAAGGCTCGATGGATTGCCGCTGAAGCCGGTCAGATAACCAGTGGACGAGAGCGCACTGAGCAAATTGCCGGAGACCCCGGCGATGCTGCCCGGCCCATTGAGCTGGCGCATGGTGAAGGAAAGCGCGTGTCCTGCCTCCGGCGTGTGGCAGGTCATGCAAGCTGCTCGCGAAGGAATCTCCCACGCGACACTGGTGGGTGCGCCATCGAGGGTGATATTCACCGGCACGTTTTCTCCATCATCGCTGGCTAGCATCGCGTCGTTTTGGATGCCGCCATTGACCGCGTTCCAGCGATAGGAGACACCGTAACTGCCGGTGTCGTTCTTCACCAGGAAGCGGGTCTCCAGCCTGCGGCGAGGAGAGCCGGCGACCGGCCGCCGGTCGGTGTAGCTGTGGCCATCGATCGTGCGAGTGAAGGTTTCCCAAGCTACGGGATAGTCGAAGTGCTTCACCCAGATCATCCCGCTCGGAAAGCTCCACGGCGCATTCTGCGAGTAGCCGACAGTCTTCGCCGCGTCGTTGATCAAGAACCAGCGCTTCTTCTCCGCATGATCCGACCAGAAGCGGAGATTGGGCTGGTAGGAGTTACCACCCGGGTTCGGCGACAAGTCGGCGAGGTCCGCGAAGAAATTCGTCGCGCCTAGCGTTGGCGGAAGCGTGGCATCATCGGTGCCCAACGTGAGGCGTTTGATGCCACCGGTGCCCTGGTTGGTGCCGTTGTTGCCGCGGTCGAGCAACAGGATGTCGCCGGTCGCAGGATCGGGCAGCAAGCCGACAATGGCAACCTCTCCTGCAAGACGATTGATCACCGGCGCGCCGGACGTGCGTGCCACGCTCCAGATGTTTCCGGAAACGTAATCCGCGCAGACATACTTCCCTGTTAGATCGGGAATCCCGGTGCCTCGATAGATGAAACCGCCGGTGATCGAGCGACCTTGGAAGGTCCCTCCACCTTGCGCGTAGTCCCACAGCGGCGCAGTGATCGTGGCCGCGGACTCCGGCGCGCCATTGAGCAGATCGCCCGCGCGCTGGCCGACCTCGGTGCCCTCGCGCCAGCCCCAACCACCATTCCCACCGGGAAGTAAAACATCCAGTTCCTCGCGGCTGCTGCGGCCGACATCACCCACCCACACCTCATCCACCGTTCCATTGCCGTCATTGTCTTCGGTGGAAAATTGCCACGGATTGCGAAGACCCATCACGAAGATCTCGGTGCGGACCTGTCCGGGATCGAGGGTCACGCCGTTGAAGGTGGTGGCGCCGACGAGCGGGTTATCGGGAGGAACCGCGTATCGCGCGACACCGCCGGGCCGCGGAATCATCAGATCAGCGTCGTTGCCTTCGGGATCTGTATCCGGTCCCGGATCGGCATTCGGCGGCAGGCTGCCGGGGCGCTTGTCCACGTCGATGCGAATGATGCAGGACCACAGGTTGCGGTCCACGTGCTGCGAATTGTTGTGCCCATCCTGCTGTGTGCCTTCATCGCCGAAACCGGCATAGAGGTAGCCATCCGGCCCGAACTCGCAGCTGCCGATATTGTGGATGGTATCGTCGCAATCCTGCTCGATGATGATCTCCTCGGGTCCGGCAGTGAAGGGTGCGCTCGTCTGGCAGGTGAAGCGGGACAAACGCACCGTGCCGGCATTCGAGTTGTAGGTAACGTAAACCTGGCCGTTGTTCGCCCACTCCGGATGCACGGCGATTCCCTTGAACGCCTGCTCGTTGTTGTCGTGGTTCACCGAAGCGGTGAGGTCCGCCACTTGAACCTTCGTGGGTGCCGTTATGTCCGGGATCAAGAAGACCCGGCCATCTCCTTCGGCCACGAAGAGCTTCCGATCATCGCCCGACACCGTGCTGAACCCGTGCGGAGAGTCGAAGGTTATCCCAGGGAACGCATCCACCAACCGCAGCTCTCCGACCGGAGGAATCGCGGGCATCGAGACAAACGCCGAGTCGAAACGGGCGCTCGCGGTGAAGTGAATCGTGACCGTGCCGACATCGCTGAGCGTACTCCCCGCCCCTTGGATCTTGTAAGTGAAGGAATCCGTCACAGGCGTGCCGGAGAGATGCTGATAAAGAATCGTGCCGTCGGGACTCACGGTCGCCGTGCCATGCTCGGGCGGCGAATCGATGGCGAGCGATGAGGGGGCAAGGAGCCCGGCGTCGTTTGCCAGGACTTCGAAACGGGCCTTGCCAAGATGATGCATCGTGGCGCTGTCGTCATTCGCGACCGGCGGGCCGTCGTTGAGATCCCCCCACGTATACGCCACGCGGACATTGTCCCACTGCACAGCTCCCGTTCCTCCTGAAGCCAGCCGGATGGAAGACGACCAATTCACACTCGTGTGTGGATAGCTTGCGACCGGCGTGCTCGACGCTTCTCCCTCATCCAAATTGGGGTTTAGAAAAAGCTCCGCAACGTCAGCATCGAAATCGAGCTTGGCCACCAGCAGGTATTTCACCCCGGGGACTGGGGCGATGCCGGAGTAGGCCCACTGATTGGCATTGAGATCATGGATCGCGAACTCACGCACGCCTGAGACCGGATTCGCCGCTCCGGGCACACCGAAGAGGTAGCGCTCCGCACCGAAGTCGTAAGTGCTGGCGCCGCTCCACGCCGTATCCGCAGAGCGGGTCATCTCGAACTTGTAGTACACCACATGGGATGAAAAGTACGGTTCCCCGTTCACGGAACCGGCTCGTTCGTCGGAGCCCCCTTGCGAGCCTTCGACCGGGCCATTGTATTCCCGTTTCGCGCCGCTCTCTTGGGTCACGAGAACTCCCGCAGTCACCTGCGGCGAACCCGCCGTAGCGTCCCAATCCGAGGAGTTGCCCGTATGCCCGATGAAAGGATCGTTCTCCGTGGAATTGTCGGCGTCCCAATAGAGTCCGCCGATCTTCCCCGCGATGGGGCCGTCGGCATAGTCGAACCGCTCTCCGCCGACGAGTCCCGGCGGATGAACCGCACCGGGATACATCGTTGCATTAAGCGGATTCGTGCCTGCGCTGACTTCCGCGCCATCGGAGAATCCGTCTCCGTCGCTGTCTTCTTCCTGCGGATCAGTATCGCGGAGGTATTCGTCGACATTGGCAAGGCCGTCTGAATCCGCATCGAGAAGTGAATCATTGATCCCCACCACGAGACCATGAGCCGTTTCCCAGTCGTCCGGCATGCCGTCGTCGTCCGAGTCAGGATCGGTGAACTCGAAATCATTCCACGAGGTGGCCACGGTGAGCTGGTCCCACTGACACGTGCCACCCGAGGCAAGACGAACGGCGCTCGACCAGTTGTTAGCGGTGTAAAGCCCGCCCGCGTCGCATGAGTTGGCTCCGGTGGCTTCCGTATAAAAGTCATTCGCGTCGGGATCGACCCAGAGGCCGATGAAGTCGCGATCGAAATCGAGCACCGTCACGATGGTTCGCGTGGTATTGCTCGCTGCGATGCCACTGTAGTAACGTGTGCCTGTCGCGTTGATCTCACAGCCATACTCGAGGTTGCCCGAAGCAGGATTCGCCGTATTGGGAACACCAAAGAACACCCGTTCCGTGCCGAAGTCATACGAACTGGCCCCACTCCACGAACCACCGGAGACCCGCGTCAGATTGAAGCGGTAGAACACACGTCCTTGCCCGCGCACAGCACCGCTGCGCTCATGATTGTCTTGGCCATCGTTGGAAGCGTTACCCGCGCCTTCTATGGTTCCATTGTACTCGCGCTTGGCACCGGAGTTCGCGGTCGCAAGCCGACCCGAGACCACGGTCGGCGTGCCGAAAACATTGTCCCAATCCGACGAAAACGCGGTCGCGGCGTTCTGGAAAAGGTCACGATTGAATCCGGTGCCACCGTTCTGTCCAGCGACGGCGCTGTTGTCCGGATAGCTGAAATCCTCCTCGCCGATTTCAATCGCATGAACCGGAGCGGCAATGAGCAGGGCGAGAAAAAGTAATCTCATCGGATGCGGACGAGGCGTTTCAGAAAGGAATGACGCTTGGACGAAAGGCCCGCCCTGCATTGAGCAAGGCGGGCCGTTTGGACGTTACAGATCTCCTCGATCAAGGAGGGGTCGGACCGTCTTCCGCACGGAAGAACAGCTTCGACGTCGTGCCCGGAGTCACCGGGATCACAAACGGCTGCGGCGTGGTGCTGTCAAAATCGAACGGTGGTTCGAAGGGTACCCACGTCTGCAGGTTCGTGGAGCTACGCAAGTGGAAGGTCTGACCCTCTGGGATACCCGCCGCATTGATGCTCAGCATACCCGTTCCGACATCGTAGCTTGCGACCGAGAGATGCACCGGGCTGGGCAGTTCGCCAATCAAGCGCTCCCAGGTATTCGCCACCACCACGTCATCCCATTCGGTATCGCCGGTGCCAGTCGAGGTGAGGCGCATGCCGGTGGCCCAGTTCGTGCCCGCATAGGCGCGGGTCACGTTAGCGACATTGGCGGCTTCAGTCGTCGCCAGGTTGGGATTGATCCAGAAGGACAACAGGTTCCCGGCATGATCGAGCTTGCCCACCACCGTGTAGGTTTGATCCGCCGCAATCGGCAACGCACCACCATCGGTGGTGACCGCCGCGCCTTCGCGGATGCCCCACTGCGGGACACCGGCATTGTCCACGATGCCGAAGCCGAGACGTTCGACGTTGAAGTCATCGGGGCCGAAGACACTCAGCGTCGCTCCCGCACGACGAGTCATCGTCGTCTTGAAGTAAACGACCGACGACTTGAAGTTCGCGGCATCGATGATTGCGCCCATGCGTGCTCCGGTGGGAGCGGCATCGGAGCCTGCACCTTCGTCCGGACCATTGAAATCGCGATACGCATTGGTTTCACGAGTCACCAGCTTGCCACCGGCCACCACCGCCGTGCCATCCCAGTCGGAGGGATTCGCGGTGTGCCCGAGGAAGGGCCCGTTAAAGAGCCAGTTCTCGTAATCGAAGTAAGTACCACCAGCCAAACCAGCTATCGCTCCGTCAGCATAGGAGAAGCCTTCAATGCCGATCAGGCCCAGCGGTGCACCGATGGTTTCATTCGGATCCATCGGATCGGAGGTATTGCCACCAGTTCCCTGGACCTCGCCACCATCGGTCTGACCATCGTCATCGGTATCCGCATCCAAGGGGTCGGAGTGATAACCGTTAATCCCGTGGACCTCGTCTCCGTCCTTCACGCCGTCACTATCGGTGTCGGCATTCAGCGGTGAGGTTCCCTCGTCGGCTTCATCTCCATCGGACAGGCCGTCGTTGTCGCTGTCGTCATCCGTGGGATTGGTCTGAGCGACGTATTCCTCGAGGTTCGTGCTGCCGTCTGAGTCCGCATCATCATTGGCATCATTCACGTCGGGGTTGAAGCCCCACAGAATTTCGTAGGCGTCCGGCATGCCATCGCCATCGCCATCGGAAGGCAGCGAAGTCAGCGTGTTCCAGGTAGTGCCGACCACCAACTGATCCCAACCGGTCGTGCCGGTGCCACCGGATCCAAGGCGCATGGCAGTGGCTCTCATCTGCGCCGGTGCCACATTCAAGGTCGCCAAGATGGGAGAAGAACCCTCCGACGAGGAGAGGTTCGGATTCACCCAAAGGTCCACGCGGGATGCCACGAAGTCGTAGCGGGCAACCAGAGTCGCCGGCGTTCCCGTGATCGGCGCCACCCCGGAGTAGGCAGTGACGCCGCCGGAGGTCTGCTCAATGCCATACTCGCGAACTCCCGATATGGGACTCGTCCCGTTAGGGACACCGAGGAAGATCTTCTCCGCGCCGAAGTCGAAGAGGCTGAGGCCACTCCATGAGGCACCCGCCTGACGGTTGATGTTCACTTTCACATAAAGGACATCGCTGCCATTGACCCCGGTCGCCGCTGCGTCCTCACGGAAATAGCCGGACTTTTCACCCACGATCGCGACGGCGCTGTTAGAGCCGGCGTGGAAAGCGCGCTTCAAGGAGCTCTCCTGCGTCAACAGCGTGCCAGCTTGGATCATCGGAGTTCCGGCAAATGCAGTCCAGCTGCTGGCCAGTGTCGTATGACCGAGGAAGGTTTCACCGAGGGCGCTATTGTCATAGTCCCAGCCCAAGCCATCGGAAAGCCCTGCGGCAGGACCATCGGAGTAGGTGTCGAAGAACTCCAAGGCGACCAGGTCCATGTTGCCATTGGTTGTCGGGTCGTCACTGGCGTGGCCGGTGCCGGGCAGCGTTCCGAGCGCGATTTCCACGGAATCGGCAGTGCCACCGGAATCGGTGTCGGCGCCCATGGGGTTGGTGAAATAGACGTCGACCTCTTCACCATCGGTCAGGTTGTCGAGGTCGCTATCCGCAAGGAGCGGGTTGGTGCCGGCGGTTTTTTCCCTTTTGTCGTCCAGCCCGTCTCCGTCGGTATCCCCAGAAGTCGGTGAGGTCTTGTCAGCGAACTCGACTGAATTGGAAACCGTGTCGTTGTCGGGATCGCCCAGCGCACCGTTTGGGCCATTCTTGGCACCCGGCAAGGTTTCCCCGATGGTGCCATCGTCATGATCGTCCAAACCATATTGTGCCTCCCAGGAAGCGGGAAGGCCGTCCTGGTCCGCATCCACGAAGTCCTTGAGACCTGCGTTCACAGGATCAAGGGCGACCGAAAGATCATCCCAAGTCGTGCTGTTGCTGGAAGCGAGGCGCACCGCGGTGGACCAGTTGTTCGGCGTGTAGGCACCACCGGCATCCGCGGAGTTCGATCCATCGACCGGATCATAATAGTCCGTCGAAGAAGGATCGACCCAGATGCCCATATAATCGCGGTCGAAATCCAGGACCGCGACGAACGTGTGCGTCGCATTGTCCGCGGGAATACCACTGCGGTAAACCGTGCCACCGGCGATTTGGCAACCCCACTCGATCTGTCCCGAAACACCATTGCCACCAGGCGACCCGAAGAAGGCCCGCTCGGTACCGAAGTCATAGCTGCTGGCTCCGGCCCACGTGGTACCGGCACCACGAGTCATCGTGAAACGGTAGAAGACCCGGCCGGCGCCACGAACTGCACCCGAACGTTCAGTCCCATCTGCATCCGTACCGGCGGAGCCTTCGGTCGGGCCGTTGTATTCGCGCTTCGCACCGCTGTTGTTGGTGGTTAGCGCGTTCCCTGTGACCGTCGGAGTGCCTCCGGTGTTGTCCCAGTCCGACTTGGTCGCGTTGTGGACGTCTGTAATGTTATTGAAATCAAAGCCGGTACCACCGGCCTGATTGACGATGTTTCCATCGGCATAGGTGAAGTTCTCGGTGCCGACCAACTGCGCGTGGAGGGGAATGGCAGATGCTCCTGTCAGGAGGACAGGAAGAAGGGTTTTTTTCATGGGTCTTGGGTTTTGGGTAGTTCGGGGATTTGAAAACGGAGAAGCCACTGCGGGCATCGACACCGGGTTCAGGCGTTGCCCAGTGGCGGAGAAAAGGAGTCAAATGCGCCGGCGTACCAGCAGGAGCGCAGCACCGGCAAGACCGAGCAAAGATGTGGAGGGCTCAGGTACCGGCAGGACATCGGCGAAGGTGGTGCCCACCCTGAGGTTGTCCCAAGTGCTGGTGTGCCCGGAAGCCAGGCGCAGCGATGACGACCAGTTGGTACCGGTGTAGGCGCGCGAGACATCAAAGGAACTCGCAGTATCGGCACCATCCGGATTGACCCAGAGCCCGAGTAGATCGCTGTCGAAATCGAGCATGCCGATCAACGTGTAGGTCTGGCCGGTAACGACGGAGATGGTGCTGTTGGTCTGGCCACTACCCACCACGTCGATGCCGAAGAAGTTTCCACCGTTACCGCCGCCGGGAGCGCCCCAGAAAATCCGCTCCGTGCCGAAGTCCAGGGAGCTGACGCCTCCCCACTGATTCGCAGTGGTTGGTGTGTAGCTAACGGAAAAGAAAAACACACCATCGGCACGGAAGGCTCCTTCCCGTTCGTTACTGGTGGATCCGGTGCCTTCCGTGACGCCTCCGAATTCGCGATGCGCGCCATTGCCGCTCGTAACCAACGCGGAGGAGACAATCTGTGTCTGGCTGCCAAACGTATTGTTCCAGTTGGACGCCGTCTGCGCGGGGGCGCCCGCCTCGTTCGTCCGTTCGTAATTCCAACCGGTGCCACCGGTCTGCCCGGCGACGTCTCCGTCGGCATAGTCGAAGTTCTCGGTGGCAATCAGGGCGGCTTGGCTCGCAAGGGGGAGCAAGCCGGAGGTGATCAAGGCGGGGAGAAAGGGGTTCTTCACTTGGGATTGTTCAAATAGGGCTCTTTCCGGACAACGCGCCCGGCGAAGACGCATGGGTTTGTGCGCCTCTCATCCGGAGTCCGACGTTTCGAAGGGGAGCCCGCCAAAAAAATGCGGGAACTTTGAAAAACCTCCGCCACTCACAAAATGCAGGGGTGAATGCGCGGGCGGAAACCCGATCCGCCCGCGCATCCGCCCGACTTCTGGCAGAACCCAAATTGCCGGATGCGGGAAACCCATGATTCGATCCCGGACGACCAAGCGAAAGCGAGGCCGCCTCCAAGCGATCACGGGAGATCTATTTCATGAGTCCGGTATCGGGCTGCATTTCCCGCCAACAAAAACGCGGCGCTGATAATTTTTCTCCGCCCGGCTCGTCCTCGATGGTGTACGCGCCGATTGAGCTTGCGTGGGGAAATCCCGACGCCTACCCCAGAAAAAAGAGACCCACCGCCGGAGTCCTGCGCGCGAACCACTACCGGCTTGAAGCCCGTGAACGAAGAGAGTCAACACGACGAGGAGATCAGCGGAGCGATCATGGAGGTCGCGCTGTCGCTGGACGATCCGAACGCGCGGCAGGCTTTCCTCGAGCGTGTCTTTGTGAACAACGAGGCCGAGAAAGAGGAAATGACCCTCCTTCTGAAGGCGACCGATGACGCCGCCACCTTCTTCCTCGAGGCTCGTGAACAACGCGCCAACCTTACCGCGACGATCCTTTCGGAAACGCACCAAGGCAGACCGCCCGGGCCTCGCCGCTTCATCGATGGAGATGCACCGCCGGAGAAACTCGGACCTTACCGATTGATTGCCCGCATTGGGGAAGGCGGCGGCGGGGTGGTCTATGAGGCCGAGCAGGAACACCCCATCCGCCGGCGTGTCGCTCTCAAGATCGTCCGCATGGACGTCGAGAACCAGAGCGCTCTCGCCCGCTTCGATATCGAACGGCAGGCACTCGCGATGATGGATCACCCGAATATCGCAAAGGTCTTCGACACCGGCACCACTCCTTCGGGGAAGCCATACTTCGCGATGGAGTTGGTCACCGGCGAGCCCATCACGACCTACTGCAACCAGCGCAAACTCGATTGCGCAGCACGACTTGAACTCTTCGCCCTGGTTTGCAATGCCATCCAGCACGCTCACCAGAAGGGTGTCATTCATCGCGACATCAAGCCATCGAACGTCATCGTCACGCTTCAGGACGGCTCACACGTACCGAAGATCATCGACTTCGGCATCGCCAAATCCGAGGCCGGGGAATCGATCACCGCCCACGACCAGTTCTTCGGGACCCCCGCTTACATGAGTCCCGAACAGGTCGCCTTGACAGGGATCGACGTGGATACCCGCAGTGACATTTTCAGCCTTGGGGTCCTGCTTTTCGAACTTCTAACAGGTTCCACGCC
>Ga0307408_100001012_pt1 | contig 21616 bp, 15 predicted proteins | sample 322Cmetagenome_FD_202116 | JGI IMG/M metagenome (GOLD analysis project Ga0307408, IMG submission 202116) | Maize rhizosphere microbial communities from greenhouse at UC Davis, California, United States - 322HYB-C-3 | ecosystem: Host-associated > Plants > Roots > Rhizosphere > Soil | place... | reverse complement strand
CCAGGACCCGGCCATCAAGGCGGTGGGCTTCACCGGATCCATCCCCGGCGGACGAGCCCTCTTCGACCTCGCCACCTCCCGTCCCGATCCGATCCCGTTCTACGGGGAACTGGGGAGCCTCAACCCGGTGGTAATCACCCCGGCAGCACTGGCCGAACGCAGCGGCCGGCTCGCCGCCGGACTGGCCGCTTCCTTCACCCTCGGTGCCGGCCAGTTCTGCACCAAGCCCGGCCTGGTCTTCATCCCGGCGGGTTCAACCTTTGCCCGGGAAGTGGCGGAGGCCAGCAAGGACAAGCCCGCCGCAGGCATGCTGACCAGCAGGATCGCCGAGGCCTACCCCAACGGACTGCGCAGCTTCGCGTCCGTGCCCGGGGTTGAGGTGGTCGGCGGCCGCGTGGACCAGGACGCCGCCGCCAACGGTGCCGCGCCCGTGGTCTTCTCCACCTCCGCGGCCGCGGTGCTGGAACGGCCCGAACAGCTCCTGGAGGAGTGCTTCGGCCCCACCACCATGCTGATCGAATACACGGACCAGGACGAGCTGTCCGCGGTGCTGGCCAAGGTGCCCGGCAGCCTCACGGCCACCCTGCACGCCCAGCCTGGCGAGGACATCGACGCCCTGGTGGAGCAGCTCTCCGAACGTGCCGGCCGGGTCCTGTTCGACGGCTGGCCCACCGGCGTAGCAGTGAACTGGGCCCAGCAGCACGGCGGCCCGTACCCGGCCACCACGTCGCTGTTCACCTCGGTAGGTGCGACGGCGGTCCGCCGGTTCCAGCGCCCGGTCGCCTACCAGGACGCGCCGGAATCCGTGCTGCACCCCGCCCTGCACGACGAGAACCCGCTGCGCATCCCGCGCCGCGTGGACGGGGAGCTGGTGCTTCCGTAAAACGCTCTCTCACCTAATACGGGACGAGCACAAACGCTCCCTCAGTTGTTACCGCGGCTCCGGTAACAACTGAGGGAGCGTTTTTCGCTGCCGACGCGGAAAATTTCCCCCGACGCGGAGATTCCCTGACGCGCCCAAATATGGGGTGCGACAGGGAACACGCGAATCGACAGCGGATTTGCGCGTCGGTAGCGGGCGGCAGAGAGAACCCCGGAGCCGTTCGGCTCCGGGGTTCTTGCCTGCACCTTTGTTACAGCTGGAGCGTCACGGGGCGCTGCAGCCCGTTGACCGCCGTCGAAGGCCAGCGGGGGTCAACCGTCAGGACCTGCAGCCCGGATTCGGTGAGCTGCACGGTGTCCTCGATCTTCACCCTGGGACCGGACGGGTTCCAGGTGAAGGTCTGGCCCAGGACCACGGTGTCGGTGGCCGACGACGTGACGCGGGGGTCACGTCCGGCGTACCCGGCCGGTCCGCCCTGGTGGTGCTGTTCCCACTGGTCCATTCCGAAGCCGTGGTGGACGTACGCGGCCTTGATTTCGGTGAAGATCCGGTCCAGCCGCGCGCCGGGGACCGTGGCATCGAAGATGTCCGCCTCCACCGCGGCGATCCGGGCCTCTGCGTCGCGCTCTTCGGCGGTGCCGGCGTCGAACCTCACCCAGCGGGTGATGTTGGCTACCAGCCCGTCGCGGCGGGCGCAGACCACGGCCATGGCACGTCGGCCGAGGGGGGAGTGCGTGGCCAGCGGGTGGCGGAAATCGCTCCGGGAACTGCCGTTGCACAGCAGGACCAGCGGCTCGGCCCCCGAGGCCACCACACGCTCCGCCAGTTGTGAAACCAGCCCGAATTCGGTGGTGTCCGGCCGGGCTGCGGAAAGCACGTCGGTCATGATCGCCGCCAGCTCAGCGCTGAGCCGGGCATACCGGGCACTTTCGCCCGGCAGCAGCTGCTGGCGCGCGGCCCGCAGTTCGGCCGCGACCTCAGCCTCGGCCAGTGGCTGCTGCCCGGCTGCTGCGGACGTTCCGACGGCGGCGGCAGCCTCGTGCAGGTTCCCGTACCAGGGGACGGTGTGCAGGGAGACGCCCGCCGGGAGTTCCTCGGCCGCAATGCGCGCCGCCTCGTTGTTGAAGGTCACCAGGTGGTCGCCCGTCCGGTCCACCAGCACCGCGGCGATGGGGTCGCCGGCAAGGCTGATGTGGACGCGGCTGCCGTCCAGGTACCAGGTAAGGGCCGTGTGCGTGGTCAGCAGCAGCGAATCCCGGCCGGCGGCATCCAGGATGTCCAGCACCCGGCGGCGCTTGACCTCCCGGTCTGCGGCGGAGGCGGGCGCAACCCGGGCGTCGCGGGCGGCCGTGAAACCGGCCTGGCCGGTGGCGGATGCCGGGACTGCCGGCGGGGCGGCTGCGGCGGTTGTCTGGGTCATGCGGGGTCCCCCTGGTTGATCAAAGCGTCGATATCGGATGTGGCCAGGATGCCGTCGGCCACAAAGACGGTGATTTTCCGGCGTACCGGTTTGCCGGGTTCAGCGATGACAGGTGCGTCCCAGGCCAGTGACTGGCCCACGCCCGGGTAGCCGTCCACGCGGACGAACCATGGGTCCGTGGCGTCGTGGGGCGCCACGAAAACCAGGGTGGCGTCCTTCCCGCCGTCGAACTTTCCTGCCCAGGCGAGCCAGCGGGTCACGCTGCCATGCACTCCGGCTTCGCCGCTGCCGGCGGGCGTCCATACAGTGGCGTCCCGGCATTCCGGCAGCCGCCAGAAAAAGCCGCCGTAGCCGCCCTCGTGGCGGCCGTTGGATCCGGGGCTGCCCAGGCTGACCGGCTTGCTCCCGGCGGGGGACAGTGCGAACTCGAGGGAAAGGCTCCAGACGGAGGGGCCGACGCCGGCCCACGTCCACGTGCGGTCCTCGGCCAGGACCGGGGCGCCGTCCGGGCCGTTCCAGCTGAGGCGTTCCCGCAGCCTGCCCGGGCTGCCGGAAACAGCGGCGGTCTCTTCAACCGGCGTTTCGGTGACGGCGATGCTGCCATGGTCCGGCCGCCAGATGTACTGGCCCGCCTCCCGGGTATAGGTGCGGCCGCCCCAGAAGTTGATGCCGTCCACATCCTGCAGCGCCACCCCGACGCCCAGGTGCCACACGTGGTCCAGCGGCTGGTGGTCCGTCACCACGGTGCCGCCCAACGTGCGGACCGGGTGCAGGTAGGGGCGGGGGGAGGACACCGCGCGGATGTGGCTGCCGTCCTGGTAGTCCGCCACGGCCGTGCCGTCAACGGTCAGGCTCCGGACCGGCGGAAGCCGGCGGGCCCAGGGGACCCCGAGCTCGGCAAACGTGGCCTGCGCCTTGGATGCACGCTCGATAAGGTCCGCGATGCCGTGCACCACGGGGTGCGCGTCGTCGCCCGCACCCTCCCAGGTGATGTGGTCCGGCCCGATGGCCTGCGGCGCGGGAGAGGTGCGGATGGCTTCCAGGACAGTGGTGAACGCACCGGTATCCTGCAGCGAGCAGAGCAGCGGCGCGCCCGTGGACCGGGCCTCGAGGAGGTTTTCCAGCAGGTCCGTGCGGCCGTAGGCCTCCCGGCGCTCGCCGTCGGGGGTGCTGATGACCACCTCGTCCCGTGTGTAGAACAGGGTCACCTCGCCCAGGGTGCCGTGCACGGTCACCGAGGGATCCAGCTGTTCCGGTGCGCAGAGGGTCAGGCCGCAGAGGAGGGTGGCTCCCTGCGCGGTGCGGACGCGGATCACCGAGGTGTCATCGCTCTCGGTGTCGTGGGCCCGGTACAGGTCTGTTTCCACGGCGGCGACATCCGCCATCGTGTGTGCGCCGGCCAGGTGCAGTGCCGTGGCTACGGCATGGGCGAGTGCGTTGGTGGCCACGCCGTCCACCACGTCGGTGCCGTCCAGGCTCCGCTTTCCTGCCCAGCGGGAGCGCCTGAAGTACGCCTTGGTCCGGACCCACTGGCCCTTGGCGCTGAAACCCAGGACGTCTCCGATGCCACCAGACTCCACCAGGCTGCGGATGGCAGGCAGGGCCTGCGAGCCGAGGCTCTGGAAACCCACCTGGACCAGCCGCCCTGCGGCGTCCGCTGCGGCGACTACCTCCTGGAACTGGGCCAGCGAGGAAACCGGCGGCTTTTCCACGTAGACGTCCATGCCTGCGCGCAAGGCGGCAAGTGCCAGCGGCGCGTGCGTCTGGATGGGGGTGGCAAGGATGACGACGTCGGCAGGCGCGTTGGCAGCGGATTGGGCGGCGAGCAGCCTGTCCAGGTCGGGAAAGACGGCTACCGAGTCCTTGAGCCGGCCCGGTGCCGGAGGGTTGGGATCAGCCACCGCCACAAGTTCCAGGACGCCGGCCTCTTCCAGCCGGGCGAGGTTGGCCAGGTGCCGCTCGCCAAAGCCGTGGACGCCCACCAGGGCGATGCGCGGAACCGCAGCCGGAACAGGCGCGGCACCTGGAATGCTGTGGCCGTGTTCGGCAGTGGCGGAGTGTTGAGTCATCAAGGATCCTTGCAGGCTGGGTGTTCAGGGATTAGGCGTATGTCTTGAGGGCGAGAGTCGAGGCCAGGAACTCTGTGGCTTCTTCCTGCATGGCGGCAGAAAACACATGCCCGCCGGGCCAGAAGCTGCCCGTGTACGGGGTTCTGGCGCCCTCGCTTGCAGCGTGCAGCCGCTCCAATATCCGGTGGGCTTCGCGCATTCCCTCTTCGGGGAAGAGTTCGTCGGCCAGCGCGTACTGCACCAGGAACGAGGCGTCCGAGCGGGCTGTGAGTTCGGGCCAGTCGCCAAGCTTCCACAGTCCGGGCGTCTGCAGCAGCCAGGAGTGGGCGTCCAGGTAGGCCGGCAGGAGCGACTCGAACGTCGTCATCATGCAGGTCACCACCGACGCCTTGATCCTGGGGCTGAGTGCGGCGAGGGCCAGGGACCGTCCGCCGCCGCCGGAGAAACCGAGGCAGCCCAACCGATGCGGGTCCACGCCGGGAAGGTCCGCGAGGACGTCCAGCGCAGCGAGGTCATCGTGGGCCACCATGCCGGCCAGGCTGGTACCGAGCAACCCTGCGGTCTTGGCCACCGTTTCCTCGTGGAATCCCGCCGCGGCGTTGTAATCATCCGCTTCCGAAGGCACGACGCCGTCCTGCCGCCGTTGCGCCCGCCACGCCTCGAGCGCGGCGGCGGTCCGCCAGGGCGGGGTGGAGAGGTTAAAGCGGCGGCTGCCCCAGGCGAAGGTGTCGTGCGCCAGGACGGCGAATCCCTTCCGGGCGGTCTCTGTTGCCAGGGCACGGCCGTCATAATGCCCCGCCCGGGCAGCGGCAGCGGACGGGTGGTTGTCCGGCAGTTCGACCAGCCGGTCGGCCCCGCCGAATTTGTTGCCGCCATGGCAATGGAGCGCCAGGACTCCGGGCAGTTCGCTGGGTTCGCCGGCAGGCCTCACCAGCCAGCCCGTGGTTCTCGGCCCGAACCCCAACTGCCAGCTGAGCTGGGAGGTGGTGACGCCGTCGTACGTTTTCTCCCACTCCACCGTCACACGGGGCGTGCCGGACGTGCCTGGAACTCCCAACGCGTCAGCAAGCTCCTGGCGGCCGGGCGTCGCAGCGGCGAAGCGTGGCTGTTCGCGGATGTAGGCAGGCCAGTCCTCGAACCCGCCGATGGCGCTGGGGCGTGCAGCGGTGTCCACTGGCCTGCCTCCTTCCTGATTGTGCCGGTGCTGCCGGGATGGTCAGCCCAGGTTCGAGTTGACCTCGTTGATAACGCCCTTGGCGGCGTCCCGCGGGGAAACCTTTCCGAAAAGGACATCGGTGTTGTAACGGTTCAATACTTCCATGGTGGCGGAGGATCCCGCAGGGAACGGCTTCGGCGGATCGATCTTCATCTCGGCGATCCGGTCCAGGTAGGCGGCTTCCTTCTGCTGGGTTTCCTTCAGCAGGGGCGTGATGCCGGCCTTCAGCTCGGTGTTGGCGGGCATGCCGCGGTCACTCTTGATCTTGCTGGCAGCGTCCATGTTGTTGACCAGGTAGTTGATGAAGAGCGCGGCTTCCTTGGACTGCGGCGACTTCGCGGAGATGGCGTATTCCATGGAAGAGCGGAGCCAGGTGCCGGGAGCCTTGCTTTCGCCGGGAAGCTTCACCATCATCAGCGGAGCGCCGGAGTAGGAGGTCATCTGGTTGCTCCAGGAAATCTTCATGGCCTGCTTGCCCTGGCCCATGAGGGTCATCTCGGGTTGGGCCGAGCCGTCCTCCACCGTCTGCGAAGCCGAGGGCGCTCCGCCGGTGTCCATCAGCTTCTTATTGAGCTCGAACCATTTGGTGAGCGTGTCCTCACTGATGCCCATCTTCTTTCCGTCCTCCGTGTAGAGCTCCTCGCCGTTTTGGCGGGCCCAGACGGCAACGAAGGAGTCGTTGGACATCGGCGTGGTGCCGAACGTGCCGGCGGGAGACTTTGCGGTGATCTCCGCAGCGATGTCGACGTAATCGTCCCAGGTCCAGGTTTCATCATCCGGCAGGGGGACGCCGGCTGCCTCGAAAACAGTGGGGTCCAGCACCATGGACATGGCATTCACGCCCGCGGTGATGGTGTACTGCTTGCCGTCGATTTTGCCCAGGTCCACCGTTCCTTCAGCGAACTTCGACGTGTCGAGCTGGTCCTTTACTGTGTCCAGGTCAAGCAGCACGCCGCGGGAGGCGTACTCGCTCGGGTAGGAACCGCTCATGGCGAAGACGTCAGGAGTGGTTCCCCCGGCAATCTGGGTGGCCATCTTGTCCCAGTAGGAGCTGAACTCGGTGTTCTCGCCCTGGACTTTGATGGTGGGATTGGCGGCCTCGAAGTCCTTGATGACCTCGAGTGTCGTTTTGGCACGGGAGTCGTTGCCCCACCAGGCGAAGCGGATGGTCACCGGGTCCTCTTCGGTGCCCACCTTTCCGGCCTGGGGGCTGCTGCCGCAGCCGGTCAGGGCCAGGGCCAGGCTGGCGGTGGCTGCCGCCACTCCTAGTACTGACCTTTTGCGAACGAACTTCATGGTCCTGCCCCCTTGCTGGTGTTCCATAGCTACTGTTCTAGAGTTGAGTGATGCCGGTTACAGAAAACGCTTTCTCAAAAATTAGCAAAGGGCTATACATCAGTCAAGAAACCGTTTACTTTGGTAGCGAGCCGCTTTTCATCCAGCACCTCGGGCGGCGCTCGGCAAGCGCATTCCGCAGATTCTGCGGATTCGCCCCAACCGGCGCCACAGGTGCCCGCAACCATCGCACCGCGATGACAAAAACGTGGAGGCCACGATGACCAAAGGAGACCACATGGCCGCGAAGCACATACCCAGGGCCCTGCGTCCGGCACTTCAACCGGCCGCAGCCGGCCCGTACCCGACGGGGCACCTGCAGTGAGCGCCATCAGTGAACTGAGTACTCTGTCCCGGCGGAAGGGCAAAGCCACTGCCGAGGAGAAGAAGGCGAACGGCCGCGACAACAAGGCCGCGTACATCTTCCTGCTGCCGTGGCTGGTTGGCCTGGTAGCCATCACCATCGGCCCCATGCTGATGTCCCTCTACCTGTCCTTCACGGACTACAACCTGCTTCAGCCGCCGGAATGGACCGGGCTGGACAACTTCACCCGGATGCTGACCGATGCCCGGCTGCACAACTCGCTCGGTGTGACGTTCACCTACGTCTTTATCGGCGTTCCGCTGCAGCTCGCCGTCGCACTGCTGATCGCCCTGGTCCTGGACAAGGGCCTGCGCGGACTGCCGTTCTACCGCTCGGTGTTCTACCTGCCGTCCCTGCTGGGCGGTTCGGTGGCTGTGGCCATCCTCTGGAAGCAGATCTTCGGCACCACCGGCCTGGTGAACCAGGTCCTGGCGATGTTCGGCATCCAGGGCCCGGGCTGGATCTCGGACCCCAGCACCGCCCTGGGCTCCATCATCCTGCTCCACGTCTGGACGTTCGGCGCCCCCATGATCATCTTCCTGGCAGGCTTGAGGCAGATTCCGCACATGTACTACGAGGCCGCCAGGGTGGACGGGGCCACCACGCTCCAGCAGTTCTGGCGGATCACCATGCCGATGCTGAGCCCCATCATCTTCTTCAACCTGGTTTTGCAGATCATCGGTTCGTTCCAGTCGTTTACGCAGGCGTTCATCGTCTCCGGCGGCAACGGCGGTCCTTCGGACTCCACGATGTTCTTCACGCTGTACCTCTACCAAAAGGGCTTCGGCCAGTTCGATATGGGCTACGCGTCGGCCATGGCATGGTTCCTGCTGGTCATCATCGGTGTTTTCACCGCCATCAACTTCATCGCTTCTAAGTATTGGGTTTTCTATGACGACTAACCTGGAGACGCTGCCCGCCTCGGACAAGAAGTCCGGGAACGCCGGTAAGCCTACGAACCACCGCAAGCCCCGTGAATCCCGCGGGACCCTGGCCTTCAGCCGGGCCCAGCGCGGCAAGTCGCTGATGAAGCACGGCATCCTGATCCTCGCCGGCGGCCTGATGATCTACCCACTCCTCTGGATGGTGGTCTCCTCGCTCCGTCCCAACGAGATGATCTTCCGGGAGCCGGGCCTGTGGCTGAACAGCCTGGAAATGAGCAACTACACGGACGGCTGGTCCGCCCTGACCCACCCGTTCGGGCATTACATGATCAACTCGGCCATCGTGGTGATCGGCTCGATCCTGGGCAACCTGATTTCCTGCTCCATGGCCGCCTACGCCTTTGCCCGGCTGCAGTTCACGGGGAAGAAGCTGTTCTTCGGCATCATGCTGCTGACCATCATGCTTCCCTTCCACGTGGTGATCGTTCCGCAGTACATCCTGTTCTCGCAGATCGGCTGGGTGAACACTTTCTGGCCGCTGCTGGTGCCCAAGCTGCTCGCCACGGACGCGTTCTTCGTCTTCCTGATGGTCCAGTTCATCCGCGGTATTCCCCGCGAACTCGATGAGGCCGCCCGGATCGACGGCGCCGGCCACCCGCGTATCTTCCTGCGGGTCATCCTGCCGCTGATGGTGCCCGCCCTGGCCACCACCACCATCTTCACGTTCATCTGGACCTGGAACGACTTCTTCGGCGCCCTGATCTACCTCACGGACCCGGATATGTTCACGGTGCCGGTGGCCCTGCGTGCGTTCGTGGACTCACAGTCCGCTACCAGCTGGGGATCGCTGTTCGCCATGTCCATCGTCTCCCTCCTGCCTGTCTTCCTGGTCTTCCTGTTTGGCCAGCGGTTCCTCATCAAGGGCATCGCCACCACCGGCATCAAGTAGGCCCAGCCCTGCCGCAGAACCCCATAACCCGTGGTTCTGCACCCGGCGCCGGCATCACATTTGAACGGCCCGTCCCCGTGGCGGGCCGTTCGGCCGTCCCGGCGGACTTTCGAAAACTCCCCATCCAATGTCTTGTATTACAAGTCGTACACTTGTAGCATTAGATGCAGAAAGCGTTTTCCCGGCGCCGGATGCAGTTCCCTCGTATCCTGCAGAGCGGAACCGATTCCCACACAAATCCCCAGCATCAAGATCAACGAAGATCGGAGTACCAAGTGCCGTTTTTCCCCCGTTCTGCATCTGCTGAGAGGCAGGCAGAAAATTCATCCTCCGGCGCAGCCCGCCGCATCCGCAAGACCGGCGTGGTGGCCGCGGCCGCCGCCGTCGTCATGGCCCTCAGTGCATGTGGCGGCGGAGGAAGTGCGCAAAGTGACGACGGCCCTGTTGAGCTGCGCTTCTCGTGGTGGGGTGGCGACAAGCGCGCCCAGCTGACCCAGGAAGCCATCAAGAAGTTCGAGGCCGAGAACCCGAACATCAAGATCAAGCCGGAGTTCGGCGACTGGAGCGGCTACTGGGACAAGCTGGCTACCCAGGTGGCCGCCAATGACGCCCCGGACATCATCCAGATGGACGAGAAGTACATCACCGAGTACTCAAGCCGCGGCGCCCTCCTGGACCTGTCGAAGTACGACATTGACACCTCCAAGCTAGATGAAGCCGCCCTGAACGCCGGCAAGAGCGAAGACGGACTGACGGGCATTGCCGCCGGCATCAATGCCGCCACCATCCTGGCCAACCCGGCTGTCTTCGAGGCCGCCGGCGTTCCGCTGCCGGATGACTCCACCTGGACCTGGGAGGACTTCGGCCGCATCGCCGCCGAAATCACGGAGAAGTCGCCCAAGGGCACCTACGGTGCTGCAGCCTACGGCACCGACGAGGCCTCGCTGGGTGTCTGGCTCCGCCAGGACGGAAAGTCCCTCTACACATCTGATGGAAAGCTGGGCTTTGAGCCCGCCGATATCGCCGGCTGGTGGGCCAACCTGAAGCAGTTGAGCGAGAACAAGGCGGTGCCGACCGCATCCGAGGTGGTTGAGGCCGAAGCCGCGCCGCTTGACCAGAGCGGACTGGCAACGGGCAAGAACGCCCTGGCCTTCTGGTGGTCCAACCAGGCACCCGCACTGGAGAAGGCTTCCGGTGGCGACCTGAAGATCCTCCGGTTCCCCACCAAGACCGGTGACGCCGCCGATGCCGGGCTCTGGTACAAGGCATCCCAGTTCTGGTCAGCCTCCTCACGCACCAAGCACCCTGAGGAAGTGGCCAAGTTCATCAACTTCCTGGCAAACGATGTCAAGGCCGGCGAAACCCTCCTGGCCGACCGCGGTGTCTACCCGAACTCCGAAGTCCGGGCAGCCATCGAGCCCAAGCTGACCCCCGCCGACGTCAAGGTGGTCAAGTTCATCGACCAGATCAAGGATGAACTTGGCGAGGCTCCGGCACCGCCGCCGAAGGGCGCAGGCTCCATCCAGGAGATCATCAAGCGGTACACCTCGGAAGTCCTCTTCGAACGGCTGTCCCCGGAAGAAGCAGGCAAGAAGGCCCATGACGAAATGAAGTCGGCCATCAGCAGCTAGACCCCACACCGCCAACACGGCTCCGGACAGTTGGGTGGAAGCCTCCTCCGCCCACAGCGTCCGACGGCGGGTGGCAGCCCCGTCCCGGCAGGAACCACGGGTTCCTTCCGGGACGGAGCTGTTTAAGACGGAGCTGTTTGTGGGTGAGTCATGCTCGATAGGGCAAGGTCATGCCGGCTGGATGACCCGTCCCAGCACCTGGACCCCGTTCGTCACCGCCACAGGAGGCGCGTCCTTTGGAGGCCGGCAGAAGAAGCCTTAGGCCTCCTCGGCGATCACCGCCACTCCGCCGGCAGGCACAATTCCCGAGAAGGCGTCACCTGTCAGCAGGTCCCTTCCCGAAGCCTGCACAGACGCGCCGGAGCGGGTGTGGTTGATCGCGAACAGGAAGCTCCCGCCACCGGCAGCGCGGCGCCGCACCACTTCAACGCCGGGGTCGGCCACGGCGGCGGGTGCGACGCCCGAATCGGCAAGGAGCCGGTCCACCACAGCCTCGATGCCGTCCGGGTCGGGGAAAGTTGCCAGGTACCAGGCAGCGCCCCTGCCCACCGCCCGCCGGGTCAGGGACGGGACGCCCTCCAGGGGGTATTCGGTAAAGGTCTGGACCGTTTCTGCGTCCACCGCGTGCACGTGCTCGCTCCACACTGAGGAGACGGACCCGTCGCTCAGCTTGAGCCGGGAACCCTCGAGCAGGGGATGGAACTCCTCCACCCGCACGCCCAACAGTTCCCGGAAGGCGCCCGGGTAGCCGCCCAGCCGCACGTGGTCCTTCTCGTCCACGATCCCGCTGAAGTAGCTGACCAGAACCGTGGCGCCGGACTCAGCCGCCGCGGCTATATTGGCGGCGGCCTCATCGGTCACCGAGTACAGCGTGCAGACGAGCACCAGGTCGTAATCCTCCAGAGGCGCCGACGGGTGCACCATGTCAACAGCGACGCCCCGCAGGTACAGCGAGCGGTGGAAGGCGCGCAGCAGGTCCAGGTACCGGACGTCGATGCTGGGCTTCGAATCGATCTCGCTGGCCCACCAGGCCTCGTAGTCGAAGACAATGGCGGCCCGTGACTCCACCCGTGAACCGCGGACCGGCTCAAGGAGCTTGAGGGCGGCGCCCAGGTCCACCACCTCGCGCCAGACGCGCGTGTCCCGCCCGCCGTGCGGCACCATGGCCGAGTGGAACTTCTCCGATCCGGCGAAGCTCTGCCGCCACTGGAAGAACATCACGGCGTCCGCGCCGCGGGCCACGTGGGCGAGGGAGTTGCGCAGCATTTCGCCGGGCATCTTCGGCTGGTTGCGCGGCTGCCAGTTGACGGCCGACGTCGAATGTTCCATCAGGATCCACGGGTCGCCGCCCGCGATTCCACGGGTGAGGTCCGCGCTGAACGCGAGTTCGACGTGGCGTTCCGGATCCGCGGCCACCAGGTAGTGGTCGTTTGCAATGACGTCCAGGTCCTTGGCCCAGGCGAAGTAGTCCATGGCCTTGGTGGCGCTCGAAGCCATCAGGTTGGTGGTGCACGGAACGTGGGGGGTCACGTCGCGCAGGACGGCCACGAGGTCGCGGTAGTAGTCCATCAGGGCCCAGGAGTTGAACCGCTGGAAGTCCAGCTGCTGGCCGGGGTTCAGTGTGCTGGGTGCGACGCCGGGAGGCAGGATCTCCTCGAACGATGCGTAGTTCTGGCTCCAGAATGCCGTGCCCCACGCCGCGTTCAGCGCCTCGATGCTGCCGTAACGGCGCTCCAGCCAGCCGCGGAATGCTGCCGCGTCCTCCTCGCCGTGGAACTCGGAGACGTGGCAGCCCAGCTCGTTGTCCACGTGCCAGAGTGCCAGTGCCGGGTGGTCTTTGTACCGCTCTGCCAGCGCCAGGGTGATGCCCTTGGCGTAGCGGCGGTAAACGGCCGACGACGGCGTGTAGTGCCGCCGCGAGCCCGGTCCCAGCACCGTTCCGTCAGCCGTGACCGGCAGGATCTCCGGATGCTTGCGGACCAGCCACGCGGGCGGTGCAGCGGTGGCGGTGGCCAGGGCCACCTTGACCCCGATGCCGGCGAGGTTGTCCAGCACCTCGTCGAGCCAGCCGAAATCGTACTGTCCTTCAGAAGGCTCCAGCAGTGCCCAGGAGAAAATTCCGACGCTGAGGAAGTTCACGCCGGCTTCCTGCATCAGTTCCAGATCCTCCAGCCGGACGCTGACGGGCCACTGCTCCGGGTTGTAGTCGCCGCCGAAGGCGATGCCTTCGATGTTGTTCCAAACGTTGGCCGGGCTGGAAATAGCCGGGATTGTCATGGGACTCCTATGTCTGCTGCGGGGATGGAACCGGGAGGAACATCAGATGTTTGGAAAACGCTTGCCCAAACTCGGGAATGGCTATATTGTATCGTTTCAGAAGCCGTGTAAGCCAGCTCACTACTCACGTTGTAGATGAGATCAGGGATTGCACACATTGAGCAAGGAGGCTCCCGTGATCAACAGAAGGCATTTCCTCACCACCGTCGCAGTCGGCACTGCATCTGCCGGCGTTCTGGCCGCGTGCGGTACCGGGTCCAGCACCTCGGGACAGACCGGTTCCGCCGAAAACCCCGTCACCATCAACTACACCTGGTGGGGCAACGATGACCGCGCCGAGCGCACCCGCAAGGCCATCGCCCTGTTCGAGGAGAAAAACCCGGACATCAAGGTCAACGGCAACTTCACCGACTTCGCCGGCTACTGGCAGAAGCGCGCCACCGAAGCTGCCGGCGGCGGCCTGCCGGACGTCATGCAGTGGGACCTGTCCTACCTGCGCGACTACGGCCAGCGCAACCAGCTCCTTGACCTGGGCACGGTCAACATCAACACGGACGCCTTCGAGAAGTCCCTCCTGCCCTCGGGCCAGATCAAGGGTAAGACCTACGGCATCCCCACCAGCACCAATGCCTTCGCCGTCTACTACGACCCCGCCAAGCTCGCCTCCCTGGGCATCGCCGAGCCGGACGGCAGCTGGACCTACAAGGAGTTCAACGAGTTCCTCACTGAAGTGGGCACCAAGAGCAACGGTGCGATCTTCGGCGGCACCGACTACACCGGCGTCTGGTGGATGTTCAACATCTGGCTGCGCCAGAACAACATCCAGGCCTTCACCGAAGACGGCAAGCTCGGCTTCACCAAGGACGACCTGAAGAAGTGGTGGAACCTCACCGCCGACCTTCGCGGCACCGGCGCCATCGTTTCGGAAGAGCGCGTCACCCAGCTGGCACCGAAGTCGCCGTTCGGCTCCAACGTCACCGCCACAGAGGTCACCTGGGACAACTTCATGGCAGGCTACCTCGCGGACAGCGGCGCCAAGGAGCTCAAGCTTGCCCCGGTCCCCTCCGACGACCCGGACAACCTGGGCCTGTTCCTCAAGCCCTCCATGCTGATGGTGGCCAGCGCCAAGACCAAGTTCAAGGACGCCGCTGCCCGCTTCATCGACTTCATGGTCAACGACCCCGAGGTCGGCCAGATCTTCAAGACCTCCCGCGGCGTTCCCGCATCCAAGACCCAGCGCGACGGCACCACCTTCGAGGGCACCGATAAGCTGGTTGTCGATTACGAAAAGTCCATCGAGAAGTACCTCAAGGACGCTCCCGAGCCGCCCATCGTCGGCTTCGGCACGCTTGAAGCCTCCTTCAAGCGCATCGCCTCCGACCTGAACTACGGCAAGCTGGACATCAACGGGGCCACCGATGCCTGGTTCAAGGAAGCCGAAGACCTTATCAAGCAGAACGCCTGATCCAGGCACCCGCCTGATTCTCGCTTCATGACTGACGGATTGAACTCGTGACTCAAAGCCCAACCCTGAGCAGGCGTTCGACGACGTCCGCCCCCGCGCAGCTTCGCAAGTCGAAGCAGCGCGGGGCGGACGCCCGCGCCGGCTACACCTTCCTGCTGCCCTGGCTGCTGGGGTTCATTGCCCTCACCGTTGGGCCGATGATCTCCTCGCTGTACCTGTCCTTCACCAACTACAACCTGTTCGAGCCGCCCAAGTGGATCGGCCTGGACAACTACACCACCCTGTTCCAGGACGAACGGTTCCTGCAGTCGGTGGGCGTGACCGTGGGTTACGTGGTCTTCGGTACCCCGCTGAAGCTCGCGGCCGCGCTGGCGGTGGCCATGCTGCTGAACAGCAAGCGCCGCGGCCAGGGCTTCTACCGTTCCGCGTTCTACGCACCCTCCCTGATCGGCGCGTCCGTGTCCATCGCCATCGTCTGGAAGGCCATGTTCGGCGACTCCGGTCCGGTGGACCAGGGCCTGTCGTTCTTCGGCATCAACCTCGGCGGCTGGGTGGGCAACCCGTCCATGACCATGCCGATGTTCATCCTCCTGACCGTCTGGCAGTTCGGCGCCCCGATGGTGATCTTCCTGGCCGGCCTGAAGCAGATCCCGAACGAACTCTACGAAGCGGCGTCGATGGACGGCGCGGGTCCGGTGCGGAAGTTCTTCAATATCACCTGGCCCATGCTCTCCCCGGTGATCTTCTTCAACCTCCTGATGGAAACCATCCACGCGTTCCAGATCTTCGCCTCGGCCTACATCATTTCCAACGGTGAAGGCGGCCCCGCCGGCTCCACCCTCTTCTACACCCTCTACCTGTACCTGCGCGGCTTCAGCGACTTCCGGATGGGCTACGCCTCGGCAATGGCCTGGCTCCTGGTGATCGTGGTGGGCATCATTACCCTGATCTTCTTCCGCACGTCCAAGTCCTGGGTCCACTACAGCGGTGATGCAAAATGACAACCATGGCAACCCCCACGCAGTCCGCCCCGGACGCCTCCGCCCCGGTCTACAACCCGAAATCGGAGTCAGCAGGCGCGAAGCGGGCCAAGAGCCTGGCCTTCCATGTGGTTGCGCTGCTCCTCACCGCGGTGGTGCTCTACCCCGGCCTGTGGATGATCGCCTCCTCGTTCAAACCGAACTCCGAGATCGGCGGCGCGAACACGTCGCTGTGGTCCAGCAACTTCAGCTTCGACAACTTCGTCACGGCCATGGACGGCATCGGCGGTGTGTCCACCGTGCAGTTCTTCACCAACTCCCTGGTCCTGGCACTGGGCGCCGTGGTGGGCACCATCCTGTCCGCATCGGTCTCGGCCTACGCATTCGCCCGGATCAAGTTCCCCGGCCGCGGCATCTTCTTCGGCATGATGATCGCCACCCTGCTGCTGCCGTTCCACGTGGTGATCATTCCGCAGTACATCATCTTCCAGCAGCTGGGCCTGGTGGACACCTACATCCCGCTGCTGATCGGCAAGTTCCTGGCCGCGGACGCGTTCTTTGTCTTCCTGATGGTCCAGTTCATGCGGAACCTGCCCGCGGAACTGGACGAGGCGGCACGGATCGACGGCGCCGGGCACGTCCGGATCTTCACCTCCATCATGCTCCCGCTGATGAAGCCGGCCTTGATCTCCACCTCGATCTTCTCCTTCATCTGGAGCTGGAACGACTTCCTGGGGCCGCTGCTCTACCTGAACACCCCGGAAAAGTACCCGTTGCCGCTGGCCCTGCGGCTCTTCGTGGACCAGACCCAGTCCTCGGACTACGGTGCCATGATCGCGATGTCCGTCCTGGCCCTGCTCCCGGTACTGATCTTCTTCCTGATCTTCCAGCGGTACATTGTTGAAGGCGTTTCCACCCAGGGCCTCAAGGGCTGACGGAGACAGGAATGAGCATCATGGACAGCACCACCCCCGCATCCAGCCACCACGAGCCCATTGCGGTGAACCGGTTCGCCCTGTTCTCCGAGACCCTCCTGGCAGGGCTGCTGGTGCTGGTGCTGTCCCTTCCGCTGGTCACCATCCCCGCCGCCTACGCGGCGGGGATCGCCCACCTGGAACGGCACCTCGCCGGCCGCGACGATTCCGTTCGCGGCCTCTGGGGCACCTTCCGCGCTGCCCTGCCCGGAAGCTGGAAGCTCGGCCTGCTCACCGCGGCAGCCGCCGTCGTGATTGTCCTTAACCTGCTGCTGGCCTGGGTGGGCCAGCTGCCCGGCCGGGAAGTGGTCCTGCCGGCAACCCTGCTCCTGGCCGGCTGCGGTGCAATCCTGCTGCTGCGCACCACCGCCGCCTGGTCGGACACCTCCGGCGCGGGCACCGACGCGGGAGGCGCCTGGCGCTCCGCGTTGGAAACCGGAAAAGCGCTGTCCCTCCAGGACTGGACCGGCTCGCTCCTGCTGGCCGCGGCCCTCTTCGGCGCCGTGGTCTTCGTCTGGATGCTGGTGGCACTGTTCGTCGTGGTTCCCGGCACACTGATCCTCGCCGCCGCCGCAGTGAAACTCCGCTCACACCGGGCCTGACGGCCCCCTCCAACGCCCTTCCGGCGCCGGCCTCCCGCCGGCGCCGGAACCATTTCCCCGTCTTCCCAGATATTGAGTTGAGTCCCCGACGTGCCTTCCGAGCGCCAGCGTTCCGAACAGTCCACCCGCCCGCCTGAAAGTACCGCCCGCTGGTACCACCCGCTGAAGCAGCACAACTACCGGCTCTTCCTGGGCATGCAGCTGGCGGGAAGCGTCGGCGTCTGGATGCAGCGGCTGGCCCAGGACTGGCTGGTGCTCCAGTTGACCGCGAGCCCCGCGGCCGTGGGCGTCGCCGTCGCCCTGCAGTTCCTGCCCATGCTGGTGGTTGGACCCCTCGCCGGGCTGGTTGTGGACCTCTTCCCCAAGCGCCGGATCATGATGGTCTGCCAGTCCGTGATCGTGCTGCTCGCCCTGGGCCTGGCAGCCTGGGTGGCCAGCGGAGCCATCACCGTCTGGGCTGTATACGCAAGCTGCGTTGCGCTGGGGATCACCGCCGCCATCGACCAGCCCGCGCGGCAGGTGTTCGTGAACGAGGTGGTGGGTGACGCCGCCCTCCGGCCTGCCATCGGCCTGAACAACGCGCTGGCGCAGCTTGGCGCCATGGCCGGACCTGCCCTTAGCGGCGTGCTCATCGCCCAGGCCGGCCCGGCCGCTGCCTTCGCTGCCAACGCCCTGACCGGCGTGCTGGTGCTGGGGCTGATCATCGGCATGCGGGCCTCGGAACTTCATCCCGGCACTCCTGCCCTACGGGGCCGCGGGCAGCTGCTAGCGGGCTTCCGCTATGTCCGGGACCGGCCGCGCCTGCTGCTCCTGATCCTGCTGGCCGGGCTCCTGGGTGCCTTCGGCATGAACGGGCCCGTGGTCCTGGCAGCCTTCGCCGACCGGGTCTGGCACAACGGCGTGGAGGGCTTTGGCCTCTTCAATACCGTCAGCGCCGTCGGAGCCCTCGCCGGTGCCCTGCTCTCCGCCCGGCTGAAGAACATGGGACGCAAGGGCATCGTGGCGTCGGCCGGCCTCTTCGGGCTGTCCCAGCTGCTGGCTGCCCTGATGCCCAACCTTCTGCTCTTCACGGCCATGCTGGTGGTGGTGGGCCTCATGACGCTCCTTTTCCTCACCAGCGCCGCCACCGCGGTCCAGCTCGAGGCCGGCCCGGCCATCCGCGGCCGGGTCATGGCGCTGTACCTGCCGCTGCTCCTCGGCGGGCATGCCCTGGGCGGGCTCCTCGCCGGCTGGCTGACGGAACAGTTCGGAGTGCGCGCCGGTCTGGTGGTGACGGGCGGGCTGGGCATGCTGTCCGCCGCCGTCGTGGGCATGCTGCTGTGGCTTCATGCCAGGCGCTCCCGCACGGCGTAGGGCTGCACCCCAGGCCTTCCGCCGGTGCTGGCTCCGGGGTTATCGGGCGGGCTGCGTCCTGATGGTCCCGGCGGTTTTAGCCCGCCGGGAGGGAGCCATTAGGACGCAGGGAGGGCGAACGAAGCGGGGGAGGACCCGGCCCACGGCAGGCCAAGTTCGCTGAAGGTGGCATGCTGCCGGCCGGCACGTTCCAGCGCATCCTCGATGTCCACCACCACGGCGTGGGCTGCTTCGCCGTCCCCCTCCCACCGGACGAAGGCGCCGTCGATGGGGGCGGGTGCCGGCGCCGTGCGGATGGCTTCCAGGACCAGCATGAAGGCGCCGCTGTCCACGGCCGAGCTGAGCAGGGGAACGCCGCGGTTCCGGTGCGCCAGCAGGTTCTCGGTGAGGTCGTCCCGGCCGTAGGTTTCCTCTGTGCGCCCGGACACCGTTTCGATGGCGAGGCGGTCCTCGGTGTAGTGGAAAACCGCGGTTCCTTCGGATCCCTGGAGCGTCACGTACGGCTCCACGGACTCGGTGGCACAGATGGTGAGGGCGCAGGTGATGGGCAGGCCGGATGCGGTGCGGATCCGGATCACCGAGGTGTCGTCCGATTCGATGTCGTTGGCTCGGTACAGTTCAGTTTCCACGGACGCCACATCCGCCGTGGTGCGGGCCCCGGCAATCCGCAGCGCGGTTGCCACGGCATGGGCCAGGGGATTTGTGGCCACGCCGTCCACCACGTCCACGCCGTTGATGCTGCGCTTACCCGCCCAGCGCGACCGCTTGTAGTAGGCCCTGTCGCGCACCCAGCGGCCGGTGGCCGAGATGCCCTGCAGGGTGCCGATCGTGCCGGCCGCCACCAACTCTTCGATGGCACGCAGGGCGTGTGAGCCGAGGCTTTGGAACCCTATCTGGACGCTCCTGCCGGAGGTGGCTGCGGCGTCGAGGAGGGTGTAGTAGTCAGCGAGCGTGGCCACCGGCGGCTTTTCCAGATAGAGGTCTGCTTCCGTGGCCAGGGCTGCGAGTGCCAGCGGGGCATGGGTCTGGATGGGCGTTGCAACGATGATCCCGTCCAGGTTCCGTGTGTCTGCCAGCAGTTCACTGAGCCCCGGAAAGACAACGGCCGACGCAGGCACGGACCCGGGTGCCGGCGGCTGCGGGTCCGCCACGGCCACGAGGTCGACGGCGCCCGCCGCCTGGAGGCGTTCAAGGTTGCGGAGGTGGTGGGTGCCAAAGCCGTGAACACCTGCCAGGGCAACACGGGCGGGTGCACTGTCCTCGCCGGCAGCGGCGGTGGAAGGCAGTACTCCGGGGGCCGGCGTCCCTTCCAATGCGTCCGGCGCGCGGATGCCAGCTGGCGTTCCCATGGTTCTCCATTCCGCCCGGGGGCAATGGGTCGGTGATCTGGTAGGTTGTGAGCGGCAAGCGCTTTCCACCTTCAAGTGTGCGGCATCCCTCCCGCCGGCGTCCAGTAATGTAACGATTCAAAATATTGATTGACCGACCTCCACCGGCTGGTCTAGATTCTGCAGAAACCGATTACCTGCACCAACCGCGCACTTGCGCTATCACTTTTGGTCTCCAAAGAGGGGATATAGGAACCAGTACTGATAGGGCAACGGGGTCAGACCAGAAAGACACTATGAAAATCCTGCTCGCCGGAGACTCAACCGTCGCCAACTGCCCCACGCAAGAATTCCCCATGAGCGGATGGGGAGGGCGCCTTGCGCCGCTCACGCACACCTGGGCAGCCGTGCACAACTTCGCCAAGGGCGGGGCCAGCACCGAGTCCTTCCGGGACGAGGGATTGTGGGACAGCCTGTTGGCCGAGGCCGGCGAAGGCGACCTGGTGCTCATCCAGTTCGGCCACAACGACCAGAAAAAGCCGCACCTGGCGGCCCGCACCGGCTACGCCGCCAACCTGCGCACCATGGTGGCCGAGGTGCGGGAAAGGGGCGCGGCTCCGGTGCTGTGCACCTCCGTGGAGCGGCGGCACTTCCTGGACGGGCCGGCGTCGGACGCTGTCCTTGAGGAAAGCCTGGAGGACTATCCGGAGGTGGTCCGGGAGATTGCCCGGGAGCTGGGGGTCGCCCTGATCGACCTCAACAGCTGGACGCGAAGCCTGTACGTGGGGCTGGGCCGCGGCGCATCCATCAGCCTGTTCTGCCACTTCGGCCCGGGCGAGCACGCCCACTGGCCGGACGGCCTCACGGACAACACCCACTTTTCACAGAAGGGCGCCTCCCTGGTGGCTGGGGAAGTTGCCCGGCAGTTGGCGCGCCTGGGCTTTGGCCCCGGTGCCGCCTCTCCGGCGCGGCCGCACGGCGCACGGCTTACGACGGCGGCCCGGGCCTGAGCGCCTTGTGATGCCCGCCTCCGAAGGTTCCTGCTGCCCGGCCCCTTCGGACGTGCGGCGCCTTACCCGGCGGCGGGTGACGCTGTGCTTTGCCGCATCACCAGCTCCGGGGTGAACACCACGGAGCGGTGCGTGGGGTTCTGCGACTCCACCTCTTCGGTCAGCAGCTCAATGGCGGTACGCCCCAGCGCTTCGGTGGGCTGCCGGATGGAGGAGAGCGGAACCACGGCGGAGACGGCGAAGTCGATGTCGTCATAGCCGATCAGCGCAACGTCCTCGGGAATCCGGAACGTGTGGGTCATGGTCAGCGACTGCATGACACCCAGGGCCAGGAGGTCGTTCGCGCAGAAGATGCCCTCCGGCAGAGCGTCCCTGCCGCGTTCAACCAGCATGTTACCCACGCTGCGGCCCGCCAGGACGGTCATGCCCTCCGAGGTCAGCACCTCAAGCGTGGCGCCCGGCTCCTCCTTCACCGCTCGCTCGGCACCCTGCAGGCGGTCGGCCACCTGACGTATGGAGGTGGCACCACCCACGAAAGCCAGGCGACGGCGGCCGGTGTCCAGCAGATGCCGTGCTGCCAGGTACCCGCCGGCGTCGTCGTCCACCGCAACGGAACTGAACTTTGACTCGTCGGCGAGGCGGTCCACCAGAACGGTGGGCACGCCGCGCTCCCGCAGCAGGTCCAGCCTCTCGGTCACATCGCCCACGGGGGAGATCAGCAGGCCCTGGACCCGCTGCTCCTGGAACAGGTCGATGTAGTTGGCCTCCCGGCCGGCGTCGTGGCCGCTGTCGCCCAGGAGCACCGCGCTGCCGTGGAGTGCCGCGGCATCCTCGGCCGCCCTGACCACCGAGGTGAAGAAGGGGTTGCCGACATCC
>Ga0307408_100001011_pt1 | contig 21634 bp, 20 predicted proteins | sample 322Cmetagenome_FD_202116 | JGI IMG/M metagenome (GOLD analysis project Ga0307408, IMG submission 202116) | Maize rhizosphere microbial communities from greenhouse at UC Davis, California, United States - 322HYB-C-3 | ecosystem: Host-associated > Plants > Roots > Rhizosphere > Soil | place... | reverse complement strand
CGACCCGCAACCCGCAAGATGGGTCGCGCCATCAATGTGGGGCCAACAGCGTGAATGGCCACCATGGGAGGTTCCGCAGAATCGTGAAAGCCACTACCAAGCCGGCCAGTGACCACGCCAGCCATGGCGGCACGCCCCTCGCCGGCCGCCCTTGCCACTCGTGCCACAGGGACGTGGCAATCACCCCGACACCGGCGAGCGCCATCACCACCACGGCCGCATTCATCCCCAACGCCCCGGCGAGATCGCCTTCCAGCAAATGCACCGCACAACGCGTCCCTCCGCAGCCGGGACAATGCAACCCCGTCAAGGTGTGGATCAAACAGCCCGGCATCGCGGCGGACCACCACGCGACCGTTCCCCGGAGCAGCAGCGCACCCGCCACGCCAGCCACGGCCAGCAAGGTCCAGGGGCGCCGCACTCCGCGCATTGCTCAGCGTTGCTGCTGCTTGGCCTTTTCCGCCTCGATCTTCTCGCGGAGCTCCTGGCGCATCTCTTCAGGAAACAGCTTGATGACCTTGTCCTCCATTTCCTGCGGGGAAAGGGTCGACATCCAGATCCCGAAGACTGCGAAAACGATGGCACCGATCAAACCGAGGTAACCGGTGACCAAGCCGGTGGTGGCCATGCCCTTGCCGCCGTTGGCCGCGGGGTTGGCCTTGATCTTCGACAACGCGATGTGGCCCGTGATCACGGCGGCGAGCGCCAGCGGCCCGCTGACCAGCCACAAACAGCACCCGATGAGGGCGAGAATACCGCAAATCATCGATCCGATCGCAAGTCCCTGCGACTGCCTTTGACCGGGCATCAACTGACCTGGAACCGGGGCAGCCGCCGGACTTGAGGGAGATTGATAAGGAGAAGCGGAAGGAGCAGGCGCTCCGAAAACCGACGGTGGAGTCTCTTCTCTCACCGGCGCTTCAATCTTGAGCTGGGGAATTTGCCCGACGGGCAACCAGTCGGACATGCCTTCGCACCACGCCAGATCGCTCTGCCCGATTTCGCCCATGGCGATTCGGCTTTTGATATCTTCCGTGGACAGCGGCCCCTGCTGCGAGCCGTTTTTCGCGTAAAACCAGTTCATGATGTCAGAAAGTATCTAGGGATGAGCGGAAGAAATGGCGAATACGAAAATCACGATGAATCCCACACTCATCGCAATGGCAAGGTAGCCCATCACCAGTCCGGCGATGGCCATGCCTCGACCTGCCATCGGCAGCGAGCTTCCATTGATCTGGGAAAGGGCGAGGTGGCCGCAGATCACGGCGGGCAGTCCTAGCAGGCCATGGATGTAGCACAGGACCAGCCCCACGATCCCGCAGACCATGCTGGCGATCGCGAGGCCACTGGTCGGAGCAACCGGCTGATAATAGCCGGGCACGTAGCCGTCAGGAACCGGGGTTCCCGGCCCTTGATAGGGCGTCACCGCGTCGCTACGCAGTTCCTGCACGGACTGGAGTGGCAGCCAGTCCTTCATTCCGTCCCGCCACACGAGGGTCTCCGGACCCACGCCTCCGGACGCGATCAGCGCCCGGAGTTCGCTTTCGTCGACCGGCCCGGATTGTCCGGCCGAGGATCCGTAGTACCACTGGGGCATGGCGTTATTGATGATTCAGGAAGCGCTTGGCAGCGAGCGCTCGGGATTGGTCTCGGCAGCATAGTCCACGCCCGCGAGGCCGAAGCCGAAAAGACGGTAGAACTCCTTCTGATAGCCTTCGAAATCCGCCACATCGTCGAGCGTCTCCGTCGTGACCGTGTGCCAGATCTTCTCGACCTCGGCCTGCACCTCGGGACGCATTTCCCAGTCATCGATGCGGATGCGGCCCTTCTCATCGAGTTGCGGGCCGCCGTCCGCGCCGTAGTGATCGGCGAAGAGGCGGTGAATCTGCTCGATACAGCCTTCATGGAGGCCCTTTGCCTTCATGATCTTGTAGAGGATGGAAATGTAGAGTGGCACCACCGGGATCGCGGAGCTGGCCTGCGTCACGAGCGCCTTGTTCACGGAAACCACCGCCGTGCCGTCGCCGAACTCGGCGTTCAGGTCCTTCGCGGTCTGCTCCAGGTGCAGCTTGGCGCGACCGATCGTGCCGTCGGTGTAGATCGCCCATGTAAGCTCCGGCCCGATGTAGGAATAGGCCACCGTCTTGAAGCCGTCCGCCAGCACGCCGGCTTCCTTCATGGCGTCGATCCACAGTTTCCAGTCCTCGCCGCCCATGACCTTTATAGTCTGCGCGATCTCGTCCTCGTTCGCCGGCTCGATGGTCACGCTGTCGACCTGCTTCTTGTCGGTGTTGAGATTCTTGTTGGTGTAGGTCTCGCCGGTCGGCTTGAGCACCGACTTGTAAACCTCGCCGGTATTCGGATCGGTCCGCCGCGGTGACGCAAGGCTGTAGACGACCATGTCCACCTGGCCGAGGTCAGCCTTGATGGCATCGATCACCTTCAGCTTCATCTCATTGGAGAAGGCATCGCCGTTGAAGCTCTTGGCGTAGAGACCTTCCTTGGCCGCCGCGTTTTCAAAGGCCACCGAGTTGTACCAGCCAGCCGTGCCGCACTTGCCCTCGCTGCTCTCCTTTTCGAAGAAGACGCCAATGGTCGAGGCGCCGCCGCCGAACGCCGGAACGATTCGGGAAGAAAGGCCATAGCCAGTCGAGGATCCGACCACCAGGACGCGCTTGGCAGCATTCTTCAGCGCGGGCTTGGACTTCACGTAGTCGATCTGCTCCTGGACGTGGGCTGCGCAGCCATCGGGATGAGCGGTGGTGCAGATGAATCCGCGGATTTTCGGGGAAATGATCATATCGGCGGGGGGCTTTCTGACGCCTTTCCCGACGGAGGGCAAGCCCCCGGACCGCTCACCACGCCCCAGGGTCCATCCCGTAGAATTTGACCAATTCCGCATAAATCTCCGGCTCCTCGCGCTTCAGGCCCTTGGAGCGCTCGAAGAAGGTCTCGGTGGCCACTGCGAAGAACTCCGCCGGGTTTTCCGCGCCGTAGTCGTCCAACACGCTGCGTTTGCCGGCATTCACCCGCTCGCAGAAGGCATCGTAGGCCGGGAGGAAGGCCTGCGACCATCTGCCGTAGTCCTCGACTTCCTCCAACTCAGGCACGCCGTCACCCGCGCCATCGGCCTGATCGATCTGATGGGCGAACTCGTGGAGCACCACGTTCAGGCCGTCTTCTGGATTCAAGTCGCCCTGCTTCACCGTCTCCCACGAAAGCACCACGCTGCCGTAGCCCCACGACTCTCCGAGCCGGATGTCCTCCATGCCCCACTCGTCTTTCACGGTAAAGGCATCCGGATAGACGAGGATACTACGAAGCCTCTCGTAGTAATCCTGCGGTCTCCGCGCGATCAGCAGGCAGGCCGGCGCAGCGATGGCCAGCCGCATTTCCTCCGTCACCTCGGCAAGACCGCCGCAGGCCTCGAAGCTCATCTCGGAAAGGAACACGTGCATCCACCCTTCCGTATCCATCCGGATCTCCTCGGGTATCTCTTCCCATAGCGGAAATCGTTCGATCACCCGTGCCCGCTGCCTGGCGTCAAGGCGCATCGACCGCAGCTTGCGGCGACGTCTTTGAACCCGGCCGGAATGCCAGAGCACGAAGATGGCGACCACGGCCAGGCCACCTAACAGAATCCACAAGCCTTCGGTCATGAACTCGCTCCGGTCTTGTGGCCGACCAGCCAGACCAAGGTGCCGCCCATCGTCAAACCGCCGCAGAAGATGATCCAGAACCACCCGTCCACGAAGTCCGGCAGATCGACGTTCATGCCGAACAGACCGCCAAGTGCCACCAATGGCAGGAAGAAGCCGGCCAACAAATTCAGGCGGAAGGCGATCTTGTTGAGCTTCTCCGCCGAAGCCTGCTGTTTCTCGCCCTGCTCGGCCTTCCAAAATTCCAACGTCAGCTTCGCATCGTGACTGAGCTGCTCGGCCGCCCGCTCGGTCTCCCGGGCACGGTCGCGATAGGATCGCAATTCGCGGTTATCCTCGTCGTGCACCAGGGTCTGGTCGATCGCCATGGCAAGGTTCCGGGACGACCGAGCCAGCGGCGGCGCAATCCGGGCGAGATCGAAGATCTCCTGCGCCGTATCCGCTTCATCGATGATGTCCTCCTTCTCGTCGAGCAACCTGGTATAGCGGTCGAGTAACTCTCCCAGCTTCCGCAGTCCCTTGTGCCCCCCGTTGTCGATCCACGTCTCATCCTGCCTCCGCCAGAAAATCAGCGGAACTCGGTCCGGCGACCCCGCTTCAGGGACCTCGTGGACCACCAGCAGCAATTCGTCCCGCCCGACCACGCAACGCTGGTTGCCCGGGCGGTTCGACAGTTGGTCGAGCAGTTCCTCTTCGCATTCGAAGAACTGCGGCAAGTAGGGGAAGTCGGAGCACTTCGACATCGGAGGCATTTCAAGGTGCCGGAGCGCAATGCTCAAACCCGAAAATTACCATCGGTCCCGATGAGGAATCGCCTCGATCCGGCTTCCCTACCCTATCGGCGACTGAATTCCTGTTCGGCACATCCGCGCGCTTTCTGGTAAACCGCTTTTCCGGACCGTGATCAAGAATCCGCTACTCAACACTTATTGGATTAAGTCGCCCACCACCGAAGGCTTCGGATTTGGTGTCACGGCCTGTTCCAAAGAAGATGCATTTTTGCTTCTGGGCAAAGCCGGTTGCATCCTCCCGCCCGACAATCTTGAGATTTGTGTTACCGAGGGAATCAAACTCTCCGATCTCGACCGAAACCACGTCCTACCAAACATAGGGCCGCTCCTCTTCCGCGGAGTGTGGTTCCCTTTCCTCAATTTGTGATCTCCCTCCCGCTCGAGAAGGGACCACAATCGAGACTATCTCCGATTCCACGCCACAAGCTCGTCGTAGCGCACTCCCTTGCCGCCGAAGATATCGAGCGCGGAGCCGACGGTGACGTCCACCTTCCCTCCAGAGAGTTCTTGAACCTTCTCAACATCAGCCATGGAAGCAGCACCGCCAGCATAGGTGATCGGCCGACCCGCCCAGGCACCGAGCATTTCAACCAGCTCGCCGTCGATCCCGCCGCAAAGGCCTTCCACATCCGCGGCGTGGATGAGAAATTCGTCACACCACGGAGCCAGTCGATCAAGCGTGGCCGGAGTTACGTCGAGGTCAGTCAGGGTTTGCCAGCGATCCATCGCCACGGTCCAGCCAGTGGCGGTGCGTCGGCAGGAAAGGTCGATGATGAGGCGGTCCGCGCCAATAGCGTCGACCAACTCTAACACGCGCTTTTCCGAAAAGGCCGATCCGTCGAAGAGCCATGAGGTGACGATGACGTGGGACGCACCGGCGGCGAGCCATTCGGGCGCATTGCCGGCGTGGATGCCACCGCCGATCTGCAGGCAGCCAGACCAAGCTCCTAGGGCCTCCCTTGCAGCTTCCTCATTCCCCGGGCCTAGCTTGATGACGTGGCCACCGGTGAGGCCATCCCGGCGGAACATTTCCGCGAACTCGCCCGCCCCGGCGCTGGCAACGAAGTTCTCCTTCGGTCCCGGGCCGTCATCGCGCAGGGTGCCACCGACGATCTGCTTCACCTTTCCCTGATGGAGGTCGATGCACGGGCGGAACTTCGTCATGGCCCGCGAGCCATCGCCGCGCGGCGCGCGCGCGTCAAGTGTACTACAAATGTGTGACAAAATGTAACACGCTCTCCGAACGGGGGCACGGGTGGTTCCCGAACCACACGCGGAGAGTGCGGACCACTTTGCAATCTCGCCTTGCCGGTTCTGCGCAGATGCGCGACACCGCGCGCGTGGAACGTGAAGGATTGCCGCCCGACCGCCGCTTGCGCCAGGAGATCCTGTTTGCCCGTGAGCGGGTCTATCGCTTCGGCGAACCGACGCCGCTCGAGCACTTGTCACTGGTGCCCGGCGTGGATGTCTGGGTGAAGCGCGAGGATCTTTCTCCCATCAAGGCCTACAAGTGGCGCGGGGCTTGCAATCGCATGGCCGTCCTCACCCCCGAGGAAAAAGCCGCCGGCGTGGTTACCGCCTCCGCCGGCAACCACGCCCAAGGCGTCGCTCTCGCCGCCCGCGCGTTGGGCATCGAGGCGCGCATCTACATGCCGCGCCCGACGCCACGGGTGAAACAGAACGCCGTCCACCATCACGGCGGCGACCGCGTGGAAATCATTCTGACCGGTGATAGCTACGACGAAGCCGTGGCCGCGGCACTCGATGACGCTTCCACCAGCGGTGCGACCTACGTCCACGCCTACGACGACGTCCAGGTGATGGCGGGCCAAGGCACCCTCGCCGATGAGGTCGTGCTTTCCGGCCACGGCCCCTTTGATGCCGCCTATCTGCAAATCGGCGGCGGCGGGATGGCTGCTGGCGTTTCCGAGTGGCTCAAAACCTATTGGCCGGACATCGAAATCGTCGGTGTGGAAGGCGTCGGCCAAGCCTCGATGAAGGCCGCGCTGGAGGCCGGCAAGCCGGTGCCGCTCGATCAGGTGGACATCTTTTGCGACGGCACCGCGGTGCGGAAGGCGGGTACGAATACCTTCGAAATCCTGAGCAGCACGCTGAGTCGCATCGAGACGGTCACCAATGCCGAGGTCAGCCGCGCCATCCGGACCCTGTGGGAAGGACTGCGCTGCGTGTCGGAGCCATCCGGCGCGCTCGGTCTCGCCGCGGTGATGAAGAACCGCGAGCAACTAGCAGGCAAACGCGTGCTGGTCGTCGTCTCCGGCGCCAATATCGACTTCCTCCAGATCGGTTTGATCGCTCAGTCGGAAGGATCCTCACAAAGCGCCGCACGCACGCTCCGCGTCCGCATTCCCGAGCGCCCCGGCACCATGCTGGAGCTGCTCGATACCTGCTTCGAAGGCGTGAACATCGCCGACTTCCAATACGGTAAGGTCCACGAGAGCGAGGCGTGGCCCGCCTTCACCATCACCGCAGAAGACGCGGCGGTGCTTGATGCCGTGCCGGAAAAACTCCAAGCACGCGGCTTCGAGTGGGAGGACCTGACCGGGGCGGTCGATATCGCCTTCCGCGCCATCCCGCTGCGTGGCGACCTGCTCGCGAGCCCTGTCTTCCTGCGGCTCGACTTCTACGAGCGCCCCGGCGCGCTGCACGATTTCCTCGACAAGCGTGTCCGCGGCCGGGCGAACCTGTGCTATTTCAACTACCGCCAGTCGGGCGAACGCATCGGCCGCGCGCTGATCGGCCTGGATTTTGCTGAGGAAAGCCAGCGCCGTGAGTTCCTTGAATCCCTGCCGGAACACGGCGACGGCTACCGTTCGTGCAAAGAGGTGGACGCCGCGACCAGCGCCCGCCTGACCGGCCATTCTCCCGGCTGACACGGGAGGGCGTGTTTCACTGATGAAATCCGGTTCAGGCGTGCGTAGAGTCGAGCCATGAACGAGGTTTCACGACGGGGATTCGTAGGATCGGCACTGGCCGGCATGGCGGCGCTCACCGCATCGAATGCAGGCGCGCAGCAAGCGGCAGGACAAGCGCCGGTAGACGCCAAGCCCTTTCGCGACCCCTTCGTATACCACTTCAAGATCGGCGAGCTGGACGCCTACTCGATCAGCGATTGCGACCTCGGCCTCGGCGAAGGCCTCGATCTGATGTGGCCGCAGGAAGACCGCCCGAAGATGAAGGACGAGATGATCCGCCACGGCGAGCGCATGGGCCCCCTGCCCCTTTATGTGAACATCCTCGTGGTCCGCTCCGGCGATGATGTGCTGCTTTTCGACGCTGGCTTCGGCAAGGGCAACAACCCGAAAATGGGCTGGCTTCAGGAAGGCCTCGCAGCCGTGGGCATCTCGCCGGATCAAGTGACCGCGGGCTTCCTTAGCCACGCGCATGCGGATCACCTCAATGGCTTCGTGAACCATGGCAAGCCGGCCTTCCCAAACGCCGTGGTCTATTTGCTAGAGGACGAACTGGCGTTCTGGCGCAAGCCCGAGCCGGACTTCTCCAAGAGCAAGCGCAACAAGGGCGCGATCCCCGGCATGATCAAGGAAGTGCGCGGGCACTTCGATACGCTGCAGGAAAAGCTGCGGCCCGTGAAGCCCGGCACCGAGGTGCTCGGCGGGCTGGTGCGTATCGAGGGTGCGCCAGGACACACCGATGGCCATGCCTGTTTCCGAGTCCGCTCTGGCAATGACGAACTGCTGCACCTGATGGATCTGGCGCACCATCACCTGCTGATGTTCGCCGATCCGAATTGGACCATCGCCTTCGACCACGACCCGATCGTGGCCGTGGAGACGCGGAAGAAGTATTGGACCGAGGCGGTCGAGAAGCGCACGCGCTGCATGGGCTTCCACCTGCCATGGCCGGGACTCGGGCACATCGTGACCGAGGGCAACGGCTACCGTTGGGCCATCGAGGCGTGGCGTTGGGGTTGATGGAAGCCCACCGGGAGCGGAAAGATTCTGCGATTCACCTTTGAGTCTTCAATGCCTCGCGATCTGCTGCTAGCAATCCCTCCATCCACTTCCCGGCTGCGTCAGGATCGTAGCGGTTCCAAGTCGTTGCTAGAACTTGGATCGCTTGATCCCGCGGCTTGCCCGGGGGCAAGGTGAGCACCCACTGACTCGCGGCCGGCGGATCTTCTTGCACCCACGTCGCAGCATGGAGAGCGGCTTGGTGGGATTGACGGTCTTCGCTCTCTGCGCGGTTGGATTCATCCACCTTTTCGAGGTCCTGCATCAGGAAGCGGATCGCCTCACCGCTCACGACGCGGCTCGTCTCCGACTCAGGCCTCAGGTTCGGCTCGCCGGCGATGATGCCAGCCACTACTCGCTTTTTCTCCTCAGGCAGGCCTTTGAAGTCCCTCAGCATGGCTGCCGCAGTTTCCTCGCTCCACCCCGCCGACTCCTGCATGAACATGAAGCTTCCGGAACTTCCCGCCTCTGCCAATTGCTCCATGCGGTTTCCCTGCGGCTTCTCTGGGACCGGAGCATTTGCCATCGCTCCCTCTCCCGGGTCTTCCGGTGTGTTTGCAGGTGTCATCATTGCTTCCGCCAGCTGACGTAGCTCCGCTGACTTCAGGTAAGCCAGATTACTGGCCATGTTTTTTGGATCGCTACCGGGATGAAAGAGCGAGGCTAGCACCTTCTTCCGCTGCTCGTCTGTTAGATCCGCCTCATGCAGTCCTCCAAGCACGCGCTCCGTCGAGCCGAAAACCGCCATTCTCATCGCTTCCGTGAGAACCTTGCGCGCCTGATCGCGAGTAAAGCCCAGCGCCACCAGGTCTGCGTCCAACCATCGCGGATCGTTCACAAGCCCTCCCGGATCGTCCGCGAGCGAGGCCTTCCAAGATTCCGGGAAGTTCGCGACCGAGTCCAAGACCTCCAGGCTGAAATCCTCCATACCCTGTCTCGCCTTCATCATCAGCGTCCAACCATCCGGCATCTCCGCCAGCCTTGCCACTTCGGTCGAAAAGTCCGCCTTCAACCTGGCCGCAACCAAGGCGCCTTGCACCGTGCCTCGCCACCCCATCGGCAACTCGCTGAGGTGCTTCTCCAAGAGAGCCGGATCTGCCTTCTCGATGATCGATGCGAGTCTATCAACCGGCCAGTAGTTGAAGTTCGGATCCAAGCCCCCCGTTTTCGCGAGCTCTAACAGGCGATTCATGGCGAAGCCGGGATCGAGGTTCGGAGCGGTGGCCCACAGCTGCAACTCCAGTATCGGATCCGGATGCTCCTGAAAGAACTCGAGCATCCGCTGCGGATCTGTCCGCGCCCATTCCACAAGCACATCCCTGCCATCCTTCTTCGTCCGCAGGCCCCACGCCACATAGCCTTCCGGGTCATCCCGCTTCCAGCGTTCCTTGGCGAGCAAGGTGAAGACCTTTCTTTCGTAGCCATCGCCAGCTGCAAACCATCCGCGCTCGAGCCAGCGACGCAGCTCTCCGACGGGGAGCGAGTTCACCAGCTCAATGGTCTCGCGCATGCGCTCGCCGAGATCCTTCGTTTGCCGGATCTTCTCCATCCGCTTTTGCACCGCTTCAGGCGGTCCGTATCGCTTGGCGCGAGCGTCATCACGTGAGTGGACCTTTGAGGCCGTCACCGCCGGGGCCTCCGTGCCCGCCTTGGACGGAGTGCTCATCCACGAAATGCCCGCCATGGCGACGAAGGACAGAACAGCGGCAGCATGAGTGGAAGTGATTCTCCAGCTCATGGCTCCGGGTTTCTGGGGAGTTTCTTTCGGAGAGCCTCGATGTCCGCCGCGGGTAGTCCCGAGCTCTGCAGCCAGTTTGCCGCTGCCGCCGGGTCCGTGGCAGACCACTGGGTCAAGGCGCTCTCCATGTAGAGCCTGCGATGAGATCCCCGGATGCGAGCCATCGTATTCAATGCATCGAAGAACTCGCCCTTGTCCTGGCTCTGCAAGAGCAGCGGATATAACGCCGCATCATGAATGTCGTCAGCTTGCCCATCGGCCCACGCACTCAAGCCCTCGGGATCCGCGGTCGACCACATGCCGAGCAAGTGGCTGAAGGTCGAGGATCGTGTGCTGTTATTGTTGCCTGCCACCGCGAGATCGAGCACCCGCCCCGGGTCAACGGCCATGAGCGCCTTGGCAAACTCCGGCCCTTCATTCGGCATTCCCCCGTAGGACGTGCTACCGCCGGAGTGATTGATCGTAATGCTGGTATCGAAGGCGTCAGGACAGGAGTCGAACATACGCTTCGCCAACTCGAAGGCGCGCTCCGGGTCGGTCGACGCGAGCATCTTCCCCGCTTCCGCCAAGCGGTCCGCTGCCACCGCTGGAGCGCGGGTATCAAGCGCCTCTTGAATCGCACCTTCGGGATCAGTGCCGAGACGGCTGCGAAACAGCACATCCTCCATCTTTCGCTTCAAGGCGCCCTCTGGCGTGGCTCGAGCCAGCGCCTCGATCACCTCCGGATGCTCCTCGCCAGCGAGACGAATGAACTCTTCCCGCTGCACTCGGGCCTGCCCCCCATTGTCCGATTTCGCTAGGTATTCGACCCAATCGTAAGCAGCCCATGGGTCGTCACGGATCGCTGCGGCGAAGCTCTCTGGCCGGAAGCCATAGCCGTGCTTCGCGAGGAAGCGGAGATTCGCGGCAGGATCATCGCCCTCATTCCCGGTGATTGCTTCCAAGGCAATCTTTCGGGCCTCCTCGGGCAGTTCGTCCAGATGCTGCCTCAGCCACGAGGCTTGATAGATCCCAAGCGCTCTCGCGACTTCCTCCACAGCCCTCTTTCCATCGGCGAGCGCCGCGTCAAAGGCACCCTGCGGATCCATGGCGGTCCATGCCTGCCATGCCTGATATTCCTCACGGTCCCGCTTGGCAGCCGCAATCTCTGACAAGGGATCGTGACGCATCCAGTGATAGAGAATCAATTCGCTGACCTCAATGCGACCGGTTCCCCTGCCGTCCACAGCCAGCAGGGCCGTTGGCGGTCGGAAGTCATCCGCGGTCAATGTGGTCCGGTAGTGATCCCAGAACGCGGCGATGTCCTCCGGTGAGGCATCGATCAACCAGAGCGCGAGACGTGCGTGGAGTTCGCCGCCGCGGAGAGGCTTTAACGTCTCTAGCGTGTCTGCTGACCGCAGAGATATCGCCGACGGCGGTGGCACAGTTGCTTCCAGAGGAGGCTTGCGAGCAAGAGTCCGCTCGGGAGCCGTAGATGGGAGCGTGGTTGCCGAGCCTGCGGTCGCTGGCGTGTCACTCCTGATGATGGCGCCAGTGGCCCACCCCACGATGGCCGCGGCGGAGATGAGCAGGACTGATCGCGGAGTCATGGAATAGGACGACGCTGGAGGTCGGGGGAAAAGTGTCAAGGAGGCGAGTAGCGAGGTCGGGGGGATTCCGATACTCCGGTATGCCTATATTGTCGGAATATCGGAATAGGAGAAGTCACACCGAAAGGGCCACGGCATTCCTGTCATGGACGGATCTGGTGCCGCTCTTATTCGAGCGAAATGCGCCCCTGCCAATTCACCGCGGCCGGTCTGCCGCAGTCCGGGTCTCCGACCACCACTGCGATCCGCTACCAGATCACAGCGCCTTCACCGCATCCCAGATCCGGTCGGCGATGTGCTGGTAGCCGTGCTTTCCTTTTGCGGTCGTCAGCTCCTCCTCGGTCAGCCGGATGGGCGGGCCGATGTGGAGGGAAATCTGGCTAAAGCGGATGCGACCGGAGCCCCGTGGCAAGGCCTCGCGCGCGCCGGAGATGCGAATCGGCTGGATGACCGCATTGGACTTCACTGCGATCAGGCCGAGGCCGGGTTGGGCGGGGCCGAAGTTGCCATCCAAGCTGCGTTCACCTTCCGGGAAGATGAGGACGCGCTTATTGTTAGAAAGCAGTTTGATGATGGTCTTGAGGCTGGTCATGTCCGGCCGCTCCTGATCGACCGGAATGGAATTCCACGCGAGGTAGATCCACTTGAGCAGCGCCGTGGTCATCAGCGATTTGCGAGCGAGATAGAACATCTCGTCGTGGTAGAGCGTGCCGATCAGCGGCGGGTCGAGGAAGCTCTCGTGATTCGCGGCGATGAGCACCGCGCCCTCGGTGACGAGGTGCTCGCGACCGACGACTTTCAAGCCGAAGAGCGTGCGGTAGGCACTGCCGAAGAGATTCCAACCGAACCAATAGATCCAACGCATGAGGAGGAGATGAAGGGTGTCCGTGTCAGGCGGGCATTGCGAAGCCCTGGCTGCGGAGGATTTCCAAAGCAGCCGCCACGCCGGTTTCGATGGTGTGGCCGGAGGTATCGAGAATCGCGGCACCCTCGGCGATCTTGAGCGGGGCGGTCTCGCGGCGGCTATCAGCGCGATCGCGGGCGGCGACACTGTCGACCTCGCCGACTTCCTCGCGGCGGGCCTCACGGACGTTCGGGTCCGCGTCCATGTAAATCTTATACGGGGTCTCCGGAAACACGACGCTGCCGATGTCGCGGCCTTCCATCACCACGTCACCGAGCTTCAGGTAATCGCGCTGAAGAGAAACAAGGCACTCGCGGACCTCCGGAATGGCGGACACCGCGGAGACGTGGCTATTGACCTCCTCGCTGCGGAGTTCCTCGCCGGGGTCGAGGCCATCGACCTTCACGGTGGAAACGAGACCATCGACGCCGCATTCAATTTCCATGTCGCGGAGTGCCTGGACGACAGCGGCGCGGTCATTCGGATCGATGCCACGCTGAAGCACTTTCCACGTCACGGCGCGATACATGGAACCGGAGTTGACCATGATCAGGCCCAACTTCTGCGACAGGATACGAGCGAGCGTGCTCTTGCCAGAAGCAGCCGGACCGTCGATGGCGATGGCGCGATGGAGGATCATGCGGGGACGGGAACGGTCGGCAGGTCGTAGTCAGCGAGATCCTTGCTCTCGGCGAGGACGGCGTCGAGTTGCTTGGCGAAGCCCGGATAGGAGGTGTTCACGCACGCGGTGTTGCGGATCACCGTTTCTCCGCTGGCAAAGAGGCCGGCGATCGCGAAGGCCATCGCGATGCGGTGATCGCCGTGGCTTTCAATGGTGGCCGCATGCAGCGGCGCGCCACCGGTGATCTCCATACCATCCTCGAATTCCTCGATCTGGCCGCCCATCGCGCGCAGGCCCTCGACCACGGTGGTGATGCGGTCGGTTTCCTTCACGCGGAGTTCCTTGGCATTCCGGATGAGGGTCTTGCCCTCGGCCATGGCGGCAGCGACGGCGATGACCGGGATTTCATCGATGAGATTCGGGATCTCGGCGCGGAGAAGTTCGGTGCCCTTGAGCTGCGCGCCGCGGATTTCGACATCGCCGATCGGCTCGCCGTCATCGGTGGAGAGGACGGTGCGGGTGATCTGCGCGCCCATGCGCTCGATGACATCCAGCACGGCGGTGCGGGTCGAATTGAGGCCGACGTTCTTGATGACAAGACGCGAGCCCGGCAAGGCAGCCGCGGCGACTACCCAGAAGGCGGCGCTGGAAATGTCGCCCGGCACGCGGAAGTCGCGGGCCTGCGGAACTTGGCCGCCTTCGATCGAAATGGCATTGCCCTCGGTGACGATCTTTACGCCGAAGGACTCGAGCATCCGCTCGGTGTGGTCGCGGGTATCGGCGGGCTGGACGGCGGTGGTCACGCCTTCGCAGAACATGCCGGCGAGCAGCACGGCGCTCTTCACCTGGGCGCTGGCCACGGGGAGCTCGTAGCGGATCGGATGAAGCTGGGCTCCGTGGATCTTGAGCGGGGCGCAGCCGGGCTTTTCGCCTAGGCAATCGATCTTCGCGCCCATCTCGCCGAGCGGCACGGTGATGCGGCCCATCGGGCGGCCGGAAAGGGATTCGTCACCGAAGAGCTCGGTCTCGAAGGATTGGCCAGCGAAGAGCCCTGCGAGCAGTCGCATGCCGGTGCCGGAGTTCCCGCAATCGATCGGCTTCGCGGGAGCCTGCAGCTTCATGCTGCGACCGTGGATGCGCATTGAGGTCGGGCCGAAACCGGGCATTTCCTCCAGCACCTCCACCTCCACACCGCAGGCCTTCATGGCACCTAGGGTGTTCAGGCAATCCTCGCTGGGCAGGAAATTGCGGACGGTGGAAACGCCATCTGCTAGGCCGGCAATCATGGCGGCGCGATGGGACATGCTCTTGTCGCCGGGCACCGGAAAGGCGGCATCCAGCGTGCGGATCGATTTAACTCGGAACTCGCTCATGGAAAAGGATTTCAGTCGCGGCGGAGGGAGGCGTCTCGGGCGATCTTCGCGTCTTCCAGCCAACGGCGGAGCGCTTCATGGTCGCCTGCTTCAAGCATGGCAAGCATTTCACTCATCTCGCGGATGCCATGACCCAAGACACCGCGCAGCGCATCGCGGTTCTCCATCACGATCTCGGCCCACATGGCAGGGTCGCCGCCGGCCACGCGAGTCGTATCGCGCAGGCCGCCGCCGCCGAAATAGCCATCCGCCGGATTCTCGAGCGCGACCTTGGCGGCCGCCGCAGCGATCAGATGCGGAAAATGGCTGATCCGGGCAACAAGCGCGTCGTGCCCGGCGGCATCGAGCCAGGAAATCCGGCAGCCGAGAGCCTCCCAAAAGCGCTGGAGCTTGGCCGTCCATGGGGCCCCCACCCCGCCATCGTCGGTGAGCAGGCAGGCGGCTCCGTCAAAAAGCGCCACATCCGCCGCGCCGATGCCGGTTTGCTCGGAACCCGCCATCGGATGGCTGCCGATGAATTTCGCACCGGTGCGCTCAAGAAGTGGCTGTAGCAATCGATGGGGCGCGGCCTTGACGCTGCCCACGTCCGTGATCAGAGCCTCGCGTGAAAGTCCGGCAGTCTGCGCGGCAAGCAGCACTGTGGCCATCGCACCGACCGGCGTGGAGAGCACTACGAGGTCGGCCGATTTCACTGCTTCCGCCAAATCGCCGGTAGCGCCATCAATGCCGCGCTCCCGGGCGGTGGAGACCGTCTCCGCCCGCCGGGCCCAAAGGGCTACGGAAGTGCCGGGAAACTGGCGGGCCAGCGCCAACGCGAGCGAGCCGCCAAGCAGCCCGCCGCCGAGAATGGCGACCTTTTCAAACTCCATCGGGATGGGTGGGAATGAAGGAGCCGGGCCCGAGCGGGACCGGCTCCTCGAAAATCATGTGTGGGAAATTCGGCCGGGACTCAGGGCACTCGGAAGTGCTTCTTCTCGGAGGCCGGATAGGTCGGATCGGCGACGAGGCGACCGCTCGGGATGCCCTTCACGTCGATGACCTTGTTGTTGAAGGGGCTGAAAACCATGCCGGGCTTGCCGGGGACCGGCCGAGCCACCGGGATTTCCTTCGCTGGAGTGGTCGGCTTCTCCGGTGCGCTACCACCATCACCGCCCGAGCCTTCGGTGTTCTTCGGTTGCTCGGTGGTGCCGCCCGGGGTCTCACCTTCCGGCTTGGTATCGCGGTCGGGCGTCTGGTTTGCCTCGTCCTTTTTCTTCTGCTCTTCCCGCTGCTGGCGGATCTTTTCCTGCTCCTCCGGCGTCGGCTTGCGACCAGCCGGATCCGTCGGCTGTTCCGGCGGGGGCTCGACGTAGGGCGTGCAGGATGCCGCAAGCAGAACCGCGGCGGCGGCCGGAAGAATCAGTCGGAGATTCATGGATCGTGAGAGGAAAAAAGCTTCGCGGGGCTCAATCGTCGACCACCGGGAAGGCTGTAAGATTGCTTCGCGACCTCCACCCCGTCAAGCCGGGGCCTTTGCCGGAGCTTGCAAATCGCTCAAATCCCGCCGATGCCTCGCGCACATCCGCTCCAATCACTCCCGACACGATGTCATCCGCTTTCGACGATTGCCTGCGCCCATACGGCACCATCCTCAAGACAATCTCTCCCGGGCTCTATGAGGCGGCACTCCCTAACGGCAAGGCCGTGATCGCGCATCTTTCGCGAGAACTCGCTGCCGCCCCGCCCGAAATCCCGAATGGCGCGACCGTGTTGTTGGAAATCAGCCCCTTCGATCTGGACCGGGCGCGGATTGCGAAGGTGGAGCAGGGCTGTTAAGTCAAAAAAGCCCAGCTGGCTGCGCGTTCAGAAGCCTTTATCTGGCACTTCACTACTCCTTCAACCACTCCGACGCGCGCTTCGCGTAGTAGGTCAGGATCATGTCGGCACCGGCACGCTTGATACCCATCAGGCTTTCGAGCGCGACGGCCTTGCCATCGACCCAACCGGCAGCGGCGGCGCTCTCGATCATGAGATACTCGCCACTTACCTGGTAGGCTGCCACGGGAAGCGTCGTGCTTTCGCGAACCCGGGCGATGATGTCAAGATACGGCCCGGCCGGCTTGACCATGACCATGTCCGCGCCTTCAGCTTCATCCAGCATCACTTCACGGATCGCCTCGCGGGCATTGCTGGAATCCATCTGGTAGGTCTTCTTGTCGCCCTCCTTTGGTGCCGAATCGAGCGCACCACGGAACGGACCGTAGAAGGCCGAGGCATACTTCGCCGAGTAGCTGAGGATCGAAACCTGGTCGAAGCCGTCTGCATCCAGCGCCGACCGCAGCGCGGCGACGCGGCCGTCCATCATGTCGCTCGGCGAGACGATGTCCGCGCCAGCCCGGGCGTGGCAAAGCGCTTGCTGGCAGAGGATCTCGACCGTCTCGTCATTGAGAATCTGCAGTTCGCCCCGCTCGTCGCGCTGCACCACGCCGTCGTGGCCATCGGAGTTGTAGGGATCGAGTGCCACGTCGGTGATCACGCAGAGGGTCGGATGCGCCGCCTTGAGCGCGCGGATGGCCCGAGGGACCAACCCGTCGTCATTGTAGCACTCCTCGGCCAGCGGGGTCTTGAGATTCTCCTCGATCTTCGGGAACAGCACCACCGCCGGGACCCCCAGTGCGTGCGCCTCTCCGGCCTCCTTCACCAATCCCTCCAGCGACCAGCGCGTCACGCCGGGCATGGAAGCGATCGGTGTGTTCACCGTTTCCTCATGCAGAAACAGCGGCAGGATGAAATCCGCCGGGCTGAGGACATTCTCGCGGACCAGAGAACGGATCGCCGGGGTGCGGCGGTTGCGGCGAGGACGGATGTGCATTGTGGTGCGGTGAAGGTGGTTTGGGCGAGCCCGCCCCATGTTCCCCGCCCCTGCCGGACTTGCAAAGGGCATTTCGTGCCCGGACACTGGCCATCTCACCGCGGCCGTGCTCTCTTGCGCCGGTCCGCCGGGCCAGATGCTCCTCTACCTTCACATTCCGTTCTGCCACCGGGTCTGCCCGTATTGCTCGTTTTACAAGCACACGCCGGGCGACACGCCCATCGGCGCGTTCGTCGACAGCCTGTTAGACGAGGCTCGCGGACGAATCGCTGCATTGGAGGAAATGCCGCGGACGCTCTACCTCGGCGGCGGGACACCCTCGATGCTGTCCCCCACCCACCTGCGGAAGCTCTTCGGAGGACTGGGCGAGATCTTCGATCTCCGGTCACTCGACGAAGTGACCATGGAAGCGAATCCTGCGACCTTTGACGTGGCGAAGGCCCGGCTCTTCCGTGAACTCGGCGTGACCCGCGTTTCGCTGGGCATTCAGTCGTTCGCGCCGCACGTGTTGGAAACGCTCGGCCGGGAGCACGATTCGGCGCAGGCCGCGGAGTCGGTCAAGGTGCTGCGCGAGGCAGGAATGCCCGCCGTGAACATCGACCTGATGTTCTCCATTCCCGGCCTTTCGCACGATGATTGGCGGCGGACGGTGGAAACCGCCATTGCCCTGAAGCCTGACCACATTTCCGCCTACAACCTCACCTATGAGGAAGACACCGCTTTCTTCGAGGGACTCAAGCGCGGCGACATGGATGCCGACGAGGATCGCGACGCGACGCAGTTCTTCCTCGCTCACGATTTGCTCAGCGATGCTGGCTTCGAGCACTACGAAACCTCGAACTACGCCAAGCCGGGCTTCCGTTCCTCACACAACCGCGGCTATTGGCGCGGCGAAGACTACCTCGGGCTCGGTCCTTCTGCCGTTTCGACGCTCGGTGGCGTGAGAACGAAGAATCTCGCCGACACCGCAGGCTACGTCCGGATGATCAACTCGCTCGGCAACGCGCTCGTCGAGAGTGAGTCGCTCGATGCCGAGCAACGCCGTCTGGAACGCATTGCACTGATGCTGCGCACGGAGGAAGGTGTGCCGCTGGTTCTCGTGGACGGCATTGCAGTGCCGCGTCTCTTGGAACAGGGCTTGGCGCAGGTGCGTGGAGATTCGCTGGTGCTGACTCGTGAAGGCTCGCCATTGGTGGATCCGATCGCTGCTGAGCTAGTGTAGAAGCGGAGAGCCCCGGGAGGGCCGGTCTTCAGACCGGCTTGGATGGTCGGTTCGCCGGTCCAGTGAAGCGGGATGAATCCCGCGCTCCCAGTGTGGTGTGAGTCCGCCTAACGCTGCGGAGCGGGCGCGGGCACCGGCGTTCCCGAGGGTGCAGGGGCCGGCGTAGGTACTCGGGTCGAATTCCCCGCAGGCGTTGGCGCTGGCGTAGACGTAGGAGCTGGAGCAGGCGGCGGGGTTGAGTCCGGCAAAAGGTTTTCCCAGCGATGCAGTTCCACTCCCTCACCCAGACCACCACAATCCTTGATCAGTTCCTCACAGCGGGTGCGCCATTTCTCGTAATCCGGCGCGGCTTTGGTTTCGTCGCGAGAGCCCGGGAAAACGAGATACGTCACGACGAGATCCGACTCCGGGCGACTGTAGGAAGAGGCCCGGGGATTGATCTGCTTCGCCATCCGCAGAGAAGCCTCGCCCACTTTGTAGGCCGGTCCACCGTCGCCGACGATGGCCGGGTAGAGTTTGTCGCCGTGCACCACGACCGCGTAGTCTCCCACCTTCGGCGAGAAAGGTTCCCGCGCACTAAGGAGGGTGACGGGAATGACGATGAACGGGTCATAGTCCGCGATCAGGAAGCTGCGCGACTTCATGTCCTCAATGCCACGCTTGAGCTCAGGGATGCGATTGCGCAGCCAGGTCTTGCGTTCGGCCGTGGTGGAGGAATCGGCCAGCTCCTTGTTGGCGTTCGCGATCCGCTTTTCGAAGCCCGCAATCATCGGGTTCGGCGTGGTCGTCTTCTTCGGCCAGCCGTAGCTGGTGTAAGGCTGGTAGTGGGTCGAATTGACGATCTCATCCGGCATCGTTGGCAACCGGTCGCCATCGGAGCCGTCGGAGACCACATCCATCTCCGCCTGCAGCAGGAAGACCTTCCGACCGCTCTGAGGATGGGTCAGGTTGAGCATCGTCTCGCAGTCGTAGTAGTTGTGCTTGGTGAGGAGCTCATTGAGCTTCGTGGCGTCTTCCCGAAGACTCCTGGTCTTCCGATCATAAATGTCATAGAACCAACGGGAAACCTCGGGTTTTTCCAGCATTCCCGGAAGCCCCGGCAGAAGCTTCGAGAGCCGGGGATTGACGGTCTGGAGTTGGTCCAGCGTCTTCGATGGCTCCGGGACGCGGATGGTGAGCTTGTATTCGGCGGTGTAGGAGTTGGCGTCCTTGCGCTCGACCGAAGCAATGGTCCCCTTGTCCACCTTCACCTCGGACTTGAAGGGAATGCCGGAGCGCAGCGTGCGCACATCGCCACCACTCTGCGCGGTGTGGGCGGAAAGCGGTAGCTCCGGAGCGGTGGCGCGGCGCTCGGCATCCTCCGCCTGCTTCTTCAAATTCGCGAGGTCGCGTTGGTAGTTCGCTTCCAGTTCCTCCATCTGCTGGCGATGCCGGGCCTCCACGTCGCGGATGCGGTCCTGGGTATCGTCCACTTTGCTCTCCACCACGGTCGTTGGCGGCGGAGGTGGTTGGATCAAATGCTTCAAGCCGCGGAGGATCTTCTGACCCGGAGGCGTGAAGGGTAGAACGGCACCGGCGAGGACGATCATGAAAGCCGAAGCGCGCAACCACGGGAAGCCCCCCTTCGCGGGTTGACGGCGCAAGCCTTCGATTTGATTCGGATCGCCAGAACTCATGTGCGGGATACTACGAGCGTCCGGCGCAAACTTCCAAGAGGAGACAGGCTAAAATGAAGGCTCCTCCCTCGGAGTGTTGCGGCCCTCCCGGTGAACTTCGGCTCGCTTCAAATTCCCGTTTCGATCCAATTCGCGGACAAAAAGAAAGCCGCCCCGAAGGGCGGCTTTTAACCTTTGGCCACTCATTGAAGAGTGGCGGAGCGGACGGGACTCGAACCCGCGACCTCCGCCGTGACAGGGCGGCATTCTAACCAACTGAACTACCGCTCCACTGGTAGCTTCTTTTGCCTTGCCGCCGGTTGCTTGGTGCCCCGTGCGGCGTGCGCGGAAGCTAGGTACCTCCCCGGCCTCGCGCAATACCTATTTTGACTTTTTCTTACATTCAGGAGAGTGCCTCAGCGACCGTTTCCAAAGACGCCAGATCTTCAACGGAATACACGGTTACATCCTTCGAGATTTTCGCAACGAGACCCGCCAAAACCTTGCCGGGACCCAGCTCAATGAAGGTGCGATGACCCTTTTCGACGAGTAATTCGATCGATTCCGTCCAGCGCACTGAGCCCGTCACCTGCTTCTCCAGCATGCTGCGGATTTCCCCAGGCTCGGAGACCACCGAGGCGCCGAAATTGCAGACCACGGGAAGCACCGGCGACCGGACCGCCACACCCGCCAGTTCAGCAGCGAGCTTGTCCTGCGCCGACTGCATCAGGCGGCTGTGGTAAGCGCCGGCGACGTTCAGCTTGATCGCGCGGCGGATGCCATGGTCGCGGGCCTTTTCGACGGCGGCATCGATGCCAGCGACGGTGCCGGAAAGCACGATCTGACCGGGTGCATTGAAGTTGGCCACGTCCACGTCGCACTCGGCGGCGAGTGCCCGGACTGCGTCCTCTTCACCACCGATCAGCGCAGCCATCGAGCCCTGCGTCGCCTGGCAGGCTTCCTCCATGAAAAGGCCGCGGCGGGCGACGATCTTGAGGCCGTCTTCGAAGGAAAACGTTCCCGCAGCAGCGTGGGCCGTGAACTCGCCGAGCGAGAGACCTGCCGCGGCAACGGGATTCAGGCCGCCGACACGCTCTTTCAGTAGCGCCAGAGCGACCAGCCCGTGAAGATACAGCGCGGGCTGACAGCGCGAGGTGCGAGTGAGCTCCTCGTCCGGCCCATCAAACATCACCTGCGAAAGGGCGAACCCGAGAGCCTCATCTGCCTTCTGGAACAACCCA
>Ga0307408_100001010_pt1 | contig 21691 bp, 27 predicted proteins | sample 322Cmetagenome_FD_202116 | JGI IMG/M metagenome (GOLD analysis project Ga0307408, IMG submission 202116) | Maize rhizosphere microbial communities from greenhouse at UC Davis, California, United States - 322HYB-C-3 | ecosystem: Host-associated > Plants > Roots > Rhizosphere > Soil | place... | reverse complement strand
CTCCTTTTGCAACGCTACCCTGCTTCCTGCCATTGACGCTGCGTTTGTCGCCAACGTCCTCGATCAACTCAACGTTCGACCAGCCTTGGGCTACAAAGTTCCCGGCTTGACGCCGATATATTTCAGCAATCACGCCGCCATGTACAAACTGCAATGGCCGCCGCGAAGTGGCAAATGAACTCACCGCCTATCGCGCTCTCGGCCTTGCAACCCTGATCGTCACGCCTAAACAGCGGCCCACCTCGTCTGCGCCCATCGTGCTTTTCGTAACATGCTTTGCACACTAAAAATAACGTTTAATCGATCTAGAGTTTAGCTCCGCATGTGCCGCGCACGGGGCGCACACTGATGTTGATGAATGTGTACCGCTGTTAGTGATGTTGTACTCCTGGCCCGTAACGCCGGCAATGACCAGACGATGCGCTGTGCAAAATGGCAACAGCCTGTATGGCGCCGACAAGCCGCGTTCGGTATGCTGGGACTTTTCCAGGGGAACACGCATGCAATTGCGCCGCGCTGTGCTGGCCTTGTTGGTGTGGGGGAGCGCCTTTGGCGCCGCCCGGGCCGAGCCGGCGGTGCCACGCGTGTTTGTGGTGGGTGTGGAAAGCCTGCAGTATTACCCGTTGCATGCGATCGACCGCCATAACGAATACACGGGCTTTGCGCGCGAGGTGCTCGATGCCTTTGCGCGCCGCCATGGCTACACCTTCCGCTATATGCCGTTGCCGATCAACCGGCTGTATGCGGCCCTGCTCAAAGAGCGCATCGTGGATTTCAAATACCCGGATAACCCGAAGTGGCGCGAAGAATTGCGCACAGGCGCCACTATCAGTTACAGCGAGGTGGTGGTGACCACGGAAGAGGGCGCGATGGTGTTGCCGCAGCGCCGCGGGCGCCCGCTGGCCCAATTGAAATCGCTGGGCACCGCGCTGGGCTTTACGCCGTGGCCGTACCAGGAAGCGATCGACCGCAAGGCCATCACCGTGACCACCCACAGCAGTTTTGACGGCTTGCTGCGGCTGGCGCTGGCCGGCCACATCGACGCCGTGTACGTCAACGTGGACGTGGCCAACCACATGCTCGACGAGCAGTTGAAAATGCCCGGCGGCTTACAGTTCGATCCCGGGCTGCCCCACGCGCGCAGCGATTTCCGGCTGTCGACGCTACGCTATCCGGACGTGGTGCAACAGTTTTCCCAGTTCCTGCAACAGGAACGGCATTGGCTGCAGCAGTTGCGCAGCCGCTACAGGATCGGCGCCAGCGGCAACAACGGCGATTATTCGCGGCCGATCAGATAACCGAGGGCCAGGCCGGCGGCGGCGGCAATGCCCATGCCGACCCACGGGCTTTCCTGGACATAGGCGTCGGCTGCCTTGCAGGCCAGCTTGCCGCGTGCCAGCAGCGTGTCTTCCAGCTTCAGCAAATCCGTTTTGGCGCCATCGATGGCGACCCGGAACTGGGTTTTCGCCTGCTCGATGTCGGCCGGCGCGTCCTTGGGGGCGGCGCTGAGCCATTGTTCCGCATCGCTGACCGCTTCACGCAAATGGCTCAGCAAGCGTTCGCGGTCGGCGCCGGCTTCCTGGCGCAGGGTGTTGCCGGTGGTGGGGGTGTGAGTCTGGTCCATGGCGCCCTCTCTGTGGGTGGGTGAAGTCGGGATTAACGCAGCGCGAAATCGAGCACGATGCCTGCAAAAACGGCCGCTCCCAGCCAGTTATTGTGCCGGAATGCGGCGAAGCAGGGCGCACGCTCGCGGCCGCGGATCAAGGTGTAGTGGTACCCCGCGCAGCCGGCCGCCACGGCCAGGCCGGCATGGAACCACAGGCCCAGGCCATAGTGGATGCCGGCCGCCAGCAGCATGCCGAGATTGACCGCGTAGCACAGCATGATGGCGGCCACGTCATGCTGGCCAAAGGTGATGGCGGAGGTCTTGATGCCGATTTTCAGGTCGTCGTCGCGGTCCACCATGGCATATTCGGTGTCGTAGGCGACGGCCCAGAACACATTGGCCACCAGCAGCCACCACGCGACAGCGGGCACCGCGCCTTGTACGGCGGCATACGACATCGGGATGCCAAAGCCAAACGCGATCCCCAGGTACGCTTGCGGGATCGCGAAGAAGCGCTTGAAGTACGGATAAGTGCCGGCGATCAGCAGCGCCGCCACGCTTAATTGCCTGGTCAGCGCGTTGAGCGGCTGGATCAGGACGAAGGCCGCCAGCGCCAGCACCGCCGCCACCGCCAGCGCTTCCTTGCCGCTGACGCGGCCGCTGGTGATCGGGCGCTCCGCCGTGCGCTTGACGTGGCGGTCGAAATCCTGGTCGGCGTAATCGTTGACGGCGCAACCCGCCGAACGCATCAGGAAAGTGCCCACGCAAAAAATCAGCAGGATGCGCCAGTCGGGCACGCCGCCGCTGGCCAGCCACAGCGCGCCCAGGGTTGGCCACAGCAACAGCACGGTGCCGATGGGTTTGTCGAGGCGGATCAGGCGGAAATAGAGCTGCAGCTTGTTCATCGCGATGGGGGCTATGGGCAAAACGCGATTATAGCCCGGCGCCCGGGCCGTTTCAGGCCTCGCCGCTGGCGGCCGTGACGCCGGGCAGCTTGCACTGGGCCACCGCGGTGCAGATGGCGTCGATGGCGGCCTTGCGGGTAAAGCTCTTGCGCCACACGATGACGACGCGGCGGGTGGGTTCCGGATCGGAGAAGGGGCGGAATTGCAGCATGCCGTCCTGCGCGTGCAGGTCGGGCACGGACGCGCGCGGCAGCACGGTCAGGCCGATGCCGCTGGCCACCATGTGGCGGATGGTTTCCAGCGACGACCCTTCGAACGTGCGCTGCATGCCATTGCCCGGCGCCGCATAGCGCGCCATTTCCGGGCACACTTCCAGCACCTGGTCGCGGAAGCAGTGGCCATTGCCGAGCAACAGCATGGTCTCGGTCTTCAAGTCTTCGGCGGGGATGGTGTTGCGGGCCGCCCACGGGTGATTGTGTGGCATGGCGACCACAAACGGTTCGTCATACAGCGCTTGCAGCGCCATGCCATGATCGGGCAGCGGCAGCGCCATGATGGCGGCATCGAGTTCGCCCTGGCGCAGCATTTCCAGCAATTTGACGGTGAAATTTTCCTGCAGGATCAGCGGCATTTGCGGCACATGGCTGACCATGGCTTTGACCAGCGGTGGCAGCAGGTAGGGGCCGATGGTGTAAATCACGCCGAGGCGCAGCGGGCCGGCCAGCGGATCCTTGTTTTGCTTGGCCAGTTCCTTGATGGCGGCGGTCTGTTCCAGCACCCGCTCGGCCTGCGCCACGATTTGCGCGCCCAGCGGTGTAACCGAGATTTCCGCCCCGCCCCGTTCAAACAGGACCACGCCCAGTTCATCTTCGAGTTTCTTGATGGCGACCGATAAGGTGGGTTGGGCGACATAACAGGCTTCGGCGGCGTGTCCGAAGTGTTTGGCGCGCGCAACAGCGACAATGTATTTCAGCTCGGTCAGTGTCATGCAACCTATTTGAACACAGGCAACCGGCGCATGCAATGGTTCGTGTAGCCTGACGTGCAAGCTAAAGTCGTAACGTCGGGCAATGGTCACGGCATGGGGCGGAGCATATAATGGGCCGCACCGGTTACAGCCTGACAGGAGCGATGCGCATGTCTACTTTTGGTCACGATGAAGCCCAGGCCTACATCCATAAACTGCTGACGGTGATGCACCAGACCGGCGGCTCCGACCTGTTCATTTCCGCCGACTTCCCGCCCAGCATGAAGTCGCAGGGGGCGATGAAACCCCTGAGCCAGCAGCGGCTCACGGGGGAAGTCACCAAGGCGCTGGCGTACGCCATCATGAATGAACGGCAGCGCACCGAGTTCCAGGCCGAGATGGAGTGCAATTTCGCCATTTCCCTGCCGAATGTGTGCCGCTTCCGCGTCAATGTGTTCGTGCAACAGCAAAATGTCGCGATGGTGATCCGCACCATCGCGTCGGAAATCCCGAACTTCCAGAAGCTCGATCTGCCGGAAGTGCTCAAGGAAGTCATCATGACCAAGCGCGGCCTGGTGCTGGTGGTGGGCGGCACGGGGTCCGGCAAGTCGACCACGCTGGCGGCCATGATTGATTACCGCAACGCGAATTCGGCCGGCCACATCATCACGGTGGAAGACCCGGTCGAATATGTGCACAAGAACAAGGGGTGCCTGATCACGCACCGCGAAGTGGGGGTCGATACGCTGTCGTGGCACAACGCGCTGAAAAACACCTTGCGGCAGGCGCCCGATGTGATCCTGATCGGCGAAATCCGCGATACGGAAACCATGGAACATGCGATCGCGTTCGCGGAAACCGGCCACCTGTGCCTCGGCACGCTGCACGCCAACAACGCCAACCAGACCATGGACCGCATCATCAACTTCTTCCCGGAAGAGCGGCGTAACCAGTTGTTGATGGATTTATCGTCGAACTTGCGGGCCATTGTGTCGCAACGGCTGGTCCGCACGGAGGATGGCAAGGGCCGCAAGGCGGCGATTGAAATCCTGCTCAATTCGCCGACCATTGCGGAAATGATCTTGAAGGGGAACTTCCAGCAAATTAAGGAGATCATGCACAAGTCGCGCGAGCTGGGCATGTGCACGTTCGACCAGGCGCTGTATGAACTTTATAATAAGGGCTTCATTTCGTACGACGAAGCCATCCGCAATGCCGATTCCGCCAACGGCCTGCGTCTGCAAATCAAGTTGCGCGGCGACCGCAAGGAGCCCGGCGAGGCCGGCGCTTCCGGCAGCGCCGGCAGCTTGAGCATGCAGATCGAGGAAGAAGAGGAGGAGGAAGATGACGCGTCCGGCACCAAAACCTGAAACCATGACCCGTATCCATGCCTGAATTTGAAGACAAAATCTGCAGCCGCGCCACGTTGAAGGAGCGCGTGGCGGCACTGCCCAAGCCGGTCGTGCTGACCAACGGCGTATTTGACATCCTGCACCGCGGCCACGTGACGTACCTGGCGCAGGCGCGTGCGCTGGGCGCTTCGCTGGTGGTGGCGGTCAATACCGATGCGTCGGTGAAACGCCTTGGCAAGGGCGACGACCGTCCCTTGAACCACTGCGAAGACCGGATGGCGGTGCTGGCCGCGCTGGAAGCGGCCAGCCTGGTGGTGGCGTTCGACGAACAGACGGCGCTGGAAGTGGTGCAGGAATGCCGGCCCGAGATTTACGCCAAGGGCGGCGATTACGACATGACCGCGATCCCGGAAGGGCAGGCGGTGCTGGCCTATGGCGGCAAGGCCGTGGCGATCGACTTCGAACACGACCGCTCGACCACCAAGCTGCTGGCCAGGGTGCGCATGTATGGCAACTGAGTGGCAACTGAGCGGTAACTAAGACTTCTTCAGGATGGTGATTTTGCCATCCGATTCCAGGAAGATGCACTGCATTTCCTCCAGTTCGCAGTCATCTTCGCGCAGCGCCCGTTCGATGTCGCTCTCCGCCACGCGGTTTTTCACGGCCGCGTCGTGAAAGATCTTGCCATGCCGGCCCAGCAGCACCGGCGTGCCTTCGATCCAGTCGGTGGCCTTGCGGCTGTGCGCCGTGACCCAGGCGATCAGCATGTTCAGGCCGATCAGGGTGGCGGCCAGCAGCAGGCCGGCCGGCACCGACTGGTCGCCGCCGGACAGGGAATTCGATACCGCTTCCGACAGCAGCATGATCACCAGCAAGTCAAACGGGGAAAATTGCCCCACGGTGCGCTTGCCGGAAATCCGCACCATCAACAGCAGCGCCGCGTAGATAATGGTGGCGCGCGCGACGTATTCCCACCAGGGTAATTCCATCTCGAACATGTGGCCTCCAGCCGGTTCCTGCCGTTATACGACAGGGAAGCGGAACGCGCCCACACGGTTGGGGGGGGATCAGGCACCGCCCTGATAGCCATTCTGGCGCCAGGCTTCGAACACCACCACGGCCACGGTATTGGACAGGTTCAAACTGCGGTTGCCGGGGCGCATCGGCAGGCGGATGCGCTGGGATTCCGGGAAGCTGTTGCGGAAATCCGCGTCCAGGCCCTTGGTTTCCGAGCCGAACACGAACACGTCGCCCGGGCGGAATGCCTGGTCGGCGAACGGGGACGAGCCGTGGGTCGTCATCGCGAACAGGCGCGCCGGATCCGGTTGCACGGCGGCCAGGAAGGCGGCCCAGTCCTTATGCACCTGCATCGCGGCATATTCGTGGTAATCGAGGCCGGCGCGCTTCAATTTGCTGTCGTCGAGTTCGAAACCCAGTGGTTCGATCAAGTGCAATTGGGCGCCGGTGTTGGCGCACAGGCGGATGACGTTGCCGGTATTGGGGGGGATTTCCGGCTTGACGAGGACTACATGAAACACTCAATTCTCCTTAAAACTCATTCATCGTGTGGCCTGGTGCGCGCAAACACCAGGCAAGTGATGCGTACCGCGCCATAGCGCTTCAATAGCGCCGCCAATTCATTCATGGTCGCGCCGCTGGTCATCACATCGTCCACCAGGCCGATATGGCGTCCTGCTATCCATTCCCTTTGCTGCGCCGCGAACGCCCCGGCGATATGTGCGCGCCGCTCCACGGGGGAAGCCGAACGGCTCAGCGCCGCGGTTTCCCTGACGCGCACCGCCATGTGCGCCTGCAGCGGCAAGTCCAGGCGGCGCGCCAGCGGACGCGCCATTTCCAGCGCCTGGTTGTAGCCGCGCTCGACCAGCCTGCGCGGCCCCAGCGGGACCGGGCACAGGATGTCGGGCCGGACAAAACCGGGCGCGGCCAGCACGGCGTCCGCTATCGCTTCGCCAAACAGCCGCGCCAGCGCCAGGCGGCCGCCGAATTTCAGCTGCAGCACCAGCCGGTCCAGCGGCAGCGCATACGGGGCGGCGGCCACCGTCGTGTCGAACGCGGGCGGGATGCGCAGGCAATAGCCGCACAGTCCAGTGGCGCCCGCCGGCAGCGGATTGGCGCACTGGCGGCAGCGCGACCCTGTGGCGGAAAACCACCCTTCTATATAGTCGTGGTGGCACGCGGCGCAGACCAGCCGTCCGCCGCCAGGGGCACCTTGATCCACGCGGCCGCCGCACAGGGCACATTCGCCGGGCAACAGCCATGCTCCGGCCCGCGACACCATGCGGCGCAGCGGCAGGGCGGCGCGGCTGAAAACGCCACTATCGGGCCCGGTCCGCATCGCAAACCCCGCCAACCATGTAAACTGCCGCCATTATCTCATCCCAAGCAGTCAAGACCATGCATCCACCCTCCAAGCCGCCCAAACTGAGCGCTCCGATCGATATCGAGCGCGTCCGTGCGCAATTTGCCCATCCCGAGCGTATCGCGCCATCGGATTTCCTGCGCCGGGAAATCGCATCGCGCATGCACGACCGCCTGGCGCTGGTGAAAATGATCCCGCGCCGCGTGCTCGATGCCGGCTGCGGCCCGGGCGCCGACCTGGTGATGTTGCATAAAATGTATGGCGCCGCCCATATCGTCGGCATTGATGCCGCCGAGGCCATGGCGCGCGCCGCGCGCGGACCGGCCGCGAAAGGCTTGAATCAGCTACTAAGCAAACTGTTGCCAGGTAAAACCGGCGTCGACTTGCTGTGCGGCGATTTCGCGGAATTGCCCCTGCCACTGCACAGCGTCGACCTGGTCTGGTCGAACCTGGCGCTGCACTGGCACCCGCAACCGGACCGCGTGTTTGCCGAGTGGCGCCGCGTGCTGCGGGTGGAAGGCTTGCTGATGTTTTCCTGTTTTGGCCCGGATACCTTCGTCGAAGTGCGCAATGCCTTTGCGGAAGTGGATTTGGCGCAACATGCGTTGCCATTTGTCGACATGCACGATTTTGGCGACCAATTGGTGGAAGCGGGCTTTTCCACGCCGGTGCTGGATATGGAAAAAATCACCGTCACGTACGATACGCCGCAGGCGCTGTTGGCCGATATCCGTGCCTGGGGCGGCAATCCGCTGGCCACGCGCCGCCCCGGTTTGCTGGGCCGGGCCGCCCACCAGCGCCTGCTGCAAGCCCTGGAACGCCAGCGCCGCGCTGATGGCAAGCTGGGTTTGACGTTTGAAGTGTTGTATGGACATGCTTTCCGTCCGGCGCCACGCACCACCAGCAGCGGCGAATCCATCGTGCGCTTCGATCTTCCCCGCAACGGTCCCAATAAGTCGCCTAAATAATCCGAATAGCACGCCGGACATACGCGGAATATCGCTATCGATATGTGGCAAATATCGCCAAAGCGGTCGGCTTTGCTCTTGCGTAATGGATAATCTTCTTGATGCGCTCAGAGGATGTTGACTATAATCCTTGACTAATTTTGCCATCTTTTTGTCCTGTTTTCGGGCAAGGTGAAAAGGTTTTAGGTGTGGTAGCGCTCGGCGGCTATTCAGAACATCGAACGGCTGCCTTTAAAAAAATATTTTTATTTCTTGGGTGGTTGGGGAAAATATGATATATGCAAAGCGATTTCAATCGTTGATGCTCGCGCTGTCGATGACAGCCGCCTCCGCTTCGGCGTGGGCGGCGGACACGGCGGCAGCTGCAACTGAATACTCGAAAGCCACCGGCGGTACTGGTGGTCCGGTTCTCAATCAGCTGAACTTGCAGCCGCCGGCAACGAAGATCGCGCATGAGATCTACGATCTGCACAATTTGATGATGTACATCTGCCTGGCGATCTTTGTCGCTGTCTTCGGCGTGATGTTTTACTCCATCTTCAAGCACCGTAAATCGCTGGGCCATAAACCGGCCACCTTCCACGAATCGACCGCCGTTGAAATCGCCTGGACCGTGGTGCCATTCCTGATCGTGATCGGCATGGCGCTGCCGGCGACCCGCACCGTGGTCGCAATGAAAGACACCTCGAACGCCGACATCACCATCAAAGCCACCGGCATGCAATGGAAATGGGGCTACGACTACCTGAAGGGCGAGGGCGAAGGCATCAACTTCGTCTCCAACCTGTCCACCCCGCGTTCGCAAGTGGGCGCGCCTGGCGTCGTTCCAACGGAAAAGCGTTCCGATAACTACCTGATGGAAGTCGATAACGAAGTAGTGGTGCCGGTTGGCCGCAAGATCCGTATCGTCACCACCGCCAATGACGTGATCCACGCCTGGACCATTCCCGCCTTCGGCGTGAAACAGGATGCGATCCCCGGCTTCGTGCGCGACACCTGGTTCAAAGCGGAACACACCGGCGTTTATCGCGGCAACTGCGTGGAACTGTGCGGTAAAGAGCACGCATTCATGCCGATCGTGGTGCGCGTCGTGACCGCGGACGAGTACACCGCCTGGGTCGGCAAGAAGAAAGCCGAACTGGCCGCGCTGGCCGACGATCCGAACAAGACCTGGACCATCGACGAGCTGAAAACCAAGGGCGAAAAAGTCTACAACACCAATTGCGTAGCTTGCCACCAGGCAACCGGCAAGGGCGTGCCAGGCGCCTTCGCCGCGCTCGATGCGTCGACGGTCGTGAACGGTCCCAAAGCCGAACAAATCAAGGTATTGCTGCATGGCCAGAAATCCGGCAAGTTCCCAAGCGAAATGCCAGGCTGGAAACAACTGTCGGACACCGATATCGCAGCGGTGATTACCTACACCCGCAACAGCTGGTCGAACAAGGCTGCTGAAAACATCGTTCAACCGGCCGAAGTTCTGGCTGCACGTAAGTAATTAGGAGTTGCCTATCATGAGCACGACTGTCGATCACGCACACGATCACGCGCACGGCCACGACGACCATGCGCACGACCACCCACATGGCTTGCAGCGCTGGCTGTTCGCCACCAACCACAAGGACATCGGTACCCTGTACCTGTGGTTCTCGTTCATCATGCTGCTGTCCGGCGGCGTGCTGGCGCTGATGATCCGTACCGAGCTGTTCCAGCCTGGCCTGCAATTCTTCCAGCCTGAATTCTTCAACCAGCTGACCACCATGCACGGCCTGGTGATGGTGTTCGGCGCGATCATGCCGGCCTTCGTCGGCTTCGCCAACTGGATGATCCCGCTGCAAGTGGGCGCCTCCGACATGGCGTTTGCCCGCATGAACAACTTCTCGTTCTGGCTGCTGCCGCCCGCGGCGCTGCTGCTGGCCGGCTCGTTCTTCGTTCCCGGCGGTGCCACCGCGGCCGGCTGGACCCTGTACGCACCGCTGTCGACCCAGATGGGCCCTGGCATGGATATGGGTATTTTCGCCATGCACATCATGGGTGCGTCGTCGATCATGGGTTCGATCAACATCATCGTCACCATCCTGAACATGCGCGCGCCTGGCATGACCCTGATGAAAATGCCGATGTTCTGCTGGACCTGGCTGATCACCGCCTACCTGCTGATCGCCGTGATGCCTGTGCTGGCCGGCGCGATCACCATGACCCTGACCGACCGTCACTTCGGCACCTCGTTCTTTAACGCCGCCGGCGGCGGCGACCCGGTCATGTACCAGCACATCTTCTGGTTCTTCGGCCATCCCGAGGTGTACATCATGATCCTGCCGGCCTTCGGTATCGTGTCGCAGATCATTCCAGCCTTCGCCCGCAAGCCGCTGTTCGGCTATGCATCGATGGTGTACGCCACCGCGTCGATCGCGATCCTGTCGTTCATCGTCTGGGCGCACCACATGTTCACCACCGGTATGCCGGTGACGTCGCAGCTGTTCTTCATGTACGCCACCATGCTGATCGCGATTCCGACCGGCGTGAAAGTGTTCAACTGGATCGCCACCATGTGGCGCGGTTCGATGACCTTTGAAACCCCGATGCTGTTCTCGGTGGGCTTCCTGTTCGTGTTCACCATGGGCGGCTTCACCGGCCTGATCCTGGCCGTGACCCCGATCGACATCCAGCTGCAAGATACCTACTACGTGGTGGCGCACTTCCACTACGTGCTGGTGGCCGGTTCGCTGTTCGCGCTGTTCGCGGGCTTCTACTACTGGGGGCCGAAGTGGACTGGTTTCATGTACAACGAAACCATGGGCAAGATCCACTTCTGGGCATCGCTGATCACGTTCAACATCACGTTCTTCCCGATGCACTTCCTGGGCCTGGCCGGTATGCCGCGCCGCTACGCCGACTATCCGGCGCAGTTCACGGACTTCAACTCGATCGCCTCGATCGGCGCCTTCGGTTTCGGCCTGTGCCAGGTGTTCTTCCTGTTCTTCGTGGTGCTGCCAAGCATCCGTGGCGGCAAGCCCGCGGCGGACAAGCCATGGGAAGGCGCCGAAGGCCTGGAGTGGACCGTGCCGTCGCCGGCGCCGTTCCACACCTTCGAAGAGCCACCAATCGTCAAGTAACACCATCCGGCGGAGGCGGCAAGCCTCCGCCACCGTAGACAGGGGCACGGCATGTCCGATCCAAAGAAGCAGAACAGCAGCAACCTGAAACTGGCACTGACCCTGGGTTCGATCGCGCTGATATTTTTCGTTGCGGTATTCGTCAAGCGCGGCGTGCTGGGATAAACAGTGAACGAAAACCGCCGCATGCTGGGCAAGCTGGTCGTCATCGCGGTGATGATGTTCGGCTTTGGCTACCTGCTGATCCCGGTCTACAAGCATATTTGCGAAGTGCTGGGCATTAACAACATCACGCAAAAAGACGGCACCGTGGCATTGCCGGGCAATACGCAAGTCGATACCAGCCGCACCATCACGGTGGAACTGGACAGCAATGCGCATGGCCCGTGGCGCTTCCGCTCCACCCAGCGCTCGCTGCAAGTGCATCCGGGTGAACTGGTGACGGTGGTGTATGAAGTGGTGAATGTCCAGTCACGGACGGTGAATGCGCAAGCGATTCCCAGCTATGCGCCGAGCCAGGTGGCACAGTATTTTAAGAAAGTCGATTGCTTCTGCTTTAAACAGCAGACCTTGAAGGCCAACGAAGCGCGGCAAATGCCGGTGGTGTTTTATATCGATCCGGCCTTGCCGAAGGATGTGAAAACGTTCACGCTGTCGTATACCTTCTTTGAAATTGACGGGCTGGAAAACAAGACGGCGTCGCGATGACAGATAAACCAAAACATGCATCGTTCCTGTATTCGCTGAAGGCGGTGCTGTGGTCGTTCCTGGGCCTGCGCAGGAAAAGCGATTTCGACCAGGATGAAGTGAAACTGAACCTGGCCTATGTGATTATCGCCGCGTTGCTGGGGGCCGCCGGGTTCATCGCCTTGCTGATAACAATAGTGAAATTTGCAGTCGGTAATTAAATTAGGAGATAACGAGATGAGTTCTCATAAAGCGGCACCGTACTACTTCGTGCCTGGTCCATCCAGGTGGCCTATGCTGGGTGGCATTTCGCTGCTCATCACGATGATCGGCGCGTCCGCGTGGGTCAACGACGCTTCGTGGGGTTCGACGGTGAACTTCATCGGCATCGCGTGCACCCTGGCCGTGCTGTATTTCTGGTTTGGCGATGCGATCAAGGAATCCGAAGGCGGCTTGTACAGCAAGCGCATCGACAACTCGTACCGCTGGTCGATGGGCTGGTTCATCTTCTCGGAAGTGATGTTCTTTGGCGCGTTCTTCGGCGCCCTGTACTATGCGCGCGCCATCACCCTGCCATGGCTGGGCGACCTGGATCACAAATTCATCTGGCCGGATTTCGTTGCAAGCTGGGGTAACAGCCCGGCCGGCGTGGTGGAAGAGTACAAGACCATGGGGCCGTTCCCGATCCCGACCATCAATACCGCGCTGCTGCTGACGTCGGGCCTGACCCTGACCATTTCCCACCACGCGCTGGTGGCCGGCAACCGTGCCAAGACCATCGTGTGGCTGGCGGCCACCGTGCTGCTGGGCGCCGTGTTCATGGGCTTCCAGGCCTATGAATACATGCACGCGTACAGCGACCTGAACCTGAAGCTGACCTCCGGCATCTACGGTTCCACCTTCTTCATGCTGACCGGCTTCCACGGCTTCCACGTGACCATGGGGGCGATCATGCTGGGTGTGGTGCTGGTGCGCCTGATGAAAGGCCACTTCACGCCGGAACACCACTTCGCCTTCGAAGGCGCGGCCTGGTACTGGCACTTCGTTGACGTCGTGTGGCTGGGCCTGTACGTCGTCGTGTACTGGATGTAAGCGTATAATCAAGAAGAGCGGGGCCAGGTCCGATGACCTGGCCCCGTTTTTTTTATCAGCGGATACCGGTGGGCTGGATATAGCCGAGGTAATTCGCCAGCAGGATGCACAGGAATAAAAAGATCGAAAAGCCCACGCGCATGCCCAGTGAGCGGGCCATGCGGGGATCGGCTTTGGTTTTCTGGCGCATCATGTGATAAAAGGCGGAGCCGAGGCTGGCCAGGATCAGGATGAACGCAATGGCGACAAGGATTTTCATCATGCTTAGTGAACAAGGGAAGGTTGCATTGTAATGCGTCCGGGGTTCCCCATTACCTTCCGCTTCAAGCTGATTCCCTTTATTGCCACGGTCTTGCTGGTGGCGTTGGGTGTCGCGCTCGGCCAGTGGCAGGACCGCCGCGCGGAATACAAGCTGGCGCAGCAATTGCGCTTGCAGGCGGGGCGCACCGGCGCACCGCTGGAGGTCGGTGCGCAGCCGATGTCGGCGCCGCTGGTGGAATTCCGCCGCGTGCGCATCACGGGGGAATTTGTCCCGGGCTGGCCCATTTATCTCGACAATCGTCCCTATCAGGGCCGCGCGGGGTTTTATTTGCTGATGCCGTTTAAAATCGCAGGCACGGACATGCACGTGCTGGTGGCCCGTGGCTGGCTGCCGCGCAATACCGCGGACCGCAATCGGCTGCCGGAATATGGCACGCCGTCCGGCACGGTCACGGTGGAAGGCATTGCGCGGCTGGGACCGGGCCAGGTGATGCAGTTGGGCACGCCGCCGGCGCTGCAACGCCACGCGATCGTGCAAAATGCCACGGTGCGGGAAGTAGCGGCGGCCAGCGGCTTGCGCATGCAGCCGTTCGTGGTGGAACAATCGGTAGCGGCCGGGCCGGACGATACCGGTGTCGTACATGACTGGCCGGCGCCATCGACCGGTGTCGATAAACACAAGGGCTATGCGTTCCAGTGGTACGGCTTGGCGTTGATGGCTTTACTCTTTTTTGTCGTAACAGGATTCAAACGTGGAAAAGCAAGAAACTAACGACGGCCAGCGCCGCAAGGGACGCTGGAAATTGCTGGCGGTACTGGCAGTCTGCGCGGCACCGATGATCGCCTCGTATTTGACGTATTACGTGATCAAGCCGGAAGGGCGCACCAACTACGGCGCGCTGATCGACCCGCGCACGTACCCGATTCCCGCCATGGCCAGCACGCAGCTCGACGGCAAGCCGGGCAAGCTCGATGACTACAAGGGCAAGTGGATCATGCTGAAGGTGGGGCCGTCCGAGTGCGGCCAGGCTTGCCAGGATCAGTTGTTCGCGATGCGCCAGTTGCGCACCATGCAGGGCAAGGAAGCCAGCCGCATCGAACGGGTGTGGCTGATCACCGATGACCAGCCGCTGGAAACCGTGCTGCTGCGCGTCAACGACGGCACTCGCATGCTGCGCGCGCCGCGGGACGTGGTGCGGAACTGGCTGCCGGTGGAGCAGGGCGGCCAAGCCTCAGACCATATTTACCTGATCGACCCGCTGGGCAACTTGATGATGCGCTTCCCGAAAGAAGCGGACCCGACCAGGGTGAAAAAAGACCTGGGCAAGGTGTTGAAAGCATCGGCCATCGGTTGATGGTACGGCCAACGACACGGTTAAGGATACGTTGAGGACATTGCCATGCACATGACTTCCCTTGCGCAAATGCTCATCACGGGCGTGCTGGTGGCATTGTTGCCGGCCGCCATGGTGTGGATGTCGTCGGACGAAAACAAGTACCGCAAGCTGGTGTGGACTTGCGTCTTTTTGACGTTTGACCTGATCGTGTTCGGCGCCTTTACCCGCCTGACCGACTCCGGCCTCGGTTGCCCGGACTGGCCCGGCTGCTACGGCCTGGCCAACCCTTTCCTGGCGCACGCGGAAATCGCGGCGGCGGAAGCGTTGCAGCCGACCGGCCCCGTGACCGTGTTCAAGGCGTGGGTGGAAATGATCCACCGCTACCTGGCGATGGGGATCGGTGTGCTGATCGTGGCCATGATGGCCACCGCGTGGCTGCAGTGGCGTAAAGCCAGGCGCCCCGGTTTCGAGCCGGCGATGCCGACCTTTTTATTCTTCTTTGTCTGCCTGCAAGGCGCGTTCGGCGCCTGGACCGTGACCTTGAAGCTGCAGCCGATCATCGTCACCGGCCATTTGCTGCTGGGCATGGGCTTGCTGGCCGTGCTGGCCTGGTTCGGCTGCCGCCAGAACACCATGCATGACGCGCTGACGGGCAAGAAAACCCGTCCGGCCGCGCCGCCGCCGGTACTGCGGGCGATCCGCTGGCTGGCCATCGCGTCCGGCCTGGTGGTGGTGGCGCAACTGGCACTGGGTGCGTGGGTGAGTACTAACTATGCCACCCTGGCGTGCACGGAATTCCCGAAATGCGGCGGCAAGTGGGTGCCGGCGATGGATTTCGAACACGGTTTCCACCTGTGGCGCGAACTGGGCAAGACGGCCGCCGGCCATTATTTACCGTTTGAAGCGCTGACCGCCGTGCACTGGGTCCACCGCAATTTCGCGCTGGTGGTGCTGGCGGTGGCCGGTTATACCGCGTATCGCGCGTGGAACATTGTTGGCATGACAAGGCTGGCGCGCGGCATTGCCATTTTGCTGGCGGTGCAGGCGGTGACGGGCATCGCCACCATCTACCTGAATTTCCCGCTGACCATCGCCGTGCTGCATAACGGCGGTGCGGCGCTGCTGGTCTTGCTGCTGGCCATGCTAAACTATCGGGCTAAGCATCAATTCGATACGGCCCTGCACAGCGAAAGCAGTACTTTGCGCGCAGCGGCGCCTTCCAGGCACCAGTAATGACGACCCAGACTATTTCGCAAAAACCGAGCATGTCCCGCATATCCCAATATCTGGCGCTGACCAAGCCGCGCGTTACGCAACTGGCGGTATTTTGCGCTGTGATCGGCATGTTCCTGGCCAGCGAGACGTTGCCGGACTGGCGCGTGGTGGTGGCCGCCACCATCGGCATCTGGCTGCTGGCCGGTGCGGCCTTCGCCGTCAATTGCCTGGTGGAGCGTGAAATCGATGCGCGCATGGCGCGCACCGCCCGCCGTCCGATGGCGCAGGGCGAAATTTCGCCCAAGGAAACCATGGTGTTTTCCGCCGTGATCGGCGGCGCCGGCATGTGGATCTTGTATGCGCTGGTCAATCCGCTGACGATGTGGCTGACTTTTGTCACGTTTGTCGGCTATGCAGTCATCTATACGATGATCCTGAAGCCGGCCACGCCGCAAAATATCGTCATTGGCGGCCTGTCCGGCGCCATGCCGCCGGCGCTGGGCTGGGCGGCTGTCGCCAATGACGTGCCGATGCAGGCCTGGCTGCTGGTGATGATTATCTTTGTCTGGACCCCGCCGCATTTCTGGGCGCTGGCCATGTACCGCCGCGACGATTACGCGAAATCCGGCTTGCCGATGCTGCCGGTCACGCACGGCATGCAATTCACGGGCTTTAACGTGTGGCTGTATTCGATCGCGCTGGCGGCGACCACCTTGCTGCCCTTCGCCGTCAAGATGAGCGGCCTGATTTACCTGGCCAGCGCGATCGTGCTGAACGCGGTGTTCCTATGGCACGGCTGGCGCATCTACCGTCATTACAGCGACATCGTGGCGCGCAAGGCGTTTGCGTGGTCGATCATTTATTTGTCCCTGCTGTTCGCCGCGCTGCTGGTGGACCATTACATCAAGATCTGACGATCGACACTGAACCATGAAAAAACTGCTTGCCGCCCTGGGCGTGTCCGCCGCGCTGGCGCTGTCGCTGGCGGCCTGTGACAAGGGCCCGGAAAAACTGCAATTCCAGAACACGGACTTGACCGGCCTGTCCTATGCGGAAAAACTGTCGCTGACCGACCATACCGGCAAGCCCGTCACGCTCGACACCTACAAGGGCAAGGTGCTGGCGGTGTTCTTCGGCTTTACCCAGTGCCCGGAAGTGTGCCCGACCACCCTGGCCAACATGGCCAACGTGATGCAGCAGCTGGGCCCGCAGGCGGACCAGGTGCAGGTGCTGTTCGTCACCCTGGACCCGGAACGCGATACGCAGGAATTGCTGCAGCAATATGTGCCGGGCTTCGACAAGCGCTTCGTCGGCCTGCGCGGCACGCCGGAACAGACCGCGGCGGCGGCCAAGGAATTCAAGGTCATTTATAACAAGGTGCCGGGCAAGACCGCCGACTCCTACACCATCGAACATACGGCCGCCACCTTCGTGTTCGACAAGAACGGCAAGATCCGCCTGTATGTGCGCGACAAGCAAGATCCGGCGGCCATCGTCCACGACCTGAAATTGCTGCTCTCCTGAAACTGCTGCATTCCTGCTAAGCTAGTCGATCAGATAACCTGAGGGACTAGCCTTGGAAAAACGTTTTCAACCTTATACCCGCCTGGCGGCCGTCATCTTCCTGGTGATCGGCTGCCTGGTTGTGCTGCACCCTTTCCTGGCGGCCATCCTGTTCGCCGCCGCCATCACGATTTCTTCCTGGCCGTTATTCCTGATGCTGCTGCAGCGCTGCCGGCAGCGCAAGACCCTGGCGGCCGCCATCATGACGGTGTCGCTGGTGTTCGTGATTATCATGCCGCTGATCCTGGTGACGTGGAACATCGCGGACCACGCGGGGGAAGTGGTCGAACACGTGCGCGATGCGATGGCGGACGGCACCATGGAGCCGCCGCCCTGGCTGAAAGACATTCCCATGGTGGGGGAACAGGCCGATGCCTACCTGCGCAAGCTGATCGGCAGCCGGGAAGAAATGGTGGCGCTGGCCAAACGCTATATGGAGCCGGCCCGCAAGATCGTGCTGGGCGGCGGGATGGTGCTGGGCAGCGGCGTGGCGCAGGTCAGCCTGGCGGCCTTCGTCTGCTTTTTCCTGTACCGGGACGGCCTGGCCCTGCTGGCCGCGTTACGCACCGGCATGGCCAAGATCATGGGCGAACATGCGGAAGAAGTGGCCGATACCGTCAGCCGCACGGTGCGCGGCGTCATGTACGGCTTGCTGGGCACGGCGCTGGCGCAAGCCGGGGTGGCGGCGGCGGGTTTCCTGATTGCCGGCGTGCCCGGGGTGGCACTGCTGGCGGTGGCCACGTTCCTGTTTTCACTGGTTCCGGTCGGCCCGCCCCTGATCTGGGGCGGCGCCGCCATTTGGCTGTTCAACCAGGGTAGTACCGGATGGGCGATTTTCATGGTGGTCTGGGGCGTGTTCCTGATCAGCGGCGTGGACAACGTGGTGAAACCCATGCTGATCAGCCGGGGCAGCAGCTTGCCGTTCCTGCTGGTGTTGCTTGGTGTCATGGGCGGGGTGCTGGCGTTCGGTTTTGTCGGCTTGTTCATTGGCCCCACCTTGCTGGCCGTGGCGATGGGGTTATTACGCAACTGGACCAGCAGTGCCGATGAGGGGCCGGATGTGATGAACTGACGGTAGTCCACTGCAACGTTTATACTGGGGGCAGACACACTCTGGGAGCGACCGCCATGAAAGGCGTTGTATTTACCGAATTTATGGAGCTGGTCGAGTCCCGTATGGGCCTGGATATGCTGGACCGCATCATTACCGAGGCGGAACTGCCGAATGATGGCGCGTACACGTCGGTCGGCACTTACGACCATGCGGAACTGGTGCGCCTGGTGATGGCGCTGTCGAACGCCACCGGGATGCCGATTCCCGCGCTGGTCCACCTGTTCGGACAGCATTTGTTCCAGCGTTTTTCCGAGTCTTATCCGGTCCTGTTCCAAGACGCGGACTGCGTGTTCGATTTCCTCAGCCGCATCGATGACGTGATTCACGTCGAGGTCCGCAAGCTATACCCGGACGCGGAATTGCCCACCCTGCCGTGCACGCGACTGTCGCCCAATGAACTGGAATTGCTGTACAGCTCGCCACGCGGCTTTGCCGACCTGGCGGCGGGCCTGATTGACGGTTGCATTGCCCACTTCCAGGAACCCATCAGGGTGACCCGCACCGACCTGGAACAAGAAGGCAACCTGCACCGCACCCGCTTTCACCTGCAAATCGAGGTGGCATGACGCAGTTGGATACCAGCGGCACGGCACTGCCCGGCACCCCGGCCGACCTTGCCATGCCGCAAGCGGCGGCGCCGACGGTCGCGTCACGCAGCCTGTTGCGTGAACGGAATGCCCGCAAGGAAGCGGAGTCCCTGCTCGAGAAAAAAAGCCGGGAACTGTATGACATCAACCAGAACCTGCGCCAGCTGAACACCCATATCGAGGAAAGCGAAGCGCGCTACCGCACGCTGGTGGAGCTGATTCCCGATGCGATCTGGATCCATGCCGACGGCAAGATCATCTTCATGAATCCGGCCGCGCTGCACTTGTTTGGCGCCCATGCACCTGACCAGTTGCTGGGCACGGAAGCCATGCAGCGCATCGCCGCCGATTGCCATGAGCAGGTGCAAGCCGGCACTTACAGCGACATGGCCATGGCGCAGCTGGTGCCCCGCAAAGCGCTGCGCGTGATGCGGGTCGATGGCGAACAGGTGGAAGTGGAGTTCTTTGCCAGCCGTATCTGGTTCAACAATGCCGATGCCGTGATGAGCGTGGCGCACGACGTCACGGAGCGGCGCCAGCATGAGAAAGCCATCGAGCACCAGGCCACGCACGACCAGTTGACGGGCTTGCCGAACCGCGCGCTGTTCCTGGACCGGTTGGCCCATGTCATCAAGCGCGCGGAACGCCGCAACGAACGGCTGGCCGTGATCTTCATCGACCTCGATAAATTCAAGCAAGTCAACGACACGCTGGGGCATGCGGTCGGTGACGAATTGTTGCGCGCGGTGGCGAAAACCTTGCGTCACAGCGTCAGGGAATTCGATACCGTGGCGCGCCTGGGCGGCGATGAATTCGTGATCCTGCTCGACAGCCCGCTGGGCGACACCACGCCCGGCATGATTGCCGAGCGCATCGGCACCAGCCTGGCCAGGCCGGTCATGCTGGCGGGACAGGAACATGTGATCACGGGCAGCATGGGTTTGTCGCTGTTCCCGGAAGATGGCACGCAGGCGGAAAACTTGCTGCGCCAGGCCGACATCGCGATGTACCGTGCCAAGGAAGCGGGCCGCAACGGTTTCCAGTTCTTCACGCAAGAAATGCAGAATCGCCTCGATGCGCGGGTCACGCTGGAACAGGGCTTGCTGCGCGCCTTGCAGCGCGATGAATTCGTGCTGCATTACCAGCCGCAAATCGACCTGGCCAGTGGCCGTATCATCGGCCTGGAAGCGCTGCTGCGCTGGCAATCGCCGGAACTGGGGCTGGTGCCGCCGATGCAATTCATCCCGGTGGCCGAGGAAAGCAACCTGATTACCGCGATTGGCACCTGGGTGATGGACAAGGCTTGCGCCACGCTGCGCAAGTGGATCGATGCGGGTGTGCCGGTGGTGCCGGTGGCCATTAACGTGGCCGCCTCGCAATTCGCACACCAGGACCTGGAGCCGATGCTGCAGGACGTGCTGGCGAAATACCAGCTGGAACCGTCGCTGCTGGAATTCGAATTGACGGAAAGCCTGTCGATGGATGACCCGGAAGCGTCGATCGCGCTGATGCACCGGTTGAAAGCGGTGGGCATCGCCATGGCCATCGATGATTTCGGCACCGGTTATTCCAACCTCAGCTACCTGAAGCGCTTCCCGGTCGACAAGCTGAAAATCGACCAGTCCTTTACCCGCGGCCTGGTCAACGATGCGGAAGACCGCTCGATCGTGACCGCCGTGATCCGCCTGGCGCACAGCCTGGGTTTGCGCACCATCGCGGAAGGCGTGGAAACCGAGGGACAGCTGCGCCTGCTGGCGGCGCAGGGGTGCGATGAAATCCAGGGCTATTACTTCAGCCGCCCGCTGCCGGAAGCGGAGATCGTGGCGATGCTGAAGAGCGGGGTGGTGATGGATTTGGGGGTGTTGCGGTAACACGGCCGAGTCACGGTGCTGCCTTGCGCTGCGTGGCGAGTTCCCTCGTCAGCCACAGTTTGCTGTCGATGGCGTGATCGGCGCCGCATTTGACCTGATAGGGCTTGCCGGACGAACTGCTCTTCGATGCGGCCAGTTCAATGAACTGTTCCGTGTTTTTCACCGCTCCCTTGTCTTCGAAATATGCCAGCTTGCGCAGCAAATGCGACTTGGCGTCGGCGCCGCTGTACCAGGAACCATTGCGGTTGAACTGGCAGCCGGACGCTTGCAGCTTGCTCAGCAGGGTGTCGATTTCCGCACGGACGGGTGCGGCGGTCGGGGCGGCGATGGCCGCTGTCCAGAAGGCGGCGAGAATCGGTGCCGCCAAGTGATATTTGGTCATGTTCGTCAGGTTGGGTCGCCAGAGGCTGGCGTATCGTCAAAGACTTCAAGCTCTTCCTTCCGCTTGATCCAGGAACGTATCTTACCGATAGTACGATTGTCATGTTCGTTCCAGAGAATCTCGGCACCGTCGGTCAGGTCGTCATGGATGGCGAGCAGGCTGGTCTCGATGAACAGCTCGCCAAACAGTTGAATCAACAGTTCAAGCAGCAGCTCAACGAGAATTCCCATCGGCAGGCGGGATGCTTGCGGCGCTTAATAGCGGCCCGGGTCCTTGACCATCAGGCAACCC
>Ga0307408_100001009_pt1 | contig 21716 bp, 15 predicted proteins | sample 322Cmetagenome_FD_202116 | JGI IMG/M metagenome (GOLD analysis project Ga0307408, IMG submission 202116) | Maize rhizosphere microbial communities from greenhouse at UC Davis, California, United States - 322HYB-C-3 | ecosystem: Host-associated > Plants > Roots > Rhizosphere > Soil | place... | reverse complement strand
ACAAGCAAACCCGCACGAAAGATAGCGCTAATCAGGTACTACGATAGCCTTCCAAGTAACCTCCTGTAGATTTTCTCGCCTCACTTCAAACTGTGAGTCGCGGTGAGCTGCGGACCGGAGCATCAATGCAGTACGACACTCACAAAAAAAGATATAGGAGGCGTGCCAACCGAACCATATTCGTAAACCCAGTTCCTCATGCTAGCGGCAGCTTCATGGCAGCCTCTTTGGACAGCCCGGGCAGTGGTGCCCCAGAACCGATGATCGTTTGATGCTCAATGGTGTGCTCTGGGTACTTTCCTCAGGCGCCGCATGACGCGGTATGCCCGGGGCTTCGGGTCTGGGTCAATGCTCTACCATAGGTTTCGCGATTGGCGTAACCAAGGAGCGTGCAACCTGATGCCAGGCGGCTACACATTGAGCTGAACGAACAGGGATTGATTGACTTGGAAACATGGATGATCGACTCCACTGCTGTACGCGTAACCGGAGCCTCATCAGGCGCCGGGGAAAAGAGGGCCTGATGAACCCTCAGATCACGCGCTAGGCCGTAGTCGCGGAGGCCTGACGACCAAGATCCAAAACTTTACAACACCAATGGTATACATCTGCGTTTTCTGCTTTCGGGCGGACAGGCCGGCGAAATTCCGTATGCCCAGCCACTGCTTGACGAGGCCTATATCCTCAGTTTATGCGGTCGTCCTCGCAAACGCTGTCGCTGGCTTTTGGCTGACAAGGGCTACGATACTGAAGCCCTGAGGCGCTACTGTGACCGTTACCGGATGCAGCCGGTAATCCCTCTGCGATCCATGAAACGCAAACCCAAGCCGGGATTACCTCGTTGTTTGATCGGCAGATATACCTGAGCGAAACATCCTCGAACGCATGTTCGGCTGGTTGAAAGAGAACCGCCGCATCGTCACGCACCTCGACATGCTCGCGAAAAGTTACGCAGCGATGGTCGCGCTAGCTTGTACTATGCGGTGTTTGCGACATTGCTTTTCGTATAGTGCCTAGGACCAACCGCACTTCACACCCTGAAAATAGCCAATCCGGACAAAAAAAACAACCCATTAGTGCAATAGACACTCGCATACCGTAAAATACCAAGTCAAATATGATAGATTTTGTAGCTATCGCGACAATTTTTATAGAGAAATTTTGTAAAGTATCCTCTTGGAGACCATGCATGAAAGCCATCATCACAGGAATCACTGGTCAAGACGGCGCCTACTTGGCGCAACTTCTGCTGGAAAAGGGCTATATTGTATATGGCACCTATCGCAGGACCAGCTCTGTTAATTTCTGGCGAATTGAGGAATTGGGCATTGAACATCACGCGAACTTTCATTTAGTTGAGTACGACTTAACAGATCTTTCTTCGAGTATTCGCCTGCTAGAAAAAACAGAAGCGACAGAAATTTATAATTTAGCTGCACAAAGTTTTGTCGGAGTATCCTTTGATCAACCTTTAACTACAGCAGAAATCACAGGTTTAGGGGCTGTAAATCTGCTAGAAGCTATCCGAATCGTAAATCCAAAGATCCGGTATTATCAAGCTTCTACGTCAGAGATGTTTGGTAAAGTTCAAGCAATACCACAAAAAGAAGACACACCGTTCTACCCCCGAAGTCCCTATGGGATTGCAAAACTGTATGCACATTGGATGACCATAAACTACAGAGAGTCATATGATATTTTCGCGACCAGCGGAATATTGTTTAATCATGAATCTCCACTTCGCGGTAGAGAATTTGTAACCCGGAAAATTACAGACTCCATTGCTAAAATAAAGCTGGGTAAACAACAGTCTTTTGAACTTGGCAACATGGATGCCAAACGAGATTGGGGATACGCCAAAGAATACGTCGAAGGTATGTGGAGAATGCTCCAGGCGAAGGAAGCCGATACATTTGTACTTGCGACCAATCGTGCTGAGACAGTCAGAGATTTTGTATCATTAGCTTGCAAGGCGGTCGATATCGATCTTGCCTGGCAAGGTACAGGCGAAAAAGAAGTAGGCATTGACAATGCAACCGGAAAAATCATTGTTTCGGTCAATCCAAAATTCTACCGCCCTACAGAAGTAGATCTTCTACTCGGAGATGCAACAAAAGCAAAAAAAATACTTGGCTGGGAAGCAACAACTTCATTAGAAACCTTGTGCCGGATGATGGTTGAAGCAGATATAAAAAGGAATGAACTCGGATTTTCATTCTGATTTTCTAAAACAATGCCCCTCTCCTGACTCATCAGCCAGCAGACATGGCGGGTGAGTCAGTCGGCTATACCTCAGAGGTGACATCAATGAAGCGTTTGTTATTAACAGGATCCAACGGTTTCGTTGGTAAAGTGTTACTTGAATACCTATTAACCGCCGGTTACCAAGTGACGTGTGTTACGGCGTCTCCCGTAAAAAATAAGCCCCTGAGTTTTAACAGCGTTCATCTCGATATTCGGAATAAAGAGGCTGTTGAAAATTTAATCAAAAAGGTCAAGCCAACACACTTGGTGCATCTCGCCGCAATCTCCGACGTTGCCAGCAGCTTTAGCGATCCCTTACTGACCTGGGAAACTAATGTATTAGGGACTGTTAATATTTTAGAAGCGACAAAACACCACGTCCCCGACTGCTTCTCACTATTCGCCAGCTCCTCAGAAGTATATGGCTCGGCATTCAAAAGTGGACTTCCTTTGGATGAGGAAAGTAAATGCCATCCCCTCAACCCCTATGCTGCCAGCAAACTGGCCGCAGAAGTTGCGATAAATCAATATCTGGATAGCCAATCGGTGCAAGGCGTTATCGCGCGTCCTTTTAACCATATCGGACCAGGTCAATCTCCGAGTTTCGTTACCGCCTCTTTTGCTAAACAAATTGCCATGATCGAGGCTAACAAGCAGGAACCAGTAATTAAAGTCGGAAATCTCGAAGCAAGCAGAGACTTTCTGGATGTGCATGATGTATGTCTTGCTTATATTAAACTCTTAGAAGAAAATTCCTCCCTTCGACATACCACATATAACATATGCTCAGGAAAGGCTTATAAAATAAGTAATCTTCTCGAAATTATGTTGAATCAAAGCAGCGAAAGCATTGCAGTAGAATTAGACCCCCTTAGACTCCGACCTTCTGACATACCTTTCGCCGTTGGCAACAATACAAGAATTGTTGACGACATAGGATGGCATATCGCGCGATCCATAGAAGATACCTTAATGTTACTATTAAACTATTGGAGGCACTCAACAAATACGAACCTCCATGACTTTAAAAGCTAGAAGGCCCTGCTGGTTTTCCGGAGAGCCTGACTAGACAGAACAAATAAAAAGTCAAATATACATCTCAGGAATAAATAAGATGTTAATTCCAGTAATTTTAAGTGGTGGTAGTGGAACACGTCTTTGGCCACTTTCGCGCAAAAATTTACCAAAGCAATTTCTTGCCTTGGTCGATGAAGAGTTAACACTGTTCCAACAAACACTGGACAGAGCCTCGCGCCTCCCGGACGCGCATGTGCCTATTATTGTTTGCAGCGAAGATCATCGTTTTGTTGCTGCTGAGCAAGCACGCGCTCAACTGGAAGATAAGCCTGCTGCCATAGTCCTTGAGCCGATGGCTAGAAACACCGCACCAGCCATCGCTGCTGCTGCATTACTGGCCCAAGAAATTGATAGCAATGCAAATATTATCGTATTCCCTGCAGACCATATTATTTATGACAATGACAGCTTCATAAATGCTGTTACAGCAGCATGCCCACTGGTTGAAGCAGGCTATCTAGTTACTTTCGGCATACGCCCGCGGGCGCCTGAAACAGGTTTTGGCTACATCCGTCGCGGTGAGAAGATAGATGAATCGGCTTTCAAGGTTGAAAAATTCGTAGAGAAGCCTAGTCTGCCGACCGCTATTGAATATTTGGAGTCCGGAAACTACGTATGGAACTCCGGAATATTCATGTTCAAAGCGTCTGAATTTATAAGTGAACTGTCGCTCTACGCTCCAGACATATTAAAGTATGTCGGTACAGCCGTTTTGAATGCCGACAAGGACATGGACTTCATTCGCCTTGACGAAGCTGCATTTAAGAGTTCACCTGACGTTTCCATCGACTATGCCATAATGGAGCAGACTAAAAAGGCAGCAGTCGTACCCGTAGATTGCGGTTGGAATGATATTGGCTCATGGTCTTCCCTCTGGGAAGTATCACCAAAGGATGATAATAAAAACCATCTCAAGGGCGATGTTATTGCGATTGATACAACATCAAGTATGATCATGAGTCATGAGCGTCATGTCATCGCAACAATAGGACTGAATGATCTGATAGTTATCTCTACGCCAGATGCGACGCTGATTGCAGCGAAAGACAAAGTCCAGCATGTTAAATCTATCGTCGACCAACTGAAAGCGTCCAAACGAACCGAACATCTCTCGCATAGAATTGTATATCGCCCTTGGGGATGTTATAACTCCATTGACTCCGGCGATCGATTTCAAGTTAAACGAATAATCGTTAAGCCTGGTGCGTCTTTGAGCTCGCAAAAACACTTTCATCGAGCTGAACATTGGATAGTCGTCTCGGGCACCGCAGAAGTTACCTGCGATGATAATGTCATTTTGCTCTCTGAGAATCAAAGCACCTATTTACCGCTGGGTTGCGTCCACCGTCTTCATAACCCTGGAAAGCTTCCGCTTGAACTTATTGAGGTTCAGTCGGGAAGCTATCTTGGGGAAGATGACATCATCAGATTTGATGATATCTACGGACGAAAATAGCACGTAATTGCGCAATGGCTTGGATAAATAAAGTTCAGGATTTATTGATAGGCGTGCCACAGAGCACTCTGTGACACGCCCCCCAAAAACATCCATATGTTGCTAGAATCAAAAAACACCTTAGGCGTTAGTGATAGTTTTACATTTGTCCACCAGCCTTCTATGCCATGGCTGTTTTGGAACTGCCGCAATGTCGTAAGCAATAAACGCTAGTATCAATTGCAACCCCATCAGAATCGGAAGGGCGGAAAGCATAACGGTCCCAGCAGGTGTTATGGCTCCCTTGCTGGACGAAGACAACCACTCCCCTAAACCGAAGAGGGTGCCAAATGCCATCAACGCTACACCTATTGGCAATTCAAGCGAAGCAATGGACAAATCGCGCAAATAATAATTATAGAAGATACGCTTGAAGAAGTTTCGACAATGCTTTCTCAGAAACTCTCCTACAATCTTTGATATTTTAAGATTGCTAACCTCGTCACCATAAGTCGCATCCATCGGAACATCATGTACTACCGCGCGAAGAATATTTAAACGAAAAAGGATATCTGTCTCAAAGAAATAACGGTTGCTAATTTTATTGAAAGGCAGATGTCTCGCGACATCAGCATGAATTGCAGTGTACCCGTTTGTGGGATCAAATAGATCCCAGTATCCTGAAGAAAATTTCGTCATAAATGATAGTACTGCGTTCCCAAAAATTCTGAGACCCGGCATTGCCCGAAGTTCTTCCAAGTCAAAAAATCGATTACCTTTTGTATAATCAGCTTCGCCGCGTAAAATTGGAGCGGCAAACACAGAAACAAGTGATGGATCCATTTGTCCATCACCGTCCACCTTGACAATTATTGAAGCACCATCAGCAATGGCTCGTTTGTAACCCGCCATTACAGCGCCGCCTACTCCTAAATTCACTTCATTATATAAAACGACAACCCTGGGATCGACGCAGGCTTTTTTTACGTAGTCCCCAGAACCTTCCGGGCATTTATCATCAACTACATATATTCGCCAGACCTCAGTTCCAAAACCGGCTATGACATTTTCAATATGAGTGAGCACTTTATAGCACGGAATTACTACGGCAATTTTTTCACCGCTTAAACATTCTTTATTCATAACACTCTCAACCAGATTAATATGCAAGTGAATCAATGTACCGGAATCACTTCAATTGAAAGCGAGGAGAGTGCTACACCTAATGTTCTGCCCGCCCCCTGCGCTCTAAACATTTTAGACATGACAATGAGCTGTTGGGTAGGCTCTTGGACATCAATGTTTAACTCATACTCTCCCCTAACATCCCGCATAAAGACAGGCGTTATGATCTGCCCAACTTTAATATAGATCGGATCGAAAGCATTTTCTTTAAGCGTCCATCCAGACAGCTTGATTTTCAGTCGTCCCGCCACTTTATATGGTAATTCTATTGAAGCTTCTCTACTAGACGTCCACGCCCCCCACTCCTCAGACTGATTAAATCCTTTAAAAATAATTCTATTATTATTATTTGCCAGAGAAACAAATAGCGTTTCGCCGACAGAAAGAACACGTTCGCTCTCGATCTTGTACAGACGTAGTGGCTGTAAATCGGCTATCAGCGTATTTTTAATTTTAAGATCATAATCGCCATCCACTATCAGCCAGCTTGCCCCGACTACGTCTTGAGGCGTGATACTGGATCCTGGGATACGATCCAGAGGGCGAACAGCTTGGCCTAAATTAAACAGGATGTATGATTCTCTACCAAATCTTTCTTGGGAAACCAGAACTCCATCTCCGAATTCTCCCGTTTCTATTAACTGCCCTAGAACCCGACTTTTAGCAGAAACATCTTCATTATTTATCAAGTGTATTGCGAGCCAACTATAGGTCTGCATCAATCCGGCCGACAATATCATAAACAAAAGCACAGCGTATCCTTGGGAGAAGAATTTTCGCTGTAAAAAACAAAAAACCAGGCCAAGGCACAAGACTAGATAGACTCCCGCGCCCCAATAAGCCAACTGAGAATTATAATTCCACTGATACCAATTTTTGCTATTAAAGAATGCGAACAACAGTGGATTGTCCCAAGGATACATCTTGAAAAAGCGATTAATAACAACGAGGGAGAACACAGCAGCAAATAAAGATACTGCAAGTGTGATTCTTTGACAGCGCCGGGCGAGATTTGCCACTGCGTAAAAATATAACCCTGGCAGTAATAGTAATGCTGGCCCTAGATAGCGTCCGTGTAGGCGGAAAGCCTCTCCTTCGCGCAGCAACGCTGCGCCTGCCGTGAACCAAGCGGTCATTGCAACATGTACACCAATAAGCGCCAAGGCCATGACTGCCAACATGCTTTTGTCAAAACTTTCCGGAGCTAGTGAGACACCGCGCCGAAAAACTCTACGCCATATGTGAGATAGCGACCATATAATCACAGGCCCAAAGATCAAACAAAGCACAACCACATGTATGAAAAAGTACAAGAAAAAGGTAGAGATTTTTTTGAGAAAAGTGATTTGTCCGATAGTAGTTTCAATGTACTGCCCGTAGAAAGACAGACCTAAGGCGCTAGAAGGGTCAAGACTCCAGTTGTTACTCATAGAGCCCCAAATAAGCATGACAGTGATATATACAAATATAATCATGCCCAGCACATGTATGCCACTCTTCCTCAAGCAATTACGTCTATCAGCAATAACTTGAAAAACGAACATAGCCCCAATAGTAGCCAACAACATTGCTAGCGCATGAGGTTTAATAAGGATGGCAATCGCGATCAAAATACCCGAAAGAGCACTTGCGATATATGGAGCCCGTGGGTAAGCACGTACCATAACATACGCAAGAAGAGCCGAAATAAAAACCAACTCGATTTCCGGCATAACGGAATAAATGTAAATTTGAGACGGCAGCATCAAAAACGCTGCAACACCCAATACACTGAATTTCTGCCCTATGGTCGGTGTTACAGTCTTAAACAAAAGCAGGGCCGAGGCTAGATACTCAATCACATGGACAAGCCTATAACCAACGACAAACTGAGAACCAAATAAGTCATAAAAAAAACGGACTATCGAAAAGTACAGTAAATTTGAAAGTGTCTGTAGAAGCGGATCTCTCTCATGAATCAATGCTAAATCACTATTAAATTTCCCACTGATAAAATACACATATTCATCAGATGCAAATATAGGCGCACCTGCTATAACTGAAAAGCCAAAAAAAAGCATCGCGACTATTAGCAGCAGAACTGGAACAGAAATTCTCAATCTCTCATTAAGCGGTACTTTAATCATCAGCTATTACTCAGCTCAGTTCTGCCTTCGTCACACGCTTTCAAACATGTCACATCACGTAGAGGATCACAATCATCGACCTCAGGATATTATTTCCCGAATTCGATCCAGTCGATTTGAGTATCGAAGACCAGTTTGACGAAAACTAAAATTTGTTTGCATATGAATACTTGCTTTGCGCCCTACTTCTCGACCAAAGCCGGGATCGTCAACAAGCTGTATCATGTATTCTGCCGCTTGCTGATTGTCTGGATCCGCCCAAAACTGCCCTTCATGATGTGGATACTCCCCATCAAGCACCGGAATCAATTCATATCTGACAGGTAATGAAACCTCCTCACTCATGAAGTCGAGGTTGCCTGAATATGAAGTTGCAATTACCGGCTTGCCAAGCACCATGGCTTCAGCTATACCAAAGCCATAACCTTCGGATCGATGCAAGGAAACAAAGCAATCACAGCACCGAGCCAGATTTTTAACTTCGTTACTGGTCATACCTTGATGGATAAGGGTGACCTGTTGATGTAAATCTTGGACCTGCTCACGCAACTCTTCGAAGGCCGCAGGATTGCTTTCAACGCCATTTACCTTCACAACCAAATGCGCCTTGGAATAGGGACGCGCCTCCAAAAGTCTGCGGAAAGCCGCTACGACTCCTTCAGGATTCTTACGAGTGGAGTATGACCGCAAGTCATAGAAAAACAGGAATGTATAGTCCGATTCAGGGATACCAAAATATCGTCGGCCAAGGAAATGATCTAAACTGATCTCACAAGCCAAAGGCATGTGGTAAACATCTTTTTTACACGCCTTCACTAATCCATCCATAATAAAGTTGGAGGGCGCCCAAACCTCATCAAATTTATCGAGAAGATCTGCCCAAACTTTTGGATAAATAGGTAATTCCCACAGCGGATAAATTACGTTATAGCCGCCCATCTTATGAACATTACTCAGGTGCTGCAATGCCTGCTCAATCTCATTTCCGTTTATATGAAAGATATTAATAGCCGCTAAACGCCCAGCTACGACGCAGGAGAACTCTTCCAACTCAACGGCCGCAGGTGTCTCGATCTGATAAATATCGATCACACCAGGCGTTTGATGAATGCGCTTAAGTGAACGAAACGATGCGCGAATATGCTCTCCCATCCCTATCGGAGCATAGGGGTGTCCCACTAGACATACATCTTTTTTTACCACACCAGTACGCGACATAATTTATTTACCAGTACGTTATTTTTTTAACAAACGCGATGCGTCAGTAGCGTTTTTAACAGCTTCTAGGTACGTGTGCCCATAGCGACGGTCAGGTTCAAGATAGGTACCTTCAGCCCACTCGTTCCAGGCATTGACAAAAACGATTTGCTCATCACCGAAATTCTGCTGTCTGGTTTCATCGATTGCTTCCTCCAGCCAAGCCTGAAACGCGCCTGGACTGGCATTTTCGAAACAAAAACTATTGTCCTGCCGACGAGCGGTATTGTCCCACCCAGGCATAACCCCTTTAAATCGGGTGTAGGCGGGCCCCTGCCGGGTGGCATATCTCACAGCAAGATCTCGATAGTCTGCTGTGCTTCCTTTAAATCCGGGGTTCAGCAATTTACCGGAAGGCTCTTTTTGCTCGGCCAAGCCTTGTGGTGGAAATTCCACAGCAGAATCGCAGCCGAAGGTAGACGGTGGGGTACCCGCATTAACCAGCTCGAATGACTCGACCATCGCTATATAAATTTCGCCTAAGCCCTGCTCCCGACAAACTTCTCTCCAGCGCGCAGCCGTTTCAGCGAAGTTGGGAAAAAGCGTAACTCGATACACCAGAATCAATGGACGCCCATCGATCTTGATATATCGCTCGTCACGGAAGAAACGAATCAGGTCACAAATGACCGCTATGTCATCTTCAACCGAATGAGCTTGCGCCATAAGAACTTCATTCTCCTGCCCGTCCCAGCGACGTGTCCAGTTTTCATTCGCCCAGCAAAGGCAAAATGGTATATCTGGGGTATTACTAGCAAGCAATTGTTCAACCGGACGCTCTAACAAGCGCTTACCGCCAAACCAGTAATAGTAGAAACAAAAACCATGCACTCCGTATTTGCGTGCCAGCTCCGCCTGCTGCTCCATTACCTCTAGCAAACGAAGATCATAGTATCCGATATCGGCAGGAAGTCTTGGCTGATAATGCCCGACAAAATTAGGACGAGCTTTACTTACATTGGTCCACTCGGTAAACCCCTTACCCCACCACTGATCATTTTCAGGCACGGGATGAAATTGGGGAAGGTAGAAGCTAATAATTCTCGGTGACGAACCGCTTACTAACGTTGCCTTCCACTTTTGTTGCAACGTACCGACGTTCTTAGCAATACAAGAAAGTTTGAAATCCTCATTGACGTCAACCGTGGTCTTGGACAAATGATGAATGATGGTCGCACCAGGATTATAATAAATATCGTAACCTTTAGCTCTCACACTCAAACAAAGATCACTGTCCTCACAATAACATGGCAAAAACTCCTCCGAAAATCCTCCTATATCTTTAACCACGTGAGTAGGTAACAAAAGACAAGCACCCGAGACATAATCGACACGACGAACATAATTGTACTTTGGTTGATTAGCGTCTTGATTCAATCCCACCATTACCGCACCGCCGTCAGGCATAAGCGCTGCACCAGCCTCCTGTAAATGCCCCGTAGGATAGACAAACTTTGGCCCAACAACTCCAACCTTCGGAAACTCCACAAAGGTGGCCAACATCACCTTCAACCAGTTTTGTGTCACCTGCACGTCGTTATTAAGGAATAGGGTATATTCCCCCTTAACGAGTTTTAGCGCGCCATTACAGTTCTGAAGAAATCCAAGATTATGTTCATTTCTTACATAGCGAATATTGTTTATCCGACTAAAAACCGCAGAGGTTTCGTCAGTAGATGCATCATCCGCCACAATAATTTCAAAAGATATATCAAAATCAATGAATTTTTCTATAGAACTTAGACACTCTAAGCTCAGCTTCACATTATTATAAACAGGAATTACGATAGTTACTTTCGGATTTTCTGAAAGCTCTGGAAACTGGAAATTTGAGGCTATTGTTAAATAGTCTTGGGAAGGCAGTTTAAGCAAATGTAAAGGATCTACTCGGACCTTCTCCAGTAGTGCCTTTTTCGTGCTCTTAATCCGGTCCTTGACAGAAAGATAGTCCTCCCACTCCCAGACTCCATCTGCATTAGGCAGTTCAACATTAGCAGTTACACCTTTGCCTGTCAGGTCAGACTTCTTCACAGCCGAACTGCTATGCCAACGTCTATCGATACTTCTAAACTCTTTCCAGGTTGTGTAGGCACTGGATTTTCGAAAAAGGAAACCTAGGTAGGTGAAGGCGACGTTTTTGAGCTTCTGCTTCATATACTGACTAACTGGTAGGATGCGATAACACCTCAGCACAATTTTTCCTAATACCACGAAGACTTTCCTTATAAAAATAGCTATTGCTCTGAGCGGAGATGTCAAACGCCAGCTCGTCGACGCCCTAATTTCTTCGACCATGCTTTGATATAGAGCACGCTCTTGTGAAAGTTCACCTATTTTTTTGTTTAACTCTGCCCTCTCATCGAGCGACTGACGAATGCTCGCTTTATGATTCGTTATTTCTTTAGCTAGCTGCTGACGTTGTTCTTCAACATCTCTGACATGTGAGAGTTGTTCTGCCTCATGGGCAATAGCCTGCGCCTGCAGTCTACTTTCAGCAATATTCTCAAGTGAGGAGGCTGTCTGGCTAAATAACGAAACGAGCGTTGAAATCAGTCGTTTATGATTATTTATTGAGACAACTGAGTAAATCTCATCTGCTGGGATAGCAACTCTGTCGAGTTCTTCCCAAGTTTCCGCATCCAATGCAAGAACTGTTGCTGTATTGACAGATACACTGTCAATATTTCTAGACCGACTTAGGCCTACATAAATGACATTCCCCGAAAGGCAAATGCCTCTTGTATAACCTTTCAAATATTTAGATCGTATTAGTACGCCTGACTTGGAATATTCACAAATTTCTTTCATTTCCGAGTTCGCGACAAGAAGATTGTCGCGATACTGTACTAGGCTATGAGGCTGTGACAACCCTGTAATCAGCGTCTCCCCTGTCTCGAGATCCTTGACGACTCCTTGGCCGGCTGACTTTCCTTTATAGCCACGATGTTCGGCAAACTCGCCGAAAGCAGAATAAACCACTCTATTATTCCAAATGGCCAAGCAGTTTAGATGCTTAGAGTCATCCTCTCCAGGGGCGCGCCACCGCTCAACCTCACTGCCATCTTTTTTAAACTTTATCACCTCATTATATGTTGTTCCTACAACATAGTAATGATCGTCATATTCGAGCACGTCATGTATATCGGCAAGGTCCACCGCTGTCTTATCTAACACGAGCGTCTGTTCATCACAAACCCATAGTGCATCGGGTTGAATTGCACGTAAAAACGAATTAGATGCCAGATTCAAACCTACCGTGCTTAAGCCATCTAACCTAAACACAACACCCGAATCCAAAAAGAACAATCCACCGCCATTGGGCGAGGATACAAAGAGGTTAGAAAATAAATCGTTCATATTTTTGTTACACCGGAAACACAGCCGAAATCTATTATTTCGGTAGCCAGATTTTCTTGTACTGGAGACACTCTAAAAACAAAAGCATCTACCAGTCGATGAAGTACAGTCTCTTCGCCACCGGCACTCATAGCGCCAAAAACACCTGCATTTATGAAGTAAGTGCCGGGATTCAGAGCACAATTGAAATCAAATGTGACGTTTAGAGTAGTGCCTGATTCAACATAGGAAACCGCATCTTTCAAAGAGGAGCTATGAGCACCGCCCAATGAAAAACCGGTGGTCGTTCTTACCACCATTCCGAAACGTACACCGAATGCCGGAACTTCAAATCTGACATCAAATGAATATCTATACACCCCGGCTCGATGCAGGTTATTGACCATTTTCGCATCGCTATTCCTTATTTCAGGGTTAGAAATATAGGCACCATGTGACTCAAACTCAATGGTTGACGTGGGCTTAAGATGAGGATCGTAATACTCTAAGTACGATTCTTCGATTTTTTCCTCAGAGTCTTCCGTCGCGCTTAATGTTTGGCTTTCACACTTCGAGCTGCCAGACAATCGAATTTCGTTACAGATTACCTCGCGCTTATCGGGAGGCGCATATAGCAACTTTTGATACTTAGCAACTATATCTTTGGGTGCTCCTGATGCCAATACCTCACCTGAATCAAGCAGTATCGCACTATCACAGAGTTCGACTATCGTACTTCCCGAATGAGACACGAAAAGGATTGTCGCCCCCTTGTTCTTGATTGCCTCGATTCGGGCAAAGCACTTACGCTGGAAGAGCTCATCTCCTACAGAAAGCGCCTCGTCTACTATCAAAATTTCAGGATCAACATTGATAGCGACTGCGAATGCCAATCTCACCAACATCCCGCTGGAATATGTTTTAACGGGTTGTTCTATGAAAAGCCCAATATCCGCAAAATCAACAATATCCTGGAATCGGCTATCCACCTCATCTTTAGTAAGCCCCAATACTGCGGAATTCATATAGACGTTTTCGCGCCCAGTGAACTCCGGATTGAATCCTGACCCAAGCTCCAACAATGCCGCTATTCTGCCGTTGGTTTCAACCTCTCCGTTGCTCTGACTTAGTGTGCCACATATCAACTGCAAAAGCGTAGATTTGCCGGATCCATTTTTACCAACGATGCCAACCGTGGAGCCTCGCTTAACGTTGAACGAGACGGACTTTAGCGCCCAAAACTCTCGATAATATTTTTTGATCTCTGGCGTTAACATTTGCAGCAAGCGATCACGGGGGTTGTCGTAAATATGAAAACATTTACTGACTTCACTTATTCTTATTGCGATATCAGAGCACATCGCCAAACCCCCTCCTTGTTTTTTGAAACCAAGCAAACCCTACCCAAGCGACAACCAGAGAGCCCAGCAAATAAAATCCCCAACTGAAAGCGTTGGGTACTTTTCCCCAAAACATTACAGACCGAGCCATTTCGATAGCGGGCGTTAACGGATTTAGATTCAGTAGAGAGCGATACTCTTCTGGCAATGCTTCTACCGGATAAAAAATGGGTGATAGGAACATTAAAACGGTGAGAATAATTCCGATAAACTGCGAAACATCACGCAAATAAACGCCCAGCGATGAAAGCGCCCATGTCAACCCAAGAATAAAAAATAACAATGGCAAAATGATCAGTGGCAGCAATAAAACCGAAACATGGGGCAACCCGTAAAGTGCCAAATAAACTATTAACCATACAAAAACACTAATGAATGTATGAAACAACGCAGACCCCAGCACCACCCACGGAAGTATCTCCAAGGGAAAAACGACTTTTTTCACGTAGTTAATATTCGCCAGAATCAGGCTTGGGGCTTTCCCAACACACTCCGAAAATAGATTGAACATGATAAGACCAGCGAACAATATCAATGCAAATTCGGTTTTTGAATCACTCCCCGAGTTCCACCGCGCTTTAAATACCACACTGAATACAAACGTATAAACCGCCAACATGAAAATGGGATTGAAGAAAGACCAAAGTATCCCCATAAATGATCCACGGTATCGTCCGACTACTTCTCGCTCGATCAGCACCCCGATCAAGCCATGATGACGATACAGACTCAGAATCATCTCTTTAGGTGTAGATGAAAATGCGCGCATCAAGTATCGACCTCTATCATTTTGTGCTCTCTTATAGCTTTAACCATTAGACTAGCCCTGGCAACGTTTAAAGAGTTTACGCCCGTCCAGAATGGGGTTTAGGGTCGCATATTTGTATAAAATTGGCCACTTTGAGCCCGATTCCGCTCTTCAGAAAACAAGCAATTTCCAGCTATCACCACAGCAACCAAAATGTCAAGACCAAAATCTACGCATTTGCCGCTACTGGCAGGAAAACTTATCGTAAAAATCTCTTGACACTTAACTTAGAGAAAGTGGAATAACCTGCCACTAATCCTTTCCCGATCTAAATCTAAAAGCAAGAAAGAAAAGCGGAATCCAGGATAAGAGCAACCCCGAGGCGCCATCGAACCCGCCAGTGCCCACCCCAATAGAAATTGGTAATAGCCACAGCAGATTTATCAATATTACACACAGCGTAACTTTTAAATGAGATCCGGATATTTTGGACGCATGCTGATAAGCATGAGTGCAATGCGCTTCGTATATTTTTTTTCCATTTATTAATCGACTTAACAACGCCCATGTCGAGTCGACTATGAAAACACCGAGCAAGATAATCCAACTCCACATAAGCTTCGGGTCACTCCATGATGCCTGAATCGCTAGCCCGCCAAAAATCATGCCGAGAAAGCCGCTGCCAACATCTCCCATAAAAATTTTTGCTGGAGGAAAATTCCAAAAAAAGAACCCCGCAACAGCAACTGACAACATTAGAGGTGCAGCAACAAGATCTAACTTGCCTATCGCCCAGTAAACGACACACATCCCAAGGCAAACAGTAATGGCCTCCACACTGGCAATACCGTCGATACCGTCCATAAAATTATATAAATTTAGCATCCAGACCAAGTATATCAGTGCCAGGATGGTACCAAACCATCCCATATCGACGGTGGTACCGAATAAAACAACGGGTGGGAGACCATTCAGCCAGTAAAGAGCCCAGAGTGCAGCAACAAAATGTCCGAGCAGCCGCCAGCGGGCAGCTATGTGTCCGTGATCATCGACGAACCCGATCACCGCAACGAGCCCTCCCGAACCCAACAGGCTGTACAGCACTGGAGCGGGCATCAGACTCAGACTTTCCAGGAAGGGAAGCGACAGCAGAAAGGACACGACGATAGCCAACCCTCCGCCTCGTGGAGTGGCTACTTTGTGAGAGCTACGTTCATTCGGCACATCCATAAGACTTTTAGATAAGGCGTAACGACGCAAGACAAGCGTCAATCCCCAAGAAGTAGCTAGTACGGGCAGTAACAACCACCAAACTGTCATTTAACTTTTTTTTCCATGTGATGATCTGCGGTCTGACGCATGGCGACCTGCCAATCAACAGGCGGAGTCCACCCTAATATTTCGCGATTTTTTTCAATATCAACTTGAAGTGAAGCGCAAACACGTTGAATAACCTCTCTTTTTCGCAACAATGATCCCACTAACTGCAACAACCTCTCGGGCAGTGGCACCAGTCTAGCTGTCCTGCCCAACGCGGTAGCCAGTTGACGAAGCAATCGGGACGTAGATAAATCCTCTCCATCGCTGACCAAGAACACTTGATTCCGCGCAGCTGGATGATTGATACACACGATAATAAGGTCTACCAGATTATCTATTGCCACTAAACTTCTTTGATTATGTATCGCGCCCAAAGGTAGAGGAATGCCTTTCCTCAGCCAGTTCAGCATGGTCAGAAAGTTAGCCTTTACCCCAGGCCCATACACCAACGGGGGTCGGATGATTACTATTTCAATACCTGTGTCACGACCTAGTTGCTTCAACGCCTGTTCAGCTTCGTACTTGGATACCCCGTAGGGATCGACAGGAGCAGGACGATCATCGGCCTTAAATGGTTTTCCCGGGCGAGTACTTTCACCATTTACCTTTATCGAACTGATGAAGATGAACCGTTTTACTCCGTCCTCTGCAGCCCGTCGGGCTAGACGAAGGGTGCCTGCCACATTGACTTTGCGAAATTCTGCAAGGACATCTTGAGTGGTTTCGTTCATCACATGCACTCTGGCGGCGGCATGAACAACTACCTGTACTCCCTTCAACCTAGGTAGAGAATTTTTATCCAACAGGTCAAATGGCATCACGCGGCATAAACCGTGCAGGCGCGTTGCATCACGAACAGCAGCGATCGGGGTAAACACCTTATCAACCAGAAGCCTTGATACCAATGCCTCCCCAACAAATCCGCTTGCCCCTGTCACCAAGACGTTAACAACTGTCATTTCGTTTTGCTTCCTATCAACGCAGTCGCCCAGCAGATACAGAAGAAAAAAACTTTATCTCTCACACGCCGCCGGCAACGCCAAGCATTGAAGGAAAGCTGGATAAGTTGCCTGCGTCGTAATTTCAACCAGGTGCTTACAAATGGATCTGTGCTCAGCCCCACTAAATGCGAAATCAGTTGCACCTGATTGAACCACCAACCGTCGTGAATGGTTTTATAACGGGCAATAAGCGGATTCAAACCTATGTTAGCACCTACTTGGTTCTGCTCATGCTGCCGGTAGCTCATAGACGGTTTCGGATCGATATACCACCGGTACCCATGACTTCGAGCAAAGGCATAGCAATACCAGTCGTGCAAGCTGACTTCTTGCAATGGCTGCCAGTTATTTAGCATAGAACTCTTTAGCGAATCGACAAGACTCTTGCACATAACATAAGTGCAACCTGGTCCCGCGGCCTCAAACAAAAAATCCCAGGCAACCTGAGGCTGCGCTTTGTCCAATAAACGGGTTGTTCCATCAGGCCAAAAAGCTACTACATTGCTGGAATAGGCGTCGAGGCTACGCACTCGAATGATATTGGCCGCACGCAATAGCTTGTCCGGATTCCAGATATCATCCTGATCAGCAAAGGCGACTAGGTCGTAGCCCCGAAGGTCGACATCGCGGATCAACCTGAAGAAGTTGCGCGATGCCCCGCCAAAGATTCCAGCGGGAGGAAGCACAATGATACTATCATGCCGATCGGCATAAGCTCTACACCAGGCTTCGGTACAGTCGGTTGATGGGTCGACACTGATATAAACGGTTACATCAACGCCCGTCTGGGCCAGGATTGAAGCCAACTGCTCTTCAACCCACTGCATACCGTTATAGGCAGCTAATAGAACTGCAACCTTGGGACGCTGTACTGACATGCTATTCCTGCTTGCACCGGTTAGACGCTACTGGTCGAAAAGGATCGAGCTTTCGAATCAGTGGGAAGGCGAGTCCAGGAGTTTCTGCAGGTACTGACCGTAGCCAGTCTTCTTCAGAGCATCAGCCTGAGCACCCAATTGCTCGGCAGTAATCCAGCCATTGTGATAGGCGATCTCTTCCAGGCACGCCACCTTCAAGCCTTGACGTTGCTCGATGGTATGCACGAAGTGACTGGCTTCCAGCAGCGAATCATGTGTACCGGTGTCCAGCCAGGCGAAGCCGCGGCCGAGCATTTCGACGTTGAGGGTCTTTTGCTCAAGGTATGCGCGGTTAACGTCAGTGATTTCCAACTCGCCACGAGGGGATGGCTTGATACTCTTGGCGATCTCGACAACCTGATTGTCGTAGAAATAAAGGCCTGTCACCGCGTAGCTGGATTTTGGCTTCAGCGGCTTTTCTTCGATGCTCAAGGCATGGCCGGCACCGTCGAACTCGACAACACCGAAACGCTCAGGATCGGACACGTGGTAACCAAATACAGTCGCGCCGTGCTCTTGAATGCTGGCGGAACGCAAGTTATCCGAAAAGTGCTGACCATAGAAAATGTTGTCGCCCAGGATCAGGCAGCAAGGGTCTTTGCCGATGAATTCTTCGCCGATGATGAAGGCTTGTGCCAGGCCGTCCGGGCTAGGTTGCTCGGCGTAGGTCAGCTTGATGCCGTACAGGCTGCCGTCACCCAGCAACTTGCGGAAGCACGGCAGGTCCTCAGGGGTGGAGATAATCAGGATTTCGCGCATGCCGGCGAGCATCAGCACGGATAGCGGATAGAAAATCATTGGCTTGTCGTAGATCGGCAGCATCTGTTTGGACACGCCGAGGGTCAGCGGGTGCAGACGAGTGCCCGAGCCGCCAGCGAGAATGATGCCTTTACGATTTGTCGTGGTCATTTATTCAAGACTTCCATCAGCATTCGAGTGACACCACTTTGCCAATCCGGCAAGTGTAGAGAAAAATTGTCGCGCAGCTTCTGAGTATTCAACCTTGAGTTCAGAGGGCGGCGCGCCGGTGTTGGGTAAGCGGTTGTGTCTATCGGATTGATCGCCGTAACGGCGAGTTCTTCATCGCTGGCCTTGGCAAAACCGATCACATGGCGGGCATAGCCGTGCCAAGAGACTTCGCCGGCGGCCGCCAGATGATACAGGCCCGCCAGTTCAGGACGCTGCAAGACTTGCTGAATGGCCAAAGCCGTCACGTCAGCAATCAAATCTGCGCCGGTCGGGGCGCCGATCTGGTCGGCGATAACGCTCAGGGTGTCGCGGTCCTTGGCCAGACGCAGCATGGTCTTGGCAAAGTTGTTGCCGCGCGCGCCATAAACCCAACTGGTGCGGAAGATCAGGTGCTTGCAGCCCGAGGCTGTAATCGCTTGCTCGCCGGCCAGTTTGCTGGCGCCGTAGCGGTTCACCGGGGCGACGGCATCGGTCTCTTGCCATGGCGCCAGGCCTTCACCGCTGAACACGTAATCGGTCGAATAGTGAATCAGCCAGGCGCCCAAGGATCCAGCTTCTTCAGCCATGACCTGGCTGGCTTGACCGTTCACACGGTCGGCCAGCTCGGCCTCGGATTCCGCTTTGTCAACGGCGGTATACGCCGCTGCGTTGACGATAACGTCGGGTTTGACCTGGCGGATCGTCGCACGCAGTGCATCGAGGTCAGACAGGTCGCCGCTCAAACCCTCCACCGGGTGCCGGTCCAGGGCAATCAAATCGCCAAGCGGCGCAAGGGAGCGTTGCAGCTCCCAGCCGACCTGGCCGTTTTTTCCCAACAGGAGGATTTTCATGCCTTGTCCGAACGATCCGTGTAGTTCTGGTCGATCCATTGCTGGTAGCTGCCGCTCTTCACGTGAGCCACCCACTCAGTATTGTTGAGGTACCACTCGACGGTCTTGCGGATGCCGGTTTCAAAGGTTTCTTCGGGCGTCCAACCCAGCTCGCGCTGGATTTTGCTGGCGTCGATCGCGTAACGCTGGTCGTGCCCCGGGCGATCCTGAACGTAAGTGATCAGGCTGGCATGTGGGCGATGAGCGGAGTCTGGACGCAGTTCATCGAGCAGTGCGCACAAGGTATGCACCACTTCGATGTTTTGCTTCTCGTTATGGCCGCCGATGTTGTAGGTCTCGCCGATCACGCCTTCGGTCACGACTTTATAAAGTGCGCGGGCGTGGTCTTCGACATACAGCCAGTCACGGACCTGATTGCCTTTGCCGTAGACTGGCAGCGGCTTACCTTCCAGCGCGTTGAGAATGATCAGCGGGATCAACTTCTCAGGGAAGTGGCAAGGACCGTAGTTGTTCGAACAGTTGGTCACCAGAGTTGGCAAGCCGTAAGTACGGCTCCAGGCGCGAACCAGGTGATCGGAACTGGCCTTGCTGGCCGAGTACGGCGAACTTGGCAGGTACGGCGTGGTTTCGGTGAAGAGGTCTTCCGGACCTTCGAGGTCTCCGTAGACTTCATCGGTGGAAATATGGTGGAAGCGAAAGACGGCTTTACGCGCATCATCCAGTGCCGCCCAATAATGGCGTGCAGCTTCCAGTAAGGTGTAAGTACCGATGATGTTGGTCTGGATGAATTCAGACGGACCGGAGATCGAGCGGTCAACATGGGACTCTGCGGCCAGGTGCATGATGGCATCTGGTTGGTGTTCACACAGGACACGGTCCACCTGATCCCGGTCGCAGATGTCGACGCGCTCGAACACGTAACGCAAGTTTTGGCTGACTTCGGCAAGCGACTCAAGGTTACCGGCATAAGTCAGTTTATCGACGTTAACGACAGAGTCGTTGGTGCTGGAGATGATATGACGAATGACTGCCGAGCCGATAAACCCGGCGCCGCCGGTTACTAGAATTTTCACGCGAAACCATACCCTTAAATTGCTGACAGGGCCGCCAACCGCGCACTGTCTAATCCATGAATGCAAAAGCCATCAAGCCAGCCGTGGCCTCTGACAGAGTCAGTCTGAACCGATGCAGGAACGCCTCCAATCGGCCAAGCGCAGCATTTTACAGCTTAATGAGGGTTTTACTAATGGATATGGACACGCCATGACGCGAATTCGACGCGTTTAACAGATTTGTCGCAATCAGACAAGGCGCTTGCGTGAAGCTCTGGACGCACGTCCCAGAAACCAGCCGAGAACCGGCCCGATCAGCATGCCGATCAGCAGTGCGATCAGCATGATCAGCGACACTGGCAACTGTGGCCCAGCCCAGCCCAGGAATAACAGCGACACGCTTTGCTGATTTTCCAGAACGAACGCCAGGATCGCGAGAACGAGCAACAGGACAAATATAACGAGAAGTACGCGCTTGAGGTTACGCATCAGCGATACCTTGTTGAACTGCAACAGCTGTCAAAGCCCCTCCTCCTCTTCCTCGTTAACCCGATCACGCAGTTCTTTGCCCGGCTTGAAATGCGGGACAAATTTGCCGTCAAGACTGACGGACTGACCGGTTTTAGGATTGCGGCCTACCCGCGGCGCGCGGTAGTGCAGGGAGAAACTGCCAAACCCACGGATCTCAATTCGATCACCCGTGGCCAGGCACTGGGACATTTGCTCAAGCATGGTCTTGATGGCCAGCTCCACATCTTTGGATGAGAGTAGCCCTTGATGGGTGACAATTCGTTCGATCAACTCCGACTTCGTCATATT
>Ga0307408_100001008_pt1 | contig 21733 bp, 18 predicted proteins | sample 322Cmetagenome_FD_202116 | JGI IMG/M metagenome (GOLD analysis project Ga0307408, IMG submission 202116) | Maize rhizosphere microbial communities from greenhouse at UC Davis, California, United States - 322HYB-C-3 | ecosystem: Host-associated > Plants > Roots > Rhizosphere > Soil | place... | reverse complement strand
CCTCGCACGGGCTGTATCGATAAGAGGAACGCATGCTGAAAGGCGTATTGGGCAAGGTCTTCGGGACCCGCCACGAACGCGAGCGGCGACGCATCCAGCCGATCGTCGACGAGATCAACGAACACTACGCGCGGTTGCAGGGCGTCTCCGAGGAGGAGCTCCGCGGCCAGACCGCGAAGTTCCGCTCGATCATCCACGAACGGACCCACGAGCTCGAGGAGGAGGTTGCGCGCCTCAAGCTCGCGAAGCGAACGACGAGCGATCCGGCGGAGCGCGAGCGTGTCGACAACGAGCTGAGTGGGGCGGACGGTCGCGGTGGCGTGGAAGCGAAGCTGCGCGAGGCGATCGCCGAAGTGCTCGATGAGATCCTGCCCGAGGCGTTCGCCACGGTGCGCGAGGGCGCCCGCCGGCTGGTCGGCACGAAGGTGATCGTCACCGGCCAGGAGCTCGAGTGGAACATGATCCACTACGACGTGCAGCTCATGGGCGGTATCGAGCTGCACCTGGGCAAGATCGCGGAGATGGCGACGGGCGAAGGCAAGACGCTCGTCGCGACGCTCCCGTTGTACCTCAACGCGCTTCCCGCGCGCGGTGCTCACCTGGTGACGGTCAACTCGTACCTGGCTCGCCGCGACTCGCAGTGGATGGGCCATCTGTACAGCTACCTCGGCCTCACGGTCGGGTGCATTGACGACACGGAGCCGGGGACGCAGGCGCGTCGGGCGGCGTACGAGTGCGACATCACGTACGGCACGAACAACGAGTTCGGGTTCGACTACCTGCGCGACAACATGGTGGTTGCACTCGATCAGCGGGTGCAGCGGAACCACATCTTCGCGATCGTGGACGAGGTGGACTCGGTCCTCATCGACGAGGCGCGGACGCCGCTCATCATCTCGGGCGCGGTGGGCAACGACACCGACGCCGAATACGCGCAGCACAATCCGGCGGTCTCGCGCCTGGTGCGGCGCCAGATGGATCTCGCGAATCAGCTCGTGGGCGAGGGCGAGCGCGCGCTCGAGAGTGGAGACACCGGCAAGGCTGCGCTGCTCCTCTACAAGGCGCAGCTTGGAGCACCGAAGAACAAGCGGTTCATGAAGGTGCTGCTCGAGCCTGGGGTGAAGCAGCTCGTCCAGAAGACGGAGCTCGACCACATCGCCGACCGCAAGCTGCCGCCCGCCAAACAGCAATACCGCGACATCGAAGACGACCTCCTGTTCGTGCTCGATGAAAAGGGGCACACCGTGCACCTCACGGATCGCGGCGTGGACGAGATGTCGCCTAACGACCACGAGGCGTTCGTGCTGCCCGACATCTCGAGCGAGGTCCACCGGATCGAGCACGACCCCGAGATGGAGCCGCAGGCGAAGATCGACGCGCGCCAGACGATCGAGCGCGAGTACGCGATGAAGAGCGAGCGGCTGCACATCGTGCATCAGCTGCTCCGCGCCCACGCGCTCTACGAGAAGGACGTCAACTACGTTATTCAGGAAGGCCAGGTCCTCATCGTCGACGAGTTCACCGGCCGCACGATGCCGGGTCGACGGTGGTCGGAAGGGCTGCACCAGGCCGTCGAGGCGAAGGAAGGGGTTCAGGTGAAGGGCGAGACGCAGACGCTCGCCACGATCACCATTCAGAACTACTTCCGCATGTACGAGAAGCTCTCGGGCATGACCGGCACGGCCGAGACGGAAGAGTCGGAGTTCCATCAGATCTACGGCCTCGAAGTCGCAGTCATTCCGACGAACAAGCCGATGGTCCGCGACGATCGCCACGACCTTGTGTACAAGACGCGGCGTGAGAAATACAACGCGATCCTCGAGGAAACGGAGCGGCTGCACAAGCTGGGGTATCCGGTGCTCGTCGGTACCGTCAGCGTCGACGTGTCGGAGACGCTGTCGCGCATGTTCAAGCGTGCCGGCCTAACACATAACGTGCTCAACGCGAAGTACCACCAGCGTGAAGCCGAGATCGTCGCGCAGGCGGGCCAGCCGGGCGGGGTGACGATCGCGACGAACATGGCCGGCCGAGGCACCGACATTAAGCTCGGTCCGGGCGTGACCGAGCCGAAGCCGTCACAGGTCAAGGATCCCGACAACAAGCTCGTGGATGTGATCGAGGACGGCGGGCTGCATATCATCGGCTCGGAGCGCCACGAGTCGCGCCGTATCGACCGCCAGCTGCGCGGACGTTCCGGCCGTCAGGGAGATCCGGGCGCGTCGCAGTTTTTCCTGTCGCTCGAAGATGATTTGATGCGACTGTTCGGGTCGGAGCGCATCGCGAAGCTGATGGACCGGATGGGCGCGCAGGAAGGCGAAGTGCTCACGCACCCGCTCATCACGCGATCGATCGGACAGGCACAGAAGCGCGTCGAGCTGCAGAACTTCCAGTCTCGAAAGCGCCTGCTCGATTTCGACGACGTGATGAACCAGCAGCGCGAAGTCATCTACTCGCTGCGGTCGTTCGCGCTCGAGGGTGGCGAGGAGCTGAAGGGCGAAGCGCTCAAGATGGTCGACAAGGCGCTGACGAAGCGCGTCGATGACCGGCTCGGCGATCTGGAGTCCGAGGAGGCATGGGACCTGTCGCTGCTCAAGCAGGAAATGTTGATGCATTACCTGCTCACGATTCCGGAGTTCGAGGGGAACGATCCGCCGACGACGGTCGACGGCGCGCGCAGCGCGTCGATCGACGCGGGACGGCGGCAGTTCGCCGCCAAGCTCGAAGAGCTGGATCGTGTGAAGGACGAGGAAGGCAATGGCTTCTCGGGCCGACTGCTCTCGCTCGTCATGCTCAACGTGCTGGACGAGAAGTGGAAGGATCACCTCTACGATCTCGACCAGCTTCGCAACGCGATCCATTACCGGTCGTGGGGCCAGAAGGATCCGCTCATCGAGTACAAGCAGGAGGCGTACTCGATGTTCGTCGATCTGATGAACGACATTTTCAACACGTTCACCGAGCGCTTTTTCCGCGCCCAGCTGGTGTTTCAGCAGCCGCAGGCCGGCGAGTATGGTCAGCCGGCGGGCGGAAACGGCGACGGGTCGAAACCCCGCCAGGCCGAGGCGCCGCGCAAGCCGACGAAACGCTACAACGCGTTAGGCATCCTCGAAGACATTCCGGAGGAAGAGCCGGTGGCGAGCGCTCGCCCGACGGAGAACGGCGACGGTGCGACGGCCGATCCGGAGGCGGACGAGAAGGTCATGGACGTCGGACCGGCCGAGCCGCCAAAGAAAAAGGCAGCGGTTCGCCAGGATCCGGTGGTTGTCGGCGCGGGGCGCACACGGTCGCTGAATGCCACGGCGAGCGTGCCAGGCGTCCCGGGCGCCGCCAACACCACTGGCGACTGGTCGAACGTCGGGCGCAACGACCCGTGTCCCTGTGGATCGGGCAAGAAGTTCAAGAAGTGCCACGGCGCGAACCTGTAGGGAATCGGGAATAACGGAATCGGGAATCTGGAATCGGATAAAGGGGGGCAGAGTCGTTTGGTTTTCAAACGGCTCTGACCCCCTTGATTTCGTGCAGCCACTCCAGATCGGTTGTTATTTACGGTTTATGTCGACTCGTTTGGTTTAGGGAGTTCCAAGAGACTCCCTCGACGACATTGAACTTCGGAGATGTACTCATGAAGCTCACGCGAATCGCAGCGCTCGTTGGTATGATGGCCCTTGCCGCGCCGGCCGCGTATGCACAGGGCGGCGGTGGTCAGGGCGGCGGCCGCGGAATGCAGCGGCTGATGCAGGGAATCACGCTGGACGCCAAGCAGCAAGCGTCGGTCGACTCGATTCAGAAGGCGTTCCGCGCGCAGATGCCGCCCATGACCCAGGGGACCCCACCCGACTCCGCCACGCGCGCCAAGGGGAGGGAGGTAATGCAGAAGGAGTACGCCGCGATTCGCAACGTGCTGACTCCCGACCAGCAGAAGGTGTTTGACAAGAACCGCGAAGACATGAAAGCGCAGATGAAGAGCGCCAAGCCCTGACGTCATCGCGCGCTACTCGGCGGATCGATGCCGATCCGACGCGAGCCCCCCGGCGGTTGCACGACACCCGTTCGGGGGGTCGTCGCATCGTCCACTCGGAATGGCGCGGCGTCGCACGGAGATACCTGCGCTGGCGTTCGACCGATGCCAGTCTGCGTCTCCGCGGCGACTAGGTATGGAGGACCTTCCACCCTCGGGGTTCTCCGTGCGGTCTTCGCTGGACGTGATGGGCGGCGCTCGACAGAATGCGCCGAAAGGACTTAGTATTCGAGAGTTACCGCGGGCCGAGCGCCCTCGAGAACGGCTCAAAGCCCACGGGGCGCACGCGCTGAGCTCGGCCGAACTTCTGGCGATCATCGTCGGGAGCGGCGGGGCGGGGCGTTCCGCGCTTGGGCTGGCTCACGAAGTGCTGGCATGGGCCGACGGCTCCCTGCGACGAATCGCCGGTCAGCCTGTCGCAGCGCTCACGAAGCTCGCGGGGATCGGATCGGCACGAGCGATCGCGGTGCACGCCGCGCTGGAATTGGGTCGGCGCGCCGCGAGCGAGGAACGTGAAGACGGCGCCCCGATGCGGTCGCCACGGGACGTTTTTGCGGTGTTCTCGCCGCGACTGGAGGATTTGCCGGTGGAGGAGTTTCACGTCGCGGTGCTCGACTCGCAGCACCGGTTGGAGCGCGACGTGACGGTTACGCGAGGCATTCTCAACTCTTCGTTGGTTCACCCGCGCGAGGTGTTTCGCGAAGCGATCGCCGAGCGCGCAGCCGCGGTGATACTCGTGCACAATCACCCGAGCGGGGACCCTACGCCATCGCCCGACGACCGCGTGGTGACCGAGCAACTCGCGGCCGCGGGCCGATTGCTGGACATTCCCGTGCACGACCACGTGATCATCGGGCGCGGCCGGTATGTGAGCTTCGCCGAAGCGGGGCTGTTGTGAGAACGAATCTCGTTTCGCACGTTGGGAACCGGGAACAGGGAGCCGGGAACAGACACTCCGACGAGCCTCTGTTCCCCGTTCCCAGTTCCCGGTTCCCGCTTTCGACGCGATAGATGCAGATGACATCCACTGCTCCGACGCCGATCACGATTCCAGGCTGGACGAGCCCAACGACGCCGCTGCGCGAGGGGCTCGATCAAGACCTGCTGCTCCGCGCGTACAAGTACAGCGAGCGCGCACACGCCGGCCAGACTCGCCTGTCGGGCGAGCCGTTCGTGTCGCATTGCGTCGAGGTCGCCCGGATTCTCGCCGACCTCCAGCTCGATTCGGTGACCGTCGCGAGCGGGTTGATCCACGATGTCGTCGAAGACACGGCCGTCACCGTCGCCGACGTCGAGCGGGAGTTCGGGAAAGAGATCGCGGAGATCGTCGATGGGCTGACGAAGATCGGGAACCTGCCGCTCAACTCGACGCAGGAACGGCAGGTCGAGAACTACCGCAAGCTGCTGCTGTCGATCGCGAAGGATGTTCGCGTCATCCTGATCAAGCTGGCGGACCGTCTGCACAACATGCGGACGCTCGACTGGCTGGCGCCCGAGAAGCGCCGCCGGATCGCGCAGGAGACGCGTGACCTGTACGCGCCGCTCGCGCACCGCTTCGGTATGGCGAAGATGCGGTGGGAGCTCGAGGACCTTGCGTTCAAGCATCTCGAGCCGGATGAGTACCGTACGCTCGCGAAGCTGGTCGCGCAGAAGCGCGGCGAGCGCGAGGACCTCATCGCGCGGATGCGGGATCCGCTGGAGCGGTCGCTCAAGGCGGCCGGCATCCGGGACGTCGACGTCTCGGGACGCCCCAAGCACCTGTGGTCGATCTTCAAGAAGATGCAGAAGCGGGACAAGCCGTACGACGAGATCTACGATCTGCTCGCGATTCGCGTTCTCGTGAACAGCGTCCCGGACTGCTACCACGCGTTAGGTGTGATCCACGACGGGTGGACGCCGCTGCAGGAGCGCATCAAGGATTACGTCGCCCAGCCGAAATCGAACGGATACCAGTCCGTGCACACGACGGTGTTCGGACCGTCGCGGCAGCTGTTCGAGATCCAGATCCGCACGCGCGAGATGCACCGAACGGCGGAATTCGGCATCGCGGCGCACTGGCTCTACAAGGACGGGAGCAAGTCGTCGGACGAGCTGGACCGGCACCTCGCGTGGTTCCGTCAGGTCCTCGAGGTGCAGCTCGACGCGAAGACGCCCGACGAGTTCCTCGAGTTCCTCAAGCTCGACCTGTTCCAGGACGAGATCTTCGTGTTCACGCCGACCGGTGACGTGATCCAGCTGCCGAAAGGCGCGACGCCGATCGACTTCGCGTTCGCCGTGCACACCGAGATCGGTCTCCACTGTTCGGGGGCGAAGGTCAACGGTCGCATTGCGCCGCTCTCCCGCCAGCTCAAGAACTCGGAGACGGTCGAGATCATCCGGTCGCCTAACGCGAGGCCAAGCCGGGACTGGCTCGCGCACGTGCGCACGGGGCGCGCGCGGCACAAGATCCGCCAGTGGCTCAGGCACGAGGAGCACGCGACGTCCGCGAAGCTCGGCCGCGACATCCTCGAGCGCGAGCTCAAGCGACGACGGCTCCCAAAGCTCGACGATGCCGATCTGGAGAAGGCGGCGAAGGCGTTCAACCTGAACGACGTGAACCACCTGATCGCGTCGATCGGCCAGGGCGACCTTCACATCGGACAGGTGCTCGCCGCGGCCCGGCCGGACCTCGAGACGTCGCCCGACCACCAGCCGCGCCCGACCGCGATCGAGCGGCTCGTGGAACGCATGCGTGGGACGCCGAAGGGCATTCGCATCCAGGGCGCCGATGGCCTCATGGTGCGCTACGCGCAATGCTGCCAGCCGGTCCCGGGGGACAGCGTGGTGGGGTACGTGACCCGCGGGCGGGGCGTGAGCATTCACCGCGCGGACTGCCCGAACCTCCTGATGCTGGCACACGAGCCGGAGCGTCGCCTGGAGATCGACTGGCAGCAGCAGGAGGGCGAGCGATTCGTCGTTAGGCTCGCGCTGGAAGGGATCGACCGGCGCGGGCTCTACGCCGACATCGCGGGTGCCGTATCCGGGGCGGGGACCGACATCCGCAGCATGGACCTCAAGACCGTCGACGGCCGCGTCAACGGGTCCGCGCTCGTCGAGGTGGAGAACCTCGCGCACCTCCAGAAGATCATCAAGGCGGCGCGCCGCGTGAAAGGCATTACAGAAGTCGCGCGCCGCGAGCGCATCTCGACGGACAACGACGGCTAGCCCCCGGCGGCTTTTCTGCGCCCAGCCGCGCAGGTATCCGTCGCGTTTGAGCCGGCCCGAACAAACTCCGACGCGGGACGTTATATTGCGGCTATGCCTCGCGCCGAGTTTGTCCTCCAGTCGCCGTTTCAGGCCGCGGGCGATCAGCCAAAGGCGATCGCGGAGTTGAGCGCCGGTCTGGAGCGCGGAGATCGATTCCAGACGCTGCTTGGCGTCACCGGGTCGGGAAAGACGATGACGATGGCCCACGTGATCAGGAACCTGGGCCGGCCCACGCTCGTCCTCTCGCACAACAAGACCCTCGCCGCGCAGCTGTACGGAGAGCTCAAGAGCTTCTTCCCGACCAACGCCGTCGAGTACTTCATCTCGTATTACGACTACTATCAGCCCGAGGCCTACGTGCCCTCGAGCGATACGTACATCGAGAAGGACGCCTCGATCAACGAGGACATCGACCGTCTGCGCTTGCGAGCCACGTCGAGCCTGATGGAACGCGAAGACGTGGTCATCGTGTCCACCGTCTCTGCGATCTACGGCCTCGGCGACCCGATCGAGTATCGCGAGCGAATGGTCAGCCTGCAGAAGGGCCAGACGATTCCGCGGAACGACATCTTGCGCGCGCTCGTCGGCATCCAGTACAGCCGCAACGACGTGGCCTTCGAGCGGGGCACGTTCCGCGTGCGGGGTGATACGGTCGAGATCCTGCCCGCGTACGAAGAGCAGGGCGTGCGCGTGGAGCTCTGGGGCGACGAGATCGAGCGAATCTCCAAGATCAATCCGCTGACGGGCGAGACGATCGCCGTGCTGGAGCGCGCCGCGATCTATCCGGCGAAGCACTTCATCACGTCGCGGCCAACGATCGAGCGGGCCGTCGCCCAGATTCGACAGGAGCTGAGCGAGCGGCTCGAGGTGTTGCGGCGGGATGGGAAGTTGCTCGAGGCGCAGCGACTCGAGTCGCGCACGCACTTCGATATCGAGATGATGCTGGAGATCGGCACGTGCGCGGGCATCGAGAACTACTCGCGACATCTCTCCGGCCGCGCCGCCGGTGAGCGGCCGGCGGTGCTGTTCGACTACTTCCCGGAGGACTTTCTCGTCATCGTGGACGAGTCGCACGTCACGCTTCCGCAGGTGCGCGGGATGTACAACGGCGACCGGGCACGAAAGCTCACGCTGGTGGATTACGGATTCCGCCTTCCCAGCGCCCTCGATAACCGGCCGCTCGTGTTCGATGAATTCCTCGCGCTCACCCCGCGCGCCCTGATGGTGAGCGCGACGCCGGCGGAGCTCGAGCTTCAACTGTCCGAGGGCGTCGTGGTCGAGCAAATCATTCGTCCAACGGGTTTGCTCGATCCGGAGATCGAGGTGCGTCCCGTGCGCGGCCAAGTGGACGATCTGCTGAACGAAATTCGCATCCGGGAGCGGCGCGGCGAGCGGGTCCTCGTCACCACGCTCACCAAGCGCATGGCCGAGGACCTCACGGACTATCTCCAGCAGATGGGCGTTCGCGTTAGGTACATGCACTCGGACATCGACGCGATCGAGCGGATGGAGATCGTGCGCGGGCTGCGGCTCGGCGAGTTCGACGTCCTCGTCGGCATCAATCTGCTGCGCGAGGGGCTCGACATGCCGGAAGTATCGCTGGTCGCGATCCTGGACGCCGACCAGGAAGGATTCCTCCGCAGCGACCGGTCGCTGATTCAGACCGTCGGTCGCGCGGCGCGCCACATTGGCGGGCGGGCGATCTTCTACGCGGACCGGATCACCGGCTCGATGCAGCGGTGCATCGAGGAGACGACGCGGCGCCGCGAGATGCAGCGGGAGCATAACGAGGCGCACGGCATCGTGCCGCGCGGCGTCGAGAAGAGCGTGGAACAGGTGCGGTTCATCACGCGTGTCGCCGACGCGCGCGCGGAGCGCGAAGGGCGCGAGCGAGCAGCGCGGAAGGTGGCGGAAGCGGCAGCGTCGTACGGCGAGGAGGATCGCGCCACGACGATCGAGCGCCTCGAGCGCGAGATGCGCGACGCGGCCGCGGACCTGGACTTCGAGACGGCGGCACGCCTTCGCGATCAGCTCTTCGAGCTGAAGGCAAAGGGCGCGGGGAACGTGGCGCGCTCGCGCGGTGCGTTCGCCGACATTCGCGCCCATACCTGACCGCCACGCGCGCACGTGCAACGGTTTCACCATCTCGTTCCGGCGCTCGCGGAGCGCGGGTGTGTGGCCATGACACGCGACGAGCTCGCCGCGTGGGGTCAGGCGTTGGGACGGGCCGCCGCGCCACCGCTCATCATCACGCTGGCCGGCGACCTCGGCGCCGGAAAGACGACACTCGCGCAGGCCATCTGCGCGGGATACGGCGTGACCGAGCCGGTGACGAGTCCGACGTTCGCACTCGTGCATCGCTACGATGCGCCACGGTCGCCGGTGTACCATCTGGACCTCTACCGAATCCAGCGACCGTCCGAGCTCGTCAACATCGGGTGGGACGAGATCTCGACGTCGCACGCACTGGTCATCGTGGAGTGGCCGGAGCGGGCCGGCGAGCTGATTCCGCCCGGGCACGTGCCGATCGATCTCGAGCACGACCAGGTCGATCCGGATCGCCGCGTACTCCTGGCCGGCTGAGATGATCACGCTCGCGCTGGAGGCATCGACCTATACGGGCAGCGTTGCCGTCATTCGCGACGGCGCCGTGGTGGCCGCGCGCGAGACGGCGATGCGCGGCGTCCACGAGGAACGTCTCATGCCCGCGGTTGCGGAAGCCCTGGCCGACGCCGGTGTCGCACCTAACGCGATCGACCGGGTGGCATGCGGCGAAGGCCCGGGCAGCTTCACGAGCCTGCGCATCGCGGGCGCGATCGCGAAAGGACTCGCGTTGAGCGCGAACGCGCCGCTGCACCCGGTGTCGTCGCTGCTGCTGATCGTCGCGGGGGCAGCGCCGGCCGTGCCGCCCGGCCGCTACGTGGCGGTGCTCGACGCCATGCGCGGGGACGTGTTCGCTTGTGTGTTCTCCGTCACCGATCGCGCGATCACGACCGAAACCTCCACCACGCTCCTCGCACGTGCCGCGCTCGCGGAGTTCGCGCGCGAGCAGGCCGCGCGGCCGGTCGGGCCAACCGAACCATTCATCGTCGTTCCGCATGCGCGTGGTGTGGCGAAGCTCGGGGGCCTCGCGCAGTGGCCCGCCGCGGCTGACCTCGCGACCTGGGAGCCTAACTACGGGCGCCTGGCCGAGGCACAGGTGAAATGGGAGGCGACGCACGGGCGCGCGCTCACGGTCGGATGACGAACACGCGCGCGCACGCGAGTTCGGCGTTACCGCCTCGCGAGCTCGTGATCCGAGGCGCCACGCGCGACGACGTCGACGACGTCGCGGCCATCGAGCGACGCGCGTTCAGCGACCCCTGGTCTGCCGGCTCCTTTCGCGCGCTGTTCGGGAACCCACTCGTGCATTTTGCGGTCGCCGAGGACGCAATCAGCGGGCGTGTGCTCGGGTACGTGGTGTCCTGGTATGTCGTGGACGAAGCCGAGATCGCGAACCTAGCGGTGGCCGACGACGTTCGGCGCGGCGGCATTGGCGCGCGCCTGCTCGATCACGCGCTCGACGTCGCGAAAGAGCGGCACACCCGCGTCGTGTTTCTCGAGGTCCGGGAATCGAACGCCGGCGCGCGGGCCCTGTACGCGTCACGCGGCTTCGAGGTGGCCGGCCGGCGCTCCAAGTATTACCGTAAGCCCGTCGAAGACGCGCTGGTGCTTCGGCGCGAATTGTGACCTGCCTTGCAGCGCTCATTCACCACTCGCAACCAAACTGCTTGACGCGCACCGATTTGTTTGCGGGCGTGTCGGCTCTGACCCCTACTTTCCGCGGCGAGCACTTCATCTCTCGCCAGGAGGAACTGTGAGCCGAAGCTTGAACAAGGTGACGTTGATCGGGAACCTCGGGGCCGACCCCGAGATCCGGTCCACCACCGGCGGCAACCGCGTTGCAACCTTTTCGCTCGCCACGAGTCGTTCTTGGAACAACCAGTCGGGCGACCGTCAGGAAAAGACGGAATGGCACCGCTGCGTCGTGTGGAACACCAAGGGTTCGCAGCTCGCGGACATTGTCGAGAAGTACGTCAAGAAGGGCGACAAGATCTACGTCGAGGGACGCATCGAGTACCGGCAGTGGACAGACAAGGATGGCCAGACCCGGTACAGCACCGAGATCAATGTTCGTGAGTTGATCATGCTGGGCGGCGGCCGCGGCGGCGGCGACAGTCACGACTCCGAGGGAGGTTCCGGAATGACTCGCAGCCGCGCACCCGAGCGCGCAAAGAGCGCGGCGGGCGCAGCCGGCGAGGACTTCGAGGACTTTCCCGGAGCGTTGAATGATGAGGATGACGATCTTCCGTTCTAGCCAATTGGCGATCGCGCTCGTGGGGGCTCTGACGGCCCCCACGTTCGCCACGGCCCAACAGGGCACAGGCGACGCTGCCCTCGCCTCACCCTGGCAGGCGGGCCCCACGCAGGCCCCGACGACAGTTCGGGCGGGCGAGTATTACGCCGCGCCGTGGGTCGAGCGTACGGGCGGTCCGGCGAACGCGGGGGTGATTGTCGGCACGGGTGACGTGCCGGGCGTTCCGCTCACGGAAGCGGAGAGGCCGCTACAGTCGTACGAACGGGTGTTCGTGACGCTGCCCGCCGGCATGTCCGCGGCTGCTGGCACCCGCTACGTGGCCGCCCGCCACGGACCGATGCTCGAGGGGCTCGGCCAGGTAATGGTGCCGACAGGCGTCGTCGTCGTCGAGCGCGCGGAGCCCGGCCAGGCGGCCGAGGCGCGCATCGTCGCTCGCTTCGAGCCGGTGCAGATCGGCGATCAGCTCGTCTCGATGGATCCGTCGCCGGCAGGAGCGGGCCGGCCTGCCGCCGTCAGCGGTGGCGCCGAGACATTCGTGGCCTGGATGAAGAGCGAGCCCGTGCTGCCGTCGCTGCACTCGTACGTGGTCGTGGCTGCTGCGCCCGGGATGAAAGCGGGCGACCAGATCAGCTTCTACCGCCCACGTCGCCTGTCGCCGTGGGGTGTGCTTCTGCCGGAAACCGAGATCGCCGTCGCGCAGCTCGTGCGCGTGACACCACAGGGGGCGACCGCCCTCATTATCGATCAGGCCCACGGCGCCATCGAACAGGGCACACACGCGCGCGTGACCGCCAAGATGCCCTGAACCCCAGGGCCCGGTTATCTTAGGGCGACCGTGACGTCTGCGATCGCCCTCATGACAGGATCGATGGCGCAGCGGCGCCGCGGCTTCGGCCTCGGCGCCGTTTGCACATTGGTGGGTTCGCGCGTCTCAGTGTGACCGGGCGCACGCCCGACTCGTGGCAAGGATCCGAGGTTTGCCGATCGCGTCCGACCATCTCACGCCAGCCCAACCGAATGACTCGCCATCTCGTAACGCTCGAGGTCCGCTGACGTGCCGCGCGCTCTCGTCACCGGCGGCGCCGGCTTCATTGGCTCACACGTGGCCGACCTGTACCTGGAGAACGGGTACGACGTCACGATCCTCGACAACTTCGCCACGGGGCGCCGCGAAAACGTTCCGGAACGCGCGCGCCTCGCGGAGCTGGACCTCACGAGCGCCGAGGCGGCGAGCCTCGTTCGCGACGGGAAGTTCGACGTCATCTCGCACCTCGGCGCCCAGATCGATGTGCGAAAGAGCGTCGCGAACCCGACGTTCGACGCGACCATCAACGTCGTCGGCACGCTGAACCTCGTCGAAGCGGTGCGTGTGTCGGGACACCCCACACGGTTCATCTTCTCATCGACTGGCGGCGCGCTGTATGGCGACTTCGTAACGCCGCCGAATGTCGAGGAATTTCCGAAGGACCCCGAGTCGCCGTACGGGATCGCGAAGCTGAGCGCCGAGCTCTATCTCGCCTACTATGCGCGCGTGCACCGCGTGGACACGGTGGCGCTTCGTTATGCAAACGTGTACGGACCCCGTCAGGATCCGCATGGCGAGGCCGGGGTGGTCGCTATCTTCTGCAATCGAATCCTAACGAGGCAGCCGCTGACCGTGTTCGGCGACGGATCGCAGACCCGCGACTACGTATTCGTGAAAGACGTGGCGCGGGCCAACCTGGCCGCCGCCACGCGAACGCTGCCCGCGCCGGCACGGCTCGACGCGCGCGGATTCAACATCGGCACCGCCATCGAGACGTCGGTCCTCGATCTCGCTGCGGCCCTGCAGAAGAGCGCCGGCTCCGGCGTTCCGGTGCAGCGGGCGCCAGCGCGGCCCGGCGAGCAGCAGCGCTCCGCGGTCAGCATCGACAAGGCGAAGCGTGAGCTCGGGTGGACACCTCGCGTCGATCTCCACGCCGGACTCGAGGAGACGTTCTCGTTTTTCGCCGCGCGATTCGGGCGGGAGCGTCAGCCAACGTGATCGTGCTCGCGTACCTTCAGATCGGCAGGGCCGTCCCCACGACGCCGTGGGAGATGGTCATGAACGCGACGCTCGTGACGAAGATCGTCCTGGGCGTGCTGGCGCTGCTGTCGCTTCTCAGCTGGGCGGTCATGTTCGGCAAGTGGGTCGAATTCCGACGCGTGCGCAGCGCGGCCAACGCGTTCATCCGGAGCTTCGATCGCGCGCAGTCGCTCGAGGAAGTGGCGACGCTCGCGAAACATGCCAAGGCCAGCCCGTTCACACGTGTGTTCAATCGCGCCGTGCAGTTTCTGTCGCAGACGAAGCCCGCGCTGGCGGCGTCGCCCGAGCGGACGGCGCGGCTCAGCGGCTCGCAGGTCGAAGCGCTACGCCTCGTGCTCGATGCGGAGACGAACGCGGAGCGCGATTCGCTCTCGCGCTTCATTCCGTCGCTTGCGACGATCGGTTCGGTGAGCCCACTCATCGGGCTGCTCGGTACCGTGCTCGGCGTGATTTCCGCGTTCACCGGTATCGCGACCCAGGGCTCAGGGAACATCTCGGCGGTGGCGCCGGGTATTGGAGATGCGCTGATGGCCACCGCGGCCGCGCTTGCCGTGGCCATTCCGGCGGTCTTCGGGTACAACATCTTCGCGAACCGCGTGAATCGGCTCGATAGTGAGCTCGAGGGCTTCGGCTCCGAGCTGATCGCGCTGATGGTTCGTGAGGGGAGGATCTAGCGGGTATGGCGCATCGTCGTCGCGGAGAACGCACGCCGCTCAACGCGGAGATCAACGTCGTGAGCCTCATCGACGTGATGATGCTCCTCATGGTGATCTTCATGATCACCGCGCCGATCATGCAGGGTGGCGTCGACGTGAAGCTGCCGACGGCGGAAGCGAAACCGCTCGATTCAAAGGGTGGGATGGTCGTGACGGTGAACAGGCAGGGCCGCATTTTCGTCGACGAATCGGAGATGAGCTTCGAGGCGTTCCGTGCATCGTTCAAGGCGCTGGCGAGCAAACGTGGAGCGCAGGGCGTGTATCTGCGTGCGGATGAGGGCTCGAACTACGGCTCGGTCGTGCGTGTGCTCTCGGTGATGCGTCAGGCGGGTGTGGGCGACATCGGTCTCGTCGCGGAGCCGATGGAGGCGAAGTAGTGCTTCGCCCTCAGAGTGGCGCGCGGTTAGGCGGACCGCTCGGCGTCTCTGCGCTGCTACACGCGTCGATCATCGCGGCGGTGATCTTCGCGCGTCCCGCTCCACCGAAGGCGCTTCCGCCGGTCTACAGGGTGAATCTGATTGCCGCGCCGCCGGGGCCACGTGCGATTGGTGAAGTAACGCCGGAGCCCGCACCAGCTCCACCCCCCACTCCCGCACCGCCGCCGCCGCGCGCGGAAACGAATCCGCGAGACATGCCGGCGCCCGCGAAGGCGAAACCCACGCCGCGAAAGCCAGCACCACCGGCCACTCCAACCGTCGCGAAAAAAGCTGCGCCGAAGACCGAGCCGCTGCCGAAGGCTGGAGGCGGACCAACAGGCGGTGCGGGAGCGGACGTCGCCAATGTGAAGATCGAAGGCGTCGAGTTCACCGACGGGGCGTATCTCAACAACATCGTCAGGCAGATCGCGGTCCGGTTCAATCCGCGCAATCCGGGCGCACTGAAGGCGGAGGTGTTTTTCATCATCCGGCGTGATGGATCCATTGGTGAGTTCCGGTTTCTCACCAAGTCCGGCGTGTACGCGTTCGATCTCGAGGCGCAGGGCGCCGTCGAGTCGGCGGGTTCGGCGAAGGCCTTTGGTCCGCTGCCCGCGAATTATGTGAATGACTTCCTTCCCCTTATTTTCAGCTTCGATCCATCTTTGATTCGCTGATGACCCGACTGTTTCGCGCGGCACTCCTCGTTGTCGCGATCACCGCCATCCCGATCACGGGCGCGGCAGCGCAGGACACGCTGCGGCTCGTGCTTCGCTACGACCCGAACACAAAACCGGGCGTGCTCGTGCTGCGCATCCCGGGTGTGAACGGCGACTCACTCCGTGCGATTCTTCAGCGCGACTTCGACAACGGCGATCGAATCAACGTGGTCGCCGCCGATGAGACAGGATTCCCCGACGCGCCAACAGCCGGGAAGAACGGCAACTATCCGCTCTACGCGAAACTTGGCGCGGTGGCGCTCGTGCAGGCGACACCAACGGCCACGGGTCTGCACGTCGCGGTGCACGACGTCGCGCAGCAGAAGGTCGCGCGCGTGAAAGACTTCATCATCGACGGCGCGCCGAACTCACGCGACTGGCGCATGTCGGTGCATAACGTGTCCGACGAGCTCGAGGCGTGGGTCACCGGCGCGCGGGGGATTGCGGCCACACGCGTTGCGTACGTGCAGGGGCTGCGGAACGGTCGCATGTACGTGATCGACAGCGACGGAGCATTTCCGACGCCCGTCGGCGACGACTCGGGTGTGATGTCGCCCAGCTGGCACCCGAAGGGAACGCACCTCGCCTATTCCGTGGTGGGTGCACGCGGCTGCTGCCAGATCTACGTGCTGGACCTCGCGTCGGGCGATGCACGACGAATCGAAGCGGTCGGGAACGGATTGAACAGCACACCAGTGTTCGCGCCGGACGGTGTGGTCCTCGTCTACACCCATGGCGAGGAGGCGGGCACAGATCTCTTCGCGACGACGGTGTTCGAGCGCGGACCGGTGCGGCGCATCACGGTCGGTCGCGGATCGGACAACACGAGTCCGACGTTCAGCCCCGACGGACGCCGGCTTGCCTTCACCTCAGGTCGACTCGGGCACCCGGAGATATATATTAGCGACGCCGACGGTACGAACCCGCAGACGTTGACCTACAGCGTTGGCGATCAGAACTATCGCTCGAACCCGGATTGGTCGCCGGATGGACGCCTGGTCGCGTACCAGTCGCAGCAGACCGATGGGTCGTTCCAATTGAACACGATTTCGCTGCGCGACCACAGTGTGAAGCAGCTGACGAATGACGGGAGCAACGAGGACGCATCGTGGGCGCCTGACAGTCGTCACATCATTTTCTCGTCGACGAGGACGGGATCCAAGCAGCTGTTCGTCATCGACTCGGAGTCGGGGAGGTGGCGACAGTTGACGCGAAACGGGGGTGTGCGTCTTCCTGCATGGTCCCCCCCACTGACGCGGTAGACCATTTCCATTCCTTTCGCCACTGAAATTCGGAGAGATCATGCATCGTGCTTCTCGAGCCGTCTCGCTGTCGGTCGTCGCTCTCGTCGCGTTGGGCGCCTGCAAGAAGAAACCCGAAGTTGCGCCCGCGCCGACGGAACAGCCCGCCCCTGCGCCACAGCCAGCCTCGCCGACGCCCACACCGGCTCAGCCCGAATGTGATGCGGCATGCGTGGAGGCCCGGAACAATGCCGCCAAGGCCGAAGCGATCAGAGCCGCAACCGCTGCGTTGACCGCGACGATCTATTTCGATTACGATCGTTCCGATATCACCGACGACTCGCGCGCGAAGCTCGATGCCAAGGTTCCCGTGCTCACCCAGAACACCGCAGTTCGGATCCGCATCGCGGGCCACACCGACAGCCGGGGCTCGGACGAGTACAACCTCGCGCTCGGGCAGCGCCGCGCCGCAGCCGCGAAGCGGTATCTCACCGATCGCGGTATCGACGGGAGTCGGATCGAGATCGTAAGCTTCGGTGAGGAACGTCCAACATGCACCGATGAGTCTGAAGGCTGCTGGTCGCGCAACCGGCGCGATGAGTTCGAGGTCACGGGCGGCCAGATCACCGCGGTGCAAACATCCAGCAGGTAGCGAATGATTCGTTTCGCTCTTCGGCTCTCACCCGTCGCGCTCGCGCTGGCGACGGGTGCCTGCTTCGCCACCCGGAATGATGTCCGCATTCTCCAGGACGACATCACGAAATTCCGGGCGTCCCAGCAGACGGCCGACTCCGCGCGCGCAGCTCAGCTAGCCCAGGTCACCGCGACGCTGGGCCAGGTCAACGACTCGCTGCGCGCGACGAGCGCGCGTATGGGGAGATGGCAGGCAAATGCGCAGGGCGACATTCGCAACATCCAGGAGCAGTTGGTGCAGATCCAGGAGCTGACCGGCGCGAGCCAGCAGCGCCTGCTCGATCTTCGTCGCGACCTCGAGGAGAAAAGCGCGCCGCCTCCGTCGCCGGTCCCCGGCGTGCCCGGCGACACGTCGCGAGCGGCGGCGCCCGCGTCCGGCGCGCCCGGACCCGCCACGCTCTACAAGCTCGCCTTCGACCAGATGAGCCGCGGCAGTCACACCACCGCGCGGAGCGGGTTCCAGACGCTGCTCGAACAGTATCCCACGTCCGATCTCGCACCCGATGCGCAGTATTACATCGGCGAGACGTTACAGGCGGAAGGGAACACCTCCGGCGCTGACTCGGTATTCTCGCTGGTCGTGTCGAAGTACCCGAGCGCGCCGCGCGCGGCGACGGCGCTCTACAAGCACGGGCTCTTTCTGCAGAAAGCCAAACGCACCAGTGAAGCCCGCCAGGCGTTCCAGACCGTCATCGACAAATACCCGCGCTCCGACGAAGCCTCGCTCGCCCGCGAGCAACTCCGACCGGGTAGCGAATAGTCGCGGCGCCGGGAGGCTGTGATGGCGTCGGCCAACGACAACGCGGAGATGCCGTTCCTCGATCACCTCGAGGAGCTTCGGTGGCGAATCATCTGGTCGCTGGTCGCGGTGACGCTCGGCGTCGTGGCCGCGTTCATCGTCCTGCAACAATTCGACATCTTCAAGTTTCTCGAGCGGCCGATCCTCCCGTATCTCAACGGGAACAAGCTCAAGTACACGCATCCGGCCGACCCATTCTCGGTCCTGATCTCGGCGTCGGTGACGATCGGGATCGTGCTCGCCCTGCCGGTGATCCTGTACCAGGTATGGGCGTTCCTCGCGCCCGCGCTCTACAAACACGAGAAGCGCGCTGTCCTCCCGGTGATCTTCGGAGCGATCGTGCTGTTCGTGTCGGGGGTCGCGCTCTCGTTCTACGTGGTGCTGCCGCTCGCGATCGGGTGGCTCATGCAGATCGCGGCGAATACCGACGCCCTCGAGCCGATGATCACGTACCGAGAGTACTTCAGCTTCGCGGTCAACATGTCGCTCGCGTTCGGGCTGTGTTTCGAGCTGCCGATCGTGATTCTGCTGTTGGCGACGCTCGGCATCGTGACGCCGGAATTTCTGCGACGGTATCGACGGCATGCGCTGGTGTTGTGCGTCGTCGCGGGTGCGCTGCTCTCGCCGGGCGATCTGGTCTGGACAACGATGCTGCTCGCCGCGCCGTTGTATCTGCTCTACGAGCTCAGCGTGGTGCTGACGGTGCTCGTCTATCGGCGCCGGCGCAAGCGTGACGCCCAGCGAGCGGCCGAGGAGGCCGCCGAAGCGAAAGCGAACGAGCGCGAGCCACAGCGACTCGCGACGGAGCCATGGGAAGGCGACGTGACGTCGAGCGCGTCGCGCGGTTCGTGAGCGCTCTCCAGCGCGTGCTCGTTAGGCGCTGGCGGCTCGCGACCGGAATCCTCGCGCTGGCCGTCGCGGCGCCCGCGCTGGCGGCTGATGCAAACGCTCAGGTGCGTCGCGACACGACGGCACGGCGTGACACGACGCGCCTGCCGGGTGATACGATCCGTGCCCCCGGGGACACGAGCCGAGCACGTCGCGACAGCCTGAACTCCGACAGCACCGCCAAGATGAAGGTCGAATGGGCGGAGCCCGACTCCGTCATGAACGAGCTGATGAAACGCGAGGGGTACACGACCACCAAGTACCAGGGGCAGCGCGTCGAGCTGCAGGCGAAGGAGAAGACGATCAAGCTGGAAGGGAAGGCGGCCGTCGGTCGGCCTGACGCCGTGCTCGCTGGTGATACCGTCGTCTATAACGACTCGCTCGACATCGTCACGGCCGTGGCGAAAGACACCGGCGAGGTCGTGCTTCAGGACCCGACTGGCTCGCAGGACGACATCCGGGCAAAGCGCATCCGGTATGACGTCGTCTCGCGTCGCGGTACGGCGTTCGACGTGACAACGTCGGTCAACAGCGGCCAGGTCTGGGTCGTGCACGGCAACCGCACCGGCTTCACGAACGACACCACGGCCGCGAAGAAGAACAAGTTCTACGCCAGGGAGGGCTGGCTCACGAGCTGTACTGACACCACGCCGCACTATCATTTCGCGTCCAAGGAGATGAAAGTCGTCTCGAAGGACGTGATGGTTGCGCGACCAGCCGTGCTGTACATCGGCGATGTGCCAGTGTTCTGGCTGCCGTTCGTGTTCCAGGATCTTCGCTCGGGGCGACGCAGCGGCGTCATTCCGCCGCGCTTCGGCATCAGCGACATCGTCCGCAACAGCCCCGACTACCGCCGCACCATCGAGGACCTCGGCTACTACTTCGCGATCAGCGACTACTACGACGCGCAGGTCGCGATGGACTGGCGAAGCAGCGCGGGGGCGACACCGGGCGACCCGGGCTGGACGCGCTACAAGGGCAGCTTCGATTACCGATGGCTGAACCGCTTCTTGAGCGGCGGTATCGATGTGTCGTTCCTCACGCAGAGCGACGGGCTCAAGAACCAGACGTACTCGTGGAGTCACGACCAGCAGTTTTCGCAGAAGAGCCGCCTGACGATGAACCTGAACTACGCGTCGAGCACGACTCTTCAGCGACAGAACACGTTCAACCCGTATAACGCGCTCGCGACCATTGATTCCCGACTGAATTACCAGCAGCAAATGGGCGCGTTTCAGCTGGGCATCGGCGGGTCGCGCAAGCAGTACCCGGGGCGCGACCAGGTCGACCAGGAATTCCCGAGCCTGAACCTCGCGAGCAAGCCGATCAACTTCGCCAGCTGGTTCACGTGGACACCGAGTCTTCAGGCCAGCAGCCGCCAATCGCTGCACATCGACCAGACCGGTGGCTCCCTGTACGCCTACCGGCCAAACTTGAACGGCATCGGCGTCGACAGCGTCAAGATCGATCAAAGCACGCGACAATCGAGCGCAAGCTTCGATACGCCGATCAAGATCGGTGGGTTCACGTGGACGAACTCGTTCCGGTACTCGGATAACCTGAACGATTTCCCGTTCACGAAGACGGTCTTCGACCCGGCGGACTCGTCGAAGAAGCAGACGATTACATACGACCGAGACTTCCTAACGACGGTCGATTGGACGACCGGGATCAACCTCCCGAGCTTCTTCCAGTCAACGTGGAAGCTCACGCCCTCCGTCAGCTTCGAGAACGTGGACCCGCACGCGTTCATGCTTCGCAGCGAGTTCTCGAACGGTGCATTCGTCAGGCAGGCGAAGCGGCCACGTTGGGGGCTGTCCGCCTCGCCAACGTTTTTCGGATTGTTCCCGGGCTTCGGACCCGTCGAACGCTTCCGGCACTCGATCTCACCCGTCATCTCCTACAGCTACGCGGGGGAGGCGACGGTGAGTGACGACTTCCTCCGCGCCACGAACCAGACACGTCAGGGGTACATCGCCTCGCAGGCCCAGAACATCGTGAGCCTAACGCTCGCGACGAACATTGAAGGCAAGCTGCGTGGCAAGAGCGATACGGTGAGCGACGAGTCGAAGAAGCGTGTGAAGCTGCTGTCGCTGAACTTCACCTCGCTCGAGTACGACATTTTGCGCGCGCGTCGCACCGGCAAGTCGGGGTTCGTAACGCCGCGGTTCGGCTACACCGCGCGGTCCGACCTCCTGCCGGGATTCGACATCGGCGTGGACTACTCGCTGTTCGCCGGCGATCCCCGAACGAGTGATACCGCGGTCTTCAAGCCGTTCCGCGAATCCATCCGTGGGTCGCTGTCGCTGAACCGACAATCCGGTCTCGTCGCCGCGGTCGCTCGGCTCTTCGGTTACGATCTCAATGGAACGGTGCAAACAACGCCCGTGGCCGGTGCTGCCACGCACGACTCGTCCCAGAATCGGTCGATAGCGCGTCAGAAGATCGCGGGGAGTGTTAACACGGCGACGCGGATGCGCGAGCAGTTCACAGGCGTTGGCTCGGGATGGCAGATAGATCTCACGTACAGCCAACAGCAATTCCGTCCGAACCCGAATGCCATCGTCGTTGATGCGCA
>Ga0307408_100001007_pt1 | contig 21740 bp, 18 predicted proteins | sample 322Cmetagenome_FD_202116 | JGI IMG/M metagenome (GOLD analysis project Ga0307408, IMG submission 202116) | Maize rhizosphere microbial communities from greenhouse at UC Davis, California, United States - 322HYB-C-3 | ecosystem: Host-associated > Plants > Roots > Rhizosphere > Soil | place... | reverse complement strand
CTCTACATCATCTTCAATTATAACATTGCCAATCTGGCTAACCTTGCTGTAGCTCCCATCTGCTTGTGGGGCAAAGCCAAAGCCATCGCTGCCAATTACGGTGCTTGCATGTATAATTACACGATTCCCAACTTTGCAGTCGGCATAAACTTTTACGCCCGAAAAAAGGGTGGAATCGTTGCCCACTTCGACATTGTCTCCAAGATATGTTTGAGGGTAGATTTTGCTGTTATCGCCTACAATTGCATTTGCGCCGATATAAGCAAAAGCGCCTATGTAAACATCCTTGCCAATTTTAGCAGTTGGATGAATAAATGAAGGCTCTTCGATGCCAACCTTGCTCAGTTTTAGCGTATTGTATTTTTCCAGTAAAACTGAAAACGCACTATAAGCATCTTTTACCCTTATAAGAGTTGTGTTTATTGGCGCTGTAGGTATAAAGCCCTCACTTACAATTACGGCGGATGCCTGGGTTGTGTATAAAAAGGGCTCATATTTAGGATTGGCTAAAAATGACAAAGCACCTTCGCCTGCGTCCTCTATTTTGCCTAACTTATCTACTGTAACGTCAGGGTTGCCTTCAACGCTGCCATTAAGTAAAAGTCCAATCTGTTGAGCCGTAAATTGCATCGGGCAAATTTATATGTTATTAATTTATGAACAAATTTTAAGGTTGCTACTTGTTAATGTGTAAAATGCAGAAGCATATTGGTCATTACAAGCCTTTTATGTGGCAAAGAATATGTTTTTTAACCGTTTTTGCAAGGGCTTCAAGATTTGAATTGTCCGATGCTGCGGCAATATCTTTAATTGTTCCGTCTTTCATCAGAAGGTTAATATTGCCATCGCCTCCCTTATATGCCTTGTTTTTTATAGTGTCTGTGAACACAAAGTAGCTGGCTTCGTCCCTGTTAACATCAAAATTTGCCATTGCTTTCCGGATCAATGTTTCAACTCTATCAGCATCAGGCTCATCATTTGATATTTCAACATGATAGAGGTTCCGGCTGATTAAATTACGGCATAATTGAGATAATATTTTATCATCGGCCGATGCCCACACTTTTATTGAAGTGTAAATATCAAAATCGTCTAAGGCCGAAAAGTATTGCAAATGTTCAGGATTGCCTTCAAAATCAGCTTTAGTAACAGACTTATTTAAAAAGTGCGCAAAATTGGGCGTGGCGAACAACGTTACCCCATGCGAAGCAAGAAGCTTTGCCCGCTGCAATATTTTTACCAGGAGCATTTCCGCGGCAACTGCAGCTTTGTGCAGATAAACCTGCCAGTACATCAATCTACGAGCAATCAGAAATTTCTCAATAGAATAAATGCCTTTTTCTTCTATCACGATTTGCCCGTTTGCGATATTGAGCATTTTTATAATTCGGTCGAAGCCGATAATCCCTTCGGAAACTCCTGTAAAAAAACTATCCCGATTAAGGTAATCCATGCGGTCGAGGTCAAGCTGGCCTGAAACCAGCTGGTGTAGGAAAATTTTATGGTAGCGATTGTTAAAGATCTCAATGGCCAAAGATAATTTTCCCTCAAATTGCTTGTTTAAGTCGGCCATCAGGAGGGTAGAAATATGCTCGTGAGAGATGCCTTCCACAATAGTATGTTCCAGCGCATGAGAAAAAGGGCCGTGCCCGATGTCATGTAAAAGTATAGCAACCATTGCCGCCTCTTCTTCAGCGGGTGTGATTTCATGCCCCTTTCCCCTCAGTGTTTCAATGGCGAGCTCCATAAGGTGCAATGCCCCCAGAGCATGGTGAAAACGAGTGTGCAAGGCGCCGGGATAAACCAGGGAAGTCATTCCCAGTTGCTTAATATGCCGTAGCCGCTGAAAATAGGGGTGCTCTATGAGGTCGAAGATAAGGCCCGAGTGTATGCTGATAAATCCGTAAACCGGATCATTGATTATTTTTTTCTTATTCAAAGCAATAGTCTGGGTACAAAAATTGTTATTTTATATGATACAAAAAACAGCTTCAAGTGTTATACCTTGGCTGAATTAAAATAATGACTTAAATATGCAAGAAACAACGATCCTTTGGGCGGACGACGAAATAGATTTATTAAAGCCACACATCTTACTATTAAATGATAAAGGCTATAAAGTTAGCACCTACACTAATGGCAATGATGCATTGGAGGCATTTAAGAATGGCTATTTCGACCTGGTTTTCCTTGATGAAAATATGCCAGGCCTAACAGGGCTGGAAACGCTTGCTGAGATTAAAAACATAAGCCCGGATACGCCGGTGGTACTTATTACCAAAAATGAGGAAGAGCATTTGATGGAAGATGCCATCGGTTCTAAAATAGACGATTACCTTATAAAGCCGGTAAATCCTAAGCAAGTTTTGTTAACCATTAAAAAACTCACAGAAAATAAAAGGCTTATAAGCGAGAAAACTTCTATGGCTTACCAGCAGGATTTCAGGACGCTGGGGATGACGCTTAATGAGAATCTAAGTTTCAGCGAATGGGTAGACGTGTACAAAAAACTTGTTTTTTGGGAGCTGTCACTAGAGAAGCTTGAGGATGCAGGGATGCACGAAATCCTGACACTTCAAAAAGCAGAGGCTAACGTGCAGTTTTCCAAGTTTATTGAGAAAAATTATCTTAAATGGCTTAAAGACCCGGATTCTGGCCCCATCATGTCTAACCAGCTTCTGAAGAAAAAGCTTTTTCCTGCCCTTGAAAGTAATAAGCCAACATTTTTCATTCTGATTGACAACCTGCGCTACGATCAATGGAGGGTAATTAATTCATTTATAACAGACCATTTCAGGCTTGACGAAGAGGATTCTTATTATAGCATATTGCCTACCGCAACACAGTATGCTCGTAATGCAATATTTGCTGGGCTAATGCCATTAGATATGGAAAAAAGGTTTCCGGCAATGTGGCAGAATGATGAGGATGAGGGTGGGAAGAATTTATTTGAGGAACAATTTCTGTCAGACCAAATTCAAAGGGTATTGAGGAAGGAAGTTAAGCATTCGTATACTAAAATACTCACTTACGAACAGGGTAAGGATGTAGTTGATAATCTGCATAATTTAATGGGGAATGAGCTTAATGTGCTGGTTTATAACTTTGTGGATATGTTATCTCATGCCCGTACGGATATGGCAATGATTCGCGAGCTGGCAAATGACGAAGCGGCTTATCGGTCTTTAACTTTATCTTGGTTTGAACATTCGCCATTGCTAGAGGCCTTAAAAAAGCTTTCGCAGAAGAATATTAAGCTGGTAATTACTACTGACCACGGTACCATCAGGGTAAAGCATCCAAGCAAGGTAATAGGAGACAGAAATACAAATACCAATTTAAGGTATAAGCAAGGAAAGAATCTCAACTTTAACGCTAAGGAGGTTTTCCATATTAAAAACCCTCATGAGGCGCTTCTTCCTAAGCTGCATGTGAGCTCAAGCTTTATTTTTACCAAAGAGGATGGCTATTTTGTTTATCCTAATAATTACAACCAATTTGTGAATTATTACAACGAGACATTCCAGCATGGAGGCATTTCTCTCGAAGAGATGATTGTGCCATATGTAACTTACAGTTCTAAGTAAGGGGTGCTTGATTATCTTTGTGAATGGAATTATGCATTTCTTCTGTTAATGAACTAGCTAAAGCAGCAGAAAATATTTTAGATTTTGCCGGAGAGGAACGAGTTTTCCTCTTTTTTGGCGAAATGGGGGCAGGTAAAACTACGCTTATTAAGCAGCTGTGCCAGGTTTTGGGAGTGACCGATACCGCATCCAGCCCTACTTTTTCTATTGTAAATGAATATAACGCGGCAAGCGGAGTAGTTTTTCATTTCGATTTCTATAGGCTAAAACATGAAACTGAAGCTTTGGATCTGGGCTATGAAGATTATTTTTATTCTGGAAATTACTGTTTTATTGAATGGCCAGAGAAAATCCCCAATTTGTTGCCCAATAAATCTGTTACAGTGAAAATTTCTGTAAATGATAATGAAGAAAGAATAATTTCTGCAAACAAAAATTAGAATAAGGCTTTTCTTTAGAGGATATTGAGCCAAATTCGTATTTTTCAATCCATTTTGACCCTTAGATAATGATGAGCGAACTTTCCGACATTGCAAAACAGGCGCTTCTGCAGCCACAGGAGGCAATGCTCGAAATAAAAACCCGTAAAAATAATCTGCATATAGGCATTCCTAAGGAAACCTCTTTTCAGGAAAACAGGATAGCTTTAACGCCTTTGTCTGTGGCTTTGTTGGTAAACAACGGGCACCAGGTTGTTATAGAATCAGGTGCGGGCGATGGAGCCAATTTCTCAGACCGCGACTATAGTGAACAGGGGGCTCAGATCCTTTACGATAAAAAAGAAGTCTTTAAATCAGATATCATTATAAAAATCGGGCCGCCAACGCCAGATGAAATAAATCTGATGAAACCTAACCAGGTGCTTTTCTCAACATTGCAGATGGCATCACTAAAGGCAGAAAGCCTTGAAGCGATGATGAAGAAAAGAATTACTGCCCTGTCCTACGAGTATTTAAGGGATGAAGGCGGGATTTTAAGCGTAATACGCTCGATGAGCGAGATTGTAGGAGCGACTTCCATACTGATTGCCGCTGAGTATTTAAGCAATGTTTTTGATGGAAAAGGCCTAATGCTTGGGGGAATTACTGGGGTACCGCCTACCGAAATTGTTATTTTGGGTGCGGGTACCGTTGCCGAATATGCTGCCCGTACGGCTATATCTCTAGGAGCAGAAGTTAAGGTGTTTGATAGTTCGATTTATCGGCTTCGAAGGCTTCAGAATAATATTGGAAACAGAGTATTTACGTCTGTTATTCAGCCGATTGTGTTAAATAAGGCGATAACCACTTGCGATGTAGTAATTGGCGCGATCCGCTCTAATAATGGCAGAAGCCCTTGCATTATATCTGAAGAGACCGTGAGTAAAATGAAACCAAACTCTGTGATCATCGATGTAAGTATTGATCAGGGCGGCTGTTTCGAAACATCTCGCATTACAAACCATACTCACCCTACTTTTAGAAAATACGACGTCATACATTATTGCGTTCCCAACATTGCATCTCGCGTAGCTCGTACTGCAACCTATGCCTTAACCAATATTTTTACTCCTATTTTGATGGATATTGGAGAGATGGGAGGCATTAAAAATGTTATATGGGAGCGTGCTGGGGTTCGCAACGCAATCTATTTATTTCAGGGGCATTTAACCAACAAGCACCTTGCCGACCGGTTTAACATTCCTCCTAAAGACCTGGAACTGCTTATCGTTTCTAACAGGTAATCCTTCAAAGATATTTAAGGCCCTTCGGCTGTTTAGGCACTTAGTTTGTATTAGTAAGATAAACTAAGTGCTATGCGTTTAAAATCCTTTTTTAAAGATATCTGGCAATTATTAACAGTTAGCTTAAATGGCTTTTTGGACGATCGCTGCCTTAAGCTAAGCGCAGCCCTTTCTTATTATACCTTGTTCTCGCTGGCGCCTATGTTGATCATGCTTATCTACATAGCTGGGAAAGTTTATGGGGAAGAAGCTTTTCAGGGAGAAGTTTTTAAAGAGATCCATGGCTTTATTGGAGCAGAGGCTGCTGCGCAAATACAGGAGATTATTAAAAATGCCGCGATAAAGCAGAATTCCGCATGGGCCGTGATAGTAGGTGCTTCAACTCTTTTTATCGGTGCTACTGGAGTATTTGTAGAAATTCAGGATTCAATTAATTTAATATGGCGTGTTAAAGCTAAGCCGCAGAAAGGTTGGCTTAAAATGATCACCAACAGGCTTCTGTCTTTTTCGATGATTGCGAGCCTTGGGTTTTTGCTGATCGTTTCGCTGGTAGTTAATGGTTTAATTACAGCGTTAAGTGAACGGTTGGAATCTTATTTTCCGCAAATAACGGTTTTTGTGTGGGTAATTAACCTGGCAGTTACCTTTCTGGTTATAACGGTTCTATTGGGCATTATTTTTAAGTTTTTGCCTGACGTGAAGATAAAATGGAATTTTGTTAGGGCGGGCGCCATATTCACAGCCATTATGTTTATGATAGGCCGTTATGGAATATCGCTCTATATCGATAAAGTGGGGCCGGGCACAACATATGGGGCTGCAGGGTCGCTAATTGTGATTCTGGTTTGGGTTTATTATAGTGCTGCAATTCTTTATTTTGGAGCAGAGTTTACCCAGGTGTATGCCGAAAAATATTGTGGCAAAATTGAGCCTGCATCTTATGCGGTGCATGTTGAGCAGGTTGAAAAAGAAAAAAATGTTGCTGTACTTCCTAAACAGAATAAAGACATTGAGCCAACCGGAGGCTAAAGGATCTTATATCCAAATCTTACGCCCAATTGAAAGACAAATCCATTGTAAGCGTAGTCTGTAAAGGTTTGGTTATAATCCCGCTTTCCCTCAATCAAGGAACTTTTAGTGCTCGATTTATAGCCGGCTCCGGTATACATGTCAAATTGAAGGTTCGAATCAGCAGTAATTTGTACTCCTGCCAGTACACTAAACAAAGAGGTTTCAATTTTCATGTCGTCGGTAAAGTTCCTGTATTCATAAAATGAGAGTCCATTTTCCTGAAAGGGAACAAAGCCCTCATCATCATAGGTAATGGTGTTTTTTCGGAGGGTAACACCATAAGCCAAATAGGGCACAGCGTTGCTCTTGACTTTGGCACTAATTTTTTGATGTAAGCCAATTCCAAAGCCTCTGAGTTCATCTGATGGTGTATTCTTCATAGAAAAGATGCTGCCATCGTAAACGGTACCTGAAAAGAACTCTGGGCTAATTATATAAGAAAACCAATGCTTTTTAGGTTTATACTCTAAATCAAGTTTGGTTATGCGGCTTATAAAGTAAAGTGGCTCAATGGCCACGCTTAGGGAGCTTTTAGAAGAAGGCTTTACCGTGCCTGTCTGCGCAAAGCATAAAGAGTTTGCAACAAAAAGAGCTGTGAGAAAAATGGATTTGCGGTTTAGGACGTTCATTTACTGGTTGAAATTTTACTCAAAAATTTTAAGGTCCCGTCGGTGTAAGAATATTGATAAAGCCCATCGCTTCCAATTACCATTAAAATTCCATTATTGGCAATTAAATCGGTGGCTTCAATCACAACTTTTTCTTTTAGGGCCAGGCTCTGCACGTTACTGGCGTTGTAGTACTTAATGCCTCCATCGCAAACAAAGAGGTTGTTGCCATCTAGTGCCAGGCCATAAGGCCTTGTCATTGGATAAGCTTTAACCAGGTTAGGCTTGTTCAGATTGCTGATATCCAGAACCTGCAGCTCATTTACACCCCTGCCACAGTCTGTTCCATCTCTTAGGGTGACAAAGGCATATTTATCATTAGCAACTACCGGGTCACAGCTGCGGATATGCGAAAAGCTAGATATTTGTTTAGGGGCATCGGGATTGGCGAGGTCCATAATGCGCATGCCGGTTTGAGTGCCGATAAACAAGTTGTTGTCTTTTGGGAAAATTGTTTCAATGCCAAAACCAAGTTTTACCGTTGACTGAAAAACAGGATTCGCGGCCGCTGATATATCATAGGTCTTAATGTCTTCATTCGATATCGTATACAGGTGGCTATCTGTAGCTGCAAACCTTGCTAGCGATCCGCTTACGCCTACAGTAGTGCCCGCCCCGCTTGTTGAAGAATCTGACGAGCCTTTGGAGCAGGATATAAGGGCTAAAGAAAAAATGGAGGCGATTAATACAGCTGAAATTTTCATCAGAGTAATTGTTTTTTAGTATTCTAAATTCTTTTAAAAGGATTCGGATGGCATCGTTCATCTGAATGATTGCAGATTGCTACTTAATCCATTCCACAATTACAGTATTAGCCGGGCGGTTACGAATATCGTATTTCTCAGGAATGAGCCTTCCGTCTGGAGGCGCAAGCTCAGGAAATGCATCTTTAATCTGCTTTTGTACTTCCACCTTTGAGCCTGAAATGTTGCCGATGTTAAGTGCAACCAAGTAAGTGGCATTATCCACATACAAGGTATTGCCTTTAATGGCCATGTCTATACAACCGGGCACTGAGATGTATCCCTTGTTTAGGGGTTGGGCGGGATTGGAATTATCAATGATGTGCACTCCTTTATATCGCTCGCTGATAAAAATATAATTATCCTTATAATAGATTTTTGCCGGAGAAGATATTTTATCTGCCTGGTGGAACGAAATAGACTTTTCCAGGGACTCCCGGGTCAACAAAATGGGCCTGTATTGTGTATATTGAGGAGGATCGACAAACCTGAAGCACGAAGACAGCGCAAAAGGGAGTAAAAACGTAATCTTTTTAAAGCCTGAAATCATTTTATAAAGCTTAGGAATAGCTAAACTATAAAAATTATCTTACGAGATTCAGGTTTTATCATGTTTTAACAAAAAAATAAAACGGTGTATCAAAATTCTTTACAATACTTAAAACTTACGATCGCAAAAATGGCGTGTTTTACTGTTTTGATAGCAGTAATATCTTGTAAGCAGACGGTGAAAAGCAATACAGATGGAAATCGTGAGTCGATAGCGTTTTCAAAGATGCTGGAGGAATACTGGGAAGAGCATTCAAAACTATTTCCGTTGGACGCGACTCAACAGGGCGATAATCGATATAACAATATCCTCAGAAACGACCAAACTCAAGGGTTTAGAGATTCGCTTAAAGTTTTTTACCAAAGTTATTCGCATAGGCTAGATAGTTTTAAAAGAGAAGGCTTGAACGAAAATGATAAGATTAGCTATGATATTTTTAAATATGAGATGGATATTCAGCTTCAGGGGCTCGAAACCAATCAATGGATGATCCCCTTTCAGCAATTTTGGGGGCTGCCTATAACGATGGGGCAACTTGGCTCGGGAGATAGTTTTCAGCCTTTCAAAACCGTCCAAGATTATAAAAACTGGCTAGGTCGTGTTCGCGGATTTAGCGTTTGGGCAGACGCAGCGATTGTGAACTTTAGAAAAGGGATTAAAGCCGGGATGGTGCTTCCAAAGCCGCTGGTAGAGAAGATGATTCCGCAAATGGAAGCAATGCTTGTTGCTGATGCCACAAAAAATTTGTTTTATCAGCCAATAGCTCGTTTCCCTAAAAAATTTACCGATCAGGAGAAAGCAGAATTAGATAAGGAATACAAAGCAGCAATTGATTCTCAAATTGTGCCAACATATAAGAAGCTGGCAACCTTTCTTAAGAAGGAGTATTTGCCCCATGCCCGCGCTTCTACAGGTATTTCTGACGTTCCGGGTGGCGATAAGCTATATAGATACCTGGTTAAGTTCTGGACAACAACGAATAAAACTCCGGAGGAGATTTATAATACCGGACTCAGCGAGGTTAAGCGTATAAGGGGCGAAATGGAAAAGGTAAAAACTGAAGTGAATTTTCTGGGTGGCGGGTTGCCGCAGTTCTTTGAATATATGCGAAGTGATTCCCGGTTTATGCCTTTTAAAACACCGCAGGACGTTTTAAATGCATTTAAAGGGATACACGAGAAGATGGAGCCGCGTTTAAATGAGTTATTTCGGCGCAGGCCAAAAACGCCTTTTGAAATCAGGCTGACTGAAGCCTTCAGGGCTGCATCGGCAAGCGCGGAGTACAATCAGGGCTCGCCAGATGGTTCGCGCCCGGGGATATTTTACATTCCGATTCTGGATGCAAAGAAGTTTAACATTACTTCGGGCATGGAGTCATTATTTTTGCATGAAGCAATTCCGGGGCACCATTACCAAATCTCCATACAACAAGAGAACAACGATCTTCCAAAATTTAGGCGCTTTGCCTGGTATGGAGCCTATGGCGAGGGTTGGGCACTTTATACCGAATCTTTGGGAAAAGAATTGGGCTTATATACAGACCCCTATCAATATATGGGAGCTTTGGGTGATGAAATGCATAGGGCAGTTCGTTTGGTTGTTGACGTGGCAATGCATACCAAAGGGATGACACGACAACAGGCAATCAAATACATGATGGATAACGAGGCAATTAGTGAGGAAGGCGCAGTTGCCGAAGTAGAGCGATACATGGCAATTCCGGGGCAGGCGTTATCATACAAGATCGGAGCCTTAAAAATCTGGGAATTGAGAAACCGATATGCTAAAGAGTTAGGAAGAAAATTCGAGTTGTCAGACTTTCACGAGGAGCTTTTGAAGGATGGGTGTATGCCTTTAGAAGTACTTGAGCGTAAAATGGATGCTTGGGCGGCAGCCGAAAAGAAATAGATAAATTACAAAAATTAAGGGCCATTGTTAGCGGCCCCTTAATTTTAATTAGCTCTGTTTCTATCCGCATAGCCGAAGACCTTTTGCAATAATGTGGTATTTCTGGCGGATATATTTTGCCTTATCTTTAGCTCTTCCTGAGCGATTTCATGAAATAAACCATTAATTGCCATTTGCGTAACGTATGAGGCAAGATCCGGATTAATATCAGCAGTTAGCGGAATCTGATTATAGCGAGTAACCACATCTCCCCAATATTTTGTAGCTCCAACCTTGCCAAGACTGTTTTGAATTACCGGACGGAACTTTTCAGAAAGTTGAGAGTTGGTTACCCTTTTGAAATATTGGGTTGCCGCATCGTCTTGCCTTCCAAGTAAAATGTTAGTAGCGTCGGTAATAGTCATTTGCTTAATCGCATTTATAAAAATCGGCTTTGCCTCTTTTGCGGCATCTTCTGCTGCGCGGTTAAGGCTGGTTACTACATTATCGCAAAGTTGGTTCAGCCCCAGGCTTCGCAAAGTACGCTCTGCTTTTTGTGCTTCCGGAGGGAAAAGTATTTTAATGGCAACGTTTCCTAAAAAACCGTTTTGTGCTGATAGTCTTTGCGAGCTGTTGCTTGTTCCATTTTCCAATGCCTGCTTTAAGCCGAGGGCTATCTCGGCAGCCGATGGATTTAGCGTGCCGGTACCCTGCGTAATTACCTGTTGAGCCGCCTGGTTAAGCGTTTCGCAGCTGCTGAAAAGTAAAAGTGCTGTGGCAGAAATAATAAGAGTGAATTGTTTCATTCGTGTGTGTTTAAAGCTAAGAACCAAGGTTTCTACTTTGGTTTAATGATGCATAACAAAACAACACAAAAATTGTAAGTGGTGGAAAATAAAAAGGCGCTTTGTTTTTCAACAAAACGCTTTTTCGGCATTGCCTTTTGGGGCGGTTTAGGAGAGCCCGGTACTATTTGTTAACAGAAGAGGATAAAGGTTCGTTGGATAATAATTGAGCAGATTTAACCAGATTTAGCAGCTCTTTTCGATAGCCTTCTTCATCTGTGCCGATGACTGGTTTCATCCATGAAATTAATTTCTCGTAAGTGGTTTGTTGTTTGAATTCAGAATCCCTTAGCAACATGCCAAAGGCGGCTACTGATGCGGTAAAACGGAAGTCGCCGGATGTTTTAGCCCATGGAACCCGCTCATCTATAACCGGTTTTACAATTAGCTTGCTCACATCTTCATCCGGCTTTTTATATCGGAGTTTTACAGTAAACAATTCATTTCCACTAGCGGCATTGCTTAAATCGGCCTCTTTGTTTTTCTGATACTTCAGATCGTCCACACTTTCAGAAAAAGTGCTTTTAACTCCGGTTGGTATTACTTCATACAATGCCGTAACAGTATGCCCTGCACCTAAATCTCCTGCATCTTTTTTGTCATTATTAAAATCTTCTTTGTTTAATAACCTGTTCTCGTAGCCAATCAAGCGGTGCATCTGTACTTTAGCCGGGTTAAACTCAAGCTGAAGTTTTACATCCTTGGCAATAGTAAACAAGGTGCCTCCGAACTCATTCACAAGCACTTTACGGGCTTCGTTAATGTTGTCGATGTAGGCATAATTGCCATTTCCCTTATCGGCAAGAATTTCCATTTTGCTGTCTTTGTAGTTGCCCATTCCATAACCTAAAACGGTTAGAAACACCCCGCTTTCCCGTTGCTTTTCAATCAGGCTTTGCATTTCGCTATCGCTGGATACGCCTACATTAAAATCGCCGTCAGTTGCCAAAATGACTCTGTTATTGCCACCTTTTATGAAGTTTTCCCTTGCTGTTTTGTACGCAAGCTTAATTCCCTCACCGCCAGCAGTCGAGCCACCTGCATTTAATTTCTCAATAGCATCTATTATAGTTTGCTTCTTATCCCCCGGAGTAGGTGCTAAAACTAATCCAGCCGCTCCGGCATAAACTACTATAGAAACCTTGTCCTCATCGCGAAGCTGCCCAACAAGCATTTTTAAGGAAGATTTTAACAACGGAAGTTTATTTGCCTGGTTCATAGAACCCGATACGTCTATCAGGAAAACCAAATTAGATGAGGGTAATTTATCGGTATTAACCTTTTTACCCTGTAATCCGATTTTAACCAGCCGGTGCTGAGGATTCCAGGGAGCTTCGGATATTTCGGTGTTTACAGAAAACGGAGCATCGTTATCTGGCTGAGGGTAGCTGTAGCTGAAGTAATTGATCATTTCTTCAATTCGTACAGCATCTTTTGGAGGGAGTTGCCCGTTGTTAATGAACCTTCTTAAATTACTGTAAGAAGCGGCATCCACATCAATCCCAAAAGTAGATAGTGGGTTGTTTTTAGCCGATTGAAAGCGATTTTCTATAATGCCGGCATAAGATTCATCGCTATTTAAATCTCTGGGAATAGCGATTTCACAGCATAGCGTGTTGGCATTCATGGAAGGAGCGTCAAACGCAAGCTGCTTTGTTTTAGCAGAATACCCCCTTATTGCAACTTCAGCTAATGCTCGTCCGGAGGCTTGCAGCTGAGCATTAATTGTTGTTTTGTTCCCAACGGTGATCTCTTTTTTATTGTACCCTAGATAAGAAAATATCAACGTAATATCCCCGTCGGGTACAGTTAATTTATAAGTTCCATTTACATCGGTATGGGTAGATAATTTGCTTCCCTTAACAAGGATCGAAACACCGGGCAACGGAGCCTTGGTTTGCAAGTCTGTTACAGTGCCCGAAATATTTTTGGCTATAAGTGTGTTAAGCGTCGCTGCAAAAAATACAAGCAGTAGAGGCAAAACGCAGTAAACAATCTTTTTCATAATTTGAGGTTTATGTAAGGATGTTTGAGCTGATGGTTTTCCATACGCGAAAAAATATTTTATAAAAATTGTGGTATTTGGTAAAAATCCGCATCATTATAAAAAATCATGAACTCCGAAGGAGTTCGCTGAAAAAGGGAAGCTTGAAATTTATCCGAAATAAAATATCTCCGATGGCAACAGAAGCAGAACTGCTTTTGGAATATCGTAATGGTGGTAGCCTTGAGGTATTGGGTTTACTTTACGAACGCTATATGCCTTTAGTGTATGGGGTTTGCTTAAAGTATTTTAAAGATGAAGAGCAGAGCAAAGACGCTGTAATGCAAATCTTTGAAGAGCTCATTAAGAAACTAAAAGTGCATGAGGTTAGTAACTTTAAAAGCTGGCTTTACACGCTTACGCGAAACTATTGCTTAATGGCTTTGAGAGTTACTGGAAAGCATGAATTTGTGAACATTGAAGATTATGGTGTGGAAAAGCCTGTTTTTCAGCATCATGAGAATGAAGATGATTCAGAAAGGCAGCTAAAAAGCATGAATAAATGCATGGAGAAGCTTCCGGAAGAGCAGCGGATAACCATTGATTTGTTTTATCTGCAAAAGAAATGCTACAAAGAAGTATCTGATTTAACAGGGTTTGATGCCAATAAAGTGAAAAGTTATATTCAAAACGGCAAAAGGAATCTGAAAATTTGTATGGAGAAGAACGGTGGAAACGAATAAGATAACATATGCTTTGATTAGCCAGTACCTGAATGGAGAACTGGATGAACCTTCCATGCATGAACTGGAACGCCAGGCATTGGACGATCCATTTCTGGCGGATGCGTTGGAAGGCTATTCTCATGCCGAGGTGCCTGCCGGCCCGCATTTAAGCCTTTTGCAAAAGCAACTAGAGGAGCGCATAGCTTTGCAACAGGAGCGCAAAAACGTATTCAACTTTACCTGGCAGCGAATTAGCATTGCTGCGGCTGCCAGCATGTTATTTATAAGTGCCAGCATCCTTTTCTGGATGAAAGGCAGCCAAAGGAATGGTGCTCCTATTGCGAGGCATGAAAAGAAGGTTGATGTGTCGCTTTCTTCTGCAGATAGTTTAATTAAGGAAGGCGCGCTGGATGATAAAAAGGAAGCCGTTATTCGCCCAGCTGAAGTTAAGCCAGCAGAAGCAAAAGGGAATGCTTCTAAAGAAAGAAATATTCACAGAGAACCCCTGATTGCTGCTAATAAAAAGCCTGAACCCATAACTGAAAGTAGGAGCGAGTTAAGCCAACAGGTTGCATCGCTTAATGCTTCATCCCGGATAGCGCAGATGCCTGAAGGAAAACGTAAAATGGCATTAGTGTCAGCAGTGGTGGATTCTTCAAAAGGAAAAAACGTGCTCTACGGAAAAGTGGCAGATATAAATGGCGAGCCCTTGCCTGGAGCGATGATAAGAATCAGTGGGAAAGAAGGAAGCTTTGCCACCGACAAGGAAGGGAATTTCCAAATCAAAGACTCAGTCCCTCGCGACTTAACAATTGCTTATCTCGGTTACGGCAGGAAAGAAGTAAAAGCAGAACCAGGAAAGGCTTTAGCTATAGTTCTGGAGGAAGATAAGAGAGCCTTGAATGAAGTGGCAGTAAGAGGCTATTCAGCCAAAAGCAAATCTTCGGAGCCGGTAGATGGCTTCAAAAAATATAATAAGTATATCAAGGAAAATCTTAAATCGCCAGAACCACTTAAAGAAGATATAGTGGTTGTATTAGCTTTTTCGGTAAGCCCGGCAGGCGAGCCACATGATTTCAAAGTGATAAAGGCAGCCTCAGAAGCATTTAATAACGAGGCAATCAGAGTGATAAAAGATGGCCCGAAGTGGGTTCCGGGGATTGTGACAAACTATACCATTGAGTTCAAAAAGTAATCTGACAAATAAAAAGAGGCAGAAAAGCTACTTGTTGAAGTAGCGGTTCTGCCTCTTTAATTGCAGCAAAAAATCTAAAATAATTTATAGCCTATACTAATATGCCAAAGATTTTGTTTCTGGTCGTATTGGCTGCTTTTATTAATGTTGGATAAGCCCATTTCGTATCTCAAATCCAGAGATATATTGCCTATGTCTACTCCCGCACCTGCCTGTCCGCCAATAGTTTGGTTTTTGTAATCGCTAACTGCTGTTACATTTTGGAAGTTTGATTTAAAATCATCTTTCAGAATAAAAGAGATTACCGGCCCTGCCATAAAATGGACATTGAGCTTATCTACACCGAATTTGTTCCCTAGCAGGATAGGCACATCAAGGGTTGTGAAATCTACTTTGGCTGTTCCTTCGCTACCTTTTATTTCTCCGCCTTTGCTTCCAACGTAGGCTTCCGGCTGTACATAAAAGCCAGCAGCGCCGATACGAGCCCAAACTCCGGCCTGGTAGCCAAGCCTGTTATCAGAACTTGCCCAATCTGTATTTAATTTAGCGATGTTGATGCCGGTTTTTAGCCCCAAAGTAAGTTTTGGGACCTGGGCAAATGCGCCAGCATAGAAACCTAACAATAGGGTGGCTAATAATAATGTTCTTTTCATAATATGATATTTAAGGTGTGTGTGCATTAGAACGATGTATAAGGCTTATTGTTATAGCTCAAATACAGTTCCGTTTTTTAAGAAGACGGTAAAATTTCTACATTTGTTGCACAAGAATTTACAATTGCCAAGCCTTTAAAAAACTAGAAACAAATTATGGCAGAAATCAGCATCAGCAAAGACGATTGGGAGAGGCTTAAATTAAAAGTTAAGCGTAAATACCGCGAGCTTAGCGAAGAGGACCTTGCTTATACGCCGGGTGAAGAAGAAGCTTTGATTCAAAAGCTAATGTCGCGTTTGCGCCGAAACCGCGAGTACGTAGTATTCACCCTTAAAAAAGGGCTTATTAATATCGATAACAACCTTTTGTAAGCTCCTCCTGGAGCTTTACCTTTTTTTTCTAACCTTTCAAAACCCTTTTGCGTAACAAGGTAAAACGTTGGTCAATTTACCGCTAGCGCTCAAGTAATTAACTTCTATTTAGTATATTTCGGTGGCAGTATAGAGGCTCGTTAAAAAGGGAAAATCAATTATGAAAAAGCAAAATGCATCGTTTAAAAAATTAGTTCTTGCCGGATGTTTGGGTTTGGTTGTATCCACTTCTGCATTCAGGGAAGATCTATTCCTTTATTCTAAAAACATTGACATTTTTGCATCCCTTTATAAAGAATTAAACATCAACTATGTTGATGAAGTTAATCCTTCGAACTTAATGAAAACCGGTGTTGATGCAATGCTGGATAGCCTGGACCCATATACCGAGTATGTGCAGGAATCGGATATTGAAGATTACAGAATGAAGTATGTAAGCACTCAATATGGCGGCATCGGTACCAGCGTTCAAAACCGCAACGGCAAGTTCATCATTGCAGATACATTTGAAGGTTTTCCAGCACAAAAAGCAGATATAAGGGCGGGCGACGAGCTTATAGAAATTAACGGCATTGTGCTTAAAGGAAAATCATATGAGCAGGTAAGCGCCATGTTAAAAGGGCCTAAAAATACTCCGGTAAAAATCCGTTTGAACCGTTCCGGCGAAGCTAACCCACTAGAAAAGTCGATCACCCGGGAAGAAATAACACAAGCAAATGTGAGCTATTCGGGAATGCTTAACAACAATATCGGCTATATAAAGCTTGACAAATTCCTGGAAAATTCAAGTTCTGAAGTAAAAGAGGCTTTAATTTCATTGCAGAAAAATAATCCCGAAGGTTTGGTCCTCGATTTACGCTCTAACGGCGGAGGAATTTTACAAGAGGCAGTGAAAATCGTTAACCTGTTTGTTGAACCGAATGTAACGGTAGTAACTCAGAAAGGACGTAACCGCGAAAAAACCATCAGCTACAAAACCTTTGATGGCCCGATAGCCGCAAGGTTGCCTTTAGTAGTGCTTGTTAATGCTCGTTCTGCATCTGCCGCAGAAATTGTAGCGGGTTCATTACAGGATATGGACCGGGCGGTAATTGTTGGACAGCGTAGCTTTGGAAAAGGTTTGGTTCAGCAAACATTTAACCTTCCATACAGCAGCCTGGTAAAAGTTACCGTGGCCAAATATTACACGCCATCTGGCAGATGCATCCAGTCGTTAGACTATACGCACCGTACAGCTGATGGAAACGTAGAAAAAGTTGCTGATTCATTAATAACCGAATATAAAACCAAGGCTGGGCGTTCAGTTTTCGATGGTAGCGGGATATATCCTGATGTATTTGTGTCTCAAGCTAAATATAGCCAGATAACTCAAACTTTACTGAGCCGCAACTATGTATTTGATTTTGCTACACAATACCGTAAGCAGAAAGGAAACTTAGCAGGTAGCATTAAAAACTTCAGATTGAGCGATGCTGAATACAACAACTTTGTATCTTATCTTTCTGATAAAGATTATAATTACAGCACTAAAACGGAAAAGATATTAAATGACCTTAAAGCTGAAGCTGATAAGGAAAATAAATTGGCCGAGGTGAAAATAGAACTCGATGCTCTGAAAAGCAAGATATCACATAGCAAGAAAAATGACCTTGCCGAGTACAAGGATGAGATTCGCCGCGTACTTGAAACTGAAATTGCAGGTAGGTATTCTTTTCAAAAAGGCCGTATCGAGCATAGCTTTCAGTATGATGAAGAGCTAAAAGCGGCTTCACATGTATTGCTAAATAAAAACACTTTAGCATCCATCCTACAAGGAAGCGGAAGCTACAAATCGATAGGAAAGCCCGGGCATACAGTTACTGCCAATTTGGGCAACAAATAATTAGTGAGCAAGGATATGTTATGGAAAAGGCTGCAGAAATGCGGCCTTTTTATTTGGCATCAACTACAGTGAAACTAGAACGGCTTCGATCTAAGTTTCCTGACGGGATCACTGTTAAACACTCTCAATTCACCGCCTCCAAATGGTGTTTTACCGAAGCGAGCATTGTGTTATGTTTATTAAAGTGTCGCTTTTATTGATTTTTTAATAAATAAAAATAAATTTCTTTGATATTTTGATAAAATATCTATATTTGTCTCGGTTTATAATTGGTTAGTTTATAAAGGCCGTCACTCTCCCCGTTTGACGGCTTTTTTTATGTCTTAACCTTAGAAGCTCCTTGAGGAGCTGGTTTTTAAAGCTTTAAATATTCGTCTAGTTTAGCACCAACAGCTTTTAATAGTCCTGGAGAGAGTTCAAACTTGCTTATGTGGTTATGCCAGGTATTATTTTCTTTGGTTTTATAGATGTTATAAACGGTGCTGTACATAATAACTCTGGCTTCAACAGTATCCGGCCCAACTTGCGAGCTTTCCAAAAACATGGTATAAGTCCGGTCTTCGTTAACTACTTTAAAATCTGTCATGCGGCAAATATAAGGAGAGGAGAGCTGTCGCGCGTTTTTTTAACAGAAGACTTCCTCCAGGTATACTGCCAAAAAGTACAAAGGGCCAAACAGATTCAACTATTTGGCCCTTGTGATGTTGTTTGAATTTTTATTAAGCTTCTTTAATCAGCTGTATATTAGCAATTAACTTAATGTTTTCAGCAATGGCGAGTCCGCCGGTTTCGGTTAAAGCATTGTACGTAAGTCCAAATTCTTTACGGTTAATTGTGCCGGTGATTTCAAATCCAATTTTTTGATTGCCGTAACCGTCCTTCTCCGTGCCTCCATACTCAGCATTAACCTCAACTTGCTTGGTAACGCCTTTCATGGTTAAGTTACCTATCAATTTATAGTTGTCGTCGTCTTTCTTTACAAATGAAACGGACTGAAAATCAATGCTTGGATAGTTTTCGGCATCAAAGAAATCAGCGGATTTTAAATGGGCATCTCTTTGAGCCTGGTTGGTATCTACGCTCGTAACGTCCATCGAGAAACTGATATCAGCGCCCTCTAGCGAGCCTTCTTCAAAAGTAGCACTTCCGCTAAATGATTTAAAAGAGCCGGTCACGGTTGAAATTACAAGGTGTTTAACTTTGAATAAAACCTCAGAGTGCATTGGATCGATTGTCCATTTTACTAATTGTTGTGTAGCTTCCATGATATAATTTTTTATGTTTTAATACTTTGTTTGTTTTGACATTGCAAAGTTGCATCGCTGGGAGTTGCTGCACATTGACCTAGGTTAAAAAAGAGTCTTGACATAGATCAAGAGTTTTGACAAGATGCAGGGATACACTTTGGACAGATTTTCTTATTAGGGAGTGCCAAACGGAGCTGGCATAGTTAATTTGCACGCAATTATTTATGAGTTTATCTCCTCCTTAAATTAGTAGATTTGTTATAACTACTACAGAGTATTGTTCCTTAGGCATTACTAGAGCAAGGGTTGTCCTTATTGCTATGAAAACAGAAATTCTTGATTTAAAAGTTATTGACAAAGAGCTAGAGTTGGCACAAAGTACGGTGTCATTCAGTCCATTTATCAATTACCTGAAAACACTTGCGGAGGGTAAATCCGTAAAAAGCCAGGTATATGAAAGTGTCATTGCCCAATTTGAATCGGAACTGACTGCAGGGAAGGAACTGATTGTAGAAGAGTCCGCAAAACACAAGGAGCTGCTCGACCTTATTTATACGATACTTACGCCTCTGGTTTCTTCGGAAGAAACGCACTTATGGGCCTTAAGTACTCCGATTCCGGCAAAAATATTTTATAGTACAGATGCTTTTTTTGCGTTTCATAGCTGTGAAAGTTCGTGTGCATTTGCAGGTATCAAATCGGGAGGGCCTTCAGCACGCTGGCAGAAGGCTTTTGTTTATCGCCTGATACTTAAAAACGTTTACGACCTCGATTTTGGGGCAATTATTGATACCTATATCCAAGGGGTAAATCCGGCAAATGGACAACCCCTGTATTACAAGATACATGTAGACACCCGGTTTCTCGAAATTCATGCAACCGGGGATCTGCCTAATCTGGATAATGAATTGCTGGAAAGCTGGCTTGTTGAGTCAAATAGCGAAGAGCACCTGGAAAAATTACTGCCACTTTCTCTGTTTGAATTCAAGGGTTTTTCAATAGTAGACTTTACCGATGTTACCGAGGAGCATGCTATTGAAAATCTGAAAAATGTATTGGTTGGCGATTTTGAACATATTCCTTTTGATGAGGTAAATCAATCGCTGCGAACGCTGGCCGGTAAAAGCAATATCGACTTTGGGATTTTGCCTTTTGTGAAAATTAACGGCAGGTCGGTATACCTCAGTGAAGGCTGCTCGCGAAGCATAATTATGAATTCGGCTGTTAAATACCATATCAGCGAAGATGTTTTTAATGATCTGGTTAAGCAATACGAACAAAATACGGAAGTACTAATCTATAATAAAATATCCGAGCAGAGGGATATTAAGCATCCCTTTTTGAAGGTGTTGAAGTACGCCGGAATAAACTCGTATGCGCTGCTCCCGGTGTTTTACCACAAGCAGTTGTTGGGTGTTTTAGAAATTTACTCTTACGAGAAGATCTTTTTTGACCGGGCTCTTTTGGCGCGGCTGCAATCGGCTATGCCCTACATCGCGCAATTATTAAAGCAAATGGCCGATGATTTTGCAGACACCATTGAAAATTTGGTAAGGGATAATTTTACCGCGCTTAAATCGTCTGTAAAATGGAAGTTTAATGAAGCCGCGTGGGCTTTCCTTCAGGATAGCCTGCATAATCCATCGCCCAAAATGGGCAAAATTGATTTTAGCCAGGTTTATCCATTTTATGGGGCTATTGACATTCGGCAATCAACCCACGAAAGAAATAAAGCCGCTTTTGAAGACATTAGCTGCCAGCTTGAAGTTCTTGAAGATACACTTAGCCAATTAGAGGGCTTACTTAATCCAGCGCTAAAAACGCAGTTTGATTTAAACCTGCACAGGTGGAAAAACTCTTTTCAAGCTTACAAGTCAACAAAGGACGAAATGTCTCTTATTCAATTACTTGAAAAAGAAGTAGATCCATTCCTGGAAAAGTCCAGGGCTATTTCGGCTGAAACTGATGCTATTGTTGCTGGATATTGTTCTGCGATTTCTGAGGAGGAAGGTATTGCCTATAAACATCGCCGCGAGCTTGAAGCTTCCATGCAAAGCATAAACCAAAGTATTAGTGCTTATCTGGTTAAAAGTCAAAAAGAGCTGCAGGCAACGTTTCCCCACTATTTTGAGAAATTCAGGACGGACGGCATAGAGTACAACATCTACCTGGGCGAGGCAATTGCGCCTTTCAAAGAATTTAATAAAGATTACGTTAGGCAAATGCGTATTTGGCAACTAAGATCTATGGCCGAAATTGCTACTGTCACCAGAAATCTAAAAGATAACCTTGCCAAGCCCCTGCAAACAACACAGCTTATTTTTGTTCATTCAACTCCAATTAATATCAGTTTCAGGAATGATGAAAAGCGATTTGATGTGGAGGGAGGATACAGTATTCGTTATGAGGTAGTTAAAAAACGAATTGATAAGGTGCTGATTAAGAATACCGAAGAACGCCTCACTCAGCCGGAAAAGATTGCGCTCGTTTATTTTAATCAACTGGAGCAAGATGAATATATGGACTATATAAAATCTCTGCAAAAAGAAGGAATTCTGAAAGATGATCTGGAGTTGCTGGAACTGGAAGAGCTGCAGGGAGTGCATGG
>Ga0307408_100001005_pt1 | contig 21757 bp, 11 predicted proteins | sample 322Cmetagenome_FD_202116 | JGI IMG/M metagenome (GOLD analysis project Ga0307408, IMG submission 202116) | Maize rhizosphere microbial communities from greenhouse at UC Davis, California, United States - 322HYB-C-3 | ecosystem: Host-associated > Plants > Roots > Rhizosphere > Soil | place... | reverse complement strand
GCAGCTTCCGGCTAACAATCAGGGCGTGTGGGCCAACCTGGAAAGCTACAGCCGAACTCTGGTGTCACAAGGCAACGAGCTTTACATCATTTCCGGTGGACAGGGATTGCAGTACTTCATCGCGAACGGTCATGTGGCAGTGCCCGCTCAAACGTGGAAGGTGATCATCGTTTTGCCAGTCGGAAGTAACGATGTTTCACGAGTGACTACGGCAACGAGAACGATTGCGGTGGTGATACCTAACTCAGGAACGATTAACAGTGATTGGCGAACATATCGAGTGAGCGTGGATCAAGTCGAGGCAATTACGGGCTTCGATTTCTTTTCCAACGTATCTTCGGGGATACAAGCAGTAATCGAAGGGCAAGTCGATAATCAGTAAGAACGGCAGTGCAGGCGGAAGAGCGTTATCGCTCTCCGCCTGTATTGGGGTGACAAAAAATGTCCTGACAAAAAATGTCCTTGACTTCTAAATCCAACTACTTTAAGTTGTGCGCCGCCTAAACAACACTACGAGCGAGGCTCTCGCAACTTGCTCAAACTTTAATGTCGTCCCCAACGATAAACTTCTAACCGAACACTAACGTCTTAGTCCAGTTCAGTAGTTAACTTCGTCACAAAGCGCTCTCTCCCGGAAGAGCTCCACAAGAACGCTATTCATCGTTGGACCGCAAAGGTGCCGGTTTCGGCAGGCCGTCATCAGCGCGTCGTAGTCGAAGTCTACTCGTAGGTGCTCCACCATCATGTTAAAACGGACTTACTTACTGATTTTGCTTACAACCGGAGTAGTCTTTTGGACCAGTGCAGCTAACACAAGTGTGCTGACTGCCAGTGGACCATCAGATCCGGTACCAGCGACAAGTTTCAGTCCATCCAACGCGCGCACTGAAGACGGCAAGTTGATTCCAACGGAGCAGTTCTTTTCTGCAAGCCGTTGCGCACGATGCCATCAGGCTACTCACGAGGCGTGGTCTGAGTCGCTGCATAGAAACTCCGGACGCGAACCCTTCTACAAAGACAGTGTTGAGATCCTGGAACGCACACTGGGAACTGAGCCTGCGCAACACTGCGAGTCGTGCCACGCTCCGGTGTCGGTTTTATCGGGCGCCCTAAAGAAGGGAAGTAAAGAGTTGCGGACCATGGACGACGAAGGCGTCACGTGTTCCATCTGCCACTCGATAACTGAAGCGCGACTTGATGGCACTGGTAGTTACACAATTCGCCGCCCCGCACTGCTTGCGCGTGAGGATGGTACGCCCGTTTATGGTGAGGTCTCTGATGCCGCCATCATGGCTGACATCCCAGCTCACCGCCGCGCCGTCATGAGTCCGCTGCTCAAGACGCCGGAGTTTTGCGGCACTTGTCACAAGTCAGCCGTCACTCCAACGCTGAACAATTACAAATTCCTGCGTGGATTTTCTGCTTACGACGAGTGGCAACAGTCGGCAGCTTCTCGCGAGACCGTGTTTCCTTTTTACAAGCGTGAAAACCGGGCGGACTGCCGAACCTGTCACATGCCGCGAATTGACGCAGCAAACGATGTCGCCGCCAGGGAAGGCAAGATCGCATCACATCGCTGGCTTGGAGCGAATACGGCAACCCCGCTCTTCTATCAGCAGACTCGCCAGGTTCAACTGACGGAAAAGTTTCTGCAGGACCATGTTCTCAGCGTCGATATCTTTGCGCTCAAGCGTGAGGCTACCGGGGCTTTAATCGCGCCACTCAATCAGTCGTCTGCAAACTCCGTAGACCTGCCTGCCGGCGAAGAAGTAACCGCGGAGGTCGTCGTTTTCAATCGCAAGGCCGCACATTCTTTCCCTCCGGAATTACGCGATATGTACGAGCCGTGGGTTGAATTCGAAGTGATCGACAGCGCGGGCAAGTCGATCTTTCATAGCGGCTTCATCAAGCCTGATGGAACACTCGATGAGAGTGCCCACATTTATAAGTCGATCCTCCTGGATGAAACAGGACGGTCCATTACCCGGCATCAGGTGTGGGTTGCAAGAGTTAAGGCCTACGACAACGCGATCCCGCCGGGGCGTTCGGATGTAGCGCGTTACCGGTTTCGCCTTCCTGCGAATGAACTTACCGGTCGCTTCACATCGGTCAAACTTCGCGCGCGTATCAATTACCGTCGCTTTATTCAAGAATACACGGACTACGTGTTAAAGCGGCACAATGCGACGAAGTTGAAAATGCCCGTAGTGGAAATGGCGACGGGGGAGCTGGAGCTCGTCGCACCGGGTCAGAAACGCAACAAGTCACGTCGAAACACACTCACCCGAGAAGAGGAATCCAGGCGATGGAACGACTACGGCATCGGTCTGCTTGAGCAGGCCCAGTATGGCGCCGCCTCTGAAGCATTTCGGCGCGCGAGTGAACTCAGTCCGAAAAATCCGGATCTGCTGATCAATGCGGCGATTGCGGAGATGAGGACGGAACGATACGGGCCTGAGCGTCTGCAATTACACAAAGCACTGCCGCTTCTCGACGCCGCACTGAAGCTTCAGCCGACCACGGTTGATCCCACGCACGCGCGTGCGCGCTTTTTCCACGCCATAGTGATGCGCGGCATGGGGCAGATCCAACCGGCGGCTGATGAGTTGGCCAAGGTTGCGAGCGAATACCCTCGCGATCGAGAAGTGCAGCGGCAACTGGGCCAAACACTTTATTCTCTCGGCCAGATCGCCGCAGCACGCACGGCTTTTGAGGCACTGCTGCAAATCGATCCCAGCGACTCCGGAGCTTACCAGTTTCTCGCTCCGATCTACCTTGCCGAATCACCCAAAGAGTCAGAGCGAGTTCATCGCCTTTATCTGTTGTGGCGCGACGACCCGCTTGCCGACGTGTTTGCAGATCGCTTCTTCGATGCACATCCGGAGTGGGCGGAGGAAAGAATCGCCGCGCACACGCACGGTGGTAATTCGAAGCCTCGACCAACACTCACCGGCTATTTCGCAGTGCCGGATCGATAAACAGCTACGAACGCAGATTTCAGTTGGGGCGCTTCGCTGAACGGAGGAACAGTTAATGACACGCTTTATCTCCAAAACACTTTTAATTGCCGGTTTGCTGTTCCTTCTATGTCCATTGGTGCGGCCCCAGACTCCTACCAATACGACTGTTTATATTTACGACGAATTAGGCCGTCTTAAAGCAGTCATCACGCCTTCCGGCGACGCTGCGATCTACAACTACGATGCAGCGGGAAACATCGTCTCCATCACGCGTCAAACGACCGCGACAGTTTCGATTATCGAATTCACCCCCGATAAGGGCGCTGTTGGCACATCAGTGACGATCTACGGAACCGGGTTTAGTTTGACGCCGACCCAAAATAGCGTTTCGTTCAATGGCGTTGCGGCAACTGTTACTGCCGCCTCGGCAACGCAACTCATCGTTGCAGTACCTGCGGGTGCGTCGACTGGTCCAATAACTGTAACCACGCCAAACGGAAGTGCAACCAGCACAACTTCGTTCGAGGTCTTTCAATCACTGTCGATTACCGGATTCACGCCGGTGATCGGAACACCGGGCAACGCTGTTCAGATCAACGGCACTGGCTTCGATCCGGTTGCAGCGAACGATCAACTCAAATTCAACATCACGACAGCAACCGCAGGATCCGCAACATCCACAACGATCGATACAACAGTTCCAACTGGCGCTACATCCGGACACATCTCTGTCACGACGGGAGCCGGCACTGCCGTTAGTACCGCCGATTTCTTTGTCCCGCCTTCGCCATTCACGGCTGCGAGTGTCGACTTCACCGGGCGAATTGCACTAGGTGAGACCAAGCCGCTCTCAGTAGTCGCCGCCAATCACATCGCGCTCATCGTCTTTGATGGAACTGCCGGCCAAAGAATCGCTTTCCAGGCAACGAACAGCACGATCTCCAGCAGCACCGTCACCGTTATGAACCCTGACGGTTCAAATCTGCTCAATCCGACCTCTTTTAGTGGGAATTGGTTCGTCGACCCTCTGACACTTCCGGTGACCGGCACCTACACGATCGTCGTTGATCCAAACTCAACGTTTACCGGCACGATGAATCTCACCTTGCTCACCGTTCCAGTAGACATAAGCGGAACTATTGCTCCTGGTGTACCAGTAACTATAACGCCAACTCCCGGACAGAATGCGACGCTGACGTTCAACGCCACCGCCGGCGATCGGATCAGTTTGGATCTAACGAACGTGACGATTAGCAGTAGTTCGGTAACTGTGCGTAAGCCGGATGGCACAACACTGCTTTCAAATGCGAATGTCGGAACTGCTGGAGTGTTCTTCGATGCAACGACTCTGCCCGTGAGTGGCTCCTACTCCATCTTTATAGATCCCAAGTTCGCCGCTTCAGGTTCGATGACGGTGGGCCTTTACATGCCGGTCGACACGACCGGAACGATCGTTATCGGTGGTCCACCGGTGGTTGTAACGATTGCTAGCCCAGGACAAAACGCGCAACTCACCTTTACGGGAACTGCCGGCCAGATCATTGAAGTTGACTGGTTTGGTGAGGTCTCTTTTTCCGGCAGACCGACGATTTTGAAGCCGGATGGAACACAGCTCGCTGATGACTACGGGTTCTCCACCGGCGATGACATCTATCAGCTTCCGGTCACGGGAACATATACCATTCTAATCGATCCTCTTGGAAATAGTGCGGGGAGTACAACCAGGATTCTTGCCGAAATTCCTCAACCGGTAACTGCTTCAATAGTCGCTGATGGACCACCGATCACAGTAGCGATTCCTGCCACTGGTCAAATCGCCAAAGTTACTTTTAGCGGCACTGCCGGCCAGCGAGTCAGTCTGAAGATGAACAACGTGAAGATTGGTCAGAGCTATGCCGACGTAGTAGTAACCGATCCACAGGGCAACTATATCAATGATGATTTTGCATATCCGGAGTGGTTCTTCGATGGCGGCTTCCTGGATATCGAACGACTGCTCGACACGATGACACTGCCCGTAACGGGTACCTACACGATCACCATTTATCCGGATTCCAGCAGCGGTAAACTCGATCTGCAACTCTTCAACGTACCGGCCGATGTAACCGGCACGATCCTGCCCGACGGCCAACCTGTGTCCATCACGACCACAGTGCCGGGACAAGACGCGCGCCTTACCTTTACCGGCACCGCGGGCCAGCGTCTTACCTTGAAAGTGACCGGGGCGATTTACCCGTATAGCGAGCTTTACATGCTCAAGCCTGACGGCGCCAGACTGTCAACGTTTGGATTGTTCACTCAGCCGCCGACGACGGGCGCGCCACCAGAAGGATTTGAAGATACATTCACTTTGCCAACTGCCGGAACGTACACGATTGTAGTCAACGGCTACCTCGCATTCCCCGGCACGACCACGATGAGTTTGTACGACGTGCCTGTGCTCGCCACTGGAACCGGAACGATTGGCGGTCCACCGGCCACAATTACAGCCACCGTCCCCGGACATGATGGGGAAGTGACGTTCAACGGAACGGCTGGGCAAAAGTTCAGTTTGAAGGTGACGGGTCCGATCGCGGCTGATTTGTCGATCCTTCGGCCAAACGGACAGACTTTAGCTTCCGTGCGATCCATCCGGCAGATTGGACCAACTCAAGCGGAACTGTTTGAGGCGATCGTGTTACCGACCACGGGCACCTACAAGATCAAAGTCGATACGTGGAAGACTGCCGGCACATATACGTTTAACCTTTACGAAGTGCCCGCTGATGTTTCTGACGGCACGATCTCGATCGGTGGTTCACCTGTAACCGTGACCGCCACTGCGGAACGACAAAACCGCACGCTGACGTTTACCGGTACCGCCGGACAAACTGTTTATTTGAAGATCGACAACAACAATTCCTGGCTGAACCTCGTGTCGATAATCAGACCCGATGGCGTTCAACTCAATCGCCGGCTCGCCGACAATGCAGCCTCGAAGATAATCGAAACGACGACGCTTCCAACGACGGGCACTTACACAATTCTCACCGAGTTGTTTGGAACTGATGACAGTGTGACTTTAACTCTCGGCCAGGGCTCGTCCGATATTACCGAAACGATCGCCGTCGATGGGCAACCCGTCACGATTAATGTACCCACCTCGAGACAAGCCGCGAAGTACACGTTTAACGTGACCGCAGGGCAGAGGACTGCCTTGCAGAGGAGTGACGTGACAATGCCGGCAGGTAACGTCACCGCCGGCGTCGATCTCGAATGCTGCTCCCAGGAACTGGTCCATGCGGGCCAGCCTGGCGGTTTTAGTCTGTATCAGTGGGCCAACACCAATACGCAAGTTGTTTCGGTTCGCCCGAATTTCGACTTCACGGGTGGAGTTACCGTTCGTCTCTTCGATGTGCCGCCTGATCTCACCGGCACTCTCACTATAAATGGTTCACCCGTTACGTTGACGACCACCACTCCCGGTCAAAACGCGAAACTCACGATGGACGGATCCACTGGTCAGCAGGTTACGTTGCACATCACCAACAACACCGTAGGCAAGATCACGATCGAGATCACAAAGCCCTCGGTCTCCGAACTCCCACTGACTTACTACCTGGACAGCGGCGCGAGCTTCGATCTCACTCCTGTGGTCCTGCCGACTCCGGGCACTTATCGCGTTTCAGTAAATCCGTGGAGAGCGAATATGGGAACGGTCACGATCAGCGCGACCAGTCCGTAAGCGAGCAACTGGTTGGCAACTTTGCGCTTTGTGACATAGACGACAACTGAGTGACTGAGGAGTTTAAGATGGACCGCACCAATTCTTTCGACGAGCAACACGACAAGCAAAACAAATACGTACCGACCATCTTCAGGGTGTTGTCACCGCGCTTGCTTCTTTCGCTTTTGCTTGTCTTCGCAGTCGTGATGGGTTCCATTGCGCCGTCAGCTTTGGCCACGAAACTCGCGACCGCTGAACGACCAGTCAAACCAGCGACAACTTCTCAGACCGGCAATAAGGTTACGTTTTATGGACCACAGACGTTCATTCGAGAGGCGGGTTCACCGGTCACGGTTACCGAGCAGTTCTCGATCCCGTCCGGAGTCGTCGCGCCGTACACAATCGAGGTTCAGAACGGTGGTGCTGACGGGTGGCGCCGAGTGTCGAACGCCACTATTCAACTCAACGGAGTTGAACTATTTACCCACAATGAAATCAACGACAATACCCCCTTTGTTTCGCAAACCGTCACTCTACAAAGTTCAAATGAACTTGTTGTCGAGATTACCAGTTCCATCGGATCATTTCTGACGATTAGCGTTAGCGGAATCCAAACCGTTCTACCGACCGCCAGTCTCGTTTCGATCGATCCAACTCGTGCCGTACAGGGAGAAACCCTCGTAGTTTCACTTCAAGGGCAGAACACCCACTGGGTCCAGGGAGAAACGCGGGCCAGTTTTGGTCAGGACGTAGCCGTTAACGGCGCGTACCCCGGCGAACTCGGCGAGCTCACCGTCACCAGTGCTACCACTGCGACAGCTCAGCTAATTGTTCAACCAGCCGCGGCGCTTTATCCGCGAACGGTGAAAGTGGTAACGCCTAATGTTTCCGCGCCTGAACCATTGAATCTCGTCGAGGAGACAGTCACTCTCGCTGATGCATTCACCGTAGTAGCAACCTCCCCGCCAGGCTCGTCGTCGACAACTGTAACGACCATCGCCGGACTCGCCGGTAGTCCCGGGTTTGCAGATGGCGTAGCCTCACAGGCCCGTTTCCAGGATCCGGCCGGCCTTGCTGTCGGCGCGGATGATTCCGTCTACATCGCAGATGGCGGTAACAACCGCATCAGGCGCCTGCGCTCTGAGTTGGACCAGGCAGGCAACCCGCAATGGGTTGTTTCTACAGTGGCAGGTAACGGCACGTACGGATTTGCTGATGGACCAGCGGCAACGGCGGAGTTTAAGCACCCGCAGGGAGTCGCAGTTGACGCTGGTGGCGTCCTGTTTGTTGCCGATACTGCAAACCATCGCATTCGAAAAATTGCTATCGATGGCACAGTGTCTACGATTGCCGGAGACGGTACTCCCGGTCTTGTGAACGGAGCTGGGAACCAGGCTCGGTTCAATTCGCCGCGCGGAGTTGCCGTGGACCAGCAGGGCAACATTTATGTGGCAGACACGGGTAACGCAGCAGCAAGAGTCATTAATTCAAGTGGACAAGTCAGCACGCTCGCAGGAGACGGCACGGCTGGCGTAAGTGATTCTCCTGCGCAATTCGACTGTCCCACAGGCATCGCTGTGAGTGGTTCCAATGTTTCCATCTATCTTTTAGACAAAGGCAGCCATCGTATTCGCACAATCGATTCAACCGGGTCGGTGATGACAATCGCGGGACAAGTCAGAGGGTTTATAGATACCTTTGCCGTCTATGCGCATTTTGCCGAACCGTCGGGAATTGCTATCGATGCTGCCGGCATCATTGTCGTCACCGATGCGGTCAACTCGCTTATCAGGCAGGTTACTCGCGTGCCTGCCGGCAGGGGATGGGCTCTCGGTCTGACAACGGTGGCTGGTTCGGGTGAGCGTGGACAGGCGGATGGCGCCGGCAATATAGCTGGGTTTCTCACGCCGCGAGGCATTGCCACTACATCTTCCGGCGCGATCATTGTTGCCGACACGGGCAATCACACGCTGCGGCGATTGACTCTACCGCCGACTATTTCGTCGTTCTCACCTGATACCGCTCGGTCCGGGGAAAGCATCACGATTAATGGCGCGCGTTTTGATGCTCGTGGTACCGATCAAAACGTCGTGCGCTTTACCCGCGCGACCGAGTCCGGTGGAGGTCAGGTGGTTGCCACCGTGACTTCTGCCACTCAAACATCGCTGGTTGTTACTGTGCCGGATGATGCTGCCACTGGTCCAGTGACGGTTCAGACTGAAGGTGGAACAGCAGTTAGTCCAACTTCATTTCAAGTGCTTGCCCCAGTTCCGGTGATCACGGGTTTCAGTCCGCAAGCAGGTCCAATCGGAACTACAGTTACTTTAACGGGACTGTGGCTGAAGACGTCCGACGGCGACCCACTCGTCACCTTTGCGGGACGAGGCAATACACGCTTGCCGGCGTTGGTCACTTTTGCGAGTCAAACGCAGGTCCAGGTGCTTGTGCCGAATGCGGCAGTGACTGGTCGAATTGAGCTGACGAACGCCGGGGGACAGGTATCCACTGCCGAGGACTTCACGGTAACTGCGTCGCAGGATTTTCAGATCACAGTTGCGCCTGCATCCGCGAGTGCGGTGCAGGGAAGTTCCGCAACGTATGTAGTTCAGCTTACCAGCACGCACCCAAGCTTCACGCAACTCGCTCGTTTGACCGCGACCGGACTGCCGGCCGGTGTCGTCGCCACGTTTGAACCTTCGCAGATCACTGCCGGTGCGTCATCCACTCTGACGCTGAATCTCGCCGCTGCAAATCTGGCGGTCGGAAGTTACGTATTTGACATCAACGCAGCCGCCGATATCGACGGTAACGAAACAACGCGAACCGCGCCCGCGAATTTGAGTGTTATCGCTGCGGGTCAAACAACACTCTCCGGTCGCGTATTGTCCACTGAACATGAGCCGATTATCGGAGCGACGATTTCACTGGATGGCCATAGCGCCACCACTGATGCGGCCGGTGCTTTCCTGTTGACTGGAGTGACCGCCGGCGTGAACCGGCCGGTGATGATCGATGGACGCACTGCAAGTTCGCCCAATCGAACTTATCCGGTGCTCGCCGAACCCACCACAATCGTTGCCGGCGAGGCGAACGCAGTGCCTTATGTTTTCTATCTGCCGCCAATCGACGTCGAGAACGAAGTAATCATCGCGCCCGCACAAACAACAGTCGTCACCACCCCAGGCGTGCCGGGTCTACAGTTAACTGTTCCAGCCGGCGCCAATCTGCGCAATCGCGACAACACTCCGGTCACGCGTGTGTCGATCACTCCGGTGCCGATCGATCGCACGCCGACACCGTTGCCGTCGAATGTTACGACCGCGATGGTCTATACGAATCAACCGGGCGGCGCAATCTCCGATATACCGATGCCGATGGTGTTCCCGAACCTGCAAGGAGCTGATCCAGGCACGCAGGCTGAGCTCTATGCGTTTAATCACGATACGGTGCAGTGGTATGTCTACGGATACGGACGTGTGAGTGCAGACGGCCGCCTCATCGTGCCGGAGATCGATCCCAATACGGGCCAACCCTACGGTCTGGTTGATTTTTCCTGGTATTTCCCGAGTACGGGGCCGGAGGATGATCCTGGCGACTGTGACTGTCCAAGTAACCAAACACCCAAGCCGGTTGATTTGACAACCGGTAAAAAGATCGAAACCACAACGGACGTTTCATTCGGTGGCGCTCGCGGCGGGTTGGATTTAACACGCATCTATACCAGTGATATTTCCAGCGCCATGCAGGACCGTATCGGCCGTTTCGGCGTTGACACAAAAGACAACTACGACGTGAGGCTCACAGGCACTTTCGGACCGGGAGGCGCCGGTCGGATTGTCTTTCCGGAGCAAAGGTTCGGCCGGCTCTTTAGCTATGCCGGCGTTGATGTCGATGATGCTTTGCTCTTTACGTCAACGGGGATCGTTTCGAAGCGTAGTGATGTGGTACGGCAGAAAACTGACGGCACTTTTGAATACAGATTTGCGGGTGGTGAACTGCTGCGGTTCGACTCAAGTCGCAGACTTGTCGCAATTCTGGACCATAATGGAAATGCCACGACACTCGGTTACACCGGAACAAAGCTAACAAGCGTAACGAATGCGGTCGGCCGATCGCTCTCATTCCAGTACAACTCTGACGGTTTCGTGGAGCGCGTGACCGATCCACTCGGACGGCGCTGGCTCTATACCTATGCTACCAACGGTACACAAATCACACTCGCAACCGTAACTGATCCACTCGATAACGTCGTGCAATACACGTTTAGCGGAGGTCACTTAGTTTCGATCAGGGATGGACGCGACAAGCTTGTAAAACAGATCTCATACGACGGCGCTCGTGTGACCCAACAGACGTTTGCCGACGGCGGATTCGAGCGTTATTCGTATGAAACGTCAGGCACCGTCGTAACAGCCGTCAAGATCACTTACTCATCTGGCCGCACTGAAACTAAGCGGTTTAATGCGGCCGGATATGTGATCGGCATGCAGGATGGGCTCGGTCAGATGGCGTCTTTTAATAGAGATATTCTGACCAACCAAACTCTCTCCGTTGCTGGTTCCTGTGGTTGCGCTCAACTAAGCAATGAGTTTGATGCACGAGGAAATACAATCGCCAGCACCAACAGGTTGGGTCAAACAAGACACTGGGAATACGAGCCGGTATTCAATAAGGTCACTAAGGCCATCGATGCTCTCGGCCACGAAACCAATTTCACTTACGACTCGCACGGTAATCTGACGTCGGTAACAAACGCACTCAATCAAACGAGCACTTTTACTTACGACAGCTTCGGCCAATTAACGGCCATTACCAATCCTCTCAACCATACCACTACCCTGGAATACGACAATATGGGCAACGTCATCGCAATCGTCGATGCGTTGAACCATCGCTCCACGTTTGAATACGACGAGATCGGTCGACTCACAGCCAGTAACGACCCGTTGAACCGGCGGCAGAGCATGATTTACGACGCGCTGGATCGTGTCGTATCCACAACCGATTCGAGCAACGCGACTACAGTGTACACGTACGACGCCAACAGCAATCTCACCAGTGTGACCAATGCGCTTCAGCAACGTTGGCAATGGGCTCACGATGATAAGAACCGGACAATTTCAGAGACTGATCCTCTGAACCGGGTAGTTGAATTCGCGTACAACACCGACGACGAAACCGTGGAAGTTAAGTCCACACTCAATCGCATTGTCAGATACAGCTACGACGAGCGGGGAATGCTCTCAACTATTACCGATCCTCTGAACAACGTCGTGCAGCTTGCATATGACAATACCGGAAATCTCACGAAGCTCACCGATCAGAGAGGACATACCACCACCAACTCTTACGACGAGTTGGGGCGACTGAGCAGCAAGCGCAACCCCTTGGGACAGTTCACAGACTTCACGTACGACGCGAGCGGGAATATCACCGCGTTAACAGATCAGCTTGGACGCAGTACGAACATCACCTACGACGAACTTCGTCGCCCGACGCAGATCGCCTATGCCGACGCGCTCGTGGCTATTGGATACGACGCAGTCGGCCGGACAACTCAGATTAGCGACAGTCAAGGCGGCAGTGTCTCCTGGGTTTTCGACGAAGCGAACAGGCTATTATCTGAAACCACTCCGGCAGGGATCGTTAATTACTCTTATAACTCCGCGAATCAGCGCACCTCGATGACTGCGCCGAACGCTAACCCCGTCAATTACGGTTACGACGCGGCGGGTCGACTGCAGACGATTACAGAGGGGGCCGAAACATTTACTTACTCGTATGACATCCTGTCACGGGTTGCGGAATTACAAAGACCAAACGGAATAAATTCCTCCTTTGCCTACGATGCGGCGAGCAGGCTGAAGCAGTTGCGGCACGCCGACGGTGTGAATCAAACAATCGAGGATTACCGCTTCACCTACACACTCGACGATCAGATTTCATCGATTACCTCACTTGGCCCACCACAGCCTTTGCCGGCCCCAAAGAACGCGACCGCAGCCAATGCAGCAAACCGGATTTCGCAAGTTGGGCCGGCCAGCTACGGTTTCGACGCCAGCGGACAAACCACGACAAAAACAGACGCACAGGGCCAGACAACCTATCAGTGGGACGCGCGCGGACGGTTGACGGGCGCGGCTTTATCGAGCGGCGAAAGTGTCAGCTATGGCTACGACGCGTTGGGAAGAAGAGCGAGCCGGACCGCAGGTGGAATCACAACGAACTTCATTTATGACGGGGCCGACGTCGTTAGCGATCAGAGAAGTGATAACAGCACAGTTAGTTATTTAAATGGTCCGGGCGTTGACCACAAACTGCGGCAGAACAGTGCCGCCACTGGTGCGCTCTATTTCCTTCAGGATCATCTGGGCAATACGCGGACGCTGACGAATGAGAGCGGCGGAGTTGTCGAGCAAATACAGTACGAACCGTTTGGTGAGAGCGCAGGAAGTTCTTTGACAAGGTATGGCTTCACCGGCAGAGAGCGGGATGAGTTAACAGGATTGTTGTATTCCCGCGATCGTTGGTACGACCCGCAGCAAGGCAGATTTCTGAGCGAAGATCCGATTGGTTTCGCAGGTGGTTTGAACGCTTATGCGTACGTTGCTAACAATCCGCTCAGTTTCACTGATCCATCAGGCCAATCTCTGGAAAGCTTCTTGAATGGGTTCTGGAGTTCATTTGCAGTAAGTGCAGTTGTGTCGGCTGTGGTTGCAGGATTAATTGCGGCATCCGGCGGAACGGTTGGAGCTGTGATCACTGTGCTCGCGGCAGCGTATGGAGGTTACCAACTCTACGAGGCGATAAAAGAGTTGGCTACCGCCCAATTGTGTCAGGACGAATATGACGAAAAGCTTGGTGAGTTGATCGGCAGCATACTTGGCGGCATGCTCGGTGGCAGTGTTGGCACACGGGTTGGCAGCATGCCTGGAGTTCGGACCCCCGTACAGAACTTCCTCGCAGATGAAACTGGTTCTTTTCCTGATTTAAAACTAAGATACAAGAAAGGTTGGACTGACGCGCAGCGGGCGGCGGCGGACGCAAAAGTTGAGGCGCTCAACCAGGTGGAGAAAGTTTCTACTCAACCGGAACGAGCGCCGGGCTCGCCGGCGGATCGATACAAAAAGGCAGGTGGTCAGGTCGAGCGTGGTCAGGACGTCGACCATACCCATGATCTGCAATTAGGAGGACCTGATACAGTTGAAAACATGAACCCACTCGATACGAGTGTGAATCGCAGCCTGGGTTCTCAGATAGCCAACAAACTTAAGAAGTTCCCGCGGGGGACGAAGGTCGGTAATATCTCGATAGGCTGCAAATGATGTTCAGCAACTTCATTACTACATATCACCCTGCGGAAGTCACGCGTGAAGCTACCCGAGCCCTGCCGCCTTCCGGACTCTCGGTTAGTGGTTACACGGATTTCATGTCGAGGTATGCAGGACTTTCGGTGGCTGGTGGGCTCTACCGCATACATGAATTAGAAAAGATCGAGGAATGGAATGAAATAGTTTCTGAGTACTTTCCTGACTTTCGTGGTCGTGTTTCCTGCTTTGCGTTTGACTGGCTTGGACGTCAGTTTGCGCTGGATAGACAACGATTAGTCGAAGACGAGCCTGCAGTCCTCATGTTCGAGCCAGGGACGGGAGAAGTCTTCGAGATACCCGCGACCTTTGCAACCTTTCACGATGATGAGATCGTCAAGTATCACAATGAAGTTTTAGCGTCGGCTTTATTCGAAAGTTGGTCGGCCCTGCACACAACTCCATTGGCTCACACAGAATGCGCCGGATACAAGGTGCCTTTGTTTTTGGGTGGAAAAGAGAACGTTGAAAATCTGGAATTGATAGATATGGAAGTGTACTGGGTTGTGGTCGGGCAGCTATTAAACAAAACTCGTGAAATGCCGCCTGGAACAAAGATCGGGAATATTTCAATTTCGTAAATTGATTGTTGAAATGAAGTATAAGTGGGGAGGCTTAAAGTGAAACAAATTGGTGGACGATTGGTGATGTCGCTTGTAATCACTCTAGTGGCTATGTATTCCCAGGCGCTGGCGCAGGATCCAGTGGCCGCTCCTCAGTTTCGTAGCCGTTCCGAATATTCGGCGGAGCGTCGGAAAACTGAGAATGCCTTTCCGGAGGTTGCACGTGCGCTTCGAACGCTCCACTTGCCGCCTGACAAAATGCGTGAGGCAGAGGCAAAGTTAATGCGCTCTGAGGTCGAGACTCGCGCCGCGCGCGAAGAGTTGCAGTCGTTAATTCAGAAAGCAGAAGGACAAGAATACAACACTCGCTCCGACTCCGCTCGCGTTACTGAACTTCGCGCGAACCTGCAAAAGTCAACGGATCAACTGCACTCGGAAATAAAGACATTACTCACTCCGCAACAACGCGGCCAGTTTGACAAGTACTTGCGACGACAAATACGCGAAAGAGGATCCAGGCCTTCGGATTCTCGTTAGCCGCTAAAATCCCGCCTACCTGTTACTTCTAACAGTATCCCGCGTTTCGTAGTGCGACTACATTTTGGGGGAACCTATTTCAGTCGAGTAAGGAGTCGCACTATGTCCGAGAACGATAACGAAACATTTAACGATCCGCTTGATAGCACAGCCGAGTTGATTTCAAAGGCAGTTCCACCAGGCGTAGACCGCCGAACTTTTCTGATGCGAAGCGCTGTGATCGGTGCGACTGCTGTGATCACTGGCCGCGTGATATCCGCCCAGGAGCAAGTGCAAAGAGCCACCGCGGCGGCGCCTGCTCTCGATCCCAAACTGAACGTCGTGCAGAAAGGTAAAGGCCCGGTGATGACTCTGCTCGACGAGTTCTACAAAGTCGGGCCGGGACCGTCCAGCTCGCACACGATCGGCCCGATGCGTATCACCTACGATTTTTACCAGCGAGCTACCAAACTTCCCGCCGACAAACTCGCGAAAGCGACTGCATTGAAAGTTCATCTTTTCGGAAGTCTGAGCGCAACCGGCAAAGGCCACGGCACCGAGCGCGCGGCGCTTGCCGGATTGGTAGGCAAGGAGCCCGCCACCGTCGATCCTTTATTTCTCGACAGCCTGCGAGACAAACCTGATCAGGTTTTCCCGGTCAAGCTCGGCGACAAATCCATCGACGTAAGCCTGAAGGACGTCGTTTACGACGCCACCAAAGGCGATTTCAAACATCCGAATACGATGACCGCCAAGCTGATGGCCGGAAATGAAGTGTTGCTCGAGCAGGAGTACTACTCCGTCGGGGGCGGATTTATCGAGTGGAAAGGATATACGCCGCCAAAGAAGAATCCGCCGAAATACCCGTATTCGACAATGAAGGAGCTGCGCGCGCACGCTGACAACAATAAGTTGACGATCGCCCAGGTGATGCTGGCGAATGAGATGTCGATAACGGGGAAGTCAGAGGCTGAAGTGTTTGCGTTTGTGGACAAGATCACCAACGCGATGGTCGCCACCGTGACATCCGGACTGAAGGCGCCGGAAGATGATGTTCTGCCTGGTCCAATAAAACTGCACAGTAAAGCAGCGACCGTTTACAAACGCGCCATGGACGAAGCATATCAAGCCGATCGTGGTATTGGAGCCCTCTCGGCATATGCGTTGGCAGCCTCGGAGGAGAACGGACGCGGGCATCTCGTTATTACTGCGCCGACAGGCGGTTCCGCGGGAGTCATGCCGGCACTTGTTTACGGTCTGGGCGAGGGCGGTCGCAAGCTCCCGGCGGAGAAAATCCGTATGGGAATGCTCGCCGCCGCCGCCATTGGTTTTCTGTGCAAGCACCACGCGACTCTCTCCGCAGCCGAAGGTGGCTGCCAGGCGGAGATTGGTGTCGCATCCGCGATGGCTGCGGCACTCGTCGCATCGACACACGACGCGAGTTCACGCGTAGTCGAGAACGCTGCCGAGTCGGCGTTGGAGCATCACCTCGGAATGACCTGCGATCCTGTGGCCGGCTACGTGCAGGTTCCGTGCATTGAGCGTTGCGCGTTCGGAGCCGTTAAGGCCTGGACCGCTTATGCGATAGCGAGCAACGAGATTGAGACACGGCATCGAGTCGGCTTTGATGAATGTGTCCAGGCATTGGCCCAGACGGCGAAGGAGATGAACAGCAAGTACAAGGAAACCAGCGAAGCCGGATTGGCTTTGTCGGTGGTTCTTTGCTGATCGACCGGTGAACTCTCGCGCAAAGGCGCAAAGTAGCCCCTTAAATACGCGGCAGTGCTTTGCGTCTTTGCGCCTTTGCGCGAGAAAAATTTCTTTTCGTCAGAGGTGCCTCGATGCGATTTTGGATCATTACAGTTGCGTTGGCGTTTACGCTGTCAACTTCCGCGAGTGGACAATCCACCACAACCCAGCCTGCAAATTCGGTTAAAGAGACGACCGTCGCACCCAAGCCAAACGACCTCGAGTCTGACGTTGCGGCGGTGAAAGCCGAGAACGCTGCGTTTCGAGAAGCACTTCGCAGGATGGAGGAGCAGCAGAAAGCGCTGTTGGAACAACTCGATCGTTTACAGCGCAAGATTGACGGTCTGCCTGTTGAGAATCCCGCAAGCACACCCGCGTCAACGACGATAGCGGACGCTACAGTGCCGGCGGAGAAGACAGAAGACGCTGAAGTTTCATCGCTACCCGCACCCGTGCCGCAGGACAACAAACCTGACGAAGATAAATACCGGGACGGAATTCTGATCTGGCAAACCAAGGACGACTCCAGTATTCCATTCCAGTTGCGGTTCACCAATATCACACAGTTCAGATATCTCAATACCCAGAGTGTCAACGACAGTTTCACCGATCATTTAGGCAACGTGCGCACGGTCGCGAAGCGCAACGATGTCGGCGTAAATCGCTCGATGTTTACGTTTACGGGTTACATCTTCGATAAGAGGTTGAGATACAACCTCCTGACCTGGACTTCCGCCACTACAAACCAGATCGTCGTGGCCGGAAATGTGGGTTGGCAATTCAATAAGGCTTTCACTCTGACGGCAGGTTACTGGTCCGTTCCCGGAACACGCTCACTCGTTTTCACGTTCCCGTATTTCACTCAGCCTGAGCGGAGCCTCGCGGACAACTTCTTCCGGCCCGGGTTCACACAGGGCGTCTGGGCGACCGGAGAACCTGTAAAGGGATTGAACTATGAAGTGTTCCTCGGCAACGGCCTGAATACGCTAACGATCCCAACATCGAAGATCGATACGAACATGGTTCTTTCCGGAAGTGTCTGGTGGGAGCCGAATGGACCATGGGGACCTGACGGCAAATCCCGCAACATGTATGACGATTATTTTTATTCCGAAAAACCGCTCCTTCGATTCGGAACGAGCTTCACGAGGTCCAGAGAAGATCGTTTTTCAAATCTCGATCAAAGCAATCCGGAGAACACATCGATTCATAATTCAGACGGCGTTCTTGCATTCTCTACGGGAGCGTTTGCACCGGGTGTCACTGTAGACAAGGCGACGTACCGTATGTGGGCGCTCGACGGCGGCATGAAGTGGCGCGGACTTGCGATTAATGGGCAGTATTACTTTCGCTGGCTTAACGACTTCGAGGCCGATGGCCCGCTCCCACTCGCATCTACCTTCGATCATGGCGCCGAGTTGTCGGCCAGCTATTTCATAAGCCCTCGGAAGTTTATGGTGTATGCACGAGGATCGGGACTACTCGGACAGTTTGGCGACTCTTATGAGATGGCTGGAGGTTTCAAGTGGCACTTCGTACCGAACCAACGTGTGTGGTTCCAGGGAGAAATGATGCGGGTTGTTAGAGCCGCTTACGGCAGTACGATCACCCCGTATACCGGAGGAATGACCGGTTGGGTGCCGGTGCTACAGACGATCTTCAGTTTCTGATAGTCGGGGGCTTTGCCTTAAAGGACAAGCTCTACGCCGGGTCAACTGTAGGGGCGGCCCTCCCTGGCCGCCCGTCGTCTAAAACGCGTATTTACTTCGGAAGGGTGGCCACGGAGGGCCACCCCTACAGTTGCGCCCTTGAGAGTATGACTTTTGAGGCAAAGCTATATTTGTGGCTAATAAGTTGGTGGAGCCTACTGGAGGAGTAGCGGGATTTGGGATGAAATTTGCAGGTCCATTAGTGCATAAAGGCGCCGATCAATCTGGAAAAAGAGTGCTGCCTTTCTGCCTGTGACGACTTTCTCCACGAGGGGAATAAATCTTTGTCGCGTCTGTGAAAGCTCAACCTGAATCGCGGCCCACCGCTTGATTATGCTTGCCGCCTCAGCATCAGTAAGGGTTTTTTGCTTTGCCGCGTACTCCTTGATGAGCGCGTAAAACTCGTCGTTGTGCTTAGCCATCTCGGCCGCGTATTGATCGTAAACAGGCCAGAACTTCGTGGCCTCCGCTTCCGTCAACGATAGATTCAACGCGAGTAACTGCTTCTTCTCCGCACGTAGGTTCCGGCGCAGTAACGCAACGTCCGTTTCAACGTCTACACCGTTGGACGTTTCCGTTTGTGCAAGAGCCGTAATGTTTGTTGCCAACAATGCCGCAATTACAACCAGAATAGAAACGATGAACTTCTTCATAACTTATCTCCTCAATAAGGGCGAAAAAATAGGCCGGGTCACCCTGTTTTTGACCCGGCCTAATTGAGGTGTTCAGGTGCCTCTCCGTTCTCTCTCTCTCCACACCTTGCCACCCCCAACCTGATTATTGACCGCTATTGCCAACCTGTCCGGCGATGCCCTTGTTGACCATCAGCCTGATCTCGACGCGGCGGTTCTTGGCACGACCGGCCTTCGTCTTGTTTTCCGCCACCGGTTCCAATTGACCATAGCCAAAAGGTTGAACCAGACGGTTCAGCGGCATCTTGTACTTGCTCACGATGTAATAGATCACCGCATTCGCGCGTCGCTCGCTCAAGTCGATGTTCCGTTGTGAACTACCCGTGGAATCGGCATAGCCGATTACGGCCATCACCCAGCCCTTCGTGTTCTGAGTTTTTACCCACGCAGCGGCCTCGTCGATCGTGGCCTGGGCTTTTGGACCAAGCTTGGCGCTGCCGGTAGTGAAAGTGACAGTGACCGTCTTGATCGAATCGAAATCATCCAGCCCGTTGATGCGATTGTTGGCGTAGTCTGCTGTCTGTTGTGCTTTCTTTGCGGCCTCCGCGGCGGCATCCGCTGAAGCTTGTGCCTGTGCAGTCAGCGCCCGGTTCTCCTCGAGCTGGCCGGCGAGTCGTTCCTGTTCCTGCTGTTGCTGGCGCAGCTTTTCATTCGTCTCTGCTTCGATCGGATCTAGTGTTGACTTCAGAGCTTGCGCAGACCTTAGATCCTGTTCATCGAAGCGAATTTTTTCTGCCACTATCTGGCCTTCGGAATTTCCTACTCCATCAACCTCGAGTCGCAACCCGCGCAGGATGTAGCTCGCGCCATACTCTTTGGAACCGCGAAATGCACCTCGCTTGTGACTCTTGACTTCAGTGTCAGCCGTCAGGATGACGGTCGTTTGTGGTCCACCCATCGTGCCTGCCATCATGAACGCATCAGGGTCACGTTTGACCACTATGCCCTTGAATTTCTTGATCTTCTCACCGGCTTGAACGCTTTGTTGGTCCTGTGTAGTAGTCGTGGATCCTGTTGCGAAGGCGTTTCCGGCACCTGTCAAAACAAGAATGAAGGCCACTACAATCAGCCTCGAGAGTTTGTGCTCATTAGTTTTCATTCCCCTGCTCCTTTTCAATACTTAATCTGAGTCGGCCTTCTTTCTGCGAGCCACGCAGTGTCGTTTCGAGAATCTTCAGTCCTCGATCTGACGTTTCATGTCGCGATGGTAGTGGTGGTGAGAGGTGGTTAATACTGTCAATTCTGACAGTGTTTGGGCCGGCTTCTATCGCGGGCTCAAAGAAGATCGAAAGTGGGCGAGAACTACGGTGACGTTGTCCGTTGCTCCGCCCGAAAGCGAAAGGTCAACGAGGTCCTGGCAAGCACTCTGCGCAGATTTTTCTTCGCTCATCACCCGAGCAATTGTTGCGTCGTCGACCATTTCCGTCAGTCCATCCGTGCAAAGCAGCAATTTATCGCCGCCGCGCAACTTGAAACGTTGCACCTGAGGATCGACCTGTTCTCCGAGCGAGCCGATAGCGGCGGTTAAAACATGCCGCATCGATCGCGACGCCGGATCGTCGGGCCGCGCAACGCCGGCATCGATCAGCGCCTGCGCGAGCGTGTGGTCTGTTGTTAATTGCCGGAGTTTGCCATCCTGCAGTAGGTAAGCGCGGGAATCACCAACGTGTCCTAATATCAAATTGTTTCCCAGCGCGCCGGCAACTGTGAGAGTCGTGCCCATACCTTGCAGCCTATGGTCGTTGTCGGCTTCTTTTCTCAAGATGTCATCTATCTGAAGAAACCGTTCAGTCATTCGTTCCAGAACAGTCGAAACGTCTTTATGGTGCTGGAGCGCGAGGGTCCAGTCTGAGGTGTCTACGATCAGTTCAATCAGTTTACTCAGAGCCAAACGGCTTGCGACGTCTCCGCCGGCCATGCCTCCCATGCCGTCAGCCACCAACATGCCATATCCGCTCATGACGTAATTTTGCTCGAATAGATCTTCATGGAGGTTGGTCATGAGATTTTCGAGCGAGCGGCCGAACTTTATTACCAGGAAACTGTCTTGATTACTCTCTCTGACAAGTCCCTGGTGGGAAACCGCGCCAAAATCGACGTCCAGACATGTCCACACCTCATCCGGGCTGGTGTGTGAAACGAATTCATTTTGCTGATTCATCATTTTTTTGCCCTTCGACCCCACGCTGCTGGACCAGCGCATTGGCCGTCTGCATTCTATGGCCCCGCACAGGTGCGACCTACTGGCAAAACTTACAGGTTACACAATTAACGCTGAAGATGTTTCCGAGTTTTGCTAAGTACGTGATAACGCCGAAGATGATTGCGAGTTTTTGCTAAGCGCGTGATAACGCCGAAGGCGTTGGCTAATTTCAGCCCAGGGTTGGAGCGGAGCGAGAACCCTGGGGAACCTGGAACAACAATCATTTTGAACCCTGTAAGGGTTATTCCCGCACAGATCTAACCCTTTCAGGGTTAGTCGTCGTTATTTAATT
>Ga0307408_100001004_pt1 | contig 21768 bp, 28 predicted proteins | sample 322Cmetagenome_FD_202116 | JGI IMG/M metagenome (GOLD analysis project Ga0307408, IMG submission 202116) | Maize rhizosphere microbial communities from greenhouse at UC Davis, California, United States - 322HYB-C-3 | ecosystem: Host-associated > Plants > Roots > Rhizosphere > Soil | place... | reverse complement strand
CAGCAGCGCGGCGCGGCACTGGCCACGCTCGCCGAACAGCTCGAGCCGGCCGGCCCGGAAGAATTGCGCGCCGCGAAAGAGGCGCTGGAAGCACTGGCGGAGACAACAACCTCTACCAACGGAAGTTGATCCGGCAATATCCATCGGCTTACCCGCCGAGGACTGACGAGAGAAGACCGTGCGATCACTAAGGAAGAAAACATGAGCATTTATGTCATCGACGACCACCCCCTGATGCGCGACGCGATCGTGATGGTGTTGCGGCGTCTGCGTCCGGCCGAAAACATTGTCGAGCTCGAGCGCCTCGACAAGCTCGCGAGTTCGGTCCAGCAGCGCGGCGAGCCAACGCTCTTCTGCCTTGACCTGAAGCTGCCCGACACCAACGGCGTCTCGGGCGTGGTTGCGGTCAAGCAGGTCTATCCCAACGTGCCGATCGCCGTCTATTCGGCGGCACCGGCCGGGGACATGGAAGACGCCTGCATCGAAGCCGGCGCCGACACCTACATCGAGAAGTCGGCCAGCTCGGCCGAACTGGCCGCTGCGCTGCGCGGCCTGCTGATGGCGGGTTCGGAAGAGGCGGACGAGCCGGCGCTGGCCAGCAACAGCAAGCTGTCGAAGCGCCAGACGCAGCTGATCGCCATGCTCGACAAGGGCATGAGCAACCGCGACATCGCCACCGACCTCGAGATCAGCGAGCACACCGTGAAGGTGCACCTGTGGCGCCTGTTCCGCCGCCTGGGCGTGAAGAGCCGCACGCAGGCGCTGCACTACGCGCGGACCAACGGGCTGCTTTCCGGAAACTGAGCCCACCCCCGAAGCGGCTCACTTCGTGTAGCCGCCTCCCCTCAAGGGGGCAACACCTGCGGCCCGGCAAAGCCGGTTCCGCGGTAGCACTTGGCTCCCCCCCAGTCTTCGCGCACTTCGTGTCGCTACGCCAACCCCCTACCGGGGGCAACACCTGCGGCCCGGCAAAGCCGGTTCCGCGGTGTTTCTGGAAGGATTGAAACCGCGCCTTGTGCGCTTTTTTTTGGGTTGGGCCTAGCCGCCGGAGGCGCTGACGCGGGCTTGGGCCACGGCTTCGTCGGCGTCGTGCAGGGCGACGCGGAACACGCTGCCGCTGCCCAGGCGGGAGCGCACGCTGACGGGGTGGCCCAGCACGTGCGAGAGGCGCGCGACGATGGCCAGGCCCAGGCCGAAGCCGTCGGAGGTGCCGGCATGGTCGGCCACCTTGTAGAACTCCAGGAACACGTCGCGCAGGTGCTCGGGCGCAATGCCGATGCCGGTGTCCCACACCTCCACGCGCAGGCCGTCGCGCGTTTGCCGCGAGGCCAGCAGCACGCCGCCGTCGGTGGTGTACTTGATCGCGTTGGCCAGCAGGTTGCCGAGCATGCGGCGCACCCGGATCGGGTCGGTCAGGAAGCTGCCTTCGGTCACGTGCACGCGGAAATCGAGCCCCCGGCTTTCGGCCACCGGGCGGTATTGCAGCTCGAGGTCATGCAGCAGCTCTGCGACGTCCACGCGCTCGATGTGCAGCCGCACCTGGCCCGAGTCGATGCGCGCCAGGTCGAACATCGAATCGAACAGCGCGTTCACCGCGTGCGTGGCGCGGACGATCTTGGGCGCGAGTTCCAGCACCAGTTCGGGCTCGTTGCGCAGCCAGTCGGCATAGAGCGACAGGGCCAGCACCGGCTGGCGCATGTCGTGTGCGGCGCTCGCGAGAAAGCGATTCTTCATGGCCACGGCCGCCACCGCGGCCTGCCGCTGCTGCGTGAGCGACTTGATCAGGATGTGGTTGTGGAACAGCAGCTCCAGGCTGTTGCGCGCCGTCTCGTGGATGTGGCGCCCCGCGCGCAGCAGCAGGAACCAATGCAGGATCGGCAGGATCGGCATCAGGAAGCCGTACTGGAAATGCGGCTCCACGAGGTTGATGCTCACGAGCCGGATCAGGACCGCCCCGAGCATGGTGATGAACAGCGTGTTGACGTAGCGCTTGAGCAGCGGCGGATGCAGCGCCAGCCCGTTGAGCGGAAAGGTGCCGACGCCGGCCACGATGAGCCAGCTCATGAACTGGTTGACCTGCGGCGTGCGTTCGAAGAACAGCAGGATCGACAGGCCCCACACGATCGCGCTGGTGCTCCAGATGAAGCCATAGCGTTCGGTGAACTGCAGCTGCGCCGCCGCGCTCCTGCCCGCGTAGCGCACGGCATAGACCCTGGCACCCCAGGCCCGGCAAGCCGTGGCAATAAGGCCGGCGGCGAGCCAGGTGAGCAGCTCCCAGTGGGGCACGTAGCTCCAGTTCAGGCCGACCATCGCCGGCATGAGCGCCGCCGAGACGATGTAGGACCCGCGCGCGGACCGCATCAGGCTGCGGATCAGCTCGCCGCGCACCCAGGATTCGGCTTCGTCGGCCGAAGCCGGGACCGGTGTCACGCTCGCGATCGACGGATTGGCCATGTGGCGCGGAGCCTCTTGTTCATTCGACTACAAGGAAAAATTCCGGCATGCGGGGGCATGGGGAGTGGCGATCTTAACGGGCCGATACAGTTGCTTCGAAGCTTGGCTGGACGCCGCGAGCAGCGGCCGAAAAAAACGCCAAAGCGTGGAAACGAAAGGTTCCGGTTTCGCCGGCGCGGACGGCCGACCCGCGGAACGGGCAAAAAAATAGCCCCTTTGCGGGGCCATTCTTGGAGAGGGAGGCGGCCGCATGTCGGGCTGCAAGGCCCGTAAATACTGGCGAATCTGGGCTCTCATTTTCGCCAATGCCCCCACCGATGCCCCCAAACATGTTTTCCTGGTCATCCCCCGCTTCATAGCGAATCGCTTCCGCCTTTCAGCTCCATACTGGCTTCGCACTGTTGCGTTCAGCGCACACCTCCATCACTCCGACATGTGCAGCTTCGAGTCGACCTCGATGTGCAGCCGCGTCGTTGGGAACCCAATGAGCCCCCGCCTTCTCCAGAACGTCCAGCGGACACTCACCCACGCGCTTCGCGGTCAACTGGCCATCCAGGCTATCGAGCCGGGCAACGAAAAATCCGGCTAGGGTGGCCTGATCAGGTTGTGAGGGCCTAGCTTCTCACGGCTGGGCGAGGTCTCACAGCGTGGTCGCGCCGTGAGGCAAGAGGTCCCTGGAGTTGGCTCCCACTTGCCTCACGGCATATCGCCTACTTATTTACGGACAACAGTGACGTAGCTGCCGAACACGTAGACGATATCGCCCGCTTCGAGTTGATGGACCTCGGACACAGTTGATCCAACGTGTGTCAACCGGGTAAGGCACAGGTCAGCCCGTGCGCCTACCACGGTTGCTCGCAGGACCCCATCAATGATCGCCGTGCTCACGTCTTCACGCCCCGGCCCAGCAATGTAGAACTCCCTGCCGTGAAGAATCGTGACCCCCTGCTTCAGCTCAATTCCTTGCTCGTCAGGAGAAATGACCGCGGGAGCCGTCCCCGTGTCCAGAGGCTGCTTCGCCTCCAAGTTGGGGATCAGCGCCACGCTGCCCTGGATGTAGACCTTAGCTCCTGGCGGAATTTCCCGTCTGAACGTAGTGAGTGTTCCAACTCCTGTAAGTTGATCCAACTGCAGACCTGCGCCTGCCTGCGCTGTTATCACTAAAGGGTCGGGCGTGACGGTCCAATTTCCATTGAAAGCCAGCCCTTTGCTGGGGACGACTATGTAACCGATTTGAGCTGATGGCACGGTGTTTCGGCGCTCCTCTTCGCCTGGGGTCGAGTGTAGTCAGCAAAACTCCGGATTCAGCAGGTCGATCCCCGCCCCCTTGCACTTGATCCGACCATTCGCCTACCAAACATCCGCTCCTTCACCGGGAGTAGCCCGGAAAGCACGAGTATTTTCGAGGCGTAGCCGCTGTAAACATACTAAGCGTGCCTCCGTGGCCACGACTTCGAAAGATGAGGCTTGCGGATGAGAAAACCTGCGCAAATGCGCCGAGCGTGAGACGGGTTGATCTCGCCTGAGACGCCGTGCAAATCCATGAGAAAAGTTGAGACGACCCGAGATGGCGTGCGAAATCGTGAATGTCACGCCCGTTGGGCTTCATTCCGCCGGTGACTCGAACGGTTGACGGCCCAAACTGGATCGGTTGCTACCCGGTACGCGACTCCCACTCAATGACCTCGGACAGCAGCCACTTGCCGCCCTTGCTAGGCGTGGGCACCTCACCACGGCGCACGCGTGCGGTGAGCGTGTTGCTGCTGACGCAGAGACGTTCGCACATCTCGGGGCGGGTCAGACGGTCGCCGCGCAACCGGGCGAACCGGACGAGTAGGGCTTCGATGCGATCTAGGCGATGGAGAATCTCTTGGAGCTGGCCGCCAGGGTCAGGTGAAAGCGCCCGCTCTGAGCCAGGGGACGGTGTGCGCATAAGTGCCCTTTCAGGGCTACCAGCGCCCCAGGTGAGGCAGTCTAGGTGCTGCGTGGCCTGGTGCTATGCCGCACTGACGTGCGAACTAGAATCCGACCATGGATCGCAGCCTGTTCACTGACTACCTGATCTGGAAGGCCATCGGCCTCGCCATATTGGTTTTCGTGGTCAGCTTTCTCTATCGCGTCAGAACCGGTCGTTCGCTAACAGAGGACTTGAACGCAGCAGAAAGGGAACGGTCTGCGAGTCGTGATCCAACAGCCCAGGACCGCGGACCGATTGGCTCAGGTAGTCGGCAATAGCGCGATCCAGTTCCGCAGGATCTGACAGGAGGCCGCCGAGGCGCGCAGCCTTCCCGCGCTTCGCTGACTCACGCAAAGCATCCAGCATGGGGCCAGTGAACTTCCCGACAAACGGCGTTCGGCTCGCCAGCATGTTCACGGCGCGGCTGTCGAGCATTCCGAGGCCCAACGCGTTCTGCACGTTCTGCGACGTGTTGGAGCCCGCAGCGCGGCCCAGGTCCCGCGCATCCGATGCGCGCTTTAGGTCGGCGCCCACACCAGTAAGCCGAGCCCGCTCACCGTCGTCGAAGAGGCCCCGTACCGCGCCGCCGTGCGCGTCTAGCCAGTCGTTGAAGGCCTTGCTGCGCAGCGTGCCGTCCCCAGTCACGCGCTGCGATGCGTCCGTCGTCGCGTAGCTCTTGAGCGAGTCGGTCACGTCCGGGCCCAGGCGCATGCGCTGCAGCGCCGCGATGTCCTCCGCCTGCGACTGGCGCGGCGAGAAGAACTTTGGCGCGAGCTCGCCGCCTTCCGCCACGTAGTTGCCGTCGCCGCCCTTGCGGAACATGTTGGACTGCGGGCCTCGCGCGAAACGGTCCTGCTTGTCGGCGTGCATCTCGATGGCTTTGCGCCACTGCGCCACCATGTCGGGCGGAAAGTGCTCTGCCGCATCGCCCTGACCGATCGACACCAGGTTGACGCGCTTGTCGATGTCCGCCTTCATGCCATCCAGCGCGGCAGCCTCTTTGTTCGCGCCCTTCATGCGCGCCTGCTCGGCTGCTTCACCGATGGAGCTGCGCAGGTTCTGCACGGTCTGGAACGGCACCGTCTTGCGGATCACCTCGGCGCCTGGCGCGTCTCCCTGCGCGGCTTCCTTCCCGATGCGGAACGTGTTACCGCGATCGGCGCCGCTCGAATAGACCTTGTCGCCCTTGGCGTGCAGCCTCAGCACCTCCAGCAGCGTGGCGGGGTCGTCGTTGGGAATGAAGCCCTGCGCGTGCATGGCCTGCGCCAGCGTGTCGGGGGATTGCCCGCGCCCGTTCTGGATGAGCGCGCGCATGCCGCCGCCAGCCTGTTTGAGATCGTGCAGTTCGCCGGCCAGTGCCTGGGCACCGGGCGAGTCCTGCTTGATGCCGCCCAGCGCCTTGATGGCGTCGGTAATGGTCTGGCCCTGGCGGTTCACGCCCGGCATGCGCGCGGGCGCCACTGCCGGCAGCACCTCGGTGCCCACACCTGTGGCGGTGTCGATCGCAGCCTGGGCCTTGCTGCCCGTGCCGAAGGTGCCCGGGCCCAGGAACTTGGCCTTCGACGCCTCCATCTCTGGCAGCGGCACGTAGAACCGCGTTTCGTTAAATGGGTCGACGGCATCGAAGGCTTGGCGCACCTGCCTCGAGGCCGTGTTGCGTGCGTCGGATGCGAGCGGCGCGATGGTATTGCCGAAGTTCGTGCGCGCTGCGGGCAGGTCCACCGCGACTGGCGCCACGTCGTTAAGAACACCGAGCCGGGCGGCGTTCTGCGCCTGGTCGCGCGCGATCAGCGCCGGCGCCCCGCCCGGGGTATTGCGCACGGTGCGCTCAAGCTGCGAGATTTCCGGATTCTGCAGAATCTGCGAGACGGTCGGGCCTTCTCCTACTATGGCCGGCCCTTGCGCGCGCAGCGCTGCCTGCACCTCGGCGATCTGCGCCGGCGTGGCGAACCCACCCACATCGAGAACACTTCGGGCCGCAGCGGTAGTCGGCGAGACGGCCAATGCGCGGTAGGCCCTGCCGGCAAGATCACCTGCCTTGTTGATGCCTTGAAGGGCTGGCGGAAGAACGCCGCCGATCATCGCTCCCACGGCAGCATCATCCGGATTCACCAGGCCCGCTGCGGCGCCTCCGGTTGCTGAACCGCCCGCAGCGCGCAGCGCAACATTCCCCACGCGCCCAGCCAGCGTCGCCGGCGCGAGCCCCGTGCGAAAGCCGCCCGTCGCGATCGCGTCGGCCAACGGCGCCAGAACCGGCGCCGCAGCGCGCACTGGCGCGGCCAAGACGCCGCCGATCGGGTAGGTCGCCGCGATGTTGCCGGCCAGGCGACCACCGGAGAACCACGGGCTAGCGTTCTCGCGGTTGAAGTCCTCCAGCGACGCCGAGCGTTCAGCGTTCTCGCGCTCTGCCTGGCTCATCGGCCGCTGCCCCGTCACCAGGTTGGCGATGCCTACTGCGGGTCGGCGCAGGCGCGGGTCGATCAGCGGTGAATCCGGCAACGCGTCGGTGCCGACCTTCGTCATCCGATTGATCAGCGTGTTTCCAAGATCCGCGAAGCCGGAGGCAATGCCTTTCGCAATTGCAGGCATGTCCGGGTTGATGTCCAGCGCGGCCAGCGTAGGCCCCACGAGCGGGAGCGCTGCTGTCTGCGCGCGGCGGCTAAAGCCGGTGGACGGTGCCACCGCGGTCGTCACTCCAACTTCAGCGCGGGCCGCACGGGTGCGATGTACATCTGTCGGCACCGGTTGCGCGAACTTCGCGCCAAGCTCGGCCCAAGGATCGGACTCCTGCGCACTCCGCGTGGATCCAGGAGCGAACTGCGCGCTCAGCGCGGCCCAGTCATCGGAAGGCGCATCCTGCTGCGGCGCGCGTGCTTGCGGTTGTCCCATGGCGTTCGTCACCTTCGCGATGTAGTTGCGGGTCTCAGCCGGTGCGGCTTCGAATCCCTTGCGGGCCATGTTTCCTTGGCCCCAGTTGTAGCCGGCCAGCGCGCGTGGCAAATCGCCGCCGTACTGCTTCAGAAGATCCGCGTACATGCGCGCGGCGCCGACAGCGGACTGCCTCAGGTCGCTGGGGTCTGCCACGCCGTACTGCTGCGCGGTCGCGGGCATGAACTGAAAATGGCCCTCTGCACCCTTCGGGGAACGCATGTTTCGCCCGCGCCCAGACTCGGCCGACCAGACGCTGTCCAGCAAGCCTGCCGGCAGGCCGTACTGCGACTCGAGCAGGTTGAACAGTTCCATCACCGACTCCAGCGCTGCAGGGCCGGATCAGCCCAGATCGAACCCTTGATCTTCCGCCACTCGCGATCCACGCGCGTCAAGTCGCCGGCCTTCTGCGCCAGCGGCAGAGCCGCTTCGTAGTACTGCGCGCGGCGCTGATCTTGGTTGGCTTGGGCCTGAGCAAGATCCAGAATGAAGTCGTTCGCCGACGGCGTGTTCTGCAGCGACACGTAGGTCTGACTGATGCGCTTCGCATCGCCTTCCGTCGCAGTTCCCTTCTGCTCGACCTGCTTCCTCATCAACCGCTCCATAGCCACCGACTCGAACTTCTGCGCGTTGGCGGCAAACATCTCTGCGCTCTTCGGCGCGATGCCCAGGCCAGCCAGCACGTTGGCAGCGGTCGCTTTCGCGTCGGTGCCCCATCCTGTCCGCAAGTCAATGGTGCGTAGCGCTTGAATGTTCGTCAGGGCATCGGACGCAGCATTTCCGGCATCCAGCGTCGGCTGGTAGGCGTTCTTGATCCAGTTGTCGTTCAGGGCGATGTTCGATTGCTGAGTCACGGGATTGCGACCGGTCATGAACGGTCGCGCGGGGCCTGCGTTGCCGCCCAGGTCGCGCCCGATCAAAGGCGCCGCGCCGGTAGTCGGGCCTCCGCCTGAACCTGCTTGCGGCAGCAAGCCTATGAGAGGGCCGCCGCCGGAGGCGAGTACTCCCTGCAAGCGCGTGCCGCTATAGGTGTTGCTGTCGTCGCCGATGTAGGCCTGAGGGTCAAGCGCCGCTTGAGTCAGTTGCCTCGATCGATCCGCCCCCACTGTGAAGGGATACTTGGCCGCCTCACTTGCCTGCGTTTCGAGGCCCTTGATGTTCGCGTTCGAAGCGGCGTATCCCCTCGCCGTGACGACGTCACCACCGGGACCGAGCGCTTGGCCCTCTCCCAGTTTCGGCATGTATCGAACTTCGCCGGTTCGTGGGTCCTGATAGTAATTTCCGGCCTCGCGTTTCACCCCGTCGGTGGCGTACTTGTACATGTTGAACAAGCCATCCGCTCCTTTGTACCCATAGCCCTGCAGCGCGGTGATGTCGTCCAGCGAGAACGGGAACGCCGAACCGCCAGCGGAGCCAGATGCGACTCCGGCACTTGGACGGGCACTTCCCAACGGTCCGCCCGGCAGCGCAGCACCAACACCGCCGGGCGCTGGCCCCGTCATGCCTGGCCCGCCGATCTGGCCAGACCCAGGCGCTTCCGCGGGGCGACCGGCCAAGCGCCCCATCACCAAGCCATTGATTGCTTGATCACGCTGCGCCTGGAGGTTGCGAGCAGCGATCTGCGCGGCGTTTTCGTCGATCTGCGACCGCACGTATTGCCGGCGCAGATCAGCGTCTTTGCTTGACTGAGCGTATTGAACGCCCTGTGCAATGCGCTGGCCGAAGCTCATGGGCGTGGCGGAAGGTCCACCAGCAGCAAGCAGGCCGAGGCCGAGTTGCGCCTCGTCGGTAGTCAAGAAATCGAGCAAGCCAGCCATGCTGCCTCCTTAGAAAGTGCCGCCAGGGCCAGCGCTTGCCGCACCGCCTGGGGCGCCGGAACTAGGCCCCTCGCCTTCACCAGGCGCGCCGCCATAGATGCCGCCCCCGAAGAGCGGATGCGAGTAGCGCGGGTTCGTTTGGCGGTAGAGGTCTTGGGCGCGGCTCTGACCGCCGCCCGCACCGCCATAGAGGCCGTTCGGGTCGACGCCGCCCATCAGGAAATATTCCTGCATGTCCCGGTATTCCCTGGTGCCCGGCTTCACGTCCTGGCCGTAGCGGAAGGAGCCATAGCCACCGCTGCCGAGCAGGCCGCCGCTCGCGTTCTGCCCGGTCATGTTCATGCCGCTGAGCACGTCGTTCTGCTGCATGAACTGGCCCAACGGGCTGTCGTCTTTCGGCTGCGCGGCCGGCGCCGGCGCGGGCTTCGCATCGAGCACCGAGCGTTGGCCGAGGCCGTTGGCGCCGTTGCCGGCCGTCGCCTTCCAGTCCCACGCCTTGGGGCGCGCGAGCGGATTGGCCGGGTCGAAGCCGACTGGCTGCTCCTGCATCTGGCCCAGCAGGCTCGGGATCAGGCCGCGCATGTAGTCGCCCTGCGCGTAGCTGTTGTCGTAGGCGGCCTGCTGCTGCGGGCTGAATGGCTGCGCCTGGTACTGGCCCTGCAGTCCAATGCCCGTCATGGCGTTCGACAGAAGCCAGGGCTGCAGCGGCGCCCACGGCTCCTTGCTCTGCTGCTGGGTGCCGGCGCCGCCGTTCTTATCCGACTGCATTGAGTCGCTGAGTAGGCCGATGCCGGCCCCAATTGCTGCACCCCATGGCATATCAGTTCCTTTCCGTCTTGATGCAGACGATCATGGTGATTCGGTCGGTGTCGCTCTCGTTGGTCACCCAGTGGGTGTGCGAGTTGTCGAACCAGAAAACATCGCCAGGCGCGGTCACAAGGGACTCGGCTTCGAAGTGAAACGCTTGGCCGGGCGCCGCGGCGATCTGCACCGCGTACTTGTCGTAGTAGCGCGCGTGCCAGCCCGGATCGGTGTGCGGCTTGCAGGTCTGGCCGGGCCGGATGCGCGTGATGAGCACGCCGCCCAGCCGCTCGCCGCGCACGGCCGCCATGAGCGGGAACACGATGTCGCGCACGGGCAAGCACGTAGCCGGCGGATACCAGATGCTGTCGTGCGATCCGTCGTCCCGCATGGTGGCGGGGTCTGCGAAGCGTGCCCAGATGTCGGACAGCCCGTGATGCGGCGAATCCTCGGGTGTGGTGCGCGCCTTGTTTTGGTCCCACAACTCAGGGTGCGCCGCGAGCGCCGCGCGCATTGGCTCGACGTTGAGGCCGCGCCATAGCAGTTTGATCGGGCTCACAGCATGCTCCGCGCGATGGCGTTCATGTCTTCGTCCGAAGGCACGATCAGCACCTCGTCGACCTGTTCGGGGTCAGTGCAGTCGGTGGCGTGGATGCAGTACCAAACCACGTCAGTGAGCGCCTTGATGCCGTGATGCTTGCCAGCAGTGATCGTGATGCACGCCGGGCCCGTCATCTCGCTGCGCACCCCGTCGACCAGCAATTCCACGGTGCCAGAGGCCAGCACCGAGAGGTGATCGTGCTCGTGCTTGTGCTGCACGAGGACGAAGCCCGCGGGCACCACCGTCTCTTTGGCGTAGACGCCGCCACCGAAGTGATGCACCACGCCAAGCTGCTCGTCTATCTTCACATCGTCCTCTGTGAGAAGTTCTGATGGGCTTGAGTCTCGACGTGCGGTCATAAAAACTCCATGCCGTTAGATGCCATTTCCTGCCCCTTCGCGGCCCGATTCGATCCAGGCCGAGAGATCGGTCAATCTGTAGCTGACGCGTGACCCACCAACGCCGCGTTGATAGCTCACGGGCCCCCGGCCCTCCTGCCTGAGATTCTTTAGATGCCCTGGCGCGTAGCCTAGGAGCTCCGCAGCATCCTTCTCGCTCACACGCATATCTGCAGTCACAGTCAAATCCTCGGCGGCTGCAAATGTCGCCAGCAAGACAGTTGTCGCTTCGATGCGCTCGGCCGCGCTGAGTCCCGCGATCATGAGGAACCCCAAAACCGGGCCGACGCCCCCGCGCGCGATACCCTCGCGTGCGCACGCACACGCCTGTGCGGAACGGGTTGACTGGCCATGGCTTACCGCTTCATCTGATCAATTACGGCCGCCTTGAGCCTCAGCAGCAGTTCGCTTTCTGCAGCCTCGACGGTCTCGCCCTTGGCGATCCTTTGTTCGAACTCGCGCTTGAGAGCGTGCCCGAGCTCCCAGGTCTGCCGCCTGGTCTGCTCATTGGCGACCTGCGCACATAGCTTCGCGAGATTCAGGGGCAAAGTGGACTTCTTCATGGCCGCACCTCGCTCACTCGCTTTGGCGCCGTAACCGTGCCACCAGTTAGCACGTCGAGGTCTGCGATGAACTCGTCGGCAATCTCGCATGTGGCCATGGCGTACTGAAGGGAGCACTGGTCCTCGACATGCACATGAAGGTGCTCGCCGAGGCGATCGATGCGCTCGCGTAGCTTGAGCAGCCGCCGCGCCAACGTCTCGACGGTCGCCCGGGCCTGCGTGCGCGCCGGCAGCAATCCGAACTGCTCGGCCAACATGCGGACCTGCCACCGGTGGATCGCGATGCGGTCTTCTTCACCGCTGCGACCCTGTTGGAGGATGACCATGTCCTCGCTATGGCTCACCTCGATGCGGAGGTCCGGGAGTTCCGCAATGAGGGCGTCGTCGTCGGTGGTGCCGACGAAGGCGGGCGTGGTGTTCGGGCTGTTCATACAACTTCTCCTACGGGCAACGCTTCACCCGACGTCTCGAGTGCCTGGCACTCAGGCTCCGGTGGTTCAGCACTCAGCGGCGTGCCGCGGAACGACTCGCAGATGAACTCCACGAAGTCGACGAGGGCCACGGCTTGGCCGAGCTCGACAGTGAGGACTTCGTGGCCATTGCCATGGGTGATCCTCAGGTTCTCGTGCAGCTGTTCGGCCATCGATTCAATGCGCAAGAGCGCGCGCTGCAACTGACCACGCTCGCCGGCGAATCTCATAGACTGTCCCACGCTGGTCGAAAGCATGTCAGCGGCTTCTGCAGTCACGGTAGGCACGATGCCCAATCTTTCCGCCAGCATTCGAACGTGCAACTTGTGAAGCTCAACCTGGTGGACCGAGCCGCCGAACTCTTGCTGTAGCAATACCGTTTGCTCTTCAGCAAGTGATTCGGGAAACTCGATGACGAGCCCAGGAATGGTTTGTGTGGTCGTCATGCTTGAGTCCCTTCCTTTGTGGCCGGGAAGGCAGTCGTGCAACGCTTACCCTGGCAGCATGCAATGGTGTTCGATAGTCGAAGCGGAGAGTTTTTTTCCGATCGACAGCTGAAATTCACCGCAAACCCAGCGTTCATGCGGGTTCCGGGACGATTGGGGTCTTTTTTGTCCGCTTCGATGATCGAACCGGAGAAATGGCCACGTGTTCGATAGTCGAATCGGAGAACGGCCTCTCCGCTTCGATAGTCGAAGCGCTCCGGTTCGATAGTCGAACCTTCGATGCAATTTTTGGCTCCTCTGGACGAAACGCAGCGCGAGCCTCTGCCATCGACGTGAAGCGCTGCCAATCGTTCGTTGCCGCACCGGCCGATACACCCGCCTTCTTGATCTCGAAGGTCGGCTCGTCGGTGAACCGATACAAGCTGCAGAGCTTCCCGCCGTTGGCGATGCCGCCCTGGCGGGTCTTCTCGATGAAGCCCAGTAGCTCGAGCCGCCTGAGAGCCGAAGCGAGCGTTGAGCTGCTCGAGATGCCGGCGTGCTTGAGCTCGGCCAACGTGGCGTTGATGTCGCCGTTGTTGGTGCGCCCGAGCTTGCGCCGCAGGGAGAGATACACCCGCACGTCCGCGTGAGTCAGCACACGCCATGCTGGGCTGTCCAGGATCGCCCAGTAGAGCCTTACGTGCCCACCCCGCGGGTCGGCTGGGGATTTGCTTCGTGCCATTCATCGCCCCCCTCCACCGGCCCCAGCTTTGAGGCTGTAGAGAGCGACACCGCGATGGCTGTAGCCTTCGTTGTCGACCACGGTCACGCGAGTGGTCTCGATCCGATGGCCGAGGTCGTCCCTCAGTTCCTTGATGCGAGTGGGCGCCTGGTAGCAACCGATCAGGCGCAGTTCGTAGCTGGTGTGCGGGCGTCGCTTCAAAGCGCACAGAATGCGGTCGCGCTGGGCTTTCGTGGCAGTGCTGCGGTTGTTAAACTCGATACGCGAATCGATTTCTACATGTGCCCCAGCGCCGTTGCCGCGGTCCTGGGGTTTCTTTTGGCCGCGGCTCACGCCGCCGCCTCCAGCCAAGCCGTAACGTCGCCCGCCCTGAAGCGGGTGCAGCGCGTGCCAAGCTTGATCGGTTCCGGAAAGGTCTTCGCCCGGATCCGGGTGTAGATGGTGGACCTGCTGAGCCCGGTGAGGGCCTGCACGGTGGAGAAACGCAGCAGGGCTGCCGGGTTGTTCGCGGATTCCAGCGGTTGTGCCGGCTTCGTTGTGCGAGGTGGTGCGGTGATTGACATTTGCGACTCCATGTGAAGGTGGAGTCATTGCATTCGGCCAACCGTGGCCCGTACAAGCGTGCACCGTGGCCCAGTTTGGGCCACGGTCAGAGGACCACGGTCAGCTTTCCGCTATTTCGCCGCTGTCACGCAACCGCTGCCAAGTCTTCTTGAACATCGCATCGGACAAGCCATCTAGCGCCTTCCGAACAGCATTCTTCGTCGCCGGCCTGCCTGGTTTGGCCTTGGGCAGGGCCTTCGGATCAAATCCCAACTCCCGCAACTTGCCTAGTACCAACGCATCTTGTGATGCGCTCCGCTGCACCGGAACAACCTTCGTCGCGGCCGCCGGCACAAAGCGGAGTCCGATACCTATCTGCTCCAAGTACGGTTGAAGATCCTGAAGTGGAAAAACGACCGATTTTTTCAGCGCATCCCCGAACGGGAAGGTGTGGAAGTCTCCGGTCAACGGATTGCGCACCTTCAGTCGGCCGTCGCTGACCGCGCGTTTAAGGTCCGATTCGAACTGAAGCCAGACTAGGCCGATGCTCAGGTCATCGTCACCATCATCGCGCGGCGGATGCTTGACCTCCGCCAACATCAGGGCCAAATCTCCGAACGCGATCGGAGAATTGTCCGGTCGCTCCAACCAATGGACGTATAGGTTTTCGTTTTGCATCGCGTCCCTCGCGCCCCTAAGAAGAAAGATGCCAGCCCAGCCCGTCAGGGAAACGGGTTTTCGGGGATCAGCCTAGGGCTGGCGGTTCGAATGTACCGGCTGTCGTCAGGTCGACAGCACAACGGAGGCTGCATCGACGTGCGCCTTCGCCAAAACCACGAGAGTCTCGACGGCATAGAGCAGCAGCTCATCGAGGTCAAGCGCGAGAAGCACGCCCAACACGCCGGCGAGCTCGTCGCAGGCCTCGTCGTTCAGCGCCTTGGTACGGCCCGCATGTGCGGCCGTGACTTTGTCAACTGCACCCTCGAGCAATCGGTGGACTCCCCGCAAAACATCCGTCCCCCCATCATCCGCGACCTTCTCGCTTACATCACGGGCTTGGCAGATCACATTGAGCGCCTCGTCGAGTGGGTCGTCGCGTGGTACCGATGCTCTGGCCGTCGGCAGCCCGGTGCAGACTGTCGTGTTCTCACCCTGCGTTTGGGCAAGTGTCAGTCTCTTGAAGAACTCCGGATCGATCGTCTCGCCGCTGCCTATCAGATGCGACAGCACTGAAGTGAAGCCGGCGCGCAAGGCAGGCTCTTCAAAAATGTCTTGCAAGTGGCCATCGACGAAGTTGTCTTGTGCGGTTCCCGGATTGCGGTTTTCTCGGTAGCACTCTTTCTCACCGAACAGCCCCTGGCCCTCGCTGAGCATGTTGATTGCTATGTCGCGCCCACGGACGAAGTCGGCTTCCTCCCGTGCCGCCCCATCAGGAAGCAGGTTGCTCAATCCCGCGCACGAGTCGATAGAGGTCTGAGCAGCATCCAGCACAGCGTGGGCCTCAACGAGCACATGCTCAATCGCGGTGTTCCTCGACAGAGCGATGGCGCCTTTGAGTGCGGCGAGCGGTACGAACATCGCGCTGTAGGCCGCGTCGGTGTCTGCCTTGGTCAGAGGCTCATTCCAGATCGGCCGGATTGCGTCCCCCAGGATGTCACTGACGTGATCGAGCAGCACCTCGACCGGCTCACCTGGCTCTGCGGCATCGTAAGCTAGGCCGATCTTGTCGACGCCGCGATTCAGGGTGGAGATCAGCTCGGCGGTGATGGCTTGGGCTGTGCGAACAAGTGCCTTCTGCTTTGCCTTGGCGCGAGGCCTTTTTATATCGGCGTTCATTTCTCATCCTTCAGGATGAGACCGAGGTGGCCGTCGAGAAAGTACTGCAACGTCTTGAGGCTGGGGCCTTCGTCGGAGTCACCGAGCCGCATGGCGTAGAAAACCACTTCGGATAGCTGCTGAATGCGACCGAGGATGCCCTCATAGACCGGCCAGTCGTCTCCAGCTTCCCGCATGTAGTGAGCCTTCAGGGCGCCAGCCAGCCTCTCGATTCCGTAGTTGGCATCGCGGGCGATGCGGATGCGCTCGGCTCCATCATCCTCGTGCTGATGGGCGATGGGCGTAGCTGCGCCTTGCCCGATAATCTTCATAGCCATGATGTGCTTCTCCTTTGCTGGTGCACGTTGTGGTTAGGCCGGTTCCGGTGTTCCACCACCTGATCGGCCGCCTAAATACCTCAGATCCACGCGCTGTTCCACCAGCACGATCCGCCCTGAGGCGCGGCAGTTAAATCAATTCATTGCGTCGCAGGTGTCGATCCAACTCGACGATAGGCACTTGATAGGGATCGCATCCGCGGGCGCTCAACGCGCACCTTTCAGCAACTCGCCAGCCTGTTCGGCCGATAGGCCCATCTTTTCCGCCAGTGCCTTCTCGCGCTTGGTCAAGGTGACGTTCTTACTGCGGATCTCGGTCTTTAGCGGCGGCGATTCACCGGCATCGAAGGCTTTCAGGTGCGCGCGGATGACATCGCACGCGGCCGCTCCAATGGCAGGCAGCCGCCGTAGGCTGGACCCCCCGTCTGCGAGCGCTTGGCGCACCTGCTGCACGGTCAGGATGTCGGCCTCAAGCAAGCGATGTGCCACGCCATGGGGCAAGAGCAGCTCCGAGACGCCGGGCCCTGCCAGTATGTCGGCCTGCTGCTGCCGGAGATCGAACGAGCGTTGATTGGACCCAGCGAGCGCCAAGATCTCACGGCGTACGACCGGGTGCTGAGCGGACTCGCTCAGTTCGCGTAGTGCCTGCGCGATGCGGCCGAACTCCGGCATTTCGGCGAGGACCGCCTCGCGCTTCTCCAGACGTGCGGCTGCCAGCTTCTCCCGTCGCTCATTCGCGGCCGTCGTGCTGTCGGCGATCTTCTTAGGCATGGGTCATTCCTTCGGTTCCCTGGCTCTGTCGATCGCGCGATTGAGCCACGGCATGCCGAGCCGGCGCAACTTGGCCCAACGGGCGGGGGTAAGCCGGAGCGAACCAGTCGCAGCTTTCGCCTCGGCCGGCAAAGGTGGTCGTCCCATGCGGTTTCGCTCTTCAAGTTCCTTCTTCATCATGGCGAAAATGTATTGCATAAAGTCGCGAATCGCAAGACTTTATGCAATTCATTTAATCGAGGTTGCGGCGACTGGTTCCGGCGCGCGCATACTGCGCGAACAACCGGAGGAGTTGAGGAATGCAGAAGGAACTTGGCACTGCAGGCGCGGTGATCGGCATGGCGGCCTTGTGTTGCCTCTTGGGTGGCTTGGCGCTTGCGATCTATCCAGGGTGGGCGGCGATAGGCACTTGGCTCAATCGCGCTGACGCACCCGCGTGGGTGCAGGCCGTCGGCTCCATCGGGGCGATTGCGGCTACCGGCTGGTCAGTTCACTACGCGCACATCCTCGCCGAGAGGCAACGCGTTCGCGCCGCTGAAGCGGAATACACGAGGCTTCTGGAAGCAATCTTTCAGTTGGTCGGCGGCGTGCATCAGGTTGCGGCCAAGATCAGCGCTGTAGTCGAAGCCGCGTCGGACGGATACATCCCGGTCGTCGACATCAAGAAAATGCAGCGAGAACTGTCCGCGCTGAATGACGCCTTGAACCAGTTCGACGTTACAAAACTGGATCGCTTCTCCTTCATTGAGGTAGTGCTCGTGACACGGTCCCTCGTTCCGCCGCTGCTTCGCTCAGTGGAGCAGGCAATTGGTTGGGAGAACATTGACGGTAACACCACCGGCGATCAGCTCGACGATCAAGCCAAGGAAACGTGCGCAGTGCTGAAGCCACGTGGCAAGGTGCTGCTCGATGCAATCGAAGCGCGAGGTGGTGTGGTGATTCGCGACCAACTCCCTGCCGCAATGTAGGGCGCGGCCATGGCCAACGACATCATCGGCGCGGAAGAATGTGCCGAGTTGCTGCACTGCACGTCCGACCTGGTCGAAGAGCTGGCCCATGCCGGCGAGGTCCCGGCGCTCAAGATCGGGCGCAGTTGGCTCTTCCTGCGCGCGGATCTGTTGGTCTTTCTTGCGGAGAAGGCACGCGCCGACGCCAAGGAGCGGCGCGCCGGACGGAAGCCGAGCCGCGCAAGCCCAGCACAGGAGATCTGGTCTTCAGGGCCTCAGCCCGAGGTAGGCACGCCCTCACGCCCCTCCGTGTCCAGGACGAAGGTTCATGGGGCGAGCGACACGACCGATCGAAAGGACCCGATCGAGTCGCCACAACGCCTCCTGCTGCCGGCCGCCGACGCGGCCAGGCTGCTTTCGATGGGCAAGTCGACCTTCTGGCGCGCAGTCAAGCTCGGCCACTTGCCGAAGCCAATCAAGTTCGGGGGCGCGACACGCTGGAACCTCGCGGAACTGCGGCAGTTCATTGCGCAGCATCCCATCCCCCCTCCCCCGACCTAACGGCTCAAGCACCAGCTTGGCATGGCCCAACGGCGCTGCCACAGGCATGTGGCAGAGTGTCTGGTCTGATGTGGAGGCGGACATGGCTCACAGGTTCGAACGCGAGGCGCTATACGAAGAGGTCTGGTCGACACCGCTGTCGACGCTTGGTCCGAGGTATGGACTGTCCGACAACGGGCTGCGCAAGATCTGCAAGGCCTTGAACATTCCGCTGCCGCCAGCAGGACACTGGGCCAAGCTGGCGGCGGGCAAGCCGGTCCGAAGGGTCTCGCTGCCAGCGAAGGCCGAGCGGACTTCGTTCCTCAGCGATCCGCCGACGCCCATAGCGCGCGAGCACGTCGATCCTGATGACCAAGCGTGGCTCAAAGAGCGCTTGGCATACGAATCTCTGCCGGAGAGCCGCATCGCCTTGCCGGCTTCGACCGAGGTTTGGCACAAGGCGATCGCGCCGCTGCAAGGAGCGCTGCAAGAAAGTATTCGCAAACGAGCAAAAGAGATCGAAGAGCGAGGCAGAGCAGCGGAGAGGCGGGAGAAGCTCGCCAAGCACGGAGTCTGGGAGCCCAACCTGGACATCTTCAAATACCGTCATCTGGACTCGGGTGTGCTGCACCATCCCCGACTCGACGGCTGTCTCCAGGTGACGGAAGCAACGGGGCAGCGGGCGCTGACCATCGTCAACGCGCTGTTCTTGGCGTGCGAGGCGCGCGGTTTCAGTGTCGGCTTCGGCGAGGGCGGAAGCAGATTTCGCCTTTCGCTTCCTCACGCGACTTTCCATTTCCTGATGCGCGAACGCCAAGCCGGTGAACTCGCTTTCAACGTCTCGCGCGATGTCCTCTCGGATTTCACGGTAACCGGCGATGCCGACAACAAGCTCGAGGACCAGCTCAACCGATTCTTGTGTCGTCTCTACCGCTCAATCGTGGCTGCGCGCGAAAAGACCAAGGAGCGGAAGGCTGAGGCAGAACAGCGGCGCCTGCGCGAGATCGCCGCAGAGGCCAGGCGCAAGCAGCTGGCCATTGAGGCCGCGGAGCGCACCGCCGAGAAGGCCAGGCGCGAAGGCCTCCTCACCGAGGTCGCCAACTGGCAACAGGCACAGAGGATCCGCGACTATGTACGAGCCATCGCAGACGAGCCCGTTGACGGTCGGCCAGCACAGCATGAGCGAGTGCGATGGTGCGCTTGGGCGCTAGACGTGGCGGACGACATCTGTCCGCTTCCGGCCAGACTGAAATCGTTCGACATTGAGGCCTGAGCGCGCGGGGAGATTCGCGATGAACATCCGGCCACTCTTCTTGGACAAGGCCAGCGTGGCCGCGATGCTCACGCTGTCGGAAACCACCGTGGAAAGGCTAGTACGCGAGAGCAAGTTTCCGAAGCCGCGGGTTCTGTCGGGCCGGCGCGTCGGCTGGCTGCTGCGCGAAGTTGAAGAGTGGGCAGAGAGTCGACCAGTGTCGGATCTGCTGCCACCCAAGAACAGCGGCTATGGCGGAGGCGACGTAGCTCGCTGATACCGATGCCTTTAGGCACCTGATGGGCGCACGTTGCTGCCGGATACCTTCATGCTGTCGGCCCGGCCGATCTGGGTGCGGGACGTGGCGATGGCTCTCACAGTGCAGGGGGCCTGATGTACGCCAGAAAGCTTATGACCAAGGCCACCACCGAAATCACGCAAGCGGAAACTGCGGCCCACATGGTGCGCTCCGCGGCGCGGACCGCACGCCTCTGCAGTTCCGACTGCTCGTCCGCCAGCAGCCTTTCCTTCCGCGTGGGTCGGTCCCGGCTAAAAAAGACGTTCGAGTCGGTAGTGCGGGCGCGCGACGCTTTCGACTCTGCGGCGCGCTGCTCCTCAAGCTCTGTCGCCCGACGACGCAAAAACTCAGGAATCTCGACCTCGTCGTTATCGCTCACAGCCTCACTCCTCCAAGTCGAACTGCCCCTGCAACTGCCGAATGATCCGCGCGGTGTGTGCCGCGGTCGCTCACGATGCGCGCGGTCCAGTTCGAGCCGCCCTCCTCGGCGCCGATCCCGACCACATCGCCGCGGCCAGCTCGATCGCCACAAAGCGCGCAGAGACGATTTTGAACGACTGGCGCAACGATGCCGACGTCGGCAGCGCTCTCGTTCGCCACTACGCCGCCTTGAACGCCAAGATCTTCGCGCCCTGCCGTAGCTGGTCGAGATGATCGGCCCACTGCTGCATCATCTTGCGACGCTGCGGCAGGTAGGTCGCGAAGTTGTAAGCAGCGCTCACCTCGTCTCGCTCCTGGTGCGCAAGCTGCAGTTCGATGATGTCGTGGCGGTGCCCCTGCTCGTGGAGGATCGTCGACGCGATGCCGCGGAATCCGTGCCCGGTCATGCGGCCGGCATAGCCCATACGCTTGAGCGCGCCCAGGATCGTCCCGTTTGACATTGGCTTCTCGTGATCGCGCTCGCCAGGAAACAGTAGGCCGCTCAATCCACGCAGCTCATGGATGGCTCCGAGAACCTCTACTGCCTGCGTCGACAACGGCACGATGTGAGGCGTCTTCATCTTCATCCGCTCTGCAGGAATGCGCCACTCCGCAGCCGCGAGGTCGAACTCGTCCCAGTGCGCGCCGATCAGTTCCCCAGTCCGCACAAAGGTCAGCACCATCAGCTTCAACGACAGTCGGGTCACGGGAGTTCCATGGTACGCCTCGATCTTGCGCAGAAGCTCGGGTAGCTCCTTGGGTTCGATGCGCGCAAAGTGCCCCTTGGTGCGCGGCTTGAGCGCATCGGAGGGCTTCACGTCGGTCGCTGGATTGCGCTCGACGATGCCGTGCGCAATGCCGTACCTGAAGATCTGGCTGCAGGTCTGCCACGCGCGCTTTGCGATGTCCACGGCGCCGCGAGCCTCGATCTTCTTCGCGACGGCGAGTAGCTGTGGCGCGGTGATCGAAGCGATCGGCCGTTTGCCGAGATCGGGGAACACGTCGGCCTCGAGTCTGGTGAGCACATAGCCCGCATGCCGCTCGGACTTCCCGGCCTTCCAGTGCTCATGCCAAGCCCGAGCCACCGCTTCGAAGGTATTGCCCACGCTCACGCGCGCACTGAGCTTGGCGTCGGCCTTGGTCTGGGCCGGATCAGCGCCCCCCTTCAACACGAGGCGCGCATCGTCGCGAGCGCGCCGCGCCTGCGCTAGGCTCACTTCAGGATAGATCCCGACGGCCAGACGCTTCTCCTTGCCGTTGAAGCGGTACTTCCAGCGCCAAAGCTTGCTACCCGTGACGGTCACCTCGAGGTACAGGCCGCCGCTGTCGGTGAAGCGTTGATACGCGCGCCCATCAGGGCATTTCGCGTTCTTGCAGGCGGTGTCGGTGAGAGGCATTTGGGGGCATTTTGGGGAGAGGACCGCACGGTTTGCGGTTTATGCCCCCAACTGTGCCCCCGTTTTGCGCCGGCTGTCAAAAGACGTTGCCGGACAACCGCGCACAAAAAAGCCCCGTCTAGCGGGGCTTAACTGCTGATTCCAGGCCGTCGGCGACCTACTGCGGAATCATTTTTGGAGGAGAGGGAGGGATTCGAACCCTCGGTACTATCGCTAGTACGCCTGATTTCGAGTCAGGTACATTCGACCACTCTGCCACCTCTCCGGTGCAGTCGAGCCTGCGATTATAGC
>Ga0307408_100001003_pt1 | contig 21784 bp, 20 predicted proteins | sample 322Cmetagenome_FD_202116 | JGI IMG/M metagenome (GOLD analysis project Ga0307408, IMG submission 202116) | Maize rhizosphere microbial communities from greenhouse at UC Davis, California, United States - 322HYB-C-3 | ecosystem: Host-associated > Plants > Roots > Rhizosphere > Soil | place... | reverse complement strand
GGGCGGGACCATCATTGCAATTGAACCGATCACGGAAATGCGGGAGCAGCTGGTCCAATCTTTTCCGGATGTGACAGCTTTGGCAGGGTCGGCTGACGCTATCCCCCTCCCGGACGCCTCGGTAGATTCAGTCGTCTGCGCGCAAGCATTTCACTGGTTTGCGACCGTCGAAGCGGTCGCGGAGATGCGTCGCGTGCTGGTGCCAGGCGGGACGCTCGGTCTCATCTGGAATGGGCGGGACGAGAGCGTTCCATGGGTTGCTGCGCTCTCCCATATCACCGATCGCCGTGAAGGCGATACGCCGCGGTACCGCACCGGCACTTGGCGGAATGCGTTCCCCGCTCCGGGCTTCAAGTTCATCGGTGATCGGCACGTGCGCAACCACCACATTGGTACGGCTGAACAGGTCGTTCTCAAACGCACAATGTCGGTGAGCTTCATCGCCGGTCTGCCCGCGATCGAACGGCATGCGGTCGAGCGGGAAGTACGGGACTTGATTGACAGAACTCCGGAACTGGGCGGAGGCCGGGAGGTCGCCTTCCCTTATGAGACCAGCATGTTCGCTTACCGAGCAATCTGACAGCCGAAACGGCGGCTTTCGTCAGATCTGCACGTTTGCGGCGCCGCAGTTGAACGACCTGACTTGGTCGATTGCCACCGGGAATTTTCGTGAGAGCGATATGGTCGCTCCACACGGTATCTGAGCACGTCGGCATTAGCGCCAAAACTGGATATTCCCGGTTGGAGGCCATCCTTGACTATCATTGCGGCTGCTGGAAGACTGCCATCTGCGCCGCCAACGCCGCCTTGAAAGCAGGCCGAGCCGTGCCGCGTTTGACATAAGCCGCAAGGTTCGGATGCGCCGCAAGCAAGTCTGGCTCCGGCACATTTCGTAGCACGTCGACCATCAGCAAATCGCCGATCGTAAAACGATCCTCCAGCCAGTCGCAGTCGCCCAGCGCCGCTGCAAGCTGTGCCAGCCTCATCACCGGCAGCGGTCGAACTGCCGCCTTAGCCTCCTCCTGCCACGGTTTTGCGTTGGCGAAAAAGCGCAGAAGCGTCAGCGTACCTAGAAACGGTTCGATGCTGTTGAGCGCCGCGAACGCCCAACCGATCGCCCGCGCGCGCCCGGCAGGATCGCGTGGCAGCAACCGTTCGTCCTTTTCGCCGATCCAGATCAGAATTGCCCCCGATTCAAACAGGGTCAAACCATCTTCACGATAGGCCGGCACTTGGCCGAACGGTTGATCGGCAAGGTGTTCCGGCGACTTCTCCGTCCCTGCGCCGCCGACCAGCCGGACGCGATAGGGCAGGCCAATTTCCTCCAGCGCCCACCGCACGCGTAGATCCTTGACGCGGCCCTGCGCCATTTCGGGCACCCAGTCATAGGCAGTGACTTCGATGGCGGCATTCGGATCGACGGGCATGTCAGGCCGACCCGGTCTGCATTGCATCGGACGCTGCCGCCATGTCCATCCACATCACTTCCCAGATATGACCATCGGGATCCTCAAAGCTGCGGCCGAACATGAAGCCAAAATCCTGTGTCGGCGTCGGGTCGCCTGTCCCGCCCGCAGCCATCGCCTTGTCGACATAGGCATCCACCTCGTCCTTGCTGTCGGCGGATAGACACAGGAGCACCTGCGCACTTGCATGCGCATCCACAATCGGCTTTGACGTGAATTGCCGCCATTTGTCGTGGGTCAGCAGCATGACATGGATCGCGTCGCTAACCACCATGCAAGCGGCAGTCTCGTCGGTAAATTGCGGATTGTTGGCGGCACCAATGGCTGCGTAAAACGCCATTGACCTTTTCAGGTCGGTGACCGGCAGATTGATGAAAATCAGTTTGGACATGGCTTCTTTCCTCTAAACCCAATCACTGATTGATTTCAGGGGTGACGAGGCGCGAAAGCTTGTCGAGCGAGTCCTGCCAACCCAAGTAGCACATTTCTGTGGAAATGACGTCGGGAATGCCTTCCTGTTCGATGCTCAACTCGGTTCCGCACGATACCTGCTTGAAGTCGACAGTCACGACGATCTCGCCGGGCAGGTTCGGATCGTCGAACCGGTCAGTATAGCGCAGTCGTTCTCCGGGAACGAATTCCAGATATTCGCCGCCGAAACTATGTGAGCCGCCAGTCGTGAAATTCGTGAACGCCATACGAAAGCTTCCGCCTTCGCGCGCATCGAAATGTTCGACTTCGGCGGTGAAGCCGTAGGGAGGCAGCCACGCCGCCAGCGCTTGGGCATCGGTAAAGGCACGGAAAAGCTTCTCGGGTTTGACTGGCAGGACGCGGTGAAGATGGACGGTTCCGGGCATGTTATGCACTCCTTTTCAGTTAGGCTTGGGGACGCCGCACAGCATGGCGACATAAGCTTTGAGGTGCACGACGCTGGCGCGGGTATGGGCCGGGTCGCCGCTCGCTTTCGACAGGATGAAACCTCCCTGCAGGACGGCCTGGAAATGGAGCGCCAGGTCAATCGGCTCGACATCCTGCACGTTGTGGGCTGCAAATGCGGCGGCGATATCGGGGACCAAGCTTTGCGAGTGCCCGAAAATGCTCGCTTTGCACGCATTGCGAATGGCAGGGCTGGTCCCGTGCACCTCCTGCACCATCGTGCCCACCAGGCAGGTGAATCCGGCAATCTCGTCCGACACGAGGTCGCGCCGGAAATCCAGGTAGGCAAAGACGCGGTCGAGAGGGTCGGCGGGAAGGTGATAGGGTGCGTCGGCAAACAAGGCGGATGTCGTTTCCGCCCAGTTATTTGCGGCAGCCACGCCAAGCGCTTCTTTCGACTCGAAATGGTGAAAGAACGCCCCCTTGGTCACGCCCGCTGCCGCACACAAATCGTCGACGCTTGTCGACGTAAAGCCCTTCTCGCGGATCAGCTTGGTGGCAGCGTCAAGCAGGCGCGTCCGGGCGTTGGGCTTGTTTGGGGCGGAAAGCATTCGACTCGACATAGACATTATATACCAACCGGTTGGTATGTAATCAAATGCGGGATTTGGCCGGTGGAGCGCTTTCATCGATGCACCCGGCGGTCCCATTGTTGGCCAGTCCATGCTGGTGAACGGCAAGGCTTGGTCCGAATGGATCAGCATTCGCTGCTTCGGTTGCGCCGCCATGCCACGATGTGAGGCGCCTGCAGCACCCACGTCGGTAGTCTCTCTGCATCGACCAACCGACCACGCAGCGGGGATAGAGACCGATCACGACGGCCAGATAGCAAAGTCGTGCCTGCCGTCCGCTTCAAAGCGTCCCACCGGCGGGTTCTGTCAGAAGCCGACGTTCATGGTGGCAGACAGGAACGGCCGGGCTTGGTCGGCTGCCGCCGGCCGTCTGGCCTGCACATTTTTCGGCTAAGAAGTGGCGACGGCTCCTTGAACTCCGACAATCGGAGTCAGGATATCCCACCCTCACAGTTCGATCGCGTAGACGACCTGTACCTTCACCTGCGTTTCGATCGCGCGGGGCTTCAGTCCGACCGCAACGGGCGGCGGGGGCGGCGGCGGTGGCGGCGCGCTGGCATGCTGCGCCGTGACAACTATATCGTCATACGAGCCTGGGCCATTGAAGCTGAGATTGGACACGCTGAGGACGCCGCCCAGCCTGACGCCCGAGGCGCGGGCAATAGCTTCCGCCTGCAGCTTGGCTTCGGCCAGCGCCTCGGCGACACCGCGCCGGCGGATCTCCTTGTCCTCGGCGAGAAAGAAGCGGTCGATGCGGGGATTGGTCGCGCCGAGACGGCCGGCGAGCGACACCATCGTGCCGGCCTCGTTCACCGCCGTCGTCCGAACCTCCATCTGGATATCGGCCGTATATCCCACGATGGCGCATTCGCCGGTCGACAGGCGCGGATTGCCGTAAGTGTTGCGATTGCAATCACGCCCACGCACCTCGGCTATCCCAATCTGCGCGGCGCGTATGTCGGATCCCGCTGAGATACTTGCCAGTCCCTTCTCGATCGCGTCCCGCTTCGCAACCATGGCGCGCACGGCCTCGTCACTGGTCGTGCCCTCACCGTGAACGGAGAAGCTGACGACCGCGCGATCAGGAGGGCTGGGGATCGTCGCGGCGCTGGAAACGATAATCCGGGGGCGCGCATCCTCTCCGGTCTGCGCAATCACTGCGGACGGCATCAACAACGGAAGAACTGCAACGAAGCGCCGCATAAAATATCTCCATTCGTCAGACACGTACCGTCAAGCCTCCACGATCGGACTCGTCGACATTTAGCCGGGACATCTTTTTGACCACCGAGACCCTAAGGACAAGGATTGCCAGCAAAATTAATCCGATCAGTGCGAGGGCACCATCGACAACCAGCGCCATGCTGTCGCCTGTCCCCAAGAAAGCGGGATGAGCCGTGGCCAGGACTATCAATAACGTGCCCGTGATGGCGCGACCGGTCCGCGATAAGGTGGCGGAAGGAAACAGAGCGGCGGCGGCAAGAGCGCCGATACCCACAGCCGCCCACATCCAAATCAACGGCGTGACCGACGACGTGAAAAGTGCCGTGAATGCGGCGCCGGTCAGCGCGACTGGCTGTCCCCAGACGAGGGCGGTCCACACCCTCTCCCAGCCGGGTGCGGGCCGGCCCTTGTCCCGCCTGCGCGCTAGCCAGATGGTGACGCCGCCGGCCGCGAGATAGGTGAGCCCGAGGCCCAGCAGCGCATAGGCGATCTTGATCACGCCGCCACCGAACCAGCCGAAATGCAGGGGACCAAGCGAACCCAGTATCTGCTGGCCCACGTTGTTTTCAGCTGCCTTCTGCTGATGATAGAGTTTGCCTTGGCGATCGAACGCATGGCTGTCCGCATTGGCGAGCCGGGAAGATCCATCGTCCACCTCGAACATGGCAGCGCCACCCATTTCGGTGGGATGTTCGACCGCGAGATAACTGATGCGCCCACGCGGCACGCGCGCGGCTATTTGCGTGAACATCGGGCGCAGGTCGAGCGGGGGGGCGGGCCGCGCGTCCTCTGCCGGATGAGGGGGCGTGAAGATGGCATAGACCTTGGCCGTGTCGCCCTGGAACACCGCCATTCCGAGCGCACCGATGATGATGGTGCTGAGACCAAGCAGCGCGCCCGTGAGCGACACGATCAGGTGGAAGGGCAGCCCCCACACACCGATGCGGTTGTGAATGTCGGCCTCCTGCAACCGCCGCGAACCGCCCAGCCGAAGGTGGAACGCGTCGCGAAAGATGCGCGGATGTGCCAGCACGCCCGAGATGAGCGAAGAGAGCAGGGCAACCCCGGTCAGGCCGACGATGAAACCGCCCCAGCTTCGCGGCAGGTGGAGATTAATGTGCAGGCGCGTCAGGAATTGGGTCCAACCCTCACGGACCTTGCCCGTGATGCGCCCGGCGCTGTCAGCGATCCAGGTCGTCTGGCTCCCATCCTTGGCATCGACCCGAATGGTCGGCCAGGGGCGATCCTCGCCGGGCATGATGATGAGCACATGCTCGACCGGGCCTTCCGAGCGATCCAGCGCGGCGCGATAGGCCGCCTGGGCAGCCTCCCCGGACATCGTTTCCATATGCTCCGCTGCCGGGTTTTCCCAGCGTTGGAATTCATTGGCGAAAACCGCGATCGTTCCGGTCAGGCATATGAGATACAGCAGCGCTGCGAAGGCAAGGCCGAGGCCGCTATGTCCCTTGAGCACGGCGCGCACGAGATCAGCCGATGGAAAGCCGGCGCCCTTTGTTCCCTTCGTCATGCAAATCCCCTGAGCATGGCCGCGCCGAAGCCGACAATGGCAGTTCCCACCAACACGGCGGTCGCGCGCAGGATTCGGCTGTCGGCCAGGGTCCAGGCCATGGCACCGCCCCAGGCCAGCGGCACGATCAGCCCACCGATCAGGAGCCGCGTCTGCGCCTCGGCCGGCGCCCAGACGGCATAGCTGATGCCCAGGCTCATCGCTGCCACCATGCCGATCGGCCCGGCCAGTGACCAACGCAACGTGGTGCGCCACGCGCTTGGCGCCCGCTCCGCCGGTTCGGGCGCCAAGCCCTCCCGCGCCGCGCGACCTGCCTTGGCTGGCCTCATGGTGTAGCCAGAAGCGACCATACTGAGTCCAGCGATGCCCATCAGCGTGAGGGCTGTGAATGTTCCGCGTCCTTTGCCCAGCATTGAGGCGGCAAGGATGATCGCGAGCAAGAGCATGCAAAGCCCCGCCCAGCGCCACGGTGCCTTACCGGCCTTGCGGCTCCAGGCCCGGCGCAGCATCCAGGCGCCGGCGGCAGAGCTGCCGAGAATGAGCGCCATCGCGGCAAGGCGCGTTACGGGGCTCAAAAGCCGGCTTCCAGGATGACGCCCACGCTGCGCGGCGCACCGATGACGGCGAAGTTGGTGAAGCTGTTGCGATACTGGTCGTATTTCTCGTCGAACAGGTTGTTCGCGAACAGCGACAGGCTCCAATGCCTGGTCTCATAACCAACGCGGGCGTTGACCAGCGTGCGCGCGCCGACCCGGTCATCTGCCTGCGGGATGGACACGTCCGTATAGACCGCGCTGCGATAGCTCGCGTTGACATTGGCGTTGAAGCCGCCGCCGAACCGCATATTAACGCCGCCCGCCAGGGTCCATCTCGGGGCGTAAGGGAATTCCAGGCCCGACAGATCGGTAATGGACCCCACATCGGTGACGAAGCTGTCGAACTTGGTCCGCGTGTGGCCCAGGCTCGCATACCAGTCGAACGCCGGCGAGACGCGATGCGCCAACTCCAGTTCGAAGCCGTAGAGATGCGACTTGCCGGCGTTGACGGTATGGGTGTCATAGAGACCGTTGCCGAAATTGGCGGTGGTCTGCTGGTCCTTCCAGTCGATGTAGAAGGCGTTGGCGTTGATAGTCAGGCGGCCATCGAGCCAGGCGGAGCGCAGAGACAGTTCATAGTTCCAGGTGAATTCCGGGTCATAGGGAAAGAGCTGCGATCGGGCTGTATTGAAGCCGCTTCCTCCAGATCGATAGCCGCGCTGTGCGACGAAGGCCGTCGCAAGGTCGGGAGTCCACGCCATTTCCATGCCTGCCTTGGGCAGGAAGGCGTTGAACGTGCGCGTGCCCGCCGGTGCCGAACCGCTCGCATCGTCCACCAACCCAAGTACGGCGGCATTGACACCGGCGAAGGCTGGCGCCAGCGGGCCATAGTCCGCCGGGTTCGGCAGCGTGCCTACGAAGCGCGCGATCGCCTCGCCGCCGATCTTGTTACGTTCGCGATCGTAACGGAAGCCGCCAAGCAGCGAGAGCCGGTCGGTCAGCCGATAGCGCGCGTCGGCGAACACGGCCATCGTCTCGACCTTGGTCGGAAAGTCGGACGTGTAATCCACCGGAATGTTGGGCAGCGCGGTGGTGTAGAGGGCCGCGACCTGCGTCGCCGTCTGCGCGCCGAGCGCAGGCGTCAACAGGCTGGCGATCGTCGGGCCGGGCGTCGGCACCAAGGTCACCTGATGCGAACGCCGATATTGATCGCGATTATAGTAGAACAGTCCGGCCAGACCGCTCAGCCGGTCGCCTTCATAATTGAGCCGCACTTCTTGCGTAAATATTTCCGCCCCGCCCGCGATATCGCTGTAGGCAATGCTAGCGGCCGATGAGTCGCCATCATATTTTCGAGTGAAGTCGGTATCGGTCCAGGTGCCGAGCGTGCTGAGCGACAGGCCGCCACCCAGATCATAGCGCAGGTCCAGCGTTGCCTGATCGTTGTCGACATCGCTGCTGTTGGGGTAATCCGAGGGATTGGTGCGATTATCGAAATAGTCGGGTACCGTCGCATCGACATAGGTGAAGAGATAGCCACCCTTCGTTTCGAAATGATGGTAGCTCAGGCGGACCTCAAACCCCGGAAAGGCGGAGGGCGTCCACAGCAGCTTGCCCCTGATCGAGGTGGAATCCCCCGGGCTTTCCGGCGCATTGCGCGTGACATTGCGGATATAGCCGTCAGAATCTCGCTTCTCGGCTGAAATTCGAAAGGCCAGTTCGCCCGGCACCAGCGGGCCGCCGCCCGCGACAGCGAACTGCGTGGTGTCGAAGGAGGAGACCAGCGCGCGGCCCTTCACGCTCCAGTCGAAGGTCGGGTCTTGGGTACGGATATGCACCGCGCCAGCCAGCGCATTGAGACCCTGGATGGTCGATTGTGGCCCGCGGAAAATCTCCACCTGCGCTACGTCCCACATGTCGGTGGGCCCGTTTGACAGTACATCCTGCGGCACCGGCGCGCCATCGACGAACACCGTCGCTGTCGCCGCATCACCACCCCCCGAAACGCCCCGCTGGTCGATGCCACGGATCGAGAAACCCGAGGAACCATAGGTTTCGGACACATTGGCCGTCCGATTGTAGACGTCCTGGATGGTCAGGATATTGTCTTCGGTCAGCTTCCTTTCGGTGGTCACACTGACCGAAGCGGTCGTCTTCTGCAGGCTTCGCGCCGCCTTTTCGCCGGTGACGATGATCTCATTCTGATCGTCCGAAGAAGGTATTTCGCTGGCTGCTATAGCAGAAGGGGCTGCCAAGGCAGCAAACAGCGACGCGGAAAAAAGATAATGATGCTTCATAAGGCCCCCATGAACGAGGATCGCTTAAGCCAGATGTATAATGCGAGTCAATCGCATCTTGGATGTTCGGTTCAGAGGTTTTCGAGCTACGCTGGGATATAGCTTCAAGGCTGATCGCGGGACATTCTTACCATTCCCCGACCGTAAGCCAAAAGGCAGGTACAGGCTCAAAACCTTCAATGGTGCAAACACCTGATCTTCGCACACAGGCGCGCCAAAATTTCTCGGCGCTATTGAGTGCTCGCGGAGATGCCGCTATCGCGAATAGGTCGCATTAACAGAAACGAGCCGCTTCGTAATGACACGTGGCACCATCCGCGCCTGGTATCTCGTCCATAAATGGACCAGCCTGATCTGCACGCTTTTTCTGCTGATGCTGTGCATCACCGGCCTGCCGCTGATCTTCCACGATGAAATCGACGCGTTGTCGGGCGAGCCGGACCAGTCGGCGGTGGTGGGCGCCGCCTCCTCCAGCGACGGCCCCGGCCTGAAGCCGCTCGATGCGATGCTGGCTAAGGTACTGGCGACCACACCGGGCGATGTCCCTGTATTCATGGCGTTCGACAACGAGACGCCGCTGATGACCATAACCACTGCGCCGCGGCCCGGCAGCAAGGGGGCTGAGATGACCATCCACGTCCTCAATCGCGCGACGGGGGAGATGACGGGTCGGGAGACAGAGGAAGGTTTGATGCACTTCCTGCTACAGCTCCACACCGACATGTTCTTGGGTCTGCCGGGCATGCTGTTCCTGGGGATGATGGGCCTCCTGTTCTTCATTGCCCTGGTCTCGGGCACGGTCCTCTACGCGCCCTTCATGCGCAAGCTGGACTTCGGGACGCTCCGCGTCAGCCGCAGCGAGCGGCTGCGCCAGATCGACTATCACAATCTGCTTGGCATCGTCGCGCTTGCTTGGATGAGCGTGGTGGGGCTCACCGGTGTGATCAACGCTGCCGCCACTCCGCTGCGCCAGATGTGGCAGATGGGTGAACTTGCCGAGATGACCCGGACGTACAAGGGACAGCCGCCCTTGCCACCCTCTCGCTATGGTTCGGTCGACAAGGCGATGGCGGAGGTGCGCAAGGCGCGGCCCGGCAACAATCCCCAGTTCATCGCCTTTCCCGGCGGCTCCTTCAGCAGCCAGCATCATTATGCCGTCTTTTTGCAGGGCACGAACAAGCTGACCGAGCATGTGCTGACACCGGCGCTTGTCGATGCCGAAAAGGGCGTGCTCACCGACATTCGCCAGATGCCCTGGTATATGGTCGCCCTTTCCTATTCGCAGCCGCTGCATTTTGGGGATTATGGGGCCGTGCCGCTCAAGATCCTGTGGGCGATCCTCGACCTCTTCACTCTGTATATTCTGTGGACCGGGATCCGGCTATGGCTTGGCAAGCGCCGCAGCAGTGCCGACGCACATGTCAGTGAAGTCGAAAGCGGTGGCCTGGTGGTGCCGGCCGAATGACCAGAAAATCCAAAACCAGCGTCCGGTCGCTCCGGGCGGTGTTCGCCGCTCCGCTGGCGATGTGCGTGCTGAGCCTGATCGGGCTGGTGTCGGCGCTCGCGGGCGATGGCTTGGCTGACTGGCTGTCCTGGGCCGCGCTGGCGGTGCCCGTGCTGGCCGTCGCCTGGGCGATGCGCCGACGCCGGAGGCAAGGCTGAGGCCATCGAATTCGTTTTAAACAGGGGGATTATCCGTGACGTCCAATTTCACTTGCCTGATGATAGGCATATCGCTCGGCGCCATCGCCGCGCCTGCCGTTGCGCAGGAGAGCGCCGATGACATCATCGTTACCGCGCAGAAGCAGAACCAGACGGCGGTGCTGCGCGGCGGCAGCGTCGGCGTGTTCGGCGACAAGCCGGCCCAGGACACGCCGTTCAGCATCAAGACCTATACTGAGGCGCTTATCCTCAACCAGCAGCCGCAAACCTTGGGGCAGGTGTTGGAGAACGATCCCTCGGTTCGCACCACAACCGGCTTCGGCATTGCTGGCGAACTGTTCGTCATCCGCGGCTTTGCGCTGAGCGGCGACGATGTCGGCTATGCCTGAGAAAACGAAAGACCGCTACCGCGCGGCGGTGAAGCATATTTTGGCGTTTTTTGGTTCTAAGACCCCATTGGCGACGTTGACGAAGGCTGCTTGCGAGGCCGCCGTATAACTGCTTCCAGCGGTAGTGGTCGCCTCGGACACACCCATCTTCCGACACACCTCGGCGACCGGCGTACCAACCTCTGCCTGGCGCAGCGCAAACGCGATCTGCTCGCCCGTGAACTTCGACGTCTTCATGCAAAATCTCCAGCTCAAATCAGCTTCGATTTTGCCAGATTCCTCTCATTCCCGCTGGAGGCATTTTCCGGGACAGGGTTACGCATAGTCGGTGAAGGTCTGAATATTCTGCTTTTCAAGGTGAAAGTTGTTTTGAACATGGCGCCCCCCAAGTTTGAAGGGCAGCTACCCAAACATTGGGTCGTGGCGATTTCGTTCTTATGGCAGTATAATGAATATTCATCTTTCTACATGGATAGTCCCGGCGATGCGGAGCATGCCTGTTTGAGCGGCCGAATCAGCGCCAGAAGCGTTTCAGGTCGATCAAGTCTTCCCATGCCTTGCTGGCGTGCCGGATCAGAGCGTGGCGATCGGCATGGATATGTTGCGTGCTGGACTTTTCGATGCCCAGCCTGTCGATGACCTCGTCGGCGGTTGCGAGGTCGTTGAGAGCGCCGAGATCGTCCTGCAGCTTTTCCATCGTCTTGAGGAATTTCCCGTGACGTCTTTGCTGTTTGGGCGTGTCGAACAGATGGGCGAAAAATTCCGAAGCGTAGCGGAGCTTCTTTGCATCCTTGCGCACCTCGTGCCGCTCACTGTCCGATCCACGGGCGAGATGGCGGCCGTCCTTCTTGATGCGCCGCCGCAACCGGCCAAGCCTGTCCTCCGCAAAACCGATGGCGGGTCTGCCCACCAGTTCATGGTTGGTGAACCAGCCGTCGTCACCCAGCCATTCGATCAGATCCAGCATCAAGGCGCGGCTTTCGGCGGCATGCAGTCGCCGCTCCACCTTCTCATAGGCGGCTTGCCGTGCCTCCTCGATCCTGCTCAACGTTGCTGGCGGTAAAGGTTTCTCCTTGAGGACGTCGAGATTGCGCGCATCCCCCAGCACCGCCGAAAGGTCGCGCAGCCGGGTCTTGAAGCGCTCGGCCCTCTCGCGCTCCAGGACCGGCTTGAAGATCGTGAATGCCGAGCGCAGCCGCCGCAGCCCGACCCGCGCCTGATGCAGGGCGGCGGGATTGGGCGCTTCCAGAAACAGCGTCTCGTTCAGCCGATATTGCCGCAGACAGCCATGGACGATGGCCCTGAATGCATCAGCAACGCTGGCGTCTTTGGCGAGCGACAGCGCCTCCGCCTTGAACGCGGTGCGTGCCGGGCCGAGCAGATCATAGCCGCGTTCCGCCTTGCTCTGAACACCCAGGCGAACGGGGACGATGGCATCGATCTGCCGGGCGAGCCGAAACAGATCGGCGGGCTGTCCTGATTTGAGTTCCAGCTCCATTTCGTCGATCGCGCTTGTCCGCCTTGCAACCACAGCCGCGCCATGATCGAGAACCAGTTCGACGTCAGATCCGCCCGACCGCAAATGCCATGTCCGCCGCTCATTCCGCACCTCGAAGATGACGCCCAGGCTGTTTACCTCCTTGCCGAGCGCATCGATCAGGGGCGTCAGTCCCTCGACCTTGGGCTGGTCGTCCTTGACAGGCATTTCCCATTCCGATCGTCCGAACAGGCCCGCAGCCTGCCCTTCGGAGCCTTTGAGGGTCTGGACCCTGCTCCGGCCCGCGCGGCGGATGCGCAACGACATGGCATGGGCGCGCAGCTTCTGATCGGGCGTGTCGAAATAGAGCGAGCGCTGTTTGACCACGGGTGCCGCCTTGCCCAGAAGGTCGCTCGCCTCCAGAAAGGGGATGGCGTCGGGTTCGAGTTGCAGTTTGAGCTCTGTCTCGACCGGCATTGCGGCACTCCCTTGATCCGATGCCCACCGGGCCGTTCGTGAGCGCTTCATGAGCCATTGCGCAACGGACGAGGGAGCATGAAGGATGCGCAGCTCGGCCCTGACCGCTTTCCGCTTATGAAAAGTGGTTAACATGGATTGGTTTGCCGTTGAAGGCTATCCGGCTCAAGGCGGCAACATAGTGGATGTTCGGCTGGATCGGCCGCGTCGTCGGCAGCATCGTTCCTTTGCCGTTTGACGAATGGTTTGACGTAGATTGGCGGGATCAAGCGGACCTCATGCCCGAGTGATTGAGAATCGCGGCCCCAGAAATGGCTGGTCGCTCAGCCTTCCTCCGTGCGCCAGATCGGCGCAATCAGCATCATGCGATGTCGGGCCAAGGGGTTGACGCAAGGGACTTTACCGCCAGCACTTTGGATGCCTATTGGCGGCTTCATGACTGATATGCTTCCTGAGAGCCGCTCTGCCGCGACCGTGGTGATCCTGCGCGACCGGCCGGGCGCGGCCGCGGAAATCCTGATGATGGAACGGGCGTCGAGCATGGCCTTTGCCGCAGGGGCGCTGGTCTTTCCCGGTGGGGCCGTGGATGCGGGCGATCATGCACTGGCCGAAAGGATCGCAGGCGGACTGCCTGTGGACGAGGCAGCGGCGCGAATAGCCGCCGTTCGGGAAACCCTGGAGGAAAGCGGCCTTGCCATAGGCCTTGCATCTCCTCCGCCGCCGGATCGGCTCCCCCTCATGCGGCAGGCACTGGCTGCGGGGATGGCTTTTGGCGACATGCTTGACGAGCATGGGCTGGAGATTGCGCTGGATCGGCTGGTGCCCTTCGCCCGTTGGCACCCCGCGCGACTAGAGCACGCGCAGCGCGTTTTCGACACCCGCTTCTATATTGCACGGGCGCCGAAAGGACAGAATGCGAGCGTGGACGCCACCGAAAATGTGCAACTTTTCTGGAGCAGCGCGGCGGACACGATCGCTCGCTGCGACCGGGGGGAGGGGCGGATCATCTTCCCCACCCGCCGCAATCTGGAACGGCTGGCTCAATTCAATGGCTTCGATGATCTGTCGGCGCATGCCTTGTCGATTCCGGTCCAGACGGTGACGCCCTGGTTTGAGGAAAGAGAAGGGGAGCGACATCTCTGCATTCCCGATCATCTGGGTTATCCGGTAACTTCGGAACCAATGGGGACTGTCCGGCGTGCTTGAGGCATGCGCCGACTTCATGTCCTTCTGCGCCGCCTTGTCCAGATTGCGGCAATCCTGGCCATTTGCCTGATCGGCTATGCCTATGTCGGTCGCCAGCCTCAGAATGTGCCGTGGACGCCCCTTGATCTGGCCCAGCCCATTGGCCTGTTCACCGGGCGCAAGCTTGCCATGCTGACCGTGCACCCCGCGGAATGCCGGGCCCTGCTCGACCGGGCGGGGGTTGCCTATGCGCGCATGAGGCGCGGAGGCAAGGACCAGTGCGCCTATGCCGATGCAGTGCGGCTGACGCCCGTCAAGGACGCGATCATGCTGGAACCGGCCGCGGTCGCGCCCTCCTGTCCGGTTGCTGCCGGCCTCAAGGTCTGGGAATGGCAGGTCGTCCAGCCAGCCGCCCAGCGCCATTTCGGCCGTGCCGTGCGCCGGATCACGCATTTCGGCGCCTATAGCTGCCGTCGGCTCTATGGCCGCAGCGCCGGGGATTTCAGTGAGCACGCAACGGCCGATGCCATTGACGTGGCGGGCTTCATCCTGACGGACGGCCGCCGGATCGGCGTTGCGGCTGACTGGAGGGGCGAGGGGAAGAAAGCAGAATTTCTGCATGAGGTTCGTGACGGCGCCTGTGATCTGTTTTCGACCGTCCTGTCGCCCGATTACAATGCGGCCCACCGCGATCACCTGCATCTTGATCAGGCGGAACGCGGCGCGTGGGGCGGGCGCGCCTGCCGTTGAGGTTCCAGGCCGGCCCTAGAACGGGTTTCGATCTGATGGAATCAGATCGCCGCTCTGGATTCCTTGTTTGCCGCGATTTCTTAACCAGCGATCGGTTCCGATCGCTTGGAAATCGCTCTAACCCGGTATCGTCCTCGAAATCGGCGCGCGAAGCGCCTATGATCCGCGCGTCTTTTCGGAAAGGGAGGACGTCATGCCGCAATTCGTGATCGAACGGGACATGCCTGGCGTCGGCCAGTTATCGGGTGAGCAGCTAAAGGGCGCGGCGCAGGGATCCTGCAATGTGTTGCGCCAGCTCGGCCCGGATATCCAATGGGTCCACAGCTATGTGACGGACGACAGGATCTACTGCATCTATCGTGCGCCGAGCGAGGAATTGATCCGCCAGCATGCCGAAATGGCGGGTTTCCCCGCAAACAGCATTGCCCGAATATGCGCGACGATCGATCCGACGACGGCCGACTAATCCGTCTGGCGAAAGGGGTGGCGATGGTAAGCGCCTCATGCTCCTTCGCTTGAGCATAAGGCAGGATTTGTCGCCAAGCTCGCGGAATCCCTATTGCCGCAGCCTTTCGATCGCCTGCGCCAGCGCGACATAGAGCTTGCCCATGTCGGACGACAGGATCGCCACACCCAGCGCGTTGCCGTCACGGGCCGACAGGATGATCCGCAGCATCGATTCGAAGTCGTGGATGTAGCGATTCACATGTTCCTGAAATTCAGGATCATTGTCGTAATGCAGCGCAATTTCGCGGGATTCGCCCGCGTCGAGCAATTTGACGGCGCGGCGGGTGAAGACGCCGCGGTCGCCCTTCAGATAGGCTGACCAGGCCGAATCGGTCACATCATTGGAGAGTATCTTCGAAACATCGATCGCCGTGCTGTTGAGCGATTCGATGATCAGCGCGGACCGTCGCGCGAAATGGTCGCGGTCGCGGTCTTCGGCGACGCGATCGGCCTCCTCTATCCGCGCCTCCAGGCTGGCGCTGGTGTCCGCGATGGTCAGGAGCTGGCGGGTCAGACGGTCGGAGGCCTGATGGGCGGCCTTGACGGCTTCCTCCGCCACCTTGGCGACCATTTCGATCTGGGCCGTGACCTTTTCGTCGATCGCGCGCTGCATGGCCTGTTCACTGGCGTCGGCAAGCGCGTTCGCCGCTTCGGGAATGGCGCGGCTCAACGCCTGGCGTGCGCGTTCGGCCGCTTGGTCGGCCGTGTCCTTGACGCGGAGCAGCGCCGTGACGAGCAATGGCCCCGCGCCTTCGGTGATGCGGGTCGCGTCCTGATGCGCATTGTCGAGCGCGGTGCGCAGCTTTTCCACCAATTCGCGATTGGCATCGACGCCGCTTTGCGTGCTTTCCAGCCATTCGGACAGGCGGCGTCCCTGGCCGCGCAGCAATTCTTCCGCCTCCTGGGTCCGGCCGAGCAGCGCCTCGGATATGGCCTCCAGCCGCTCGATCTCCGGCGCGGCACTGTCGAGCAGGGTGCGGCTGGTTTCGATCCTGCCGTCGAAGCGCTGGAGCGCCGCAGGGAAGGTTTCGTCAAGTTCGCGGACGCTGGAATCAAGCGCGACCATCAGCGTTTCTGCGCTGCCTATCAGCTTTTCGGCGGTCAGCCCGCCCGCCGCCAGGGCGGCGTCGATGCGCTGCGTTTCGGCCGTCAGGCGCGACAGCGCTTCGGTCAGCCGCTCATTGCGGGCGAGGGCCGACTCTTCCATCGCGGCAAAGCGGGACTGCGCGGAATCGACCGCCTCGTCCAGGCTGCGCTGCAGGCCGGAGACAAGCGTGCGCTGGCCCTCGACCAGATCATTGATCTGGTGCAGGCGGCTTTCGATCTCACCCACATGATCCGCAAGGTTGGCGACGGTTTCATCCCCGATGGAGGCGATGCTGTCGCGCGACCGGGCGATGAGCGCCTCCAGCGCCTCCCTATGGTGGATGATGCCCTCGTCCGTCAGTCTGATGCCCTCATGGGTCTGTGCCACGGCCGCTTCCACCCGCTGGCGCAGCTCGGCCTCCACGGTTTCGGCATCGCGGGCCAGGGTGGAGAGGGCGGACTGGCTGGTGGCCGCGATCCCGGCCTGCGCACCCTCTATAAGGGCCTTGAGCGATGTGGCCTGCGCGGTCAGATTGGCGTCGACCGCCGCCATGGTTTCCTGGGCGCGCCCATGCGTGGTTTCCAGGCGGTGCAGCACGTCGATCTCGACGCGGTTCAGTTCCTGCGTCAGCAGGGCGATGACCGACTGGGTGGTCTCCGCTATTTCCGACTTGGTCCGCTCGGTGAGGCCGCTCAGCACGATCGACTTCTGTTCGATGTCGAGCCAGCTCTCCTCCATCGCCTTGCGCGCGCTCAGGGTCGTCGCCTCGATCCGGCCGGAAGCGAGATCGGCCATGCCGGTCACTTCCTGCGTCGCCGAGCGCGTGGCCTCCTGAAGTTCCGTGAGCTGGCTGGACAGGCTCTTGGTCGCGGACAGCGTCCGGCTGCGGGCATCGTCGGAAACCTCGCCCAGCGCATGCAGCCGCGCTTCCAGCATGTCGATGCGTTCCGCCAGCGCGTGGCCGTTGTCGACGATCTGGGCCGACATGCGCGTCGCGCGATCCTCCAGCGCCGGGATCGAGGTGGCCAACGCTTCCATGCGCTGGACAAGCGCCAGTCCGGCCCGTTCGGCCGCTTCGGCGCGTTCGGCGGTGCTGTCGGCGCGGCTCGCGATCAGCTCGGCCGACGCCTCCATATTGCTGCTGGCGGCGGCGCCATAGCTGTCGAGCAGTTCCGCCTGATCCTGCATGGTCTGGCGCGCGGTTTGCAACTGGCCGGCGATTCGCGCGACCCGCCGCTCCAGCAGTTCCGCTTCGGTCCTGAGGGCGCGGGCGGTGTCGAGATAGCGGCGGGATTCGCTGCGGCTGTTCCGTAGAAGCAGCAGGTAACAGACACCCAGCAGGATAAGTGGGACCATGATGGTCGCGACCAGTCCCGGCCATGCCGCGGGCCCGGCGCGCCATTGCCCCGACGACAGCGTCGCCCAGCCGGCAAAGCCGGTCCAGCCAAGGCCGGCGATGAGGAAGGCCCAGGCCGCGGCCGGCATGCCATGCCCGTCGCCCTCTGCGGCCATGCCCTCATCCTCCAGGTCCAGAACGGCCTGTTTCAATAGCAGGGTGTCGTCCGCCTGCGCCGTGTCACCGGCCGGTGCTTCCTTGTCCCGCCAGAATTCGACGATTGTGCTGCCCCCATTCATGCGAGCTATCCTAGCAGCTTTTGCGCGTACGAAAATGCCCTGTTACCAAAACTTAACGCAAGCCAGATAGCGTTGACCCCATGTCCTATGATCCAGGCGCCCTGAATGCCGCTCTTGCCGCCGCTGTCGGTGACGACAGACCGCTGATCGAGGATCTGCGCGTCGCCTTCATCGAAAGCGCGGAGCGGCAGGTCGATCTGCTGGGGCGTTCGCGCTGCGACGCGAACTGGCAGCTCGCCGCATGGCGGCTGAAGGGGCTGGCCGCGAGTTTCGGCCTGACCGCCCTGATGGCGATGGCCGATGAAGCGGCGGACGCCGCGCCGGGGGATCCGCGCATTTTGCGGCGGTTGCGCGCCGCTCTCGACGATCTCATGCAAGGTTGAAGCGTCAGTCCGCTTGCGCGATCGCGTCCGCCTTGTAACAAGGTGGGCTAAACAAGGATCGGGTCGGTTTCATCACGCATGACTTTTGCGGCTATTCTCAGCGCGAGCCGGGCTGGCGGCGATTCGGCCGGATCGCTGCGCGCCGGCCTGCACTTCGCCGGACAGACGCTGGTGGAATATCAGGCGCGGCAGGCCGTGCGCGCAGGGGCCGACCGGGTGATGATCCTGGTCAGCGTTATCACGCCCGCCCTGTCGCAGGCCGTCGACCGGCTGTCGGCTGACGGCATCGCCATCGCACTGGTCCGCGACATGGTGTCGATGGTGCGCGATGCCCCCCGCGACGCTGACGTCCTGCTGGTCGCGGATGGCGCAATCATCGGGCAGGACTATTTCGAAGCCATGGCGGCGCAGCAGGGTGACGCCCTGCTGGTGACGGACGACAGCCGGGCCAGCGCTCCCTTCGAACGGATCGACGCCGGACAACGCTGGGCCGGGCTCGTCCGGGTCAGTCCGGACCTGTTGTTCAACACGCTCGACATGATCGGGGACTGGGATCTGGCGCTGACGCTGGTACGGGGCGCGGTGCAGGCCGGCGCGCGCCGGATCACCGTGCCGCAGGACGACCTGATGGAAGGCCGCGTCGCGCTGGTGGAAACGCAGGAGCAGGCCGATCTGGCGGCGCAGGCGGTGCTTGCCAGCGGGCCGCGGCTTCGGCGTGTCCGGGGTGCAGCCGAACATTATCTGCTGGGCCCCGCCGCCCGGCTGATCAGTCCGGCGCTGATGCGCATGCAGGTTCCGGCATTGCAGGTGCGGATTGCCGCCATGGCGTTGGGGGCGATCGCGCTGGTGCCGATCGAACTGCTCTGGACGGGCACCGGCTTCTGCCTGCTGCTGGCGTCGCTGCTGCTGGCGGAGACCGCTGACCGGCTGGACGAGATGGCGCTGCGGCCGCTGCCTGTCGGCTGGATCGCCTTTATCGTGCCGGCTTTTGTTCTGGGGGGGATCGCTCTCGCGGGAGAAGGAACGATCGCGACCTATCTGGCGCTGCTGCTGGCGATAATCCAGATGGCGGATCGCTGGCAGAAGGCGGGACCAGCTCGCCCATGGATGATCTTCACGCCCGCCAGCGCGCTCTTGCCCCTGCTGTTGGCGTCGCTCGCCGGGGCGCTCGCGCTGACGTTCGACCTGGCGATGCTGTGCGCCATCGCGTCGGTGGGAACGATGGTCCTGCTCCGCCGGAATTGAACGATTTTGCCCGTTACGGTTTAGTGCATTTTAACGACGTGCCATTATGCTGGCCGGCATGAGCGCCTTTTCGTCCCTGATCGGACCGACCCAGGCGGACTGCTGGCCAATGGCGCAAGTCATGGCGGGCTTGTCCGCCGTGCCCGTCGGCCATGCCATTGATCTGGCGTTTTTCTTTCCCGATGACGGACGGGAACGGCATGACGCGCTGGTGGCGGAGACCCGGCGGCATCTGGGCGGATGCCTGACCGCCATCGAGATCGGATTGCGCCTGGCGCTGGAGGAAACGCCGGAAATTGCGGCTGCGCTGGCGCCTTGGCCGCAACCCGTCTGCTGGCCGACCCTGTGCGCGCAACCGACGCTGCTGGCGCCGCCGCTGCTCGCCCATATGCAGATGCGCGGCGGGATCAGCCTGATGCTGCGCCAGTTTGGTGGTCCCGATGGTGGCGTGGGCAGCGAATCGGAGGTGGAACCGCTGTTCGCAGCGGGCGACCCTGCCCTGGGTGAGGCGCTCGCCGCACTGATGCTGGCGGAGGGGCGCTGGCTGCTGACCGCGTCGGAGGATCAGCCGATGCAGCCTGATCTGCCCGCCGGCTTTTTCGCGGAATTGCTGTGGACCGCCGCCGCCTGCCTTGCAGCCATCGCCCAGCGGAGCGGCCTGATCGATGCGGAAGCGGTGCTGCCCGTGGTCGAAGCCGCGGCGCAGCGCCAACTGGCCCGGCATGATGAAGCGACGGGGCCAATCGCGGCGGCGGACAGGCTGGTCCGTCAACTGAACGCCTATGCCGATGCGCCTGAACTGATGGCGGCCGCGCTGCAGCACAGGCATTTCCTGCTGTTCGCCGCGCTCGCCGGGCGCAGATTGCGGATGGAGAGCGCGCAGGTCGCCGACATACTGGTCATGGGGCCAGTGGGGCAGGTCGCTGCTCTTTGCCGCGCGCTCGGCGGATCGGACAGCGATTACCGGCAATTGTTGCTGGCGCTGCGGCCGGTGCGGCCCTCCCTGTCGGACGCGACCATCGTCGGGGAAGCCATGCGCTATCAGGAACTGAGCGTGGCCCAGGCCGACGCGGCGGTGGGCGCCCTGCGCGCACCGGCGGCGCTGCGCGCGAAGCTCGATCATCTGTGGCGGATCGCCGGTTGATGAACATGCCGGCGCATCCCGCCGTCATCCGGGCCACCGTCGCCTCGGACGGTCGGCTGCTGAGTGCGGACGCGCCCTTGCTTTCCTTGCAACAGGAGGCGGGTGGCGACATCGGCAGCGCGCTGGCGATCCCGCAATTGGCGGCGATGGCGCGACTGGCGACGCATCTGGGCATCGCCCTGTCCCGCCCCGTGGTCGCGGCGGCGGAGCGCGGCGACATCGACATGTGGGTGCGCGCCAGGCCCGAAGACGAACGGGTACAGCTTGCCATCATCGATTGGCATGAGCGGCAAGCAGTGGCGCCCGCGCTCGACCTGGCGCGACGGGAGACCGACATCGCCGCCCTGTCGGACGGCTGGACATGGCAGATCGACACGCAGCTGCGCTTCCAGATCGTGCTGGAGGGTTTGGGCAGCGAAGGAACGCTTCCCACCGCGCCGCCGGTGCCGGGCAGCCGCTTCACCAGCTATTTCGAACTGCGTGCCGATGCGGACGGCGATCTCGCCATCCTGCGCGGTTTTGCGCAGCGGCGCGCCTTTCGCGACCAGGTAGCCGGATTGACGAGCGACCCCGCGCAGCGCTTCATTCTGTCGGGCTTTCCGATGTTCGACCTTGCCGGGCAACTGGCGGGTTACCGGGGCAAGGCGCTGCCCATGGACCGCGCGGTGTCGGCGCCGCTCGCCACGCCGGAGCCGCTGCTGTTCTATCCCGCCGAATTCGGGAAAAGGCTTGATCGTTCCCTGCGCCGTCCCCTGGGGCGGATCATCGCCAATGCGGACTCGATCGCCGCGCAACTGGAGGGGGCGCTGCGGCCGGACTATCTGGGCTACGCCCATGATATTTCGGCGGCAGGGCGCCATCTGATGGCGCTGATCGACGATCTGGCGGACCTGCAGGCGATCGACCGGCCCGATTTCAGCGTGATCGCGGAGGAAGTCGACCTGGCCGACATCGGACGCCGCGCTGCGGGTCTGTTCCTGGTCAAGGCGCGGGATCGGGAAATCGACATTCTGCCACCCACGCTGGATGCAGCGGAGCCTGCCGTCGGGGAGTTTCGCCGGGCCTTGCAAATCCTCATGAACCTGGTCGGCAATGCGGTGCGCTATGCGCCCGAGGGATCGACCGTGCGGATAGAGACGGGCCGGTCCGGCGGCCAAGCCTGGATCGCCGTGCAGGATCAGGGAAGCGGGATAGCCGTCGACAGTCGCGAGCGCGTCTTTGACAAGTTCGAACGGCTGGGCCGCAGCGATGCGGGCGGCAGCGGCCTTGGCCTTTACATTTCGC
>Ga0307408_100001001_pt1 | contig 21829 bp, 17 predicted proteins | sample 322Cmetagenome_FD_202116 | JGI IMG/M metagenome (GOLD analysis project Ga0307408, IMG submission 202116) | Maize rhizosphere microbial communities from greenhouse at UC Davis, California, United States - 322HYB-C-3 | ecosystem: Host-associated > Plants > Roots > Rhizosphere > Soil | place... | reverse complement strand
GGGTGGTTTGAAGGCTGCTCCTGTAAGCCGCCTCCGGAGGGCCAACCTCCATCTTTTGTATAGCATTGAAAAGCATTATTTTTTTTATGTGCGGCCTTTCATTCTCGGCACACCTACGGACAGAAACAGATCTAAATGGCCAAATTGGATGCTCTCCATCTGTAAAGATATGCATCGCGAGCTTGCAAATACTCCCATTTCTGCAAGCGAAAGTAACAGTTAATTTTTATGGGTAAACTTAAATTTTCAAGAGACTCGGCTAGGAACAAAGGCTTCGATAAATTATGAACTTCCTGGACATCACTTATCGAAGCCAGATGCCTTTATAACAGGCTTGGAAGTATCGCAGTTAAAAATTTGTCATAAGGTTTATCGAAAGGGATTTATCCAAAATGTGTCTTTCTTATAAGCGCAAGAATCAACAAAAGGATAAATAAGAGCACAAATGTACAGTATACAACTCCCCTGTCGCGCCGGGAGATTTTAAATCCAACTTGTCTTTCGTCGGGATCTGTTTTACTGGCACCTAAAAGGCTAAACAGTAGGTGATGTAATAAAAAACCTATTGCCACGCATTGAAACAGTAAGACAAGGGCCCTTTTATGCCGAGACTCTTGAAATTGAATAAATTGGACATCGATCAAAAGCTCTGCAGCGATAGAAAAAACGAACAGGAGTAGGATAGTAACAAGAACCAACATCAATAATGCCCTAAACTGAGCAACATCAACGCTATGCCGCTTGCAGAAGCGTTGAAAAAACACATAATAAAAAGTAAGTATAACTCTCCTCATTATTTAAGTTAGTAAGATGTTTATTTCACACTAAAATCTTAAATATAAATATGAACTCTCCCCTTTTTGTAAATGTTTGAATCTAATAGGCTTTGATTTTTTTAAGAGAAATGTAATCATAATATCAGGCTAGATTAGTTGAGATAACTAAAGGTAAAATAAAAGCAGATTATCGAAATCATTTTTTCTTATTTTTTATAATGCTGTACAATTCTCCCCCGCCTTTTGCGCATAGTCTTATACCCTCTCTGCCTCCGGCATCTCTCCCAAAGGGCGAGAAAAGCCCCCCGCCCTGCAAACTGCATATTTATAGTCGAACTCAGGTTTGTAATATATTTATAGTACATTGACATCAAGTTCAGCAAAAAAGTTGAAAAACTAAGAGCGCCGACGGACCGTACATTATGGAAGGAAACCTCGCCTAAAGGGCATAAAAAAAGCCCTTTACATAGCGTAAAGGGCTTTCTTTGCTTGGGGTAAGTAATCGGGTTCGAACCGACGACCCTCAGAACCACAATCTGATGCTCTAACCAACTGAGCTATACCTACCGTGTTTGTTATTGTGATGCAAAGATACAGCAATACTGGCATTTTGCAAAAAATAACGCAATTTTTATCAGCTGATATTCAAAAGTTTACAACAGGCCAGTAAAAAAACATAATTAGTGGCACAATTTATTTAGACTTTTAAAATGAGTAAATTTGATACAGGAGGAGAAAAATGAGCACTACTAATGAGCAATTAATTGAGCTGAATGTTAGTGGCATGCATTGTAACAATTGCGCGCTTTCCGTACATAAACTACTTGAAAAAAAAGGCTTTAACGATATCTTCGTAGATTTTTCGAACAACGAAGTTAAATTCAAAGCAGAAAACGAGTCAGTTATTCCTCAAGTAATTAAAGACATTGAAGGCCTCGGTTTTAAAGCCAGTGCTTCAGATTTACCTCTTCAGGAGAAATTTTATGAAAAGGTTGAGAACAAATTTTACTTCAGCCTGCTTTTCAGTGTCCCACTTTTTTCCCACATGTTCCTGCCATTTCATTGGCTTCACGAGCCATACGTTCAGTTAGCGCTATGCCTGCCAGTGTATCTGCTTGGTTGCTGGCATTTTGGCAAAAGTGCAATTAACTCCATCAGAGGCGGAGTTCCTAATATGGATGTATTAATTTTCATCGGTTCTTCAGCCGCCTTCTTCTACAGTTTGTGGGGCACATTGCAATCACTTGGAGAGAATTATCTCTTCTACGAAACTGCAGCCACTATAATTTCCCTGGTTCTTTTAGGAAATGTTTTCGAAAAGCGCTCAGTAACGCAAACAACCTCTGCTATTCGCAGCCTTTTGAAGTTTCAGGAAACAACCGCTAAACGCTGGTTAAATGGCGAAATGGAAGAAATCCACTCTCACGATATAAGAAATGGAGATATACTTGCCCTTAATAGTGGCGATAAAGTGCCTGCAGATGGCGAGATTGTTTGGGGCGAAGGAGCTATAAATGAATCCATGCTAACCGGCGAAAGTATGCCGGTGGAGAAAACAAAATACAGCACCATAATAGGAGGAACAATAGTAGAAAAAGGCAATTTCAGAATGCTGGTTACCAGAACTGGAAAACATACAGCTCTGTCGCAAATTATCGAACTAATGAAAAATGCCCAGGCTGCTAAGCCACCTATACAAAAACTGGGGGATAGAGTTGCTGCGGTATTTGTGCCGGTGGTGGTAAGTATAGCTACTATTACGTTTCTGGTTACGTATTTTGCCCTGGAGGTAAGCTTCCAAAAATCGATGTTAAATGCCATAGCGGTGTTGGTAATTTCCTGCCCTTGTGCTATGGGGCTGGCGACTCCAACTGCGGTAATGGTGGGGCTCGGTAGGGCCGCAAAGAACGGCTTATTAATTAAGGGCGGCGATACCATCGAAAAACTTGCGGCTATTAAGCAGATTGTATTTGATAAGACCGGCACCATTACCACGGGAAACTTCACCTTAAAAGAAATTCAAGTCAATCAAATAAGTGAGCAGGAGGCGATAAACATCATCTCGGCCATTGAAGGCTATTCTAATCACCCGCTGGCGGTGTCCTTACAAACTCAATTAAAAGATAAAATCTCCGACAGGCCTATTCTTATCAAAGTTGAAGAAGATAAGGGTATAGGAATGAAAGCAATTGGCGCGGACGGTAGCAGTTACCAATTAGGGTCGAAAAACATCGTAAAAGAGCAGCCTACTGATGACAGATTCAATCTGTTTCTCAAAAAGGATGATACCCTGGTTGCAAGCTTGCTTTTGGAAGATGAAATTAAACCTGGAGCCCGGCAATTGATTTCAAGCCTAAAGGATATGGGGATTAAACCGATTCTTTTGAGTGGCGACCGGCAGGAAAAATGCAGGGCTATTGCCGCGGAGGTAGGCATTGAAGAAGTTTACTCAGAAAAACTACCTGGCGAGAAACTGGAGATTATCCACCAATTGAAACAAAGGGGAAATACAGCAATGATGGGTGATGGCATAAACGATGCACCGGCTTTAACCAGCTCAGATGTGGGCATCTCCATGAGTGATGCCAGCCATATTGCAATTCAATCCGCAGATGTGGTTCTCTTGAAAACCGATATTTCTTCGGCAGAACAACTCATCAAAATCAGCAAACATACACTTCTTACTATCAAACAAAACCTGTTCTGGGCATTCTTTTACAATATAGTTGCTATTCCTGTAGCTGCGATGGGCTTTCTAAACCCAATGTTTGGTGCTTTGACAATGGCATTTTCTGATGTTGTTGTTATTGGAAATTCAATAAGGTTGAAAACGAAGAAGATTGAGTAAGCTGGGTGAATTGGCGGCCTTTTCTAATGTATTGAAAATAGATTTTGTAGTGAATTCTAGATCAAAATAATTCCTTATATCCTCTCCGAACTTAATGTCCCAACGGATAAATTCGGTAGTTTTTCAGGACTCTTAAATCAATTCCATTACTAATCAATCGTCCTTAATTTTTCGCTGACTAGTTTAATTGAGAGCTAAGCGTTTTTTGTTTACTGCATTCAGGTCTGTTCCAACAGCCGCCAGCTACCGCGAGACTATCTTCTTTAATCAAAAAATAATGTCATTGAATAAAATGCAGAAGCTGATAATATTACATAAATGATAAAAAGAATCTTTCCTGTTCTTAAACGCCGCTTCGAATATCCAGGGACATTTTTTAAAATACTCTCTCTCTTTTTATAGAACAAAAGATAGTCGATTGCGAATAAACAAATCGAAAGCAATATTCCACTAAGAATCACTAATTCCTTTGTGACATTAAAAGGAAAAAGCTTAAAGACTACACGCCCTATAACTATTATGTTCAGTCCTTGAAAGAACACAATCCCTAAGAGAGCATCGAATTTAGGATCGTCATCTCTTCTGATTCTCTTTAATCCTCTATACATCCAATAGTACACATCCCTCATAAATTAAATCCTTTGAGTTTTGATATTTCTATATCCAACTTGAAAGTAATTAAATTTAAGTGCTATTATAGAGTTCTATGGATTGTTATCATAACCGTGCCAGGCGACAGAGTCGCTACCACCCCGGAATACGCTATTGAATATTACACCTGCCATCGGTTCTAAAAAACTCAATTGTTCCAACTTATAACACTTCCACGTAATTAATAATAAATCTGGCCAGCTGTTCCTGCTCTTCTACAGATAAAACGTCTCCATCGTAAATCCAGTACCCATCCGCATCAAACAGAATGCAACCCAGATCCTCAGTTTTTTCCGCATACGCATATAATAGCCGATACCTGAATATTTCTTCTTTGTTTTTCCAATTGGGCACCACACGTAAAATTTCATCCGGACCGTTTTTCCGCTTTATCCAGGCTTTCACCTCCTTGGTTAAATGGGTTATGCCCCCCATACCTCCCTCCTATTTTTTTAAACACAATAAAAATACTAACTTTTTTAGCGTTAATTTGCAGTATGCTTGCCAACAAAAAAAATATTTCTTGAACGGAAGATTTTTGTGATAGTGGCCAAGCTTTTTTTATCTTCATTAAAAGATATCTTCTAACTATGGGAATGCCTCTAAGAATTACATTTAAAGACAAAGACTACAATTTTAAAGTAGCCAATAAAGAGCCGATTACAAAGGCTACTACCCGGATTCCTATTGTTTTACATGGACAGAGTTTGGATCTTATTAAAGGGGCTAAAGGCTGGGCTTTAGAGGGACAGGAAGAAAACGTTGATGCCGCTTTAATTCAGGCGATTGGAAGGGCAATCGAATTGAGGTTTAGACTATAAGCGAAAAAGGCTGTCAAATTTAATTGACAGCCCCCAAAACAATTTCTTGAATATTATTTGCTTTCGGTATTCTTTAGCTCAGTCACTTCAGCCCGTCCCTCTTGAGCAAGCACTTTAATTTCCTGATATGCTTTTCTAAGGCGTGTTCCAGCAGCTTTATTTCCTTTTTCGTAAAATGCAGTTGCGTCTGCTTCTGTAGCTGCTACCAGCTCTTTTAATTTCTCAAATGATGTCATAAATAACTTTTGTTGTGAATATATATAAATAGGAGTTGATTCCCGAAATATTGTTTTAGATTTTACTATTATTCTCTTTTTCTAATGACAATGGATCATTCCAAAATCCCTTATAACCTATCTATCTCCCAATTAAACATATCCCGAAAGCCTGTTTAATCTGAAGACAATTACATTGAGCAACAAAATTATCAATTTCATGAAATTTCAGTATACTTTTGTGACAATTCAGTTCTTTTTTAAGTCTTATGCCCGTTTTATATCTCGCATTGAAACGCTTTTAATGGAAAGTGGCTGGTCCTAAGGACTCCTTTTGGAGTGGAGACGTCAACGACGCAAACTCCCTGAGCTCCCCCCAAAAACTTTACGCATCCTTAGTAGCATTAAAAGTAATTGAAAATGCGGCTTTCTCTTCCTGCTGGTAGTATTAATGAGAAATTAAGTTGCCGGATAATCAGGGCGCGAGCCTGAATTCCGGCAACCTATAGAATTTATTTATTTCCAAGCGTTATTCTGCACTAACACACCATTCGAATTGGCTAGATATAGGGACGGTATAGGGAACTTGCTGTGTTTTGCATAAACAAAGTTTGTTTTTCCAAGACTGTGCAGCAAGTTGGTAGCGTAGTTAGGCACTACTTTTTCGTAACGCATAAGATCCAACCAACGGTTACCTTCTAATGCCAACTCAATCCGGCGCTCCTTCCAAATTGCTTCCCGAAGAGCGGCCTTATCTGTGGTGGTAATTTTCGGCAATACGCCAGCAACCTCAAATGTTTGGTTACCACGAGCCCTAAAGCGGATTTTTTCCAAGGCATCAATCGCTTCACCCGATTTATCTAATTCATTAGCCGCTTCTGCAAAGATCAATACAATGTCAGCAAAGCGAAGGAACGGAAGATTCAATTCCTGTTTAAAGAAATCAGCATCCGGCCATGGGCCGGCAGGAAATATTACCTTACGGTTTGCATAGTTAAATCCATTTGCCCAATTTATTGTACCGGTATACCCTTCTATCTGGTCTCCTCTTGAGAATATTGAGGCCTGCTTACGCGGATCTCCTGCTTCAAATGCATTAACCAGATTATCTGAAGGAGTAAAAATTGCAGAACCTATCCCCGAACCCGGAATCCCCTGAAATTCAACATATGGGTTACGAAGACGGCCAGCTATATTCTGATAAATATAATGCCCTGGCATCATGCTTTCAACTGAATATTTACCCTCTTTAGAGAAAAGGTTTCGGTAATTTGGGTCAAGAGAGTACTCTTTGTCTACGTTAACCACTTCGTTTGCCCATTTGTAAGCATTGGCATAATCCTGCCTATAGAGATACACTTTTGCTAATAAGCCTTTGGCGGTACCTTTTGTAACACGCCCGTTATTTGCCGCTCCCCATTGAGTGCGGGTCGGCAAGTGTTGGATTGCATATTCCAAATCTTGTATTACTAATGCATACAACTCTTCTTGAGAGCTTTTGGGAATATTATATTCTTCGGGAGTAGGTACATGATCACGCTTCACCGCTTCGCCAAATACATTAATGAGATCAAAATGATAGTAGGCACGAAAATAGCGGGCCTGCGCGCTGTATTTGTCCGCTTGTTCGCCGCTGTATTTTTTTGTCAGCTCAAGTACCTGGTTACAGTCGTTAAGATACTCGTACCAGCGTCCCCAAAGACGTTCCAGGTAAACATTGCCTGGCGAGTTGCTGAAATCATTTGCGGAGGTAAAGTTAGGGTCTCCTGTATTCAATCGCACATCATCAGACCCAAACTCGTGTGAAGTAAAATACATGGTTCCGAGGCGGAAAAACCGCCAGTTTACAGATGAATAAACCCGGTTTAATGCGAGATCAATGCTATTCTCATCTGAAAAAAACACGTCTTTAGTAAGCTGGCCCTGGGGTGTAACCTCCAAATAATCTTTACAAGAGGACATCAAGCCGATACTAGCGAGAGCTATAATTAATTTTAAATTTCTCATTTTCTTAGGTTTTTAACTAAAAGGTTACATTAACGCCAAATTGTGCACTTCCAGACATCGGATAAGAGTTCGCATCCATACCATTAACTATCTCGGGTGTAAACCCTTTGTATTTGGTGAAATACAACAAGTTGGACCCCGTGAAGAACAGCCTTACTTTATTAATCTTTGCTTTTGAAAGAAGGCTATTAGGGAGTGTGTATCCAAACATTAAACTTCTTAGTTTAACATAGTCCCCACTGAACACATTTAAGTCCAGGGACTGATTCATAGCGATTGAACCCGCAACTAACCGAGGCATGTTGCCATTTGGATTTGCAGGAGACCAGGCATCAAGCCAGTCTACATGCATATTATTAGTAGACTGTGAATAGAAATTGTACATCGCGTTCAAGATCTTAGCCCCAAAACTTCCGGCAAAGTCAAGCGTTAAATCAAAGCCTTTGTATTCTGCGTTCAGGTTCAAACTTCCTGTAAATTTCGGAAAAACACTACCCAGGTCTGTTCTATCTGCTTCATTAATAGTTCCATCTCCATTGATATCCTGGAAAATAGGGTCTCCAACTTGTGCGGCGGGATGATAAGCAGTCTTTCCCTTTTGTGTTGCATAGGCTTTCCAGTTATCTAAATCAGCCTGAGATCTGTATATCCCCTGAGTTTTATATCCCAATATATAACCCAAAGGCTTACCTTCTTCAATTACATTATTCTGGTTTGGTATCCACCAGTCGGCAAAAAGGACAGACCTGGTGTCCTTCCAGTCTGTTACCTTATTTTTGAATGAGCTTCCAGTGAAAGAAGCACCGTATTTAAATGACTTGCGGTTCTCGCGCCAGCCCAAAGTAAAATCAAACCCTGTGTTTCTCACAGCACCTGAGTTGGTATAGGTTGGTGCAATACCTACGGAGCCGCCTTTTACAGGCAGTAACATCAAAAGGTCTTTTGTGTCTCTTGTCCACAGGTCCAGCTCGGCGGTAAGTTTGTTATTCAAAAAGGCCATTTCTAAACCAAGGTCCTTTTGTTCATTACGTTCCCATTTTATATCAGGGTTGAAGGCATTGGTTATCCCGGCAGCTGGCTGTACCTTGCCATCAATAACGGCATGAAACTCATCACTTTGAGAAACGAGGGCATATGCACTATTGTCCCTGATCTTGTCATTACCAGTTACCCCCCAGCTTGCCCGTAGTTTCAAATTGTTTAGCCAGCTTACGTCTTTAAGGAAACTTTCTTCAGAGATACGCCATCCTAGTGCAGCAGAGGGGAAATACCCCCACTTATTGTTGGCGCCAAACTTAGAAGAACCATCGGCCCTCATGGTAGCGGTAAACATATAACGGTCCATCAACGTATAGTTCGTCCTGAACATATAGGACATACGGGTGGATTTTCCAGGCTGCACTGTTTCAACTATTTTGTTTGCAGTACTGCCCGGAGTTGAATATAAGCTTAAATAATCGAGGTCGTAAATGGTATAATTTTGGCCAATAGCGCCCAAGCCGCGATTTCTAGATTGCTCGGTAGTATAACCTGCAAGCAAATTCAAATAGTGTTTATCTTTAATTTTTTTATCGTAGGTGAGGGTATTTGTCCAAATATAGGTATTACCATTACCGTATGATTCACGTAACCTATTGGTCAAATTCCTCTGATGTGAGGAGTTTATATCATAAATTGGTTGCGGGTGCCTGGTATAATTATTATAATAATCTTCACCCAGGTTAGATAGAAGCGTAAGTCCCTTAATAATTTGCCAGCTTCCCCATACGCTACCCACGAAACGCTGGTCGTTGAAATTAAACTCCTTATTTAAAACTAATTCTGCAGCAGGATTAATTAAATCCAAATTTTGCATAGAATTCCAGGCACCATTAGCATTTTGCGGAGTAATTAGCGGAGACGCCCCTAACACAGAAAGCATATTACGGTAAGCAGACCCCTGCCCGGAATTCGCCAGGCTTAAGCCCAGGTTATGCCCTATTTTTACTTTATTGTTAAGTTTATATTCATTATTTGCGCGGATTGTCCAGCGGTCATAGTCTGTATTATTCCATATACCCTGCTGTTTCAAATAACCTGCACTAATATTATACCTGATATTTTCTGAACCACCGTTTATTCCAAATTGGTGCTCACGCATTTTTCCGGAGCGGCTAATCTCGTCCATCCAGTTGGTTCCGTTTCCAAATTGTGCAGGATTGGAATATGGTGCCGCAGCATTGGTATAAGAAGCAACGGTATTCATCAGTTGAGCGTACTGCGTACCGTTTGCAACTTCGAAGTCGCTTATCCTGTATTGTACTCCTTCTGTAGCTGAATAATTAAATACGGTCCTACCCGGCTTTCCTGACTTGGTTGTTATAACAATTACACCATTAGCTCCCCGGGAACCGTAGATAGCAGTGGCGGAAGCATCTTTTAATACACTCATATTATCAATATCATTAGGGTTTAACCAAACGATATCGCTAGTCATCATTCCATCCACCACATATAATGGGTTGGGGTCGACATTTGTACCAATACCACGAATCCTGACAAGCGGAGCAGCCCCAGGAGCACCAGAAGTAGTTACAGTGAGGCCTGACTTACCCTGAAGCGCCTCGGCAGCATTACCGGCCCTAATCCCTGTTATGTCACTCGCCTTAATGGTAGTTACCGAACCAGTCATATCTGATTTACGCTGAGTACCGTATCCAACAACTACAACCTCATTTAAGCTCTGAGATTCGGGTTCCAAAGTTATAGATACCTCTGTTTGGCCCTTGAGCTGAAATTCCTGCGTTTTAAAACCGACATAAGCAAAAACAAGGATCGAGTTTTCTGAGGGAACATTAATCTTAAAAGAACCATTAACACCCGTAGATGTCCCTTGAGGCTGTCCCTTAACTTTCACCGAAACTCCAGGTAAAGGCTCACCTTTTTCATCCTTCACTGTACCGGTAATGGCTAGCTGCCTGGCCTCATCCACCGCATTATATATCAGCACGGTGGTACCAGAAATTTTGAATGAAAGGGCTTTCTCCTTCAGGCAAGTTTCGAGCACTTCTTCTAAAGGTTTATCCAGGCAATGGACACTAAAGCTTTTCTCCTGTCGGCAAAGCTCTGCGCTATAAATAAAATCAAAATTGGTTTGCCCCCGCAAATTAGATATCAATTCGCGAAAGGAAATATTCTCTGCATTCACGCTGATTGTCTGCCCCTTTGTAGCAGCGCTTACCTGAATAAGAGAAAGTGTCAACAATAAAACGGTTAGTTTCATAATCCGAAAAATAACTGAGAAGCCGCACTGTGGTAGTGCAATATTTTTTCTATACATTTGACTGTTAGGTTTTAAATTAATTATTGGATTTAGTTTACCTGACTATTAGGTGATACAGAACAGCGCAAATGTTCAGTATCCTTATTTTTTAAGTCGGGAGCGGCGCAAACGTTCCTGACTTATTTTTAACAACTACTTCATTACGGTTATCCTCCTTCCTTCCGTTTTAAAGTGCAGCGAGCTGACAGTTTCAAAGCTTTGTAGAAGTTCTGAAAGGTTCTTCCTCTTAGAAAAAGTACCCTCAAATTTCTCGTTTGTTAAACCTTCATCAAATTCAACCTCAATATCGTACCATTGAGCTACCTTTTGCATTATGCTTCTGATATCTTCTCCCTGAAAAGAGAAATAGCCATCTTTCCAGGCTACAGAAATGTCCGTATCCGTATCTTTTACAATTGACTCTTTCGATTTTACTATAATTTCCTGTCCGGGAATTAGCTGAATGACAGGCTTATTTGCAGACTGCACCGAAACGGCGCCCTCCAGCAGGGAGGTTTTAACTTCGTTGTTATTATAAGCATTGACATTAAACTTTGTGCCTAGCACTTTAACGCTCACGCCATTAACCCTCACATAAAATGGTTTATGTTTATTTTTAGAAACTTCGAAATAGGCTTCGCCTGTCATTTGCACTTCCCTGATCTCATCGTTAAAATCGTTTTTGTATTTGATGGACGATTGAGAATTCAGCCAAACGCGACTACCATCTGGTAGTGTGATATGATACTCTGCAGCCTTGGGTGTAACAATAGTAGTGTACTGTCCGGATTTTTCGTCTGACAGATTAACTATTGCTTTGACTGTGCCAGGCCCAATCTCTTCAACCTTGCCTTTAGCCATCATCTTACCTGGTTTATCCTTGGCCTGAAAAAAATATAAGCCAGCAACAATCATCAGAGATGCTGCAACCGAAAGCCACTTCCAGTTTTTTCGGGGCCAAAGTTCGAGCCTTTGGAGCGGGGCTGCTTGTTTATATCTCCGGTCTTTCTGAATGTTTGTTAAGATTTTTTCGAATTTGAAGGAATCGGGTAGAGTCTCAGAAAGATCATCTTCCACAGAACATCTTAAATCGTCCTTTCCGGCAACGGTGTTAAGATATTCATATAAATCCTCACAGTCTTGTGCCGAAAGTTGATTTTTAGAATAGAGGTTAACCAAAAGATTTATTCTTTCAGGAGTCATACTATTTTAGGTTTAATAATCGGTTTGATTATTTAATACAGGAACGGAGATGGTTACAAACAGGACTAGTGCCCTGAAAAAAAATTTGCAATTATATTAGCACTTACCGTAAGCAGCAGTGTGTGTTGCAAACGAAACTTCAAAGTTTTATTAGCCTGAACCATGTGGTTTTTAACAGTATTGGCAGAAATATTGAGAATGCCTGCAATTTCATTATGCGATAAACCTTCCTGCCTGCTAAGCCGGAATATTTTCTGTTGTTGCTCTGGAAGACTGTTTACCACTACGTCAACCAAGCGCTGAAACTCTTTTGCCAGTACTTTTTCTTCGGTACAATTGCTAAGTACATCGGCAGCGTCGCTTAAACGCTCCAACAATACTTTCGACTTTTTGATATTTCTGAGAATGTCCAGCGACTTCCGCTTAGCGATTACAAACAGATACACCCAAAGATCGCCAGAAACGTCTATCTTTTCCTTATTTAGCCACAGGCTTATGAATGTCTCCTGGAGAATTTCCTCGCTTTGAGCGGCATCCTGTAAGTAACGGAATGCCAGGTTGTAAATGCCTGGACTAAATTGATTGTATACTTCGTTGAAAGCAGCTTCGTCCCCATCACGCAACCGCTCCAAAATACTGATATGAAGATGCTTTGCCATACTGATGCACTATGTTATCCTTGCACTGAATACCGTAATGACACCAAAAAGGACTTCTTATACTCTGATCAGGCATAGAAAATGTTGCGAATTATTTTTAACGCCCTGTCTACCGATATTTTGCACCTACGGCGCACCTCGAAATCCTTAAATTATGATTACACCCGAACTCAGGTTGTAAAGTAATTCCCTTCGGCGATCCAATACCAGAAATAGCTAATTGAAATTTTAACATTGATTATTTAAGAATAAAAACGCAGTTTTGCAATCCGAACAATCTATGAAGAGAAGGTTAGTTATTACAGGTTCCTGGTTTTTATTGCTGCTTTTTTCAGTAATGCAAATCCTGCCTGCTCTTCATCATCATAACGAAGCAGCCCATTCAATTCAGCAATCAAGCGATCATCATGGGCCGGAATTCAAAGTCGACAAACATAGCTCAGATTGCTTAATCTGTAGTTTCATTGCCTATAAACAAATTGACTACCCTTCGAATTTCTCTGAACTTACACTCGATTATCATGCAGGGAAGCCTGTTATCCTGAATAGTAATTTCAGCGAGCAACTCTTCAAATCAGCTGTCCATACCTGGACGAATAAAGGTCCCCCTACTGTTTAAGTTTATTTAAGAAACTGTTTTATTGGTGTTAAGGCTAGGTTGCGCAAATAAACCTTTCTGGCTTTACCAATTGATTTAAACTTAACCCGTTTATTGCTGATTTATATACCTGATGAGGTTTAAAAGTCCCTATTTTTTCCTGGCTCTGCCGGAGAAACAATTCATTCATATACCTGAGCATCTTAGTTCAGGAAGACATACTATTCACATGAGGAGGAAGCAAATAGTTTCTGTACTTATGCTAGCCCTGTTTCTTTTTATCCAGGGGCTAAAGCTGGATCATGCTCATGGCCATGATTCAGCTGAAAATATGAAAGGCAAGAAAGAGCTGATTTCAAAAAATAATCATTGCGAAATCTGTGACTATCATTTTTCTGCCGGATTTACAATGCAAAATAGCCAGCCTATTTCTTGCGTAGTCCAGGATATACCTTGTTATTTTAATTTCTACCAAAGCGCATCCATTAATTCAATCGGACTAAGCTATTCAGACCGCGGCCCTCCCGCTTTGATCTGATTTCCTTTCGTAATAATCTTTTCCGCGGAGCATCCTCCTGCGGCTATCATTCATATTTAATTTTTTAAACTATGTTACAGGCTATTGGCCTCACCAAAACCTATGGTGAGTACACAGCCCTGGATGGTCTTGACCTGACCGTTTCCAGGGGAGAAGTATTTTGTTTACTCGGACAGAACGGTGCCGGTAAAACAACCACTATTAATTTATTTCTGGGATTTATCCAGGCATCAACAGGCGTGGCAAAAGTTGGTGATCTTGATATCACTTCAAATCCAACTGCAGCCAGAAAGCATCTAGCTTATATCCCTGAAGTGGTGATGCTTTACAGCAACCTAACGGGAATTGAAAATCTCGAGTATTTCAGCAAGCTGGCAGGATTCTGCTACTCCCGCCCGGAGCTGAAAAGCTACCTTTTGAAAGCAGGCTTACAGGAAGAAGCACACAGTAAGCATCTCGGCAAGTACTCTAAAGGGATGAGACAGAAAGTAGGGATTGCTATAGCCCTTGCAAAGAACGCCGAAGCCATCCTTATGGATGAGCCTACAAGCGGACTAGACCCAAAAGCTACAGCAGAATTTACTTCTATTGTTAAGCAACTATCGCAGGAAGGCAAATCTATTCTTATGGCTACTCACGATATTTTCAATGCCGTGAATGTGGGCACGCAGATCGGAATAATGAAGGCAGGCAAGTTAGTACACACGCTTAACACAACGGACATCACAGCCAACGCATTACAAGATTTGTATTTGGAAACCATTTAAAAATTATCCTCAATGAAACATACACTAATTTTCTTTTTGACCCTTTTTGTGGCCACTGGAACCTACGCGCAAAGCAATATAAAAGGGAAGCTTAGCTCCGAGAATTCAATGGCTATCGAAGGGGCAACAGCTGTTTTACAAAACAAAGCCCAAACAACATCAAGCTCTACAAATACCGCCGGCTTATTTGCTTTTGAAAATATTCTGCCCGGCAGGTATTCTCTAAAAATAACTCATCCGGATTACGAGACTTATATTACTACTCTTGTGGTTACCGATACGACTTCTGATACCCTCAGACTTAAGCTTGCAAGTAAGATACGGCAATTACAAACTGTAGAAGTTTTAGGAAGGAGTTCCCGACAGTATAATAGCGATTATTCCTTTGGTGCAACGCGTACGGCTACCCTGAATAAGGATATCCCACAAGCCATTGCTACTATCACCAAAGAACTGGCGCAAGATCGGCAGGCATTTCTTCTGGCAGATGCTGTAAAAATAAGCAGCGGCGTGATCCCTTCCAGTTACTATAATCAATACGCAATTAGAGGCATAAGCCAGAATGAAGATGGGCAGATTGTTAACGGAATGCGCACCAGGCAGTATTTTTTCCTTCAGCCAATTACAACGAATATTGAGCGGATTGAAGTAATTAAAGGGCCTGCAAGTGCAACTTTTGCCTCCGTCGACCCTGGAGGCAGTATCAATTTGGTGACAAAAAAGCCACTGCCGGTAAATCGTAAAGAAGTGAGCATGAGCGCAGGAACTTTTAACACACTGAGAGGAACAATCGATTTTACAGGCCCCTTGAGCAAAGATAAAAGCCTGCTTTACCGCTTTAATGGCGCTTACCAGGAGGCTGGCAGCTACCGCGATTATGTAGGTAACAAGTCATACCTCCTCTCGCCTTCCTTCTCTTATATCCCTAACGAAAAAACCGCTGTAAATGCCGAAATGATCCTTAGTAACATGAATGGAACTCTGGATAGAGGGCAACCGATTTTCGGTGCCGTTGCTGGTGTGACTAATCTGAACAGTACTCCTGTCGGGTTGAACCTTGGAGCACCTAATGACTTTTTTCGTTCCCGTGACTTTATCCTGATGGGAAATATCTCGCATCGGTTCAATAAAGTACTCAGCTTCTCCACGTCTTATATGAAGCAAACCTGGACGGAGGACTTACAGGAGCATCGTACAACAAACGCCTTTGCCCCAGATCTGGATGGAAATCCGATAAGCTCTTTAGCAGCTATGCAATTTGTACAACGCAAACAAAACTGGAATACCGATAACCTGAATGCTTACTTCAATGTGACTGTTAAAACAGGTTCTATTGCTCATAAGTTCCTCGCTGGCTATGACCTGCATTACTGGCAGAAACTTAAAGGAGGCGGACAAAATGCAGCAAGAGGCTTTTTACTCAAAGATGGAACCGTCGCTCCTTCTTATGTAAAAGCTAACCAGGCTAACTATCAAACGATAACAGTAAATGGGCTTACCATTCCACGCCCTAACGTTGCCCACTTCAATTTAAATAGTCCGGCAAATACTGTACGAAATCTGAATGATTATAATTTGAATGTGCGCACAGTACTTCCGGCTGCTTTAACAACCAATAATGCATTGTACCTGCAGGAGCAACTGTCATGGAAGAAGTGGAACGTTCTATTGAGCCTTCGTCATGAATGGTTTGAAGATATTACGAATCATAAATCAGTAAACGAGCTTTCGTTTCGGAAAAATGCCTTATTGCCAAGGGTAGGAATTACCTATTCGTTTACCGATAATTTCAACCTCTATGGAACTTACCTGGAAGGTTTCCAGCCTCAGTCGAATACCGTAACGCTTATGCCTAATACCGGCAGTTTCGCTGGAACTGCTAAGTCTGCCAGCCTTTTCGATCCGCTGCGAAGCGACCTTAAAGAGTTGGGCATTAAAACTTCCTTGTTTAATAATCGCCTTCAATTGAATGCCGCCACATATGAGATCAATCAGAAGAATATCCTTATGAACGCTAATCTTTCTGAGTTTCCGGATTCTCTTACTACCAGAGGAGCTGATAGAAGCAGGGGTTTCGAGCTGGATATTGCGGGCCACATTCTACCAAACTGGCAGATCAATGCGTCTTACAGTTACATTGATGCCAAGGTAGTAAAAGACGCAAAGCAAGAGCTAATTGGACAGCGCAAGGAAAATACGCCATTTAACAGCGCTAATTTATGGACCCGCTATAACTTCAGCGAAGCTTCGATATTAAAAGACCTGGGCCTGGGCTTTGGAATGCAATACAGCGGCGATAAAGTGCCCTGGTTCACCCGGTCATTCAAGGTACCTGCTTATACTTTGTTTGATGCTGCACTCTATTACAAACCTGCTAAAAGCAATATGCAAGTGGCTTTGAATGCGAACAACATCACAAATAAAACTTACTGGATAGGAGCTCAGAACTACCTGCGCCTTTTCCCCGGGGCTCCAAGAAACTTTGTCGCCAGTGCTACTTACCGTTTTTAACAGTTCAACATCATGCGTTTACATATTATAAATATTATCAGCAAAAATTTGATAGCCAGCGCTTTTAAAAATAAAGCGGCTACCTGGATGGTTCTGTTACTGGGATTAATGCTGCTGATGGCCAGCTGGCTGGGTTGGCAGAATTTTCAGCAGCAACAAAAAATACGCACGGAATATCAACAGCATGTGCGCAAACAATGGCTGGGCAACCCGGATAAACACCCTCACCGGATGGCGCACTATGGTTATTTTGCTTTTCGCCCGAAACATCCCCTTAGCTTTTTCGACTTTGGAATGGAGAGCTACACTGGAGTTTCGGTTTTCCTGGAGGCACACAAACAAAACACCGTAAATTTCTCAGAGGCGAGCCTTTCTACCGGCATTCTTCGCTTTGGCGAAATGAGTATTGCCATGTTACTGCAGTTGCTGGTTCCGCTGTTATTGCTTTTTCTGGGCTTTAATTCTGTTTCTGCACTAAAGGAAAATGGTACGCTCAAAATAATCCTTTGCCAGGGAGTGAGCTGGCAGGAATTAATACTGGGAAAATCATTGGGGATCGTTTCTATTGTGCTTCTTTTATTTCTGCCGGTAAGCCTGATCACCTTTGGCTTTTTGTTCAGTTTATCTGGATTTTCTCTGGACCCCGATGCCGGCTTAAGGCTGCTGATTCTATTGCTGTCGTATTTGGCATATTTTATCCTTTGGTCAATCATTACCGTTTTAATTTCCTCCCTCAGCAAAACATCCAAAGGAGCCTTAACTTCTCTGATTGGTATTTGGTTACTTACCATGATTGTGCTGCCGAGAGGTGCTCAGGCTTTAGGCGCTGCCAGATATCCTACCCCCTCTAAAGCTGCATTTGAAAAAGCATTAGACGAGGATTTGAAAAAAGACGGCGACCCGCATAATCCTAATGATCCCCACTTTAAGGCAATTAAAACTTCTTTACTAAGAAAGTATAAGGCCGACAGTATTTCACAATTGCCTTTCAATTATGCCGGTTATTTAATGTTCGAGGGCGAGAAGATCAGTTCAAGCATCTACAATCGTCACAGAAAAGCTTTGCTGGCAGGCTACGAGAATCAAAACAGGTTTAACCGTTATACTGCTTTTATCAATCCTTATATCGCTATTAAAAATCTGTCGATGGCTCTGGCTGGTGCCGATTTTGCTTCTTATATAGATTTTCAGGATCAGGCAGAAGAGTTCAGGTACAATCTGGCTCAACGAATGAATAAGCTGCAAATAGACTATATCAGCAATAAAAAGCAAAGCGGCCTGGATAAGCCATACAGCATCAGCAAAAAGCATTGGGAGGATGTCCCGAATTTTAAATATGAGTTTAAAAACTGCGCTTTTGTCTTGAAAAAAGAAGCATTATCACTGGCGGCCCTTCTATTCTGGCTTGTTGTTCCGCTTGTGTTGCTGTTTACAATCACCCGAAAGTTTAAATCCTTCTAAAAATGATCAAACTAACATTCATCAAATTCATACGGTCGAAGGCTACCATCGTAGGGCTCTCGTTTATTCTCCTAAGCGGGATCGTTAGCCTCTTTTCTGGAAAGCAATTCATTGAACGTCAAAAAACTGCCATTGAAGAAACCGCATCTTTTCAGAGGGAGTTTATAGAAAATTATGTCGGTTACATTAAGGACGATCTCGGTTTGCTGCTGTATTATCTGAAATTTTCCCTGGTTAATGAAGCTCAACCTCTGGCAGGAATTTCTATTGGACAGCGTGATGTTAATCCTTCTATCCAGAGTGTAACTATCCGGAACCTGGAGAATCAGAAGTGGGATACTGATCTGAATAACCCGGCTAACTTGCTACTAGGTAACCTGGATCTGGGATTTGTAATTATCTACCTCTTTCCCCTCCTGCTTATCGCTTTCAGTTACAATCTGCTTTCTGAAGAAAAAGAAGAAGGAACCTGGAAAATGATTCTGTTTCAGGCAGGATCTGCCCTTAAAGTATTGAGGCGAAAAATGTTGATAAGGTTGGCAGCAGTCCTCTTTTCGGTTTTACTTTTGCTTCTGCTCGCTAAAATTATACTTGCTATTCCCTTTAGCTCCGCTTTCCTGGCTGTTATTTTTCTGGCTGTTCTTTATCTTCTGTTTTGGGCAGCATTATGCTATTGGGTGATTTCCTGGCAAAAGAGTTCAGCGTTTAATGCCCTCATGTTAATTGGCTTTTGGGTGGCCTTAACTATACTGAGTCCAGCAATCGTAAACACCTACATCAGCAATGCTTATCCTGTTCCAGAGGCACTGGAAACGGTTGTAAAACAGCGCCAGAGCTCTCATGAAAAGTGGGACATGGAGAAAAGCATCACCATGAATAAGTTTTATGCACATTATCCACAGTTTCGCAAATACCCTTTGCCCAAAACTCAGTTCAGCTGGCTTTGGTATTATGCTATGCACCAAATGGGGGATGATGAATCGGTGGAAGAATCAACACGGCTGAATCAGAAATTATTGGAAAGAGAAAGAGTCAGCAAGTCAATAGCCCTTGTGCTACCGGTGTTGCATACTCAGCTTGCATTAAATAACCTCACGCAAACAGGCCTAACAAACCACCTGGAATTTCTGGATAGCACCAAAGCGTTCCATGAAAAAAAACGCTTATTCTTTTACGATAAGATTTTTGAGAATAAACCTGTTAACAGTATAAACTGGAAGGGTATTCAGGTGCAGAAAGTCTCATCCAGTTCAACAAAAGACTGGCTGTTTAGCCTTCTACCCATAGCTCTGTTTTCATTTCTTTTAACTGCAATTTCGGAGTACCGGCTGAGGAAGGATAAAACATTGCATTAGGCTGTATAAGATTTAAGGAAGGGAATTGGCTTAAGGACAGTTTTCCCTTCCTTTATCTGACTATGTGCTATCGTTCCGCTCTGTTCTATTGAAAGCGCAGAATCGCTTTCAATAGACTCTGCTAGCAAGCAGAAGATCTAGATTACTAGCTTCCAGCTTCCTAGCCGAGTCTCTCGTAGATTTAAGTTTACCCATAAAAATTAACCGTTACTTTCGCTTGCAGAAATGGGAGTATTTGCAAGCTCGCGATGCATATCTTTACAGATGGAGAGCATCCAATTTGGCCATTTAGACAGGCAGAGTCGTTATAAGAAAATCGTATCAGTTCTTCATGGATCTAATGCCTCTTTGAGTTTTCCTGATCTGTTTAAAGATCAGCATCAATTAAAAGGATTCTATAGATTAATAAACAACAAAGCGGTGGATCATGCTACTTTTCTTTCAGGCTATCAATCAGGGCTTATTGCTTATTCAAAGGAGTGTAAAGACTCCAGCCCTTGGATTTTAGTACAGGATACGATGTTAACAGATTTCAATACCAGAAGCCTGGATCTTGGTTATACACAAACAGTTAAGAGCAACGGTTTTTTGCTGCATCACGGGCTATTGTTAAATCAGAACTTTGTTCCCTTAGGCCTGCTGCATCAGCAAGTAATCTTTCGGGAACGCGATGAGTTTGGGAAAGGCGTTCAATGCAGGAGTAAAGCCACGGAAAACAAAGAATCAAATAAGTGGATGGAGGGGGTGGAAACGGGCATTCGTTTTACAGAGGCAACAGGCAGGCAACTCATCCATGTAATGGATAGGGAGGCCGATATTGTTGATGTAATGAATAAATGCAATAAAGCCCAGCAGCTCTTTGTTATCAGAGCCCGGCATGACCGAAGCACCCTAACAAAAGCAGAAATGGATAAGTCTGCCAGCCCTGAGCTTTTTAGGATTTTTCATCTCTTACCCAGCCAGCCCGGCTCTCATACTATCACCAGGGTACTGCATAATGAAAAAGGCAAAGAGTATCAGGCAGATTGTTTACTGAATTATTGTAGCCTCAAATTAAGAGGAATAAACGAAAATATCACCTGCGTATGGATCAAAGAACAGCAAGCAGAAGATGCCCAATCTCCAGCTGAATGGTTTCTGTTAACCAACCGAAAAGTTGAGAACATTGATGATGCGGCTGAAACCGCAGAAATATATTCGAAACGCTGGACGGTGGAAGATTTTCATAAGTGTTACAAAACAGGCTGTAGCATCGAAAAAAGACAGTTCGACTCCAGAAAGGCACTAACAACAAGTATCGGATTGCTGGCTATTACTGCAGTGGTGCTTCTACAAAGCCGGTACTTAGCTAAATCCGACCATGACCGTCCCTTTGAAACCATTGTCTCCAATCCTGCCGAACAGGAGCTTGCCAAAAAGCTAGCCGAAAAGTACCTGAAGCCTGTTGATAAACAATTATGCCAACCTTTTACCGTACTGTGGTGGCTCATTCTGATTGGCAGATTAGGAGGCCATCAGGGAATTAAACAAAAAGGATTGCCCGGATGGCAAACACTATGGAAAGGTTATTCTTATTTCCAATCTTTAGCAATCGGATATGGCTATGCCAAAATATGACCATTTTTATGGGTAAACTTAAACTCGTAGAGGACTCGGCGCCCTCTTGACAGTGCCCGGCGCATCAAAACCATAGAATCGACCCCAATGCCCGGTTCTATGAAAAAATACTAGTGAATGTTTTGTTCGGATTCCGCCCTTGTGATTTCCTGTACAAGTCAGTCCGTTTTTTAAAATGGATTCTGAACTCCACCGTTTTTTATTTAAGTCCTTAACCTCGGGAGCGCGGGAAGCTTTTCGATAGATTCTCAAAAACTGAAATCAATATCAAGTTACTTGGAGCAGAAAAGAAAGCCTGTCAAAGAATTCATTAAAAGACTGGAATTCAAGCATTCGCATCGAATTATTCGATAATATAACTTAAATTTACTAAGAACCTGAGCTCGATTATAAAAACAAGCTTACTTGAGAAGTTTCCTGTACATCAAACTTGATAGCCGGCTTTTTAGGGAAGAAACTGTAAGCGATTAATCCGGAAAGAATATTTGTCATAAAATTACC
>Ga0307408_100001000_pt1 | contig 21838 bp, 17 predicted proteins | sample 322Cmetagenome_FD_202116 | JGI IMG/M metagenome (GOLD analysis project Ga0307408, IMG submission 202116) | Maize rhizosphere microbial communities from greenhouse at UC Davis, California, United States - 322HYB-C-3 | ecosystem: Host-associated > Plants > Roots > Rhizosphere > Soil | place... | reverse complement strand
AATCGCCCGCATCCCTCGCGACAAACGCCACCTGGCCACTGCGCACGCGGCCTTCGGCTACTTCTGCAAGGATTTCGGCTTCGAACCAGTCCCGGTTCAGGGAATGAGCCGTGAGCAGATGCCGGATCCGAAAAAGCTCGCAGCGCTGGTAACGGAACTGAAGGAGCATCAAGTCGGAGCCATTTTCCCGGAGAAGGAGTCGAACCCGAAAATCCTGGAAGCCCTAACCAAGGACACCGGCATCAAGCTCGGTCAGCCGCTCATCGCCGACGGCTCCACCGCGGAGAGCTACGAGGCGATGATGCGCCACAACGTGGCAGCGATTGTGGCAGGCTTGGGGAAGTGACTTTCGACCTGCCTGCCTCATCGGTCGCATAGCGACCAAGGATGGTAGCCGTAGACTTCAGTCCACGGACAACATCAAAGCCGCCCATCGCCAGCCCTCACCCCGCCTTCCGCAGCGCCTGGCACACCGCCGGGAAGATTTGCTTCTTCCGGCTGACCACACCTGGCGCGTCGTAGAGGCTGCTATCGATCGGGGCATACGGCAGATTTGCGACAAAGCGCGGATTCCCCGCAGCGAGAACCACGCTGTGGTGCTCGGCGATATCGGTCACGACTAAGACTGCCAGCTCATAGCCGTTCTCGGCAGCGAGCGTCTTCAAGGCCTTCTCCAGTTCCTCCCGGCGAGGCTCGAAGGCCTGTAGGCCGAGCTCCTCGACTTGAGCGATTGTCACCTTCACGCCCTCGTCGTCGAACTCCTTGCGGTCGGCATTGAGGATCGCATCCGGCGTGCCGGTCGCGAGCAGCGAGCCGACGGCGAAGAACTCCGCCTTGAAGGTCGCGGGATCGATTCCCGCCAGTCCGCTCAGCCAGCCGAGCATCTCGTGATCGAGCTCGGCAGTAGTCGGCGAGGTCAGGCAAAGCGTGTCGGCAATGATCCCGGCGCACAGGCACAGCGCGGTGCCCTTGTCTGGTTCCAGATAGCGATGGCGGAACTTGCGTGCGACCAGCGTGGACGTGGAGCCGACGGGCTCGTTGAGGAAACGGATCGGCTCGCGCGAAACGAGGTCTCCGGCGAGGCGGTGGTGGTCGATCACCTCTACGATCTCGCACTCCTCGACGCCGGTGACGGCTTGAGCGAACTCGTTGTGGTCCACGAGGGCCAGACGAGTGCGCGGCGGGTCGACGAGGTCGGACTTCGACAACACACCGATCATCTCGCCGTGGTGGCCGAGGACGGGGAAAAGGTCCTGTTCCAGCGAGGCCAGCCCCTTCCGCAAGCGCGAGACGGGCTCGTTTGCCGGCACCGTGGAAAACTTCGGTTCCATCACGTGGCGGACGGTCCGTGAGCAGCGGATCAGCGTGGAGCAACTCGCGGTGTCCTGCGAGCACATCAGAATGATCACACCGCGCTTGCGGGCGAGATCGCGCAATGACTGCTCGACGCCATTGCCACCGGTGACGAGCAGGGCGCGCGCGCCGTTCTCGATCGCGTAGTGTTGCACTACCGGGCGGTCACCGCAGATGACCAGGAAACGGCCGACATTGCCGTCCTTCCCCGCCTGTTTGAGGCGTCGGTCGACGGTGTTCTGAGAGGACGCACCGACGAGAAGGATAAGCTCTTCCTCCACATCGCACGGCGGCATTTCCGCGCCGACGCTCTCGGCCTGCAAGGTAGTGGCGATCTTGCCGAGCGAGACGTTCACGGTCCTCGCTTGCAAGCCACTGCCATCGCCGGGGACCAGCAATTCCAACAAATCCAGATAGCGCAGGATGCCTTGGACCGAGCCATCGCCATCGATCACCGGCACGCAGCGAACGCCGCTGGCAAGCATGCGCCGGTAAGCCACGAGGAAGGTATCGGTCGAGGAAACCTGCACCACATCCCGGCGGCAGATCATACCGGCGGAGGTGCGCACGTCGGTGATCAGCGGTGGCGTCTCAAGGCCCGCCTTTTCCAGTACCCACGCCGTGCGCGCCGGCACCTCGCCACAACGGGCGGCGATCGCATGCGGCTCACCGGTGGCGCGGAGCAAGGCCGCATTCCCAATGGCGGAGCAAATCGCATCCGTATCGGGGTTCTTGTGACCGATGACGTAAAACGGGAGCTGGCGACGAGGCGGTTCCATACTGGAGTCAGGGAGGGGCCGGAAAACTATGTGAATACTTTGTCTTGCCAAGCGCCAATGCCGAGGGGTGAGGGATGCGAAATAGCGTTCTACCCGTTACCCGAGCCGCCAATCTTACTTCCTTTTCTTGGGACTGGGCTGGGCCAAGTCGACAATGAGGTGCTTGCTTTTGAGGAGATAAAAGGCCCGGAGGCGTTCGTCGTCGCTCTTCCAGCTCGTGCTATCAAAATTGCTCGAAAACTCCTTCCAGCGCGGATGGCTCAATTGGAGGAGCTTCAAGGATTCCTGCTCTGACATCACCCCGCGGAAATGAACTTGCCAAACCCTGCCCTGCCTGAATCTCGCCAACACTTCGATACCTTCAGTGGTTTTGAAACGGACTTCACTTCCCTTGGCGACCGCCGGCACCACATCACCAAAAACCGTCCTCAGATCTTCCAAAGACTCGCCGATCTGCCCAAAAGCGTTCGCGCAAAGGCAAAGGCCTCCCACCAACAGAGTAGGGACTATGGAAATCACATCGCTCCATCTATCAAAGCGGCGAAATCTGACAAGGCGACACCTCCATATGCCATGCCGTGAGGAACGTTGGGCTTGTTCTGTCACATCCTCTCAGGGCAGCGAATGCCGAGCAATCCGAGGCCCGTGCTGAGCACGCGGCTCGTCAGTTCGCAAAGCGCGAGACGGCTGGAGCGGATGGGCTCCTCGGCCTTGAGGACCGGGCAGGCCTCGAAGAAGGAGTGGAAGGCGCGAGCCAGCTCCAACAAGTAGTTCGCCAGCAGGTTCGGGCGATGGTCATCGAGAACCTGCGGCAGAATCTCCCCGAAGCGGGCAAGCAAACGCGAGAGGTTGACCTCCGCGTCCTCGTTGAGATGGAGCGTGACGCCAGCGGGATCGAAGGGGCCCTCAAGCTTGCGGAAGATCGAGCGGATGCGGACGTGGCTGTATTGGAGATACGGCGCGGTGTCGCCTTGCAGGGCAAGCATGCGATCCCATGCGAAGACGTAGTCGGTGAGACGGTTCTGCGAGAGTTCCGCGAACTTCACGGCACCAATGCCGACGATTTCAGCGACTTCTTTCGCCTCGTCACCGGTGAGATCCGGGTTCTTTTCAGCGATCGCAGCGGCGGCACGCTCGACCGCTTCGCCAAGCACTTCGATGAGGCCGACGTTTTCGCCGGAGCGGGTGCGCATCAGCTTTCGGTCTTCGCCGAGGATGGAGCCGAAGGCGATGTGGCGGAATTCGCCCTTCTTCCCCCACCGATGCGCCGCATCGAAGATCTGGCGGAAATGGAGCTGCTGCGGAACGCCCACGACATACCAAATCTCATCCGCCTGCCACTGGTCGACACGATACTCGAGCGTGGCGAGGTCAGTGGTGGCGTAGAGGAAGCCACCATCGGCCTTGCGGATGATAGATGGATTGTCGGTCCAACCGTCCTCACGATGAACCTTGAAGGGGTCGCCCTCCGGAGCCTTCGTCTCATCGGAGAAGATGCAGACGGCGCCATCGCTGACGCGCGCGAGGCCCTTTTCGAGGAACTCGTCGACGAGGCTCGAAAGACGATCATTGAAATGACTCTCGCCGAGCCAGTGGTCGAAATGGATGTCGAGGCGGTCGTAGATCTTTTGCAGGCCTGCCTTCGAGACATCGATACAGCGCTGCCAGATCGCAAGGTTCTCGAGATCGCCGGCCTGGAGCTTCACGAGCTCGGCCTTGCAGGTATCAAGCACGCCGGGCTGCTCCTTGGTGGCATTGACGTCACGATAGATGCGCAGCAGTTCCGCGATGGGGTCAGCGGCGAGGGCCTCCTCATTGAGCAAGGTCTTCCAGCCGTGGAGGATCATGCCGAACTGCGTGCCCCAGTCGCCGATGTGGTTATCGGTGATGACTTTGAAGCCGAGGAAACGGGAGATGCGCGCCAGCGAGTCGCCAATGATGGTCGAGCGAATGTGGCCGACGTGCATCGGCTTGGCGACATTCGGCGCCGAGAAGTCGACGACCACGGTGCGACCTGCGCCGATATCCGGCACCCCGAGACGGGCATCCGCAAGCTGGGCTTGGGCGCGGGCGGCAAAGGTCGCGGGGCTGATCTTGAAATTGATGAATCCCGGACCGGCGATGTCCGCGGTGCCGAGGTCTCCGAGATCAAGGGCATCGATCACCTGCTGGGCCAGCGCGCGTGGGTTGGTCTTGCGCTGCTTGGCCTGTGCCATGGCGGCATTGCTCTGGTAGTCGCCGAAACGCAGGTCGGCGGCCGCCACTACGGTCACGACGACGGTTTCACCGAGCACCTGCTGGAAGGCGGCGGACAAGCGGGATTCGAGGTCCTGGATCAGGGTCATGGGAAAGAGGGATGGGATTCACCGCCAAGACGCCAAGGACGCCAAGTGCAGAGTGAAGAAGTTGATCAACGGATAGCGAAAGATGGCTCGATGGAGCGGTTCCAACGAGTCCAGTAAGTCCAGTATCCTATCCATACTGGAATACTGGACTTCACCGGCTCGCAGGTGGGAATCGGATCGTTCCCCCGGAAATCCTTGGCGGACTTGGTGCCTTGGCGGTTCTTTTCCTCAAGCCAGGCCGGCGGCCTTCGGCGGCTTGCCAGCGAAGATGTCGAGGATCTCCTGATGGCAACCGGCTTCGCCAAGTCGTCGTCGGATCTCGGCGTTCGTGAACATCTTGGCGATCGCTGCCAGCGTCTGCAGGTGCAGGTGATAGTCCTTCTTCGGAACCAGGAATAGGATCACGAAGTGGACCGGCTTGCCGTCCAGCGACTCGAAATCGATGCCGGCATTGGATCGGCCGAAAATGGTGATGACCTTATCGAGTTTCTCCGAGAAGGCGTGCGGGATAGCGACCCCGTGGCCGACGCCGGTGCTGACCTGTTCCTCGCGGATCTTCAGCGCGGTGAGGATCTCTTCCCGCATCTCGCCCGGCAGTGTCGAGCAAGAGACGAGGTGATCGATCAGCTCCACGATGGCAGGCCAATGCTCCCCTGAGGTCATCTCGAGGATGATTCTTTCGGGAGTGAGCAGGTTGGCCAACTTCATGCGCTTCGATTCGTGTGGAGACGTTCGCTCTCCCGGGGGGGCGCCGGAGGTAGCCAGCGAACAAAGGATTTGCAAGCGGTTTTCGGGCCGGGTTCCTGCACTCGGGCGGCGGGATTGGCGCTTGCGGTGACCGCCACGGCCTCCCTAGCCTCCCGGCCCATGAGTTGGACTTCGCGCGCATTGATGGTTCTAGGTACGGTGGTGCTTTGCCAATGCGGCGGAACCATGGGCAGCGGCAATATGGGCGGCCCGACCGTCGAAGAGCGCAAGGCGTCGATCGCCAGCGAATCGAGCGGTGATTTCTTCTACGGACGCCGCTACTACGTGCAAAAGACACGCTTCTGGGGCTATGTGAAACGTCCGCGCCAGAGCTGGGACAAGGCCAAGCTCGTCATCATCCGCGAGGACAAGAAGCGCCAGCCGGACCGCCTGCCCGAGAATGGACCGGACGGCCAGCGTTACGGCTACGACCAGAATTTCGAGTATCGCCTCAATGGCTACTTCACGGGCAAGGAGGCCTACGACCCGAACAGCAACCAATTCCTGCCCGAATTCATGCTCACCGGCTACGAGCTGGTGAACCGGAATCCGGGCTGGCTCTTCCGCCCGGATGATCGCTATGATCCCTATCGGATCACGGTGTATCCGCGCTAGCCCGCCTCTCCCTCCCCATGAGTAGCAACAAGCCCCCTCGCGACGGCCTCGGCCACCAGAAGGTAAAAACCAAGGGCACGGCGGGGAGCTTCCGCCCCTGGTCCTTGTCGCGAATGAAGAGCGGCTTGGGCTTCCAAAAGCCCACGCGGAAGAACGCCCGCGAGACCGGCATCGGCGCGGCACCCTCGATGGGGCAGGTCCACCGCATGGTCAAGAATGCGGACGACCGCCTGCCCATCCGCTATGTCACTGCCGCCGCGATCTTTTTCTTCGGCTGCACCTGCATGTTCGTAGGTGCCACCTCCGCGGCCGCCATCCTGTGGTGGTTCGGTGGCGTGGGTGGGTCCAAGGAACCAAAGACCATCCAATTCGGCAGCCCGACGGGAGCCAGCAGCCTGCCGGCTCCCGAGCCAGCGGAAATGGAGAAGACCGTCACGGCCTTCCTGGCCGCCCGTAGCCCGCGAGATCTCGACCCACTGATCCGCGGCAGCAGCCTGCGTCCCGATCAGATCGTCGCCCAACTGGCCTCGCTGGAAGCCGAAGACGGCAAGATTCGCTCCGTCCGCTACCTGCGTCCGATCGACAGCCGCTCGGCGCGATTGGAAAGCGTGCTCGTCACCTTCGCCAACGGCGGCAACCGCATCGCCTTCCTTTCTCCGGACGCCAACAAGCAATGGCGCGTCGATTTCGACGGCTTCGCGCGTTATGTCCATCCGTCTTGGAAAAAGATTCTCGAAGGCACCGCGGGCGAAGCCACGGTTCGCGTCCAAGTCATCCCGGACAATTACTACAACGGCACCTATCAGGATGAGCGGTCGTGGGCGTGCTTCGCGATGCCTTCGCCCGACCACCAGACCCTGATCTTCGGCTACGCGGCACGGGGAACTCCACAGCATGCCGCCCTCGTCAGTACCATGAACCGGGCCGAGCGCAGCGCCCAAGGCGGCCTCCAGCGGATGACCCTCATGATCCGGCATTCTGGCAGCGGCGACCGCCGTCAATTCGAGATCACCCGCGTGCTTTCCGACGATTGGGCGCTCGGCGATCTTCCGCTCGATGACCTGGTCGCCGGGCCAGGGCCGAAATAAACGAAGCCTTCCCGCTTGAGCCAAATGGCCGGGATCGTCAGCATCCAATCGTGAATATCAGGAAATTCGCGCTGCCATTTATCCTCTCGGTGGCCGGCATCGTATTCGCCCTGCTGCTGACCGGCACCGCGAAGGTCTATCACATTCCCACCAGTGGCATGTCGCCCACGATCAATCCTGGCGACTACGTAACGGCCACCCGTCTCTTCAGCCCCGCCGAGAAAGTCGCGAAGGGACAACTGGTGATCTTCGACTCCTCAATGGCGAATCCGAAAGGCGGCGGAAAATTCCTCCAGCGAGTGGCCGCGATCGGAGGTGACACGGTCGATCAGATCGATGGCCGGTTGCACGTGAACGGGCAGCCTCTTCGAGACCGGAACGGAAAAGTTCCCCGTGGCCCAAAACCGAACTCGGTGCCGCCGGGAATGCCTGCTCCAAAGTATCCACTGGTGATTCCCCAGGGCCAGATTTTCACACTTGGAGACAACCACGATAACAGTCTCGATAGCCGCTACTTCGGCCCCTTTCCTGCCGATGCCGTCACACATCGTCCTCATCGGATCATCTTCCCGCTTTCCCGGGCAGGCAAGATCGAGTGAGCTTGTCGCCGTCCATGGACGACCTCTTCGACCAGCCCACCCCGGAAGCCCGCATCCGCAAACTGCGCACCGAACTCGAGCGCCACAACCGGCTCTACTATCTCGATGCCGCGCCGGAGATCTCCGATGCCGAATACGACAAGCTGTTCCGTGAGCTTGAGGCGCTGGAAGCCAAACACCCGGAATTCGACGACGAGAACTCCCCTACCCGGCGCGTCGGCGGAGCTCCGCTCGATAGCTTCCAGCAGGTCCGCCACCTCGTGCCGATGCTCAGCATCGATGACGTCTTCGAGCTCAAGCCACCGGATGAACCACCGGCGGACTTTGTCGCTGAGACCGAGCTGATCGACTTCTATCGACGGCTTCAGAAAAACCTCGGCCGCGAACATGTCTCGGTAACCGTGGAACCGAAGATCGATGGCGTGGCGGTGTCGCTGGTCTATCGGGATGGCCAGCTCTCCTACGCAGCCACCCGCGGCGATGGCACCACCGGCGATGACATCACCAACAATGTGCGGACCATTCGCGCGGTGCCCTTGACGCTGGCTGACAGGTTCCCCGCCCTGCTCGAAGTGCGCGGCGAGATCTTCATGCCCAACGAGGCCTTCGCCGCGATGAATGCAGAGCGCGACGAGGCGGGACTGCCCACTTTCGTCAATCCGCGCAATGCCACCGCTGGAACGCTGAAGCAGCTCGATCCCAAGATGGTGGCGAATCGTCCGCTCGCGTTCCTGGCCCACGGGCTCGGTGCCTACGACGGACCGGAGCTCGCCACCGAGCAGGAGTTCCATGCCCTGCTCGATGTCACCGGCATCCCGCGCAATCATCCCATCCGGGTCGCCGAGACGCTGGACGATCTGTTAGACGCGGTTCGTCGAATCGATATCGAGCGCCACGACCTCGGCTACGGCACGGATGGCGCGGTAGTGAAGGTCCTTTCCCGCGCCGAACGGGAGAAGCTTGGCTACACCTCACGCGCACCGCGCTGGGCAGCTGCCTACAAATTCCTGCCGGAGCAAAAGGAGACCTTGCTCAAGAACATCACCGTGCAAGTGGGGCGCACCGGCGTTCTAACACCTGTGGCGGAGCTGGAGCCGGTCTTCGTTTCCGGCACCACCGTTTCGCGTGCGACTCTGCACAATGAAGAAGAGATCCAGCGGAAGGACATCCGCCTCGGCGACACCGTGGTCATCGAGAAGGCCGGCGAGATCATCCCGGCGGTGGTGCGAGTCGTGATCGAGAAGCGACCTGCCGATTCGAAGCAGTTCTCCCTGCTGGAGCACATCGACGGAAAATGCCCGTCCTGCGGCGGCCCGGTGGCGAAGGAAGAAGGCTTCGTCGCATGGCGCTGCTCGAACTTTGAATGCCCCGCCCAAGCCAGATCGAAGATCCGGCAGTTCTCTTCTCGGAAGGCGCTCGATATCGAAGGCGTGGGCGAAACAGTCGCGGATGCCTTGGTCAATCGCGGCCTCTGCCGCACACCGCTCGACTTGTTCGCCTTGCAGTCTGACCAACTCGCGAACCTCAATCTCGGCACTGACGAAGAGCCTCGGCGCTTCGGCGAAAAGAACGCCACCAAGGTCATCGAGGCACTGGAGCGTGCGAAGGAGAAGCCGCTCGATCGCTGGCTCTTTGCCATGGGCATCCGTCAGGTCGGTGAATCAGCAGCGAAGGAACTTTCCCGTCTGCACCCCGACCTTATCGCAGTCTCCTCCAGTCCGATCCTGCAAAGAGTCGCCAATATCTCGCGATGGGAAGCGGAGCGAAAAGCCGTCTCACCCAAGAACAAGGAGCTTCCGCCTGCCAATGATGAGGAAAAGCAGGCACGCCAGAAGCAACACGACGAACTCAAGGCGAAGATTGACGAAGGCGCGAAAGAACTTGCCTCCTACCGCCTCTCTCCGGATGCGGGCACCGTGGTTGCGGAAAGCGTGACCTCCTTCTTCGCGTCCGAAGCGGGCAAGCATGTGATCGAGAAAATGGAGGAACTGGGCATTCATCCGGCTTCGGGCAACTACGCTCCGAAGCCCGCCGAGGCTGACCTTTCTTCCCTGCCTCTGACCGGCAAGACCTTCGTCATCACCGGCACGCTCTCGAAAGATCGTGATGAGATGAAGGAGTTTCTTGAATCGAAAGGCGCCAAGGTTTCCGGCTCGGTGTCAGCCAAGACCGACTACCTGCTCGCAGGCGAAGGCGGCGGCTCAAAGCGCGACAAGGCGGAAAAGATCGGAGTGAAGGTGATCGGTGAGGATGAACTGGCAGCCTTGCTCGGCTGAACGATCACACATTCGCCGGGATCATCGTCAGCGCGGAAAGCGCCACGGTCAGGAACAGATACTCGCCCAGCGCTTGGGAGTCGGGTTCCTCCGGAGCGTCCTTTTCGAAGGCCCGGAAAGCACCGACCGCGAGGATCAGCAGCAGCCATGGCTCACGCGAGAATGCGAAGGAAGCCGCCACTCCCGCGACGGCAATCCAGCGGTGCATGCGAGTCAGCGCGCGGAAGGCCCGCGAGCCATCGAGCTGCCAAACCGGGATCAGGTTGAAGAGATTGATCCACGCTCCCACCTTGGCCAATGCGGCGAAGAGAGGTGAATGGAACCCGATCGCGACCAACCAGCAAACCAGCGCCGCGGCGAAACCCCATAAGGGCCCGGCCAATCCCACCCGTGCATCTTCACGCGCCGTTGGAAGCTGCTGCTTGAGCCGGACGAAGGCACCGAGCCCGGGAATGAACATCGGCGCGCCAGCCGAGATGCCGAACCTCCGCAGCATCCAGACGTGCCCCATTTCATGGACGTAAATCGAGAGGACCAGGCCCGCCGCAAACTTCCAGCCCCACATCGTCAGATAGACGCCGAAGGTGGCGAACATCGAAAAGAAGGTGCTGCCCTTCGTGAGCCCGAGCAGGAGCAGCTTGCCCTTGGTCAGCAAGAGGAAGAGCAGCGACTTGAACTTCAATAGCACGGCAACGATGGCGATCAGCACAGCGGCGAGGCCTTTCTTTCCGGCCGTCTTGGAAGGCTCCGCTGGTTTCACCTCGGCAGGTCCTTGATCGACCTCGCGGGTAAGCGATTCGATACGCTCCAGCACGGCAGCGTGCTGCTTCGTATTCGCCGGCAGCAACTCCAACGCACGCCGCCAGCGCGTGAGCGCATCCAAGGGCGTCGCTGCCACCCCGGCTTCAGCCGCCAGGCTTTTCAGCTCCGCCGCATGAACAAGCGCGCCACAGCCAGGACATGCGAGAAGCCCGGTCGCAACCTCACTCGTGCAACCGCCGCAGCGGATCGCCGTGGCTCCGGCGGGCTCAACCATGAGCGGGAGGCAGTGACGGAGGCTGGGTGGTCAATTCGTGCGGTCCGGTGATATCGATCGCGATGCGCTTGTTCACGCGCCACGCCTCCCAGACGCCGAAGCCGATGATGAGCAGCGAAATGACACCACCGCTAAAGGCCACCAGGATCGGCAAGGCCAGAGTGAGCCCCACCAAGGCGATGATGGCGAGGATCGGAGAAAACTCTTCGTCCACGGCAGCAACAGCTTCATCGGTTTTAGCGGGCGCGGCTTCGGTTTCCGCAGCGGGCGCTTTCGCGGCATTTCCATCGGTAGCGACACCTTCGGTCGTTCCGGACACTGCTTCGGTCTGCCCGGATGGCGATGCTTCAGCGATCTCGTTGAGTGCCATCGGCAGGAAGGTGGTAGCGATGGCGAAGTAAGTGATGCCCGCCGCAAGGAACTGATAGCCGAGCCCACCACGATTCCCCGACCCGCGACGCACCGCTCGACCAACGAGAACTCCTACAACGATTGCGACCAGTCCCACCTCGTAGCCAGTTAGGGCACGCACCCCGAAGTAAATGGCTGCGCCGACGGCTCCGGCCAGCAATCCCAGTAAGGTCGCTTTTGTCAACCGGCCGGCTCGGGAGCCGGTTCCCGCCATAGCGTTGCGGAATCCTTCGGCACAATTGCCGCACAGCATCTGGCCCGCCGCTTGGAAATAGGATGGACCGAGTGCTGACTTGCAGCCGCCACATGCAGACGGGCTGGCAAGTTCCGCATGATCAAACTGGAGAGGATCGTTCATCGCTCGCCGGAGATACAACAAGCCATCTCCGCTTGTCGAGCGATGTCATCCTCCCCACAGGCAACCTTCCATGGATGGCCGCTTACAGTCCCATCACCACCTCGCAGCCCGGCACCTTCGACTTGAAGGCCTGCACGCCGGCTGCATCGACCTTGGTCTGCCACAGGTAGAGCTTCTTGAGGTTCTTCAGCTCACCGAGCTTGAGGATACCATCGTTCGTCACCTGGGTGCCGTAGAGGTTGAGCGACTCGAGCTTGGGCAGTTTCGCCACCGACTCGAGAGACGCATCCGTGACCGCGGTCTCGGAAAGGCGCAGCGACTTCAGTTCAGCGGCATTGGCAATGATCTTCGCGCTGCTGTCGGTCACCGTGCTGGAGGAAAGGTCGAGCGACACCATCGCCGGCATCACCGGCTGAAGCTTGGCCAGATCGGCATCGCCGAACTCCTTGCGCATGCTGACGGCGGTGAAGACGAGACCGCTGGAGGCTTGGGACTCGAAATTGAGCGCAGCCGGGAATTCCTTGCGCAGTCGCTCGACATCGGCCTTCACCGAGTCGCGCTTTTCGGCGGCCTTCTTCACCTCTTGCTCGGCAGCGGCCTTCTGCTGCGCCAGCACTTCGGGCGGCACCAGCTTCGCGATCGCCGACTTGATCTCGTCGGATGGCTTCAGCTCGGAAAGCTTCGCATCCTTTGAGGCACCGCTATCGATCCACCACTTGATGAGCGTGACTTCATGCGCGCCCAGTTGGAGATCCTTCTTGTCGGACGGCGGCATGTGCTCGTCCTCGTCCATCGGCAGTTCGAGGCGGACGACGACGTTGCTCTCGGCAGATTTGCCATGAACGATTCCGTCGCCTTCCGAGCCGCCCTTCACGAGGAGATCATACTCCTCCATGCGGTACTTGCCCTTCACCTTCTGGTCGGCGCTGTGGCAACCGTAGCACTTCTGCTCGAGGATCGGGGCGATAATGCCGGCGTAAACCACCGGATCGCCGGAGGTATCCACTGCGGCAGCCTTGGGAGCGGTGGGCTTTTCACCATCGCCGGGAGCAGCAGCCAACTCGGTCTTCTCGCCTGAAGGCGCGCCCTTGCTTTTCTTCTCCTTCTCCACTTTCTCCGGCAGGCCGATCACCTTTCGGACGGAATTGGGAGCGTAAGTCGTCAGATAGTCCTCGCCATGGGTCAACGAGCCACCGTCGTGGGCGGCCAATCCCATCACCCCGGTGCTTCCCAGCAACAGGATCCAGTAAAGCCAGGTTCCCTTGCCCGCCGCGAGATCGACCCAGACCTTGACGATGAAGGCGGCGACCATGCCGCAGGAGAAGATAATGCCGCCATAGAGGTGGCGCTCGGCCACCTCGTCGCGATAGGTACCGACACCATAGTAAAGCAGCAGTCCAAGAATCGTCGCGACCACCGCCGATGCCGCAGCGAAAAACATCGCCATACGGGTCGAGTAGCCGGCGCGATTGCGCGGAATGAAGTGACCGATTTCCAAGACTAGCACCAGCAGCAGCATGCCGATCGGCAGGTGCAGGAAGACCGGGTGGAAGCGCCCGATGAATTTCGCCAAGTCCGGCAGTCCATCTTTCGGCGGCTCACCCGCCAAAAAAGGTACGGACGCGAGGGCGGCGATCACCAATAACCCGCAGAGGGTCAGGAAGATTGGGCCGGTGAAAGAACGTCTCGGGGCGTCTGCTTCAGTATCGGTCATGGGCGGGCGAGTGCTCTACGTCGGGTCGCGGCCGGCTATTGCGCAGGAAATCGGGAAATCTCAAACATCAACAACCGGTCCACTGGTTTTACCGGCTGGCTTGGATTTCTTTCCCAAAAACGGGACAAATCTCGTCAAATCAAAGCCCAGCACGCTCATCGACTTCACGAAAATCACCAAGGCAGTCGCCTCGTCGAGGAACGGCAGTGGGTCCGGAATCCACGAAGCAAAGAACACATAGAACCCCGAGAGCAGGGCGAAAAGCAGGGCGATGAACTTCTTCACGGCAGGATTATACGTTAAAAACGTAGCGGTTCTACCAACGTTAGACGCTATGGCGGGCCCCCTCACTCTTTCGCCTTCGCATTGCTCTCCCAGCGATCCGCTGCAACGAGCACCGAGCGAGCTTCCTTTCCATTGAGCCATGCCTTGGCCTCCGGACTGGCTTTCAATTCCGCATCCCAGAATGCGGTCGTGAGAGCCAAGATAGCCTGATGGTACCGGGATGAATCGCCAACCTTCGGTCTCTGGCCAAAGTCCATGTGGGTCGCTTGATCGAAGACCACCTGCCACGCAGGGACCTGTTGGAGATACGGAAAGACCTTCAAACGATCTTCCGGGGTGGTGTTGCCGATTGGGCTGTCATCGCGCGTCCCGGTCATCAGCAGGCAGGGAATCTTGATGTTGGCGAAGGCCTTCGCCGGATCGCCTACCCTCGGCGGTGACGGGCTCATCATCACGGCGGCATCAATCCGGGGCTCGACCAGTGACAACCGCGGACGATCCCCCTGCCCTGCCAAGGCCTGCGTAGTCTGGGCACCGAACGAATGTCCCGACATGCCGAGATGCTCCAGATCAAGCCGCCCAGCCAGAGCGTGCCCCTGTTCTACATTCCAGCGGGCCAGCGTATCAATGACCACGGGAACTTCCTTGGCGCGAGCCAGGTAGTTCTCGATGGATGCGGCCTGCTTCAATGCGGTCATCTTTTCCAACCCCGGAGCCTCCTTCCACACGCTCTCATCGCTGCCGGGATGCTGGACGAAGACGACCGCGTAGCCCCGCATCGCCCAGTGATTGCCGAGGTAGGGATTGTTGTCCCGCGAACCGCCGAGCCCATGGGAGAAGAGAATCACCGGCACCGACTTGTCAGTCGGAGGAAGATAGACGCGGATCGGCAGCGTTCTATCGCGCGCGCCATCCTTCACCTGGAAGGTCTTCGAGACGATCTCCACCTTGGGCACCGCCAATGGATCGTAGCCGTCGGCAAAGGCAAACCCCGCCACAGCAACGAAGCCTAACACCCACGCGACAATCGACCTCATGATGAACGAATCAACCCGGCCGTCGCCATTCGGTTGCGCAGCAAGAACGTTCTGAACCGCGATCCTCCGCAGAGGATCTCAATCATACGATGCCCCACCCGACGCCACGGTCGCGGCTTCCTTTGGCCACTCGCCCATCAGCATCGGCTGGAAAGGAAACAGTTCTGCATGGAACACACCACCAGCGACAGCAGGGTCCCGCTCCACGATCGCGCGGGCTTCTTCCATGGAAGCCGCGCGGACCACAACCTGGGCGAAGCTGCTGCTATCCCGCACCATCGTCCGTCCGCCGAAGACCAAAACCCCGCGCTTCAGCAGATCGATCGAATACTGCCAGTGGGCTCCGGCCAATGCCTGCTCCTCAGCCGTAGGACCTTCGGTGAGCATCGCAAGCCGGATAGGTCGCAAGATGTAGAGGAAAACGCCCGACGGAAGCTTTTGGGGATCGGCGATGTACATGCCGTTTCTACAGCAGAAGTCACGAGGCTTGAAAAGGACCTCCCGCTTGAAACCCCTAGCTTGTCCACCGGCCGCGTTTATCTCCACCGGATATGGCGCGCCGGACTTCGGCCTCTCGCACATGGACTTTGCGAAGCGCAAGGTCGGGAGCCTCCCGGAAGGGGCATGGGTGGGCTCCGCGACCAAGAACGATGGAGAGCTGTCGGCCGTGAATTCCTTCACCTTCTATCGCAATCAGCTCCCCGGACCGGAGGCAACGCAGCGGGCGGTTTTCAAAAAGTCCTGCTGAGCTACACGGACACCACCGCACCTTGATCCGCCCCGCCAACGAGGGCCGCGTAGCGGGCGAGGTAGCCGGTGCGTGACTTGGGCTCCGGTCGCTGCCAGCGGAGACGCCGTTGCTCGAGTATCTCGTCCGAGACGAGCAGTTGCAGGCTGCGGTTCGGGATATCGATCTCGATGAGGTCGCCGGCTTCCACCAAGGCAATCGGACCACCTGCGGCGGCTTCCGGTGAGACATGGCCGATCGCTCCGCCACGAGTGGCACCGGAGAAACGGCCATCAGTGATCAGGGCCACGCATTCGGAAAGCCCCCGCCCCACGATGGCGGAGGTCGGAGCCAGCATCTCCGGCATGCCCGGACCACCCTTCGGCCCCTCGTAGCGAATCACCACCACATCGCCTGCCTTCACTTGGCCGGTGAGGATCCCGGTGGTGGCATCTTCACCGGATTCGAAGATTACCGCGGGGCCGGTGAACTTCATCATCGTCGGGCTCACTCCGGCAGACTTCACGACGCAGCCGTTAGGCGCGATGTTTCCGTGCAACACCGCCAGCCCGCCGCAGGAGGAATAGGCTCGGTCGAGCGGATGGATGACGCCGGCATCCTTCACCTCCGCAACCGAGAGCGTCTCGCCAATCGTAAGGCCGCTCACGGTTAGAGCATCGGCGTGGAGAATGCCCGGCAAATCCGCCAGCGTCTTGAGGATCGCGAAGATCCCGCCAGCGCGATCGATGTCCTCCATGTAGTGCTTTCCTGATGGAGCCACCTTGCACAGATGCGGCACCTGGCCAGCCATCTCATCGAAGTCCCGCATGCCAAGCGGCACGCCCGCTTCCGTCGCCACGGCGAGCGTGTGGAGGATGGTATTCGAAGAACCGCCCATCGCCATGTCGAGTGCGATGGCATTCCGGAACGCCTCGCGCGTGAGCACATCAGACGGTCGCACGTCGTCGCGGACGAGTCGCACGATCGTCCGGCCCGCCCGCTCGAAAAGAGCATCACGCGCGGGGTCCGTTGCGAGGATGGAACCATTGCCGGGTAGCGCGAGTCCCAGCGCCTCGCAGAGGCAGTTCATCGAGTTCGCGGTGAACATGCCGGAGCACGAACCACAGGTCGGGCAAGCATTCCGCTCGATGGCGTCGAGTTGTTCTTCCGTGATCGACTGCGTGGACAACTGGCCCACGGCCTCAAACACCGAGGCGAGATCGAGAGACTCCCCATTGAGCGGATTCTTGCCGGAACGCATCGGCCCACCCGACACAAAGACCGCCGGGATATTCACCCGTGCCGCACCCATCATCATGCCAGGCACGATCTTGTCGCAATTCGGAATGCACACCACGCCGTCGAAGCAGTGCGCACGGAGCATGATCTCGATGCTATCCGCGATGATCTCGCGTGAGGCCAGCGAGTAGCGCATCCCACCGTGGCCCATCGCAATCCCGTCATCCACGCCGATGCAATTGAACTCGAAAGGCACTCCACCAGCCGTCCGGATCGCCTCCCTTACCTTCCGGCCGACCACGTCCAAATGAGCGTGACCCGGGATGATCTGAACGAACGAATTCGCCACCGCGATGAATGGCTTGTTCCAATCGTCCTCGGACTGGATCGCCCCGGTGGCGCGCAGGAGGCTGCGGTGCGGAGCGCGGATGGCCCCCTTCTTGATAGTGTCGCTGATCGCCATGACGCAACGGTCGCCGTTTCCGCATCCATATTGGAATGACTGTGTTCGTCGCTCTATGATACCAATTCGGTATGGACTGCTCGTTTCGAGAACTGGAGTGCTTCTTGGCGGTGGCGGAGGAACTGTCGTTCACCCGCGCGGCGAGGAGGCTGAATCTCGCCCAGCCTCCCCTCTCCCGGCACATCCGGGTGCTGGAGGAGAAGGTGGGGGCAGACCTATTCATCCGGGGAACCCGTGGTGTCTCGCTCACCGCAGCAGGCGATCGCTTCTACGAGGAAACGCGAACGATCCCCGGGAAGCTTTCGCGAGCGAGCGAAGCCGCCAAGCGCACCGCCGCCGGAGAGATATCCCGCCTCCGGATCGGCTTCGTGAGCGCGGTGATGAGCGATGGCGTGCTGTCCGTGCTCCGCCGGTTCCGGGCCGCCGCACCGGGAGTGCAGATCCTGCTGCAGGATGTGCCGCCGAATGACCAACTGAAGGCCATCATGGAAGGCAAGCTGGACGGCGGCTTCGTGGGCATCGAGGAACCGCGCGATCAAGGCGGGATCGAGGTGATCCCGTGGTTCCGGGAAGCCCTCCAGTGCTTCGTTCCGGAGGATCATCCGCTGGCAGCACGGAGTCGCATCGCGTTCGCGGAACTGGCCGGAGAGCCGTTCGTGGCGGTGGACCATGGGGCAGCCCCCTCCTTCTCGAATCTGGTCCGTCGTCTGTGCGGCGATGCTGGCTTCCGTCCACGGGTGATCCTCGAATCACCGCGTGCGCAAGCGGTGGCGGTGATGGTCGCGGCGGGATCCGGCATCGCCATCCTGCCCTCTGCGCTCGCGAAAGTGGCAGGCAGCGGAGTCCGGGCAATTCCCCTGAAGGAGCGCCCGTCGATCACTCATCACTTCGCGAGGAGATCGGGAAAGGCCGATGTGACGATGCGGACCTTCGTGGGGGTCCTGAAGAAGAGCTGAAGGGCCCGCGTAACGAAAAAAGGGCGGACCTTGCGGTCCGCCCTTCGCGTGAATCTGTATTTCGCTGGGATCAGCCGTTCTCCTCGTCCTCACCGCCGTGGTTGAGGATGAACTGCAGGTCTTCCAGTCCCAGGTTCGAGGCGAAGCCTTCGTCGCCGAGCACGTTCGTCACGAGCTGGGTCTTCTGGTGCTGCAGGATGCGGATCTTCTCTTCCACGGTGTCGCGGGTGAGCAGGCGATACGCGATGACCTTGTTCTTCTGGCCGATACGGTGGGTTCGGTCGATGGCCTGGTTTTCCACCGCCGGGTTCCACCATGGATCGTAGAGGATGACGTAGGAGGCCGAGGTCAGGTTCAGACCGGCACCACCGGCCTTCAGCGAGAGCATGAAGACGGACGGATCCTTGGTCGTCTGGAAGCGTTCGATCTCGCCCTTGCGGTCCTTGGTCTGACCAGTGAGGTAGTGGAATGGACGGGCTTCCAGTTCGAGACGAGCCTTGATCAGGTCGAGCATCGAAACGAACTGCGAGAAGACGAGCACCTTGTGTCCTTCCTCGTGGAGCTGGTCCAAGAGGTAGAAGAGCGATTCCATCTTGGCGGACTCTTCCTTGAGATACTTCGGATCGATCAGGCCCGGGTGACAGCAGATCTGGCGCAGACGCATCAGGCCCTGAAGAATCGCGAAGGAGTTTTTCTTCACCGCCTCATCCGAGTCGAGGCCGAGCAGGGCCTTCTGGATACGCTTGAGCTCCGCCTTGTAGAGCTCCTGCTGGATGTTCTCCATCTTGGAGTAGACTTCCTCTTCCGTCCTCGGCGGCAGGTCCTGGGCCACCTGCAGCTTGGTGCGGCGGAGCAGGAACGGACGCAGGCGGGCGGCCAGGCGATTCTGCGAAAGTGGGTCCTTCCGCTTGTCGAAGCGCTTCTTGAAGTAGGCGCGGCTACCCAGCACGCCGGGCATGGCGAAGGCCATCAGCGACCACATGTCCAGCAGTCGGTTCTCGATCGGCGTACCGGTGAGGACCAGGCGGTTCGCGGAATCCAGCTCGCGGGCGCACTTGGCGGCCTTCGAATCCGGGTTCTTGATCTGCTGGCCTTCGTCGAGGATCGTGGTGAGCCACTTGATCTCGTTGAGCAGGTCACCGCAGACGCGGAGCTGGGCGTAGTTCAGCACCAGCATGTCGATGTTCTCCTGCGTGTCCTTTACGTCGAGGTCCTCGCGATTGCGCAACACCTTCACGCGGACACCGGGAGCGAACTTCTGAGCCTCGCTCGCCCACACGTCCAAGACGGACTTGGGGCAAACAACGAGCACCGGGCGGTGCATCTCCTTGTTCTTCTCCGCCTCTTCGATCAGCCACAGCACGTAGGTCAGGGACTGGATCGTCTTACCAAGACCCATGTCGTCGGCGAGAATGCCGCCGAAACCATTGGTCGAAAGGTAGGCGAGGAAACGGAAACCATCGACCTGATACGGACGCAGGGTCGCGTTCAGCTTGTCCGGCACGTCAGGCGTGACTTCGATCTGGATGTCGCCAGCGCGATCCTTGATGCGCTTCCATGCCTTCGGATCGAAGACATCGGCAGCCTTCGGGTCGGCGAGCTGCAGTGCGTGCATGCGGTGCGTCTCGCCGGAAAGGTCGAAGGGATCGAGACCGAGGCGAGTGACGGCTTCGCGCTGGTCGGCATCGAGCTTGATCTCAAGCCGCATCCACGAACCGTCTTCCATGCGGACATAGCCGCCGCGAGCAGCGACGAGCTGGCGGATCTGCGCCTTGGAAAGATTCACACCTTCCACATCGATGACGATGCGAAGGTCGAACCAGTCGATCTCCTGATTGATGACCTCGAAGCGGACTGCGGCAGTAACCGGATCGGAAAGGATCGACTTCAGGCGCAGATCGATATCGAGCTCCACGGATTCCGGCATCGCCTTGATCCATTCGGCGAACTTTTCCGGGAACTGCTTGGTGATGCGGGATTTGAAGGAAAGGAGCTTCTCATCGTAAGTGAGGCCCATTTCATCGAGGATGCCCGGAACCGGATAGAGCTCCTCACGGGCGAAGCGCAGGAGCTGCTTGCCCTTGAGTGGCTGCTGTTCGACCAGCTCCCAACCTTCCTTGGTCAGGCGCTCGGTGCGGCGCTCCTTCGACTCGATCGCGGTCACGTCGATGACCAAATGCTCGGTTTCCGCGGCGGTGAGTCCGGCGACGAGCTTGAGCTCGAACTTCGGCTTCAGCTCGAGATCCACCACGCGCTTCTTCAGCGACTCCGGCAGCGAGGCACCAATCTTGCGGAGGAACTCGACGCCTTCCAGCGAGTCGATCACGCGCTTCGGAATGAGATAGCGCGGCATCACTTCCGTCTCCTCCAGCCAGCGTGGCGGGCCGGGGAACACGGTTTCGTCGGATTGATAGAACTCCTTGCGGCCCGGCAGCATGCGCACCGAGTGCGAGACGTTCTCACCGCCGGCGGTGACGAGTTGCAGCGCGAAGCTATTTGGATCGTATGGATCGTCCTCGCAGACCCACTTCAGGGCATCGGTCACCACCTTGAACTCGCGCTCGTCCAAGTTCACCAGATAGCCCTTGAGGGCTGGCTGGCGGAACACGCGGTTCATGAAGCGGCAGGCTTCTTCCTGATCGAAGTCGAAGGTGATTTCGTTCTGGTCGCGGTAGTAAGAGAGGAAGTGTTCCCACAGCACCTGGCTGGGCGCGTCCATGCGGAGCGCCGCCTGATGGTGCATCTGAACGAGACGCTCGATGTCGTTCTTCTCGCGGATCTGCGTCCACAGGCCGTTCGCACCTTCCTTCACCTCGAGGCGGGCCTCGTTGATCGTGGCCACAAGACGGAAGCCTACTTCCACCGGCGGGTCTTGCGGCGGGCGCTCGTTGACCTGCTCGATGCGATCATACCAGGAAGCGACTTCGCGCTCCTGCTCCCAATCCGCCATCTTCTTCTGAACGTGCGCCAGATCGGTGATCACGTTCATGAACTCCGGGTAAGGGAGCTTCTTCTTGTAGAAGGCGTAGGCGAGGTAGTTCCAGAACTCGAGGATATCGCCCGGTGGCATCGGCCACAGTTCGAGCGGCTCGTAGGTGGTGATTTCCCAGCGCGGCGTGATGCGGACCATGTCGTGGTCGTGCAGCTCACCTTCAATCACGTAGCGGCGGTAGCGCTTCTCGATCTTGGAAACGAAGTCGGCTTCCTTGTCGTCCAGCTCACGGCCCAGCTTCTCCTCGATGATATCGAGCACCGGGGTGTCGTCGAATTCATTGGGCGATTCGGGAAGATCCTCGCCGCGATGCATCCGCTCCATCATCGTCGCGTACTGACACGCGGCGGCGATCACTTCGTCCTCGGCGGTACAGGAGCCGAACCAGCGGTTCCCTTGCAGGCGCAGGCTGGTGCGGAAGACGCCGGTCTCGTCCTCGACGCGGCCCTGGATGAAAAGGTGATTGCCGAAGATCTGGGTAACCGCGCCGTCTTTCTGGAGGCGCTCACCGCGCTTGCGCGCTTCCTCGGGGAAGCTATTCAGGAAATTCAGCGTCGCTCTGTCCGGATTCATGGCTCAAAAAAGCCGCCGAGCGTGTCAATCCGGCACCCTGCAAGAAGGACGCGACGGCGGGCCGCGACGATAGACCCCGGATTTCAATCGCCGCAATAAAAACCTCAGCCGCAATTTTTGCGGGTATCCACGCAGCTCCGGCCAAATTCCTGATAGGAAGGCTCAATCCAGTCATCCCAAGCACTCCCCGAGGAACCGGAGCAGGATCGCCATGCACACCCGCGCCAAGGCCGGATTGTAACGCG
>Ga0307408_100000999_pt1 | contig 21841 bp, 16 predicted proteins | sample 322Cmetagenome_FD_202116 | JGI IMG/M metagenome (GOLD analysis project Ga0307408, IMG submission 202116) | Maize rhizosphere microbial communities from greenhouse at UC Davis, California, United States - 322HYB-C-3 | ecosystem: Host-associated > Plants > Roots > Rhizosphere > Soil | place... | reverse complement strand
CATATCGTTTCGCCAATCTCTTCTTTTTTCTTATGGATACAAGGCAAAACGATATGGCTTGGCGGTTCGTCTGCTAATTGAACAATACGTTCGCCTAAGTCGGTATCAATTACATCTACACCATTCTGTTTTAAATATTCATTCAAATGACACTCCTCGGTTAACATGGATTTGCTTTTAACCATCCTGTTAATACCGTGTTTCTTCAAAATTGAATGAACAATTTCGTTATGTTCCTTACCGTCTGCAGCCCAATGAACAATTATTCCATTTGCTTTTGCATTGGCTTCAAACTGCTCTAAATACGTATCGAGATTTGATAAAACATTATTCTTTATTTGCGAAGCTGTCTCGCGTAATAACTCCCACTCAGGTAAATTATGAGCAGCTTTATCTCTTTTAGAACGAACGAACCAAAGAGTTTCATCGTGCCAGTTTACACGCGGTTCGTCTTGATTAAAGATGTCGGATAATCCGGCGTGATCGATGTGTGTAGTTGAATGTTTTGTATCCATAAGCTTAAATCCTATAAAGGATTTTTGCGATTTTATTAATCTTTCCCTTCAAACATGGAGGATAGCATAGTCTTCTACCCTCTCTGCCTTCGGCATATATTGAGATAATTATTGTTTTTAAATTGTCTCAATGAGCTCCTTTCAGTTGGTTCTCCCGGAGGGAGAGAAAGGCTAACACGCCCTAACAAACGCCTTAAAACAACGTGCCCCTAAAACCTATAAGGTTTCGAAAACCTTATAGGTTTCTAAAGCGCTATATCTAGCACGTTTGCAAACTCCCCCTTTAGGGGGCCGGGGGGCCTAGCCCGCATTTAATATCTCTGCAATATGAATCACTTTCACATTGCTTTTCTGCCTGTTCAAAATGCCTTCCATGTGCATTAGACACGAAAGATCGGCACCTGTGATATACTCTGCACCGTGCTGAATGTGATCAGCCACGCGGTCTTTTCCCATCTTTGAAGAAACAGCTTCTTCAGCGACGCAGAACGTTCCACCGAAACCGCAGCATTCATCCTTACGGGTAAGATCAACGAGTTCTATCCCTTCAACGAAATTTAAAAGATACTCTGGTTTTGAGAATGGTGCAGCATTCAATTCGCTCATCTGCGAAAGCTTTAATCCCCTTAAACCGTGGCAGCTCTGGTGAACGCCTACTTTATGAGGAAACTTTGCTTTGAGGTCTTTAACCTGAAGTATATCGGTTAAAAACTCTACTAACTCATAAATTTTCCCTTGAAGTTTTTTAGCGGCTTCGGGATTCTTCTTTGAGTGAAGATGCTCCTTTAAATGCAATACACAACTACCTGATGGCGCCACCACATAATCGTACTTAGCAAAGCTTTCAGTAAATAACTCATCACAATCTGCCGTTAAATGCTGGAAACCCGAATTTGCCATTGGCTGCCCGCAGCAAGTTTGCTTTGGCGGATATTCCACATTTACTCCAAACTTCTCTAAAAGCTGAAGCGTTGCAATTGCTGCATTCGGGTAAAACTGATCTACGTAACAGGGTACAAATAACCCAACTGTCATATTGTTAACTCGTGTGTAGCTGAGAAAAATTTTAGTTCTATTATATTCGTTGGAAGCGATTTCTTATTCCAATGTTTATGGATAGAAAGGGCAGCTCCCAATGAGGTTGCCTGCGCTACAGAAGCAGCAAATACTTCTTTCCCTGGGAAAGAAGCAGCAAGCAATTGCATGTAAATTTCGTTTTTACTAAACCCTCCGTCAACAAAAATACGCTTTACCGTATCGTTGAGAACAAGACGAGTGGACTCCGTTTGCAAAGCGATCAGATCTATAATCAACTGATGATAAGCATCTTCTATATTTGCAAAGCTCTTTAAATCGCGGCTGGAGAATGCCGAGGTTGCCAATTCTGCTGAATCTAATGACAATTTAACTGAATCATTTTTTGACTGCAGACGGCTGATAACCGTTGAGTTATACTTAACTCGTTTATAAAAATCCTCTGGTTTGTTGAAGTGTAGTGCAATGCGTTTCGACTCCACTTCGTGCTCGTTACCGGCAAAAACTCTGGAAGCCTTAACCGGCTTACCTTTATAGCTGATGTAGCACAAACAATCGCTCTTCAACTCATCCTGTGTTAAAGCAGCCGAGTTAAATGGATTTAAAGTTATACACCATGTACCTGTAGAGATTAACACAAATGGCTCCTGGAAACTGGTTAAGAAAGGAACCAAAGCCGCAGAACTATCGTGAAGACCGATACCTGCATATCTTTCAACTCCTTCAACCGGAACAAGTACGGCTGCGTCTGAAGGATAAAGAGGCGCTAATTTGTCAGCAATACCTTCTTCAGTTACCCATTTGTGGTAATCGTCCTTGGTGAAATCCCATAGATTGGTATGGCAACCAATGCTGGTGATGTCCGAATAAGCTTGTCCTGTAATCAGATAGCTTAAATATTGAGGAAGGTGGAGTGAATATTTAATCTTCGCGAAAAGCTTAGGATTTTGATATTTTAACCTGTAAAGCTGCATTCCGGAATTCAGGTTACCTAAAACCGGAGATGCTGTTTCTGTCGAAACCTGTAATTCGCCACCGTATTTCTGATAGAATTGACTTTTCAGATCCTCAGAAAAAGGTTTCAAGTAGTTATACAGTGGTGTTAAAGGTTTCCCATCTTCGCCTATGTGAACAAAGCTTGCTCCATAAGCCGAAAAATTGATTCCCCTTACGTCGAATTTCTCCAGCTTAACAACCTCACTTAAAACTTCCTTAATCCACGATGTTAAATAATCCAGGTTTTCGCAAGGATCGCCATCTTCATCTGTAGTTTCTTCAAAACGAGCTGTTCTTTCAAGTACGATTTTATACTGTTCGTCGAAAAAGAATAGCTTCTTGTTTGTTTTTCCTATATCAAATACTGCAATTACAGGTATCTTCCCCATTTTGTGTTTTAGATATGAGATGTGAGATATGAGATATGAGACTTTGTATGGCTCATACTTCAAGATTCACATCTTATGAGACGAAAGGTGAGATTTTAGATTTGACACCTTGCCTTCACTCCTTATCACTCTCTTTAATATTATATTCTTAAACAAGATTTAAGACGTTAGCTATTCTCATATCTAACGTCTCAAATCTCATATCTTATAGTCCAGTTGCTACTGTTTTTAAGCCTCTTTCACCGATTAATGATTCGCGGATATTAAGCTCGCGGAAGATTTGAACCGGGTTAAGAGCAGCGCCGGCGCGAAGTCTTGCTTCAGCAACTAATGCACGAACATCAGTACGGAAAGCATTTTGAAGAATTTCCTGCGCTTTTACAACGTCATTCTCTTCGCGGGCAGCTTCTAAGGCAGCACGGTCAATTGAAAGCGCTTGTGCATAAGCAATTTTGATTGCCTCAACAGATTGTAATAAATCCACCAAAGGATCTTTTACGTTGTGAGAAGCATCGATCATCCAGCCCAAACCAGTTGCATGATCTAAACCTGCAGCATCTAAACCGTCAACTAATTCTGCGAAGATTAAGAATAACTGGTATGGTTTTAAAGCACCTACAGTTACGTCGTCATCAGCATATTTAGAATCGTTAAAGTGGAAACCGCCTAATTTGCCTTCGTTTAACAATAAAGCAACGATTTGCTCGATGTTAGCGTTTGGCAAGTGGTGACCTAAGTCAACCAGCGTTTTTGCTTTAGGACCTAATTTATTTGCTAATAACAGAGATTGTCCCCAATCGCCGATAGTAGTTGAGTAGAAGTTTGGCTCGAATGGCTTGTACTCTACCAAAACTTTCCAATCTGCTGGAAGAGCCGCGTAGATTTCGTGTAAGCTTTCTAAAGTGTTGTTGAATGCTTTACGGAAGTTTAACTGACCAGGGAAGCAAGATCCATCTGCCAACCATACAGTTAAGGCATCAGAACCTAACTCAACACCATGTTTAATTACTTCGATATTATGCTCAATAGCTTGCTTACGAACTGCTTTATCTACGTGGTGTAGTGAACCGAATTTATAGCTTAAAGCTTGTCCCGGCTGATCTTGGAATGTGTTTGAGTTAACCGCATCGAAACGGATACCATGCTGAGCTGCTAAAGCTTTAATTGCAGCAGGGTTTGAAGGGATATCCCAGGGGATGTGTAAAGAAATTGCACCACTTGATTGGTTTAACTGGTGAAGTAAACCGATATCTTCAATTTTTTCTTCTAAAGCACGGGGCTCGCCACCACCAGAAAATCTTCCAAAACGCGTACCACCCGTACCCAAAGCCCAGCTCGGGATCGCAATTTGAAACTTGATTAATTTCTCAATGATTTCTTCTGAATTTGCAACCTCCCCGGCTGTAAAATTAAGTTTTCTTTCATGTTGCTGAGCAAATTTACTGTTATGCTCTTCAATCTGATACTTCTCTAACTTCATGGTTATATAATAGTCGTTTATTTGGGGTTTCTTGGAAATTAGGAAGGTCTGGGCTGAAAAGATAAAACTCCATATTTTGTGTAATTCGTGCAATTCGTATCATTTTAAAAACACGAATTACACGAATATACGCTAAGCAAAGCTTGCTATGAGAGAATTCTCTTTAGCGCTGATCTTCCTATTTAAATTATCTTGCGAAAGCCATTGCTACACCGCCATCTACATTTAGCATCTGACCAGTTGATTTGTGCAACAAGCCACCAGTAAATGCGAAACATGCGTTTGCAATATCTTCCGGAAGGATAATTTGATTTAATAAAGTACGTTTTGCGTAGTAAGCTGGCAATTCAGCAACGGTAATTCCGTAAGCTTTTGCACGACCTTCAGCCCAACCACCTGCCCAGATATTGGAGTCAGAGATAACAGCATCTGGGTTAACCACGTTTACACGGATACCATCACCACCTAATTCAGCAGCATTTAAACGGCTTAGGTGTAATTGAGCAGCTTTCGCGCTTCCGTAACCTGCGTTGTTTGGTCCGCTTACAAGGGCGTTTTTACTTACGATGTTGATAACGTCGCCACCAATAGCTTGTTTACGCATTACTTCAACAGCTGCTTGAGTGATGAAGAACTGACCTTTAACTAATACATCATATAACAAATCCCAGTCTTTTTCAGTATGACCTTCGATTGTTTTAGAGATAGAAAGACCTGCGTTGTTGATAACGATATCTACACCGCCAAATGCTAAAGCTGCAATGTCCATAGCTTCCTGGATCTGACCGTCGTTTGTTACGTCAAGAACCGCAGTTGCGTATGAATCTTTACCGTATTTAGCTTTAAACTCATCGCCGGCACCTTGTAAACGCTCAGCGTTCATATCGTTAAGGATAACAACAGCACCTTCTTCAACAAATTTCTTCGCGATAGCTTTACCAATACCACCAGCGCTACCAGTAATCAAAGCGATTTTACCAGAAAGAGCTTTTGGTTTTGGCATACGCTGAAGTTTCGCTTCTTCTAACAACCAATATTCGATGTTGAATGCTTCCTGACGAGGCAATGAAGTGTACTCAGAAATTGCTTCTGCACCTTTCATTACGTTAATAGCGTTTGTATAGAATTCAGCTGCAACACGTGCGGTTTGCTTGTCTTTAGAGAAAGCGAACATACCAACACCACGGAAAAGGATAATTACCGGGTTAGCGTCACGGATTGCAGGGCTGTTTGCATGTTTGCAAGTATTGTAGTACTCTGTGTACATTGCACGGTACGCTTCAAAAGCAGGAGCTAATTTCTCCTTTAATGCAGCTACATCCGACAGATCAGCATCTGGTGCAAGATCTAATACAAGAGGACTGATTTTAGTACGTAAGAAGTGGTCAGGACAGCTGGTTCCAAGCGGAGCTAATCTGTCAAGATCGTTCGAGTTAATGAACTCCAATACACGAGGATCATCAGTAAAATGACCAACCATGTGGCGCTCGCTTGAAGTAAATCCACGAAGGATTGGAGCGATAGCTGCTGCTTGTTTTTTACGTTGATCTTGTGGAAGTGACTGAATTTTTTGGCCACCGAAAACTGGTCCTTTTTTACCATAGTTTTCCTCAAGATATTCAGCACACTTCTCGATTACTTCTAATGTGTTGATATAACTTTCATAAGCTGTATCTCCCCATGTAAACAAACCGTGAGAACCTAACATGATACCGCGGATACCAGGGTTTTCATCAAGACACTGACGTAATTGTAAACCTAAGTCGAAACCTGGTTTTTGCCACTCAACCCATCCGATAGTACCACCGAATAATTCCTGAGTGATTTTCTTGCCATCTTTTGCAGCGGCAATTGCAATAGCTGCATCCGGATGTAAGTGATCGATATGTTTAAACGGAAGGAATCCGTGAAGAGGTGTATCGATTGAAGGAGCTTTAGAAGCAAGATCGTAAATGCAATGATTAAATAACTCAACCATTTCATCTTCGTGCTCAATACCACGATAAACATTTTTTAAGCTACGTAAACGCTCAACATACAAAGCAGCTAATCCGCTTTTAGTTAAAGTACCGATATCGCCACCAGAGCCTTTAATCCACATTACCTCGGTTTCTTCACCTGTCAATGGATCTTTTGCTATCGCTTTAGCTGATGTGTTACCACCACCATAATTTGTTAACCTTAAGTCAGCGCCCAAAAGGTTCGAGCGATAAATCAATAAGGCAACTTCATCACCTGCTAATTCTGCGGCTTTAGCTTCGTCCCATAGGTAGCTAACGTGTTTAAAACGTGTTGTTTCGACAGACATATTAATAATTACTATTTATTTTAATTTTTTAGAGCCACCGTACCCCACGGCAGCTCTGTTGTTTGATACTATTTTAAAGAGTTACCGTATCCTACAAGGATCACCGAAAGAATAATCACAACAATACCTGTAACTACCGTTGCATAGGTTTTCTTAGATACGCCTTTCCATTCTTTAAGCACTAAGCCCCACATGTTGGCAATAATAATAATGAATGCCATGTGCAGAATCCAGCTGCTTGGCCCATTGCCCAAACGGCTTTCGCCCATTCCGTAGAAGAAGAACTGAAGGAACCAGGTGGTACCTGCCAATGCTGAAAATATATAGTTGGCTAAAAGCGGCGTTTTGCCGTTGGTATAATCTCCGAATGTTTTATTTCTTGCATTCAGGAACATACACCAGATAAAGTTGGTGGTTAAACCTCCCCAAAGAATTACCACGTAGGTAACGTTATTTTGATATAGGAAATTACCTTGTCCCGGATTGGCTGCTATCCATTGCTCGTTGGCCAATGATGCCATTGAATGACCGGCTTCGATACCGAAGTTGAAACAGGCACTCAAAACACCTGACACGATAGATACGAATAAACCTAAGCCTAACTTGAATTCGGTGCTGCTTTCAGCCTTATCGGCCGATGAAAGTTCTTTTTCTTTTCCAGCACCAGCTTTGCCACAAATGATAATTCCCAATACGCAGACAACAATACCTAAAAGAACAACTTGTCCCCAGCTATTGCTGATTAGATCTGTGAATGTATCTTTTCCCTCAGCGGGAACTATGTCGTAATAAATAGATGGAATTAATGCTCCAAATACAGAACATAATCCCAATATGATTGAGCTTCCTAAAGAAACTCCTAAGTATCGTACACCTAAGCCGTATGTTAAACCACCAATCCCCCAAAGAACTCCGAATAAATACGTTAAGCCCAAGGTTGAGCCGTCAGTTCCGCTGATAATTTCGAAAAAATTTGGAATAGTTAAGTATGCGGCCAATGGTGGCACCACTAACCATGAAAAAAGCCCTCCAACAATCCAATAACTCTCCCAGGCCCATCCTTTAACTCTTTTGTAAGGGATATAAAAACTCCCTGAGGCAAATCCGCCTATTAAGTGAAAAATAACACCAAAAATTGCTTGCATTTCGTTTGTATGGTTCTAATTTGTTCGTTTATGGTCGTAAAATTACGGAAGGGTTTATATACCTCTGTCATGGACTGTCATGAGAAACGGGATTTAAAGGGCTTTTCGGGGGTATTTTTTAAGACGGAGGAAAGATTAAAATAAAATAAAGTGGATTTAGGTTCGATTTAAAAATTCCGCTATTTTCGCGACTTCAATTTTTAATTTTTATGAAAAAAACCTTAATCGCTATTTCGGCATTGCTTATTGCCGCGATCACCTCTAACGCCCAATCACGAAAAGATTCTCTATTAGCAGTAAAAGCCCTAAAGAAAATCACCAACATTAACAGTGAAAACGATTTAAAACCGAAGGCTGGCAGTTTCTCCACAGAATTAAATGTGAATCCTCTAAAAGGCGACCTTAGTTTTAACAATTCGTTAAACCAAATTAAGTTCAGATACTTTTCTACTTCCGGTTTTGCGTGGAGATTCGGGATTAATGTTAAAGTTCAGGACTCCAGCTACAGCAATAAACAAGTTTATGGAAGTGCCACAAACAGTAACGTTGAAAACTCTCGAAAAGGCTTAACACTTGGTGCGAACCTGGGCTTTGAGAAGCATTTTAAAGGTACAAGAAGATTATCACCTTACATTGGTTTGGATTTATCTATCACTGATCAATCCAATTCCACCGAATCTACAACAGGACAGGTAACCACCAAAGTTAAAAATGCGTGGTACTCGAGGGTACCTTACGTTTATTATTCAGCAAATACGGGATATCAAACTTATTATGAAGATTTGCCTACACAATATGCATTTACTCGATTCGGCATAAATTTTATAACAGGCTTCGACTTTTACATGGCGAAGAACTTTTTCCTAGGCTATGAATTCAATTTTGGATTAAACACAACAAAGTATAAAGATCCAGAAACAACAGTTACTGGGCAAACTGCCTCATCATCCAGCAATAACAACACAGAATACGACACCAAAAACAAATCACTGTCTTTCGGCCCAGGTTTGATGAATGGGATTAGAATTGGTTATGTATTTTAATTATCTATGATAAACCTTATGAATCAAAAAAGAAAAATCGGCACACTGCTGTTTATACTCTTATCATTAGTTTTTTTCCAGAGTTGCGAAAAAGAGGATTTTGAGCATCCTGAAGTTAAGTCAATTTCCATTACGTCTCTGTCTCCTGTAAAAGTTAAAATTATAGGAGAAATCACCCATAAGGGCAAATTTGTTATTTCAGATTATGGATTTGTTTATAGCACCAGTTCCTCTGTTAGCATTGAAAATGGCACCAAAGTATCTTTCGGCAACGAGATATCTGAAGGAACTTTTTCAAAAGATGTTGCTATAAACCTTCCATCCAATTACACCAGAACTGTCTATGCCCGAACCTATCTCACTAATGAAAAGGGGACAGCGTATGGAGATGTTTTGTCGGTACAATTGCCCGGAATTTCTTCTTCAGGGCTTAATCCAACTTCAGGAAAAGCAGGAGATAAAATAACTATTCAGGGAAGTTTTTCATCGCTTTCGAAGGAAGATGTTAGCATTTTTGTAGGCAATATAGCCGCTAAAATTGAAAGTGTAAGTCCATCGCAGGTGGTATTTGAAGTGCCTTCTGGAATTAGCACTTCAAGCTATTACAGCAACCAGGTTCCTGTTTCAATAAATATTTCCGGCCAATCGATAACAGTAACTTCCTATTTTACTTTAAGACCTACTTTTACAGATTACAGCCCTAAAAGCGCAACCATAGGCAGTACTATTACATTAACCGGGAATAACCTGTCATCAAGTGCCCTTTACAATAGTAGCGTTAAAATCTATTTCGGGAATGCTTACACCACATCTTACAGCATAAGCTCTACGGGATTAACTGTTACAATCCCTACAAGCATCACATCAGAAAAATTTCAAATCGCAATTGAAATTGATGGTGTAAAAACCACATTGCCTGGAGAATTTACGATTAGCCTACCAACAATAACTTCATTAAGTGCCACCACCACTTGGCCAGGCTCCTCTTTAACTATCAATGGAAATAATTTCAACAATTATTACAATACGGTAAGCATTGGCGATATCGCAGCAAGTGTAAGCACTTATTCCTCATCGTCGACACAATTGTATGTGAATATACCAAGCAACCTTCCGGAAGGAGAACACAGCATTAAAGTTTTTTCCGGAACTACGTTTGTAACCGCCCCGATAAAGTTGAAAGTGAAAAGTGCAAGCTTTTCAGGATTTTCTCCAGCTTCAGGCTCTCCTGGAAGGGAGATAACTTTATCCGGCGACTTTAATCCTAACGCTAGCTATAGTGTATATTTTGGCTCTACGCAGTATTCAACAACATACAGCAGTACAGGAACTTCGATGAAGGTTAATGTGCCGTCAAGCCTGGATGCAGGCGATGTTAAGATCACTATTAAATCTGGCAGTACCTCTATTACTCATGCCGATAATTTTACGGTATTAGCACCATCAATTACAAGCATTTCTCCTACTTCGGGGGTAGCTGGCACATTGGTTACCATTACAGGAAATGGATTTGGGCCTAATATCTATAACAATTCTGTAAAATTTGGCACCACTGCCACCCCAAGCATTGTAAGCGCAACAGAATCTACGCTAAAAGTTCTTGTTCCATCAAACTTAACACCTGGGGCAATGAAAATAAGTGTTACCAATAATTACGGACAAACAGTAGTCAGTCCGATGAACTTCACGGTAACGAACCAGTAAAAAGAAAGGCCGGAGAGCATTACTCACCGGCCTTTCTTTTTGTATCTATTTTATCTCCTCCGTCACTTCTCCGCACTCCAGCATTTCAGCGCCATAATAAGGATTTTTTATATCAGCTTCAACAGCCAGCCAATAACCGCCTTTGCCTTCATTCGCCATCGGGCAAAACTGCTTATAAACAACGCCTGATTGCAACTTTGCAGCTCTTACAATTTTTTCAGTAGCTTTAGTAAGTGTATCTAACTGAACTCGTTGTTCCTGAATATCTTTTCCGTTAACAATCTTTTCTGCCAGTAAGGCTACACCATTCTCCTTTGCTTCAGCTAATGAAGTCTGTAACAATGCTGCATTCACTTTAGTTGCCTGGGCATCCGATTTTAATAGGGCATTTTTAAGAGCCAGATAATTCTTAAATATTTTCGATGTACCTGCATCCGCAAATTTCACTTCCGGGGCAGATTCAGAGCTTTCCTTATTCTCCTTCGAGGATGAACATGCCGTAAATAACACGACCACCACACACGCCTTCGTCAAAGCTTTATTTAAAGAATAAGCTCCCATCATGTAACTATCTATTTTTTAGGAAAATAATTAAACTGATCACAGATCCGACAATTCCAGGTTTCGAATCGTCAACTTCTTTATCCTGCTCCTCTACATTAAGCCAGTTCTTAATAATTCTTACGGCAAACAGAACATCGAAGTCGGCTCTCTCACGAGACGAGTCCTTCACTGCAGTTCCTTTACCGATTTGACTCTCCTCGGTAAGAATTTGATTACAATCTCCGTTAGAACTGCTTTCGCTAAAGGCAACAAACAATACAACAGAAAGAAAAAGAAAAAAGCCTAATGCAATTGATAAAGGTTTCATAAGTCGATGCATTTCCACAAATATAAAATCATATTGCATTCAAGTAAAATATATTTAAGCATCAGACACTCTTAATCTGCGCTTCTCCAGGTATTATTTTCTGAATTATAATCCGGAAAAACCTTGTCGGGATCGATAACAATTTTCTCAATTTCCCCTGTCGACGGATACTGGAAAGTCCAGCTATTATTTCTCATCCAAACCTCAACCGGAATATTCACTCTAACAGCTTTTCCTTCTTTGGGCGTAATTTCAATAACCACAGGCATTGGCATTTTCTCGAGATTTGCTACCGTAATAAGTACACCATTTCTGGGATTTCCTTTTACATAATTCACACCTACGATAGCCTGATCCAGACGCCAGTTGTTAAGGTACCAGCTTCTCCAAAACCAATCCAGCTTCTCTCCTGCCACATTTTCTATTGTCCTGAAAAAATCTTCTGGCGATGGGTGTTTATAAGCCCAGCGTTCAATATATGTCTTAAAAGCTCTGTCGAAACGCTCTTCTCCGATAATTAGCTCCCTCAACATGGTTAGCCCTTCAGCCGGTTTATAATAAGCCAGGGTGCCGATATTAGCTTCCTTCATATTATCCGGACTAACATTTACCATTTCCAATTGTGGAGCACAAATAGTTGCCGCCCAGGCATGCATATCCCTTTTCTTGGCTTTAAACTCTCCATTATTAAAATGCTCAGCAGTAAGCGTGTTGATAAAAGTATTGAAGCCTTCATCCATCCAGGCATGTACACGCTCATTGCTACCCACAATCATAGGAAACCAGGTATGTCCAAATTCATGATCGATAACATCCCATAAATCTGCACCCTTCTCTTTCGAACTACAAAATACAATGCCCGGATATTCCATCCCGCTAACATCCGTAGCCACATTTACAGCATTGGGATATGGATATTCGTACCATTTATTGCTATTGTACTCAATAGAGGCCTTGGCAAATTCTGTAGATCTTTTCCATGCAGCACTATCATTGCTCTCTGATGGATATGCAGAAACGGCCAGGGATTTTTTGCCTGATGGAAGATTTATTCTCGCCGCATCTACTATAAAAGATGAAGAAGAAGCCCAGGCCACATCTCTCGAATTTTCTATTTTGAAACGCCACGTTAACTCAGCTTTCCCCTGCGGACGAGACGCCGGGTCTTTAACATCCCGTGCCGACCGAATCACTATTGCTTTATCGCTTTTTGATGCCAGATCCCACTGTACCTGCTGTTCGGGAGTATAAACTTCATTAACGTTTTGCAGCTGACCGGAGCACACCACGATATGACTTGCCGGAACGGTGATATTTATGTCAAAATTGCCATACTCAAGATAAAATTCACTTGGGCCATTGTACGGAATCACATTCCATCCATTCAAATCATCGTAAACATACATGCGTGGATACCACTGTGCGATGGCAAATATTTTACCCTGCCTGGCCTCAAGCAAACCCATCCTGTCCGAACCGTAATTTGGCGAAATGAAGGAAAAATCTACTCTAAACTTGATCTGGCCACCCTTCGCTTTAATTTCATCCGACAGGAATACCTGCATCTTCGTGTCCTCAATCTGGAATTTCAAAGGAACTTCGGTTGCTCCAGTCACCAGCTTTACTGATTTGATCTTAAAGCCAGCATCAAAAATCTGCCCCTTTCCTCCGTTACGGCTTCCACTTAAAGGAACAATTGCAGAGCCTCTCGAATCCTGTTTGAAAAGGTTCTGATCCAGTTGCATCCACAAAAACTCAAGATTATCCGGTGAATTATTGGTGTAAGTGATATACTCATAACCCGACACCTCATTTCGATTTTCATCCAACCTTACCGAAATCTGGTAATCTGCACGATTTTGCCAGTATAGCGGGCCCGGGTTACCGCTTGCCGACCGATATTCGCTGCCCCCACGCCTGTAAAAATTGGGAGAGAATGCATCCACATAATTGTAAATGCTGGAAATCTGACTTTTTGAACCTGAGGATTGCTGAGCCTTGGCGGCGGAGATCAAACCAAAAAGAATAAGAAACTCTAAGAGCAACCAACCAGTGCATCGCATATCCGACGTTTAATTTGTTTTTAAAATAGTCTTGCCTATTTGGTTAGACGCAAGAATCCTTCCGGATCAAATCCTACTACAATTTCTCCTGTGGAGGGGTTTTCTAGTAACGGGCGTCTAATCACACTTGTTTTATCTACCATTAACTCAAAAGCAGATTCAGCTGAATTTACCCCATTCTGCTGCTCGGGTTCCAGCTTTTTCCAGGTAGTGCCCTTTTTGTTTAGTAAAACCTCATACCCAACTTTACCCGACCATTCAGCCAGTTTTTCTTTACTTATGCCCGATTTCTTATAGTCATGAAATTCATATTTCACACCATTGTCGTCAAGCCATTTTAATGATTTCTTTACTGTATCACAGTTTTTAATTCCGTAAACCTTCATACTTATAAGTAATAAAATGTTGTGTGTTTGAGGGGCCGGCAATTTAAGCATAAAACATGTTGCAACATTATAAATGGTAAATTTTAAGATAGTTAAAGGCGAAAGCACAAGGCACTGTGCCTAAAGTTTACAAATTCGCTTACCTTTACGGCGCATTGATATAACCATGAATCATAATAAGAAAGTTATGGTAACTGGCTGCTTTGATTTACTCCACAGCGGACATGTTGCCTTTTTGAAAGAAGCGGCTAAACTTGGTGAAGTATATGTTTGTATTGGAAATGATGCAAACGTTTTCCAGTTAAAAGGTCGTTATCCGGTAAATCCGGAAACTGAGCGAAAATACATGATCGAAGCTTTGTCCGGAGTTAAAGAATGCCGGGTAAATAAAGGCTTCGGCATTATTGATTTTCTTCAGGAGATTGATGAAATTAAGCCTGATGTTTTCCTGGTAAATGAAGACGGGGCTACCCCAACTAAAGCGGAAATCTGCAAGAAAAGCGGAATTGAGTATAAGGTTCTTGAGAGAATTCCTCACGAAAATTTGCCAACCCGATCTACAACTACGCTGCGCACCGAATGTTTAATTCCTTTTAGAATTGACTTAGCAGGCGGATGGCTTGATCAACCTTTCGTGTCTCAATATTACCCAGGGCCGGTTCTTACTATTTCTATCGAACCAACTATCGAGTTTAATAACCGCAGCGGAATGTCATCAAGCACCCGCAACAAGGCAATAGAACTTTGGCGCACAGAAATCCCGACAGGCGATCGCGAAAAGCTAGCTAAGATTCTGTTTACTTACGAGAACCCTCCGGGAACAAAGGAGGTAGCTGGCTCGCAGGATTCAATTGGAATTGTATTCCCGGGTTTGAACAAATCAAACTACAAAGGAGGCTACTGGCCAGAGACGATAGAATCTGTAAACGACGATGAAACTTTAAACTGGCTCGAGTCGCATTTATACCTGGTTAGCCTGGGCCCCCGCACTTCCGAATACTCTGTACTTTCTAATACAAAAATAGACGAACAAGGAGCAAAAGCCTTGGCAGATGCTGCAGAAGGTTGCTGGGCAGCCATTCAGAATAAAGACCTTGATGCTTTCGGAAAATACTTCCGCGAATCGTTCGAGGCTCAAATTGCGATGTTCCCCAACATGGCTTCCAAAGAAATATTCGACCAGATTGACATTTATAAAGACCGCAGCAAAGGATGGAAACTTAGCGGAGCCGGAGGTGGCGGTTATCTGATCTTCGTTTCAGAAACACCGATTGAAAACGCAATCCGTATAAAGATCAGAAGAAGAGATTTTTAACAAATAACTAAGGGGCCTTTAAAGCCCCTTAGTTATTTGTTAAGACCTGGTTCCTTAAAGCAATTTAATTCCCCCCGCTTTTTCCGGCAACATCATCGTTCTGTATTCCTCGCTGATTTTTCTTAATTGAACCATTCAGCTTACCAAATTTATACGTAAAGCTGAAGCTGAAATTTCGATAATAGTTCTGAAAGGTTTCCGATTGTATAAACTGCTCGGATGATGTATCATTTTTCCAGCTCCTGTACTTTTGGAATGGGTTACTTATTGATGCAGAAAAAGAAGCTTTCTTCTTTAAAAACTCTTTCGACAAACTTGTTGATGTATAATAGTACGGATTCGACTGCCCCTGCAAGGTAATCCAGGCACTATAAAAACCACCATTTATGCCAGCACGCCAATCGTGTTTAAACTTATAACCAACATAGGCATAAATGTATCCCTGCATTCCGTCATTGCTCACATCTTCTCCATCAATGTTCCCTTCCATTAAAACGTACGCCAGCCTTCCATTCACATTTACATTAAACGCTTTGGTAATATCCTTACTGGTATTAATATTAAAACCAATATTTCTGTCTTTTCCGATATTTTCATAGGTGGCTTTTCCAACAGTTCCTACAATCCGGTTTACATATTGAATAGTATTATTCGCGAAGGAATAACTAAGTCCCGCATTAAGCGAGCCTTTCTTAAAAACACTGTAATTCAAATCGAAATTATGATTGAGCACAGGTTTCAGGTCTTTATTGCCCGAGCTCGTAAACTTGTCGTTAAACCGATCTTCAAAAGGATTAAGTTCCCAAATATTCGGACGCTGTATACGCTGAGTATATCCCAAATTCAAACTACGGCTATTTTTAAACTTTCGTTGAATTGATATTGAAGGAATAAAGTTGTTATAATCGGTTTTCAATGGAGTATTCACCGACTTAAAATAGGCATCAACCGTGGTACGTTCCAATCTTAAGCCGCCCTTAAAACCCCAATCTTTTAATTTCAACTGGTAGGAATTATAGAAACTATACACATTCTGATTGTAATCGAAATCATTTGTACGATTATTATCTATGGTATAAGTGCTTTCTTTGTTATCTCCTGCATAAGTTCCGTAAACGTATTCACTGAAATTATTCCGTAGGATTAACTTCATACCTCCTTCAATGTTCCACTTCTTCAAAGGATGCACATAATCCATCTGAATGGTCTGTTCGTTTGTACCTGAGTTATTTTCTTGTCCGTAGTTATTTTGGGGGTAATTAAAGCGGTTGAACGAAAAGAAATTGCTCGAATTATCATCCCGTCCGGAATTGTACTTATAAGATCCGGTTAAAAGCTGCTCCTTATTACGTTTAAAGCCCAACTGATAATTTATGCCCAGATCATATCCACGCCATCTAAACTCGCCCAGGTTCGAAAGATTGTAGGCATAATTGGTTTTGCTTCCCGTAAGGTTATATTCATTCAGAAACTGAGAATTGACATTCTTTCCGCCTCCCATATTATAACCCAGTTCTGCAGTGATCAGATTTAAGGTATCAATTTCATAACTGATCTCGGCGCTGGAATACATATGCCCGCTACTGTTTTCCCTGTTTCCGGACATAAATAGCGCTACCAAAGAATCGGCAGAGTTTAAAGCAGGCAAAGTAGTACGCGACATTGCAAAACTTGTATTGGGCATATCCCTCAGACCGCCTCCTCCACTTGCTGATATTCCCAATTTCTTCCCTTTTATGGTAAGCTGCACATTGCTTCCGGGCCCATAAGGAAAATTGTACCGACCTGTTACAGAGCCATTATAGCCCTGATCTATTTTCTTATTGGTGATAATATTGATAATACCTGCTAAGCCCTCGCTGTCATACTTTGCAGGAGGAGTTGTGATCACTTCTATCTTTTGAATATTGCTTGCTGGCATACTTTTGAAAACGTCCTTTGGACTTTTCGCTACCAAAGAAGATGGCCGGCCGTTGATTAGCACCTTGTAACTGGTGCTACCCTTAACCTGAATATTATCGTCCGCATCAACAGTAACCATTGGCACTTTCCGCAACATATCCATCACATTATTCACCTTACTCTCCGGATCAGCCTGCACATCGTAAGCTATCCGGTCTACTTCCTGCTTTATCAATGGTTTCTCGGCAGTTATGCTTACTTCCTTTAGTTGATTGCTGGCTGGTGAGAGCAGGATTATGCCAGCATCAATAGCTGTATTAGCTCCCGAAGCTGAAATATCAACTACCGAAGTTTTATATCCTATCGACACAATATTGAGCTTGTATTTTCCAGAAGGTATTTTGACCAAAGAAAAAGCACCTTTGGAGTTACTGAGGACTGTTCTTACTGGTTTATTATCTGCCGTTTTAAGAGCAACTGTAACAAAATCCAGCGCTTTATTACTAAGGGAATCAACAATAGAGCCTTTTAGAGAATAGGATAAGGAATCTTGAGCAGAACCTCGAAGGCTTGCCATAATTAACACGAGCATAAAAATGCCATGCTTGATAAATAGGTTCATTTTGACTGAGGTTTAATCGTTAAGCAGCTTGCAATTCAGAACAGTTTTCTGATGCAAGCAATTTAGTTGATGCCAAACTTAACCATGTTCCATAAAATAGCTTGTTAAAAAAGGTTAAGTTTAACCATCTACTAATAGACGCCCCCCAATGGTAGACGTTACACTAAAATTTACTTATTGAAGCGGGTCATGGTTAGTTCTGTGCCCGCAGTAACAAAACTTTCAATCATTTCAATTGAACGATCAATCAGCGCTGGCAATTCTGGCTTTTCATCATCATCAAAGCCGCTCAGAACATAATCAACCTGGCGACCTTTAGGATAGTTATCACCGATACCGAACCGCAACCTCGCGTAATGTTGACCGCCAACCAAAGATTCGATACTTTTCAAGCCATTATGCCCGGCACTGCTTCCTTTAGGTTTAATTCGGATAGCCCCAAAAGGAATAGCCAGATCATCCACTAAAACCAGAATATTTTCGACCGGAATTTTCAGTTCGTGCATCCAATAACTAACTGCCTTTCCGCTTAAGTTCATATAAGTGGTTGGCTTAATTATATACATCTTCCGGCCTTTATGACTTAATTCAGTATAGTAAGCAAGTCGCAAATTGGCAAACGGAGCTCCGGCTTTTTTAGCCATAGCATCAGCTATCATAAACCCAATATTATGACGGGTATCTGCATATTCACTGCCAATATTGCCAAGAGCAACTATAAGATATTTCATGGGGCAAAAATATGCTTATTTATGATTTCGGACCGACAATTACGATTGAAGCTTATAAAAAAGGTTCTTATTCCAGCTGAAATGCAGGGAGGATTTGCTGATGTCGTTCAAACGCTTAATGTCTTTGGTTCACCTCCCCTCTTTGAGAATGCTTCCACTCTGCTTCGTCTCTGCTCCCACTCCGCTTCGGTCAGCGTTCTGAACAAGTTTTGTCGGAAATCAATCTTACACCCCAACTTTTACGCTTGATCCGTTGAAAAGACTGGCATTTTACCAAACCATAAGCAACAAAAAAAGGCAACCCGTATAGAGTTGCCTTTTAAATCAGTGAAATAAACACCAATCGGTGCTATCTCAAAAACCTTATTTACCTTTTGCAGCTTCTTGCTCAGCCTGACGAAGAGCACGAGAAGTAGTTACAGATACGATTGTATCCTCAGGAGTGTTAGTAACTTCGAAACCTTCGAATTTAAGGTCACGAACACGTACTGACTTACCAACTTCAAGAGGCTCGATGCTTACTTCAACATTTTGAGGCATAGCAGCTGGAAGAGCTTTAACGCGTAGTTTACGTAATTTCTGAACCAATTTACCTCCCATTTTAACACCTGGTGAAGTACCGGTCAATTTTACAGGAACCTGCATTACTAATGGCTTCTCTGCATTTAATTCAAAGAAATCCACGTGAAGGATAGTTTCATTTAATGGGTGAAACTGAGCATCCTGAACAATAGCCTGAAATTTAGTTCCATCGATGTTTAATTCGATAAACTGTACTTCAGGAGTGTAGATAACAGCCTTTAAATCACTTACAAGAACTGAAAAGTGAGTTTGACCTTTTCCACCGTACAAAACAGCTGGCACTTTACCTTCGTAACGCAGCTCTTTTGCGTCGCGTTTCCCTACGTTCCCTCTTTTGGAACCGCTAATAGCGATAGTTTTCATTATTATATTATTAAAATTAAAAATTCAAAAAATCTGCAAGTCTTCAGCATCAAGTCTTTTAAAAGACTTTGTACTTTCGACTTTTTAGTCTACCCTAAACAAATCGCTGATTGAGCCATGTCTGTTAACATTGGCAATCGCTTTAGAAAATAAATCAGCAGTTGAGAGCACTTTTATTTTCTCCGATTCCTGTTTAAGCGGAATGGTATCAGTAACGATCAGCTCCGTTAATACAGAGTTGGCTACCGTTTCGTATGCTTTTCCAGAAAGAACAGGATGCGTACACACCGCCCTTACAGAACTTGCACCGTTTTGCATAATCAAATCAGCAGCTTTAGCAAGGGTTCCTGCGGTATCACATATATCATCGATCAATACAATATCCCTGCCTTTTACCTCCCCTATAATAGACATCGATTCTATTTCGTTCGCTCTTTTTCTTCTCTTATCACAAATCACCACCTCTGCATTAAAGAATTTAGCAAAAGTACGAGCTCTGTAAGAACCACCCATATCAGGCGAAGCAATCGTCAGATTAGGAAGTTTTAAACTTTTAATATAAGGAACAAATATTACCGAAGCATCTAAGTGATCTACCGGGATATCGAAAAAGCCTTGTATCTGAGCCGCATGCAAGTCCATCGTCATGATGCGATTGGCGCCTGCTGCAGTTATTAGATTTGCAATTAACTTTGCACCAATTGCAACACGCGGTTTATCTTTCCGGTCTTGCCTCGCCATTCCAAAATAAGGAACAACAACGGTGATGTAATGCGCCGATGCTCTCTTGGCAGCATCTATTAACAGCAATAATTCTATTAAATTATCGTATGGCTGGTTGGTCGACTGAATAAGAAAAGCATCACATCCTCTAACCGATTCATTGAATGATGGCTGAAATTCTCCGTCACTGAAACGTGATATAACCACATCTCCTAAATCTTTACCGTAAGCTTTCGCGATTTTTGCAGCAAGATCGATGGATCCGGAACCAGGGAATAATTTAACAGAGTTGAACTGTTGCGGCATTGCTGTAGTATAAAATGGATTTAAAAAAAGTCGGACTGTATTTACAATCCGACTTTCCTTTTTGTTGCCCGACCAGGATTCGAACCTAGACAAACTGAACCAAAATCAGTTGTACTACCTTTATACTATCGGGCAATCTCCTCCTGAGAAGTACGTCTCTCATTTGGTGGTGCAAATATAGAGCGATTAAACACATCTCACAAGTGTTTTTTTAAAATTTCTGTTAATGCGCTGATTTAATGCTTAAAATATGTTAAACCCCGTTTGCTAAGGTTGTGATTTGATTAGGAATCGCTATTTTCGGCGTCGATAAAATTAGGGCATACCTATTTATAGCTATATGAATTATAATAAAACTAATAACCTTTTAGGCTGGCTTTGCTTTCTGATAGCCGCAATTACCTACACATTAACGTTAGAACCCACGGCCAGTTTCTGGGATTGCGGCGAGTTTATTGCCTCAGCCTATAAGCTCCAGGTTGTACACCAACCGGGCGCACCATTATTTTTGATGATCGCTAAAATGTTCTCTTTACTTGCCGGCGCCGACAAAAGCAAGGTTGCCTATTGGATGAACATGAGCTCGGGACTTTCCAGTGCTGCAACTATATTATTTTTATTCTGGACAATTACCGCCCTTGTCAGAAAGGTTCTTGTTTCACGCGATGAGCAAATCCCTACCAGCAAATTAATTATTATAATGGGATCCGGAATAGTTGGATCTCTTGCATATACCTTCTCTGATACGTTTTGGTTCTCGGCTGTTGAGGCCGAAGTGTATGCCATGTCTTCTCTATTCACCGCAATCGTTTTCTGGGCAATATTAAAGTGGGAACACCATGCAGATGAAGCGGGAGCAGATAAATGGATCATTTTTATAGCCTATATCATGGGACTTTCAATAGGTATCCACTTGTTGAACCTTCTTGTAATCCCGGCAATTGCCCTTGTTTACTATTTCCGCAGATCAAACAACATTACTAGTGCAGGCACCATCAAAGCCCTTGCTATTGGGGTTATTATCCTTGGCGTTGTTCAGTACGGAATTATACAATATCTGGTTAAATTCGCAGCTTATTTCGACCTCTTCTTTGTAAACACTTTAGGTATGGGCTTTGGCTCTGGTGTTATTGTGTTTGCCACCTTAGTAATTGCTGGCTTAACTTATGGCATCCTGTATTCTATAAAAAATGCTAAAGCGGTATTAAACCTCGCTTTAATCTGCACTGCATTTATTTTGATTGGATACAGTTCATACGCGATGATTGTAATCCGTGCAAAAGCGGATACTACATTAAATAATAACGACCCGGACAATGCTTTTGGGCTATTAAGCTACCTTAACCGGGAGCAGTATGGGGA
>Ga0307408_100000996_pt1 | contig 21856 bp, 26 predicted proteins | sample 322Cmetagenome_FD_202116 | JGI IMG/M metagenome (GOLD analysis project Ga0307408, IMG submission 202116) | Maize rhizosphere microbial communities from greenhouse at UC Davis, California, United States - 322HYB-C-3 | ecosystem: Host-associated > Plants > Roots > Rhizosphere > Soil | place... | reverse complement strand
CCGAAATCCGCGAACTGTCCTCGCACCAGGCCGAAGCCGTGCTGCAGGCGGGCTTCCTGCCCGACGCCACCGCCTACTACCTGAAGCACTGCGTCAAGGCCTGCAACAACGGCGTCGAGCGTGCCCACATCGTGCCGTTCGCGATGGACGGCTCGGCCCTGCTGGAACTGTTCACCCACGATGGCGTGGGCACCATGATCTCGCACGAGAACCTGGAATCGCTGCGCCCGGCCACCATCGAAGACGTGGGCGGCATCATCAAGCTGATCGAACCGCTGGAAGCCGACGGCACCCTGGTCAAGCGCGGTCGCGAGCTGATCGAGCGCGAAATCGAGATGTTCTCGGTCATCGAGCACGACGGCGTGATCTTCGGCTGCGCTGCGCTGTACGTCTTCCCGGAAGAAAAAATGGCCGAAATGGCATGCCTTACCGTCAACCCCGACGTACAAGCCCAGGGCGACGGCGAGCGCATCCTCAAGCACATGGAAAACCGCGCCCGGGCGCAGGGCATCAGCAAGCTGTTCGTGCTGACCACCCGCACCGCGCACTGGTTCATCAAGCGCGGCTTTGCCCCCGCCACAGTCGACGCGCTGCCGAAAGACCGCCAGCGGCTCTACAACTGGCAACGCAAGTCGCAAGTCTTGATCAAGACCTTATAATTGACTTTTTTAGGAGCACCGAAGATGGCCCGTACCGTCCACTGCATCAAACTGAACAAGGAAGCCGAAGGCCTGGACTTCCCGCCATATCCGGGCGAGCTGGGCAAGCGCATTTACGAATCCGTATCCAAGGAAGCCTGGGCTGCCTGGATCAAGCACCAGACCATGCTGGTGAACGAAAACCGCCTGAACCTGGCGGACGTGCGCGCACGCAAGTACCTGGCGGCGCAGATGGAAAAGCATTTCTTCGGCGAAGGCGCCGACCAGGCAGCCGGCTACGTGCCGCCTTCGGCCTGAAATTAAATGGGGACGTACCCCATTTAATTTGTTGCTAATTAAATGGGGTACGTCCCCATTTAATTTCAGCGGCTCGCTACATCCGAATTCATCGGCTTGCACTGGCGCAGCTCACAGCGCGCCATGAACACCTTCCCATTCGCGCAAGACATCCGGTAAATCTCCACCGGGCCACGCTCAGTCACCAGCCCTGCCCCGCGCCCGCCACGGCATTCTGCGGCATTGGCCATGCGCTCCACCGTTGCCGAGGAAACACCGGAGCGGAATTCCACCTTCTCCACCGGCACGCCGTCGATCATCGATCGCTTGGCAACAGCTTCCGCCTCCAGCACAGATTTACGCTTCACAGGCGCCTGGGCGACCTCTTTTTTGGAAGCACAGGCACTCAGCACACCAGCAGCGAGCAACAGCAGGAACAGTCGTTTCATGGGCTCTTTCTAAAAGGAAGAATCAGTATTTGACGGTACGCACGCCGTCAGGAGTACCCAGCAGGCACACATTGGCGCCACGGGCCGCGAACAGGCCGACGGCAACCACGCCGACGATCTGGTTGATCTGGGTTTCCAGCGCGACCGGGTCGGTGATCGACAGGCCAGCCACGTCGATGATATTGCCGCCATTGTCGGTCACGAAGATGTCGTCGGAACCGGCCTTGGTGCGCACCTTCGGCTGGCCGCCCAGGGCTGCCAGCTGGCGCATGACCGCATTGCGGGCCATCGGCAGCACTTCCACCGGCAGCGGGAACTTGCCCAGGGTCTCTACCAGTTTGGAACCATCCGCGATGCAGACGAATTGCTTCGATACCGAAGCCACGATCTTTTCGCGGGTCAGTGCTGCACCGCCGCCTTTGATCATGTGGCCTGCCGCGTTGATCTCATCGGCGCCGTCAATGTACACCGCGATTTCCGAAACCTCGTTAAGATCATAGACAGGAATGCCGTGACCGGCCAGGCGGGCTGCAGTCGCTTCCGAAGAGGCAACAGCACCCTTGATGCGGTGCTTGATCTTGCCCAGTTCATCGATGAAGAAATTCGCCGTGGAACCAGTGCCAACGCCGATGATTTCGCCGTCGATCACGTATTCGATCGCCGAAATAGCAACAGCCTGTTTCAATTTGTCTTGCGTCATAGTTACAATGAGTTCAATAAAGGTTGCCTATTTTATCCGAACTGTCAACTGACCCGGGAAAAACGCCAATGAAGCCGAGTACCGTATTGATCGTGGATGACAGCCGCGTGTCGCGCTTGCTGACCCGCCAGCACATCCAGGTGCGCCACGCCGACTGGGTTGTAGAGGAAGCCGCCAACGGCGATGAAGCAATCGCCAAGGCCAAGGGACTGCAGCCCGACCTGGTGCTGCTGGACGTGAACATGCCGGGCATGAATGGCGTCGATGCCGCCGCTGCGCTGCGCGCCATGCTGCCCAATGCCCATATCTCCCTGCTCACGGCCAACGTCCAGGCAGCCACCCGCCAGCGGGCCGAAGAAATCGGCGTTGGCTTCATGGAGAAACCGATCACCGCCGAGCGCATCGCGCAACTGATTGCGCCGCTGGAAGCCTGACCATGGTCCGGCTCACCGAACTGGAGCACGACGCCCTCGTCGAGCTGTTCAATATTGGCGTGGGCCAGGCTGCCTCCGCCATGAGCGAGATCGTCAACGAAACGGTCACCATGTCGGTGCCTGCCATCAGCTTCCTCACCCGCGCCACGGCCGCCAAATTGCTGACCAGCCGCAGCAGCGGCAATGGTCGGCTGTGCGGCATCAGCCAGCACTACAGCGGCGCCTTCGACACCGAAGCCATCCTGATGTTCCCTGAAGAGAAGAGCCAGGAAATCGTGCGCTTGATGGTGGGTGAAGCCATGCCGCTGGCCGAGCTGTCGGCCATGGAGCAGGAAGCGATGAGCGAGATCGGCAATATCCTGCTGAACAGCTGCGTCGGCGCGCTGGCCAACCTGCTGGGGCACGAGCTGCATGGCTCGCTGCCGGATTACCACGTCGGCTACAGCGAAGAGATCCTGGCGCAGGCCGGCAGCGCCGAAACTGCGGTGCTGATGCTGCATATCGAGTTCGTCATCGAGCGCCAGCAAATCGCGGGCGACGTCGCCTTCATCATGGACATGACAGCGCTGCACGACCTGAAGCAGCATGTGGCGGACTTCCTCGACCGTTCCATCGGTGGAGCGCAGCCATGAAATCTTCGGTCGAGTCCCTGCCGCTGCTGCAGGGCGTTATCGATTGCATCGACGTGGGCACGCTGGTCCTCGACGCCAACGAACGCGTGGTGCTATGGAACCGCTGGATGGACCACCACTCTGGCGTGCTGGGCGCGGAAACGCTGGAGCGCAGCTTCTTCGACCTGTTCCCCGAACAGCGCGGCAAGCGGCTCGAGGCCGCCATCGGCCAGGCGCTGCGCAGCAACCTGCCCTCGCTGCTGTCGCAAACCCTGAACCGCTGGCCGTTGCCGCTATACGCCAACAAGGCCGCCGCCGAAAAAGGCGAGCGCATGCAGCAGCAGATCACGGTCACGCCGCTCAACCTGGGCAACAATGAACGCTATTGCCTGATCCAGGTCAGCGACGTCACCGCCGCCGTGCAGCGCGAAAACCTGCTGCGCGAGCAGGCCGTGGCCCTGCGCTCGCAAACCCTGCTGGACGACCTGACCGGCGTCGCCAACCGCCGCCACTTCGACATGGCGATCGACCGCGAGACGCGGCGTGCGCGGCGCATGGGCACTCCGCTCTCGCTGATGATGCTTGATATCGATTACTTCAAGGCTTACAACGACCATTACGGCCACCAGCAAGGCGATGCCTGCCTGGAGGCGGTAGCCTCCGCGCTGTCGACCATGCAGCAGCGCCCGGCCGACCTGTTTGCGCGCTACGGCGGCGAGGAGTTTGCGGTGATCCTGCCCGACACGCCGGCCGACGCTGCGGTGATGATGGCCAATGCCATGTGCCGCAAGGTGCGCGACCTGCGCATCCCGCACCAGGCCTCGCGCTCGGACGAGCGGATAGTCACCATCAGCATTGGCGTTGCCAGCAGCGACAGCAGCAACGCCGGCGAAGTGTATGAGCTGATCAACGCCGCCGACCGGGCCCTTTACCAGGCCAAGGCATGCGGCCGCAACCGCGTGCATTCGCTTTGATCAAAGCAGTTCGATCCCGAAGCGGCGCACGCATAGCGCGAACAGGGCGAAGCAGGCAATCGTCAGCAGCACACTGACGCCCAGCGTCGGCCAGAAACCGAAGCGCGGCAACAGCCACGGAAAGACCAGGAACATCGGCAGTGTCGGCACCACGTACCAGAAGGTGTACCAGGCGTGGTTGGCGATCTTTTCCTGCGGCTGCCGTTCTACGTACAGCCAGATCAGCGCCAGCACCGTCACCATCGGCAACGCAGCGATCAAGCCGCCAAGGCGGTCGCTGCGCTTGGCGAATTCCGACACCGCGACCACGACGCCGGCCGTTACCAGGTACTTGAAAATCAGCCAGGCCATCGGTGCCTCCTACTGTGCAAAAATAAATCGAACCAGCGCCAGCGACAGCGCGAACACATAACCATACGCGAAACGGTCAATGCGCAGCACGTCATCGCCGCGGCGTGCGCGCCAAGCCCCGATCAGGCACATCATGCCACCGGCTGCCAGCGGCGTGACCAGCAGGTTAAGCTTGCGCAGGACCTCGTTGCGCACCATGTGGTCCGGCAGCAGCCAGAGCGTGATGCCGCCCGCGATAGCGCCAAAAATGGCGTAGCCAAGGCCCGCCAGCCAGGGGTTCGGTGGACGGCGGAATGGCTCGCCCAGCGAATGCAAGCCCAGTTCCGCCAATGTCTCCACCAGCGCTTGCAGCAGGAATTCGCCAACGATCTCGAATATGAATTCAATCATGGAGTGAACAGTGCATGCTGGCTCGCGGTATGGAAATCGCGCCAGACGCGGTTGATGTCGGAGTCTTCCTGTGCCGCGCGCAGGCCGCAATAGGGATAAATGTCGCCCACCGCCCGGCGCGCCGCCAGCACAAGCGCCATCGACGCTTCGCGCAACTGCGCATCAAGCGCCTCGTCGATACGGCCGCCCTCCCCCTCTGCCTGCGCCCAAGCCTGGTCTAGCAGCGCATACATACGCTCACGCGCCCCCTCCAGCGCCACGGCAGCCCGTGCCAGCGTGTCCTGCGCGCTGGCCGGCGGCTGGCGGCGCGCCGCAACGATGCCCTGCGCCAACGACAGGAAGTGCCGCGCCATGCCGGACAGATTGGCCGCCAATGTCACCCACGCCAGCAGCATGAAGGGGAAGCGGTACAGGGTCCCCGGCGCCGTCGCGTGCGCAGGATCAATGGTGAAGCCGTGGCTCGCCGGCACCCAGCCGCCTTCGACGCGGTAGCTGTGCGAGGCCGAGCCCTTCATGCCAAAGCTGCGCCAGGTTGGTTCCACCACTACCTGCGCAGCAGGCACTACGAAAGCCCGGATCCGCGGTGCGCTATCCGGCCCTGCCAGCGCCTGGCCGTTCTCGCGCAGCACCGCGTTAAGCGTGAAGTGCGTTGCCATTGGCGCGCCACTGGCGATATCCCAGCGGCCCGTAATGCGATAGCCGTCGCCGTCCCTGTCCGCGAATCCAGTCGGCGCCCCGCTGCCTGCCAGGCAAACGTTCGGCGTAGAAATGATCTCGCGCGCCGTATCGGGCGGCAGGAAACCGGCAAACCACCCGGCACCCGCGCACAGCGTGACCACCCACCCCATGCTGCCATCCGCCTCGGCAATCGCCTCCTCCAGCCGCACCACTTGCGGCAATGGCAGCTCAGTCCCGCCCGCAGCGCGCGGCGCCAGCATCTTCAGCCAGCCTTGCTGGTGAATCAGTGCCTGCTGGCCAGCCAGCAGGAAGCCAGCAGCTTCCGCCCTGGCGGCTTCGCCGGCAATCAGCTTCTTTTCCTGCTCATTCAACATTTTGCGATCAAACCCAACTCGTAATGCAAGACGTCGCGCCGTCCACCAGTTAACCGTTCCAGGGACTGCACTATTTCAGGGGCAAGCAAGCGATCTCGCTGCTGCTTGTCCGGGCGCTCATAGGATTGCCCTGCATGCGACAACCAACGTGCCATCTCAATATGCAGCGCATCCCGCTCCAGGCTGCCGTGGTCGGCTCGCATGCCCTCAAGCGCAAGCGTCTCGAGCCAGTCCCACTTTCTCAGGCGCGCAAATGCCAGCATGGCAGGCAGGTCCGACGTGCCATGCAAGATCTCCTTCACTCGCTCAAAGGGAATGTATGCCCCTTGCCGTGTCGCCATCTGCGCCGCCAGCCTGCGGCTCGCACGGGCGCCATCGGAGAGGGCAGCGAGCGCAATCGCATCCTTGTCCGATGGCGCCAGTTTCAGCCAGGCGAGATAGGCTGCACCACGTATGGAAGGGAGCGGCGACTTGCACATTTCCTGCAACAGGGCGATATCCTCCCTTGCCCCCATGCTTCCCAAGGCAGCAAGTGCCATGCAGGCCTGGTTGCTCTTGGCATGCTTGTCCTGCAGGACTGCACGATAGAAAGCCGCGAGATCAACTCCCTTCTGTCGCAAATAGAACTGGGCGAAAGACCTCGCCGATCCTTGGGTGTCCAGCAAAGCGCCTCGGGCAAGTTCGACCGCGTCAGGAGCGCAATCGAGCAGGCCACGCAAAGCGTAGGTGCGAACGACGCCGAAATGCGACTTCAGGCCAGCCCGCAAGGCTGAAATCCGGCCTTCGACGGGAAGCGATAACGCCAGTTGCGCCGCCTGGCGCGACATCACGATGTCCCGTCCCGATTCGACAGCAAGCGTCAACAGTTCAAGCTGCGGCATGAGTTGACGCTCGAGAAGCATGAAGAAGCTGCCGCGGGCCACCATTGGATGCCGGGAGCATAAGGCCTCGCGCAATTGATCGAGCGTGAGCCGCCCCGCAAGTTCGGCCTGTGCGCTGGAAATCCAGGAGGAATGATCCAGCCTTGAGAAATGGCGCATCCGCCATGTGAAGCCAACGACCGACAGCAAGTCCTCATGCCCTGCAAATGGCAGCAATGTCTGTATCGCACGCCTTGCAGCCTCGCGCACTTCCGGCACGAAGTCATTCAAGCGCGGCATGATGGCCGGTATCGCACCGTCACAGCGCAAGGAGACTACCCTGGCAATTGCCGCTTCACGCGCATATCCCGAGCGGTGTATAAGAAAGGCCTTCACCTCCTCGAGGTCAGCGCAAGCACTGGCCTGCTGCACCGGACCGTCGGGTGGACGCTTCCTTTCAGCCCGGCCAAACAAGGTCGTAAACAGTCTCACGTTGCGGAAAGCGCCAGCACGGCCGCGGCGTACACGGTCAGCACGATGAATGTCATGAGCAGCAGGAAGCATGTCCGCCACAAGGCACCATAACGCGACAGGCCGTAAGCGCCGCGCAACTGCATGAACATGTGCACTGGCGGGATAAACACGAACAAAGAGGCAGCCAAGCCACCGTATTCGAAGTAGCTCAGTGTCGCGACGATGGTGAACAGCAGCGACATGAACGACAGCGAATACAGCGAGAACACGGCGTGGTCATACATCGTGACGCCGCGGCGCCAGAAGAACATCAGCCACAGGAATGGCAATGAAATCGGCACCAGCAGGAAGGAATATTTGTAGGCCGCATTCTTCAGTTTGTAGAGCGCCAGTTCCCGGTTTTCCATAGCATGCCTGATGCCTTTGCTAAACCAGCTGGATTCGGAATGCCCGGCATCGTTGTTGCCGGCCATGTCTTGATCCGTCACTCCTTCGGCGACGTCGTGCAGGATTTCCTGAATGATGCCCGGCTCCTTCGTTTTCACGCCGTCCTGCGGGCTGTCCTTGATTGTGTCCTTCTCGCCCCCCTTTTTGGCCGGCTTGATCGTTTCGGTGAACTTGGCGGTGCCGGTCATGGCGAGCTTGCCGGCCGCCAGGGCGCTATTCAGGCCGTCGAGCGCTTTCTTTGCCTCGTCCAGCCTCTGTTGGGCTTTCGGGACTTCCGCCGTGCCGGGTTCTGCTTCCTTGAGGTCTTGTTCCGCCTCAGCAACCGCATTTTTCTGCTCAGCGATCTTCTCGTTCATCTTCTGCTCGAAGGCGGCCTTGCCATTCTTGCCTTCGACGACCTTGCCCGTGCTCGGGCCCGAACTGGTCCCCATCGTCAGCGAGAAAACGAAGAACATGAAGAACATCATGAAGAGGAACAGCGCCAGCGGCGAAACGAAGCGCGTGCGCTGGCCGTCGATGTAGCGGCGCGTCAGCTGGCCGGGCCTGGCAACCAGTAAGGGCAAGGTGCGCCAGCCCTTGGTATCGAAATGCAGCAGGCCGTGGATCAGCTCTTCACCCAGGTGCAGCACCGATTTGTGCAGATGGCATTTCTGGCCGCAATTGCCGCAATACCTGGCAGTGACCGGTGTGCCGCAGTTGGCGCATGGTGCACAGTGCGCATGCTCGCCGGACGTGCCGCCATGCCCTTCGACTTCCTTGGCTACCAGGCTAGCCGTCACCAGGTCGCCCGCTGTTTCGATCTCCATCCCCATCGCCGCTGCTCCGCCAATTGCAAAGCTTCGATGTTAGCAAATTATTGATCTTTATTGCTAAGCAAGCCTGCAATTACCCCAATGGCCGCGCCGATGGCGCACCATCGCAACACTATCAGCGTACCGCCTGGTGGCCCTAGTATGGCCAAGAGATCGGCGAACAGCAGCAACGGCCCGGAAATCAATCCCACCGGCACGGACAGCCAGCCCCACCCCGCATCGGTCTGGTCCCAGCCGATCAAGGCCCCCTTGGCCATGGCAGCGACCAGGATCCCCAGCAGGGCGCCGAGGAATGCGGCAGCCAGGGATGACGGCTTTCGCTCAGTCATTCGCCGTCGCGGCAGAAAAATATCGCCGCGCCTTGTTGGTATATGCAAAAGCAAATGCCCAATAAACAAAGGGCGCTACAAACAGCAAGGTAACCAACCAGCTCACTGCCGGCCGGGCGGGTTCCGACGGCGTGTAATACGTGACAATACCGGTGGGGATCGCCAGGAAGGCAATGAGGCCGAGTCCAAGGTTGCGTCCCAGCCTTGAGCGCTTCGGCAAATGCCAGAGCATTACATACAGCAGTACCGCAAGGCAGGCCTGGAGAAAAAGATGCAGCCAGATCGGCATGCCGAAAGCGGAAACCCGTTGGCCCATAACGGCCAGGCGAGTAATGAGCACAAGGCCCAATGTACACCAGGTGGCAATCAGACCGCCGATAATCTGCACCACCCAGACGCTATACGGCTTACGGGCGGCAGCTCGCGATTCCGGATGTGGACTCAGGTCAGCCGAAGGCGGGGCAAACGGGTTATGCGCATTCATCACGGCGAGCACTCAGCGCCGCTGGTTAATATTCACTACCACAGTGCCGGCAAGGAAGTCATGCACAGCACGGCGGCGCTTGCTGATCAATATGGAGATCAGGCCCGCGCAGTTCCACCCGTTGATCAGCCAATTGATCGCCGGCAGCCACGCAGGGCCGGCCGCGACCAGGAATGCGCTCCTTTGCATGAAGCCATAGGACTGGTAAGTTGCATCATCCATGGTCATGGCCGCCAGTCCGAGCCCAAGATTGGTCGCCGCCCCCAACAACATCATCGGCGTCTCACGAATCAGCGCTGCTTTTACCGTTACCGGCGAATAGTCCTGCATCTGGATGCGCAGCTTGAGCGCCAGCTTGCCCGGCGTGCCGCCGAAACGGCGCACCAGGTAGACCGAGTAGAACAAGGCAAACAGCATGGATGGAATGACCGACCACAAATAGAACGACCGCGATTGTTCGCTCAGCCAAAAGGTCAGGCCGATAATCGGCGACAGAACCAGCAGGTCGATGATCTTTGCACCAGCGCGCAGCCAGAAGCCGCCAACATTTGGCGTCGCATGACTATCGTGCTGTGCCGGCACGTCGAGGTCGGCAACTGGTGCCTGGTAAGGGTTATGCATGAATGATCGAAAGTATGCTTTAAGGCAACTACGATATCACACTGTTAGCAAAAAACAACCTGCGCGGCAGGTTGGCCGGCGATGACGGATCGCGCAGGAAGTCGCGCAGCATGTCCTGGTACAGCCCCGCATCCTGCTTGTGCAGGTAGACCAGAACGAAATAGTCGGCCAGCACTTCGGCCTGCGCCTCCATATTGAAGTCGCGCAGCCGCAGCTCGGGCGACACCGCATAGTCATAGCTCAGGCCAAGCCGGATGGCGCCGCGCCACATCACGGGATAGCCAAGCTGGTGCTGCCAGACATGGGCCATTTCGTGCATGAACCAGTGCTGTTCGCGTTCACTGGCCAGCGAGAAGTCAGGACGGTAGCGGGAGATGTGGAAATACAGTTCGCCGTTGGGCGTGATGCAGACGTCTTTGCGCTGCAGGAAAGGAATGAAGCGGGTGTTGTGGATGCGCACCCGCTGGTAGTCGATCGCGCTGCCGAACACCAGCCGGGCCAGCGCGATCTCACCCGACGTCAACGGCCGGGCGATGACTTCCATCAGTGGCGCAGCGCGCTGGCCGCTTTAGCGATGGCGGTGATGCGGTCCCAGTCGCCGGCTTGCATGGCGTCCTTCGGCGTCAGCCAGGAGCCGCCCACGCAGGCCACGTTCTTCAGCGACAGGAAGGCTGGCGCGGTATCCTGCGAAATGCCGCCGGTCGGGCAGAACACCACGTCCGACAGCGGGCCGGCAATCGCGTTCAGCATGCCAACGCCGCCGGCAGGAACGGCCGGGAACAGCTTCAGTTGCTTGAAGCCCTGCTCACGCGCCTTCATCACTTCCGACGGCGTCATCACGCCCGGCAGCAGCGGCAGGCCGCTCGACTTGGCGGCGCCGATCAGCGCATCGGTCAGGCCCGGCGACACGCCGAACACCGCGCCCGCATCGCGCGCGGCAGCAAATTCCTCAGGCTGGGTCAGCGTGCCGACGCCGACGATGGCGCCTTCCACCTGGCTCATGGCGCGGATAGCGCCCAGGCCGTGCTGGGTGCGCAACGTCACTTCCAGCACGCGGATGCCGCCTGCCACCAGGGCTTTCGCCAGCGGCACGGCGTGGTCAGGGTCGTCAATCGCGATCACTGGGATCACGGCCGAAGTACGCATAATTTCGAGCAGGGTCATGTCAGGCTTTCTTTGCGAGGAAATCTTCATCGGAACCGGGCACGGTATTGCCCACGTTGTCTTCGCCGTGCAGCGGCACGGTGGTCTGGATCGGCGACGGCAGCGGGAAGCTGGTCGCGCCCTGCTCCGCCGCGCACACGGTGCTGCGGAACATGGAGAACAGTTCGCGGCCCATGCCGATCTGGTTTGGCGACAGGTCGGCTTGCGCCATCGAGCGGCCGTGCCATACGTCAGACGACACCAGCGCTTCCAGCGTGCCACTGGCGGCGTCGAGGCGGATGATGTCGCCATCGCGCACCAGGCCAAGCGGACCACCGGCCAGGATTTCCGGCGACACGTGGATTGCGGCCGGCACCTTGCCCGACGCGCCGGACATGCGGCCATCGGTCACCAGCGCCACCTTGCGACCGGCATCCTGCAGGTTGGCCAGCGCCGGGGTCAGCGCGTGCAGTTCCGGCATGCCGTTGGCTTTCGGGCCCTGGAAGCGGATCACGGCGACAAAGTCGCGATCCAGCTTGCCGGCCTTGTAGGCCGCCATGAAGGCTTCCTGCGAATCAAACACCAGCGCAGGCGCTTCCACCGTGCGGTGTTCTTCCTTCACCGCGGATACCTTCATGATGGCGCGCCCGAGGTTGCCCTGCACCAGCACCATGCCGCCATCCTTCGAGAATGGCTCGGCGGCGCCGCGCAGTACTTTCTCGTCGGCGCTCTTCAGCGGCGCTTGCTTGAAGATCACGCCAGTGGCATCGTCGTTCAGGAATGGCTCGGCGCAGTGCGCGCGCAGGCCCCTGCCCAGGATGGTGTTCACATCGTCGTGCAGCAGGCCAGCGTCCAGCAGTTCGCGGATCACGAAGCCGGTGCCGCCAGCGGCGTGGAAGTGATTCACGTCCGCATCGCCATTCGGGTAGATGCGGCACAGCAGCGGCACCACGGCCGACAGCTCATTGAAATCGTCCCAGTCGATCACCACGCCCGCTGCCTTGGCGATGGCCACCAGGTGCAGGGTGTGGTTGGTCGAACCGCCGGTGGCCAGCAGGCCCACGACAGCGTTGATGATGGACTTCTCGTCCACGATATGGCCAACCGGGATGTATTCATTACCCATCTCGGTAATCTGGGCCGCGCGCTGGGCGGCGGCGGCTGTCAGCGCATCGCGCAGCGGGGTGCCCGGGTTGATGAAGGCGGCGCCCGGCAAGTGCAGGCCCATGATTTCCATCAGCAGCTGGTTGGAATTGGCGGTACCGTAGAAAGTACAGGTGCCGGCGCCGTGGTAAGACTGGGCCTCGCCTTCCAGCAGTTCTTCGCGGGTCGCCTTGCCTTGCGCATAACGCTGGCGGATTGCAGCTTTCTCCTTATTCGACAGGCCGGACGTCATCGGGCCGGCCGGGACGAACACCGCAGGCAGGTGGCCAAAGTGCAGCGCGCCGATCAGCAGGCCCGGCACGATCTTGTCGCACACGCCCAGGTACAGCACGGAATCGAACATATTGTGCGACAGGCCAATCGCGGCCGACATCGCAATCGCATCGCGCGAGAACAGCGACAGTTCCATGCCTGGCTGGCCCTGGGTTACGCCGTCGCACATGGCCGGCGTGCCGCCTGCGTACTGCGCCACCGCGCCAACCTTGCGCACCGCGTCCTTGATGATGGCCGGGAAGGTCTCGAACGGCTGGTGGGCCGACAGCATATCGTTGTAAGCGGAGATGATCGCGACGGAAGGCTGCTTCACTTCCTTCAGGATCAGCTTATCGTTTGCCGGGAACGCGGCAAAACCGTGCGCCAGGTTCGTGCAGGACAGGGTTCCGCGCTGGGTGCGGCCTTTGACGCGGGCCGCCTCGAGGTGCGCCAGGTAGGCGCCGCGGGAGACGCGGCTGCGCTGGGTGACGCGCGCGGTGACTTTTTCCAGGACTGGATGCAACGGCATGATCGTTCCTTTTCAATGAATTTTCGGAAATTTTACTACAAAATCTCCATTTGCGAGCGCTCCCAATGCGTCGAAATGCGCTCCAAAGCCCCTGCATATGCCGAAGCACAAAAAGATTTGTAGTGAATTTACCTGTTTTTCCTGTATAGTTAAACACAATTCATAAAACCATATGCCACAGGACATTATGCGCTTGCCCGCCCTGACATCGACCGCCGCCTACCAGGCCCTTGAAATCCACGCCCACGACGCCCGCGACTGGCAAATGCGCCAGCTGTTCCAGAAAGACCCGGGCCGCTTCCCGCGCATGACGGTCGACGCGGCAGGCCTGTTCCTGGACTACTCCAAGAACCGTGCCGACGACGAGACCATCAAGCTGCTGGTGCACCTGGCGCGCACGCGCGGCGTGACCGAACAGCGCGACGCCATGTTTGCCGGTGAAAAAATCAATATTACCGAACGCCGTAGCGTGCTGCACACCGCACTGCGTATGCCGCGCGGCAAGGCGCTGAAGGTCGATGGCCAGGACGTCAACGCCGACGTGCACGCAGTACTGGACCGCGTCAAGGTCTTTACCGACAAGGTGCGCAATGGCGGCTGGCTGGGCCACACCGGCAAACCGATCACGGACGTGGTGAATATCGGCATCGGCGGCTCCGACCTGGGCCCGAAGATGGCCGTGCTGGCCCTGCGCTCCTACTGCCACCCGCGCCTGAAGATGCACTTCGTATCCAACGTGGACGGCCACGACATGGATGCGGTGCTGGCGCAAGTGAACCCGGAGACCACACTGTTTATCGTCGCCTCCAAGACCTTCACCACCGCCGAAACCATGCTGAACGCGCAGACTGCGCGCGCCTGGTTCCTGGGCCGTGCGCGCGAAGCCGACCTGCCGCGCCACTTCGTCGCCGTATCCACCAATACCGATGCGGTGCGCGCCTTCGGCATCGATCCGGAGAACATGTTCCCGTTCTGGGACTGGGTTGGCGGCCGCTATTCCGTCTGGTCGGCAATCGGCCTGTCGGTTGCGATCGCGATCGGCTTCGGCTACTTCCAGGCTTTGCTGGAAGGCGCGCACGCCATGGATGAACACTTCCGCGAAGCGCCGCTGGAAGCGAACATGCCGGTTCTGCTGGCCCTGATCGGCTTCTGGAACCGCCAGTTCCTCGGCGCGACTTCGCTGTCGATCGCTCCCTACCACCAGGACCTGAACCGCTTCCCGGCCTACCTGCAGCAGCTCGACATGGAAAGCAACGGCAAGCGCGTGACCAAGAACGGCCAGCCGGTCGACACCCCGACCTGCCCTATCGTCTGGGGCGAATGCGGCACCAACGCGCAGCACGCCTACTTCCAGCTGCTGCACCAGGGCACCGACGTGACACCGATCGATTTCATCGCCGCCCTGCGCGCCACGCATGACCTGCCAGGGCATCACGACGCCCTGCTGGCGAACTGCTTCGCCCAGTCGGAAGCCTTCATGAAGGGCAAGACTGAAGACGAGGTGCGCGCAGAACTGAAAGGCGCCAACGTGCCGCCGGCCGAAATGGAAGAACTGGTGCCGCACAAGACCTTCCCCGGCAACCGCCCATCGAACACCATCCTGATGGACCAGCTCACGCCATCCACCCTCGGCGCGCTGATCGCCCTGTACGAGCACAAGACTTTCGTGCAAGGCGTGATCTGGAACATCGCCAGCTTCGACCAATGGGGCGTAGAGCTGGGCAAGGTCCTGGCGAAGAAAATCCAGGCTGAATTGACCGGCAAGGTCGATCCGGAAGCACATGACAGCTCGACCAACGGCCTGATCGTGATGGCCAAGTCGGCGCAGATCCAATGAACAGCTACCAGATCGAAGTCGCCTGCGGCGCCGCCATGACCGTGGGCGAAAGCCCGCTGTGGGCGCCGGACGAGAAAGCGCTGTACTGGGTCGATATCGAAGGCTTCGCCATTCATCGCCTGTGCACGGCCACCGGCCAGCACCAGCAATGGAAGGTCGACAGCGAGGCGTCGTCGCTGGCGCGCGCTGCAAAAGGCGGCCTGATGGTCGCCCAGCGCCGCGGCTTCTCCCACTTCAATCCCGATACCGGCGAATTGAAGCTGGTGGCGGAAGCGCCGTTCGACCAGTCCACCACCCGCTTCAACGACGGCAAGTGCGACGCGGCGGGCCGTTTCTGGTGCGGCACCATCTACGAGCCGCGCGACAAGCCGGCTGCGGAAATGTATGTCCTCGAACGCGGCCAGATCCGCAAGGTCTGGTCCGGCGGCATGGTCAACTCGAATGGCCTGGGCTTCAGCCCGGACAACAAGACCATGTTCCACGCCGAGACTGCCAGCCACCGCGTCACGCGCTTTGCATTCGACCTGCTGTCTGGCACCGTCAGCGATGAACGCGACGTGCGCCGCTTCAGCACCGACAAGTCGGCAGCCGATTACGGCGGCCGCCCGGATGGTGCAGCCGTCGACAGCGAAGGCAATTACTGGGTCGCCATGTTCGAAGGCGGCCGTATCCTGAAGCTGTCGCCGCAGGGCGACCTGCTCGACGAGATCCGCCTGCCGGTGCGCTGCCCGACCATGGTGGCATTCGGCGGTCCCGACCTGCGCACCTTGTACATCACGACCGCCGGCAAGCGCCCGGCGGACGAACTGGCGGCCTTCCCGCTCAGCGGCAAAGTGCTGTCGGTGCGCATGCCTGTGGCAGGCCGCATTGAACCTGCTTATTTAGATTGAAATACGCAGACTGAAGTAAACCTGTTTTAACTTAACTGAAGACGATTATGGCTCTCTCTGATTTCGACCTGGTTCTGTTTGGCGGCAGCGGCGACCTCGCAATGCGCAAATTGCTGCCTGCTATGTTTAGCCGCGATATTTGCGGCGACCTGCCGCCCACCGCGCGCATCGTTTGCGTCGGCCGCCAGGAAAGCACTCAGGAAGAGTTCATCAATATGGTGACGACCACCTCGCGTCCCCATATCAAGTCGGTCAAGGCTACCGACGAGAACTGGAACCGCTTCATTGCCCGTATCGTCTACGTTGCGCTGGATGCCGTCGATTCCGGCACCTACAAAGGGCTGGTTGAAGCGCTGCGCGACGATCCGGCGATCACCCGCGTCTACTACCTCGCCACGCCGCCAGCCCTGTTCTCCCGCATCTGCGACAACCTGAAGGACAACGGCCTGGCCACCTTCAATTCGCGCGTGGTGCTGGAAAAGCCGCTGGGCCGCGACCTGGCTTCCGCCAAGCAGATCAACGCCGAAGTGGGCAAGGTCTTCGAAGAACAGCAGATCTACCGTATCGACCACTACCTCGGCAAGGAGACCGTGCAGAACCTGCTGGCCCTGCGCTTCGGTAACATACTGTTCGAACCGCTGTGGCGCCGCGAGTGGATCTCCGACGTGCAGATCACCATCGCCGAGAAGCTGGGCGTGGGCAACCGCATCGGCTATTACGACACTTCCGGCGCCCTGCGCGACATGCTGCAGAACCACCTGCTGCAGCTGCTTTGTATCGTCGCCATGGAGCCGCCAACCTCGATCGCGCCGGACGCCGTGCGCGACTCCAAGCTGCAAGTGCTGCGCTCCCTGAAGCGCTTCACCCCGACCACGCTGGCGCAAAACATCGTGCGCGGCCAGTACCGTGCCGGCCACGTCGAAGGCAAGGCCGTGCCGAGCTATCGCGACGAGCCGGAAGCACCGCAGAATTCCAAGACCGAAACCTTCGTCGCCATGAAAGTGGAGATCGACACCTGGCGCTGGGCCGGCGTGCCGTTCTACCTGCGCACCGGCAAGCGCATGGCCGATTCGCTGGCTGAAATCGTGGTGCGCTTCAAGCAGATCCCGCACTCGATCTTCAACCAGCCGACTTCCAGCTTCCAGCCGAATTCCCTGGTGATCCGCCTGCAGCCGGACGAAGGCCTGCGCATGAACCTGATGGCCAAGACCCCCGGCGAAGGCATGCGCCTGAAACCGGCCGAACTGGAACTGGACTTCCGCGAAACCTTCAAGATGCCGCGCATGGACGCTTACGAGCGCCTGCTGCTGGACGTGCTGCGCGGCCAACTGACCCTGTTCATGCGCGGCGACGAACTGGAAGCCGCCTGGGAATGGGTCGAGCCGATCCTGAACAACTGGGAGCAGGACGATTCCGCACCGCTGCCATACGCCTCCGGTACCTGGGGCCCGGCTGCCGCCAGCGCCCTGATCGGACGCGATGGCCTGCAATGGCGCGAAGAAGCGTTGCCTGAAGACTGATGCTGCTCGACTCCATCCGCACCCAGCTCGACTCGCTCTCCAAATCGGAGCGCAAGGTCGCGCTGGCCGTGCTAGACAATCCGGCCCGCACGGTGGGCGCCAATATCACGGCGCTGGCCAAGAGCGCACAAGTATCCGAACCGACTGTGGTGCGCTTCTGCCGCACGCTCGGCTACGACGGCTGGCATGAGTTCAAGCTGAAACTGGCGCAGGGCCTGGCGCTCGCCCTGCCCGGCCTGAACGACCAGCCGGCGCAAGACGACCTGGCGGCCGACCTGGTGAACAAGATCTGCAGCCGTTCCATCAACACCCTGCTGGACCTGCGCAACAACCTGAACGCCGAGCCGGTGCAGAAAGCGCTCGACATCCTGTCGCGCGCGCGCAAGATCGAGTTTTACGGCCACGGCACGTCCGGCATCGTGGCGGCAGACGCGCAGCACAAGTTCTTCCGCTCCGGCGTGCCGACCGTGGCATACGCCGACCCGGCGATCCACAGTATTTCAGCGGCCCTGCTGCATGAAGGCGACGCGGTGGTAGCGATCTCCCAGCGCGGCAACAGCCCGGCCCTGGTGCGCTCAGCCAAGCTGGCAAAAGAAGGCGGCGCCGACGTAATCGTGCTCGCCCCCTCCGGCACGCCACTGGCCGAAACGGCCACGGTGCTGATCCCGATCGACCTGATCTTCAACACCGACCCCTACACGCCAATCTCGGCCCGCCTGGCTTACCTGGTGGTGATCGACGTGCTGGCAGTCGGCCTGGCGTTAAAGCGCGGCCCCGAATTCCGCAAGAAAATGCAAAACGCCCAGAAGGCGCTGCAGGAGTTCGACATGCAGTTCGACTCCTTCATCGGTTAAACGATAAAAGTCGGGGTCAGGTCTGGCAATCGGACATTTCGCCGCTGCGCGAAGCGCAAAGCTTCTCGAGAAGCCAGACCTGACCCCGACTTTTACTTAGAGACCTTCCTTCAGCATTTTTTCCATCGCCGCGCGCGAAACGTGTGGCGTGTCCTTGCCGGCTTCCACCTGCCACTGGCCACCTTTCTGCAGCACGACGTATTCGACCTGGGCGTTGCCGCCTTTCGGATGCGGTACCGCCTGCTCCATGTCCAGCCCTGTCGTCGGGGTATAGGTGAACGTGACGGTGGCCTTGCAGCGCGCACCTTCGCAGTTCACGGCGTCGGTTTTCCAGGCGTCGACCAGGTGAACCTGCTCGTAATAGCCTTCGGTATCGTTGTGCAGGCGGCCGCCGTCCAGTTCGAACTTCAGGAAATGATCAAGTGCCGCTTGCGGCGTGGCTTCCGCGGCGTGCGCGGAGATGGCGGCGCACAGCGCGGCCAGGATAGTAAGTTTTTTCATACCGGTATTATATTTTTCTGTAGAGCAATCGCTCAATACGAAAATCCGACGCAAAACTCTAAAATCCATATAATGCCTTTCATGCAAGAATCGACACTATATGGCCGCGTTTTAGGCCTCGCCAACCTCGGTTTGATGGTGCTGGACGCCGACCAGCGCATCATTTTCTGGAATCAATGGCTGGCCAGCCGCTCCGGCATGGCGGCAAGCCGCGTGCAGGGACTGGCTTTGGTGGAAGCCTTCCCCGAACTGTCAGGCAAGCGCATCGAGCAATCGCTCCACACCGCATTGGCCAACAACCTGCCGTCCGTGCTGCCGCAGAACCAGGACCGTACACCCTTCCCGCTGTTTGCTGCCGGCACCTGGGGCGGCGAGCGGATCGAGCAGGCAGTGACGCTGACGCCCTTCAACGAAGGCAAGGAGCGCTTTTGCCTGGTCGAGGTGGCGGACGTCAGCAACACCGTGGGCCGCGAGCGCCAGCTGCGCGGCCAGGCCGAAGCCCTGCGCGCGCAATCCTATGTCGACGGCCTGACAGGCATTGCCAACCGCCGCCATTTCGACGTGGCGCTGGACCGCGAACTGCGCCGCGCGCAGCGACAAGGGGCCAGCCTGTCCCTGCTGCTGATGGATATCGATTCCTTCAAGGCCTATAACGACCATTTCGGCCACCAGCAGGGCGACGCCTGCCTGACCATGGTGGCGGAAGCCTTTGCCTCGCGCCTGCAACGCCCGGCCGACCTGGCCGCACGCTACGGCGGCGAGGAGTTCGCAGCCATCCTGCCGGATACCACGCCCGAACAGGCGGCGCAGCACGCGGAAGTGATCCGTGCTTACGTGGAATCGCTGAACATGGCGCACGCGCCCAAGGCCGTGCATCCGCACGTTACCCTGAGCATCGGTGTCGCCAGCTTCGACAAGGAGCGCCTGTACGACGCCAAATCGCTGCTGGAAGCGGCCGACCGGGCGCTCTACACCGCCAAGCGCGATGGCCGCAACCGCGTGGTCGTCGGGCAGCCTGCCTAGCCTTTGTAGAAGTAGGGATCGAGCGACGTCACCTGCGTGATCTTATCGACCGGCAGGTGGTTCATTTCCGCCGTCTTGCGGATTGCTTCCGGCGATGGTGCTTCATACAGGCAGTAAGTCTTGCGCAGGTCGTCGCTCACATAGGAATGGATCCAGGTCACGCCGCTGCCGGCATTGGTGCCGATCACAGCGTCGCAGGCTTTGGCGCCCTCGGCGTTGACCGGAATGTGCAAGCCGTCCGGGAAAGTGCGCTCAACAATATAGCGTGGCATGATGGTCTCCTAGGGTTCCCTGATTTGCGGCCGGGCCGCCAATCTTCACCATAGACCATCCAGCCGCGCTGTCCAGTCAAGCTGCCAACTGTGCGCGCCCCCGCAAGGCGCCCGGCTCGAGCGCCGCCGCCACCTGCCCTGCGATGAGCTCAGCCGTAGCGGCCGACATGGTCCATCCCAGATGCCCGTGGCCAGTGTTGTAAAACACGCCCGGCCGCTTGCCTGCACCGACACGCGGCATCAGGTCCGGCATCATCGGCCGCAAGCCCGCCCACGGCACCACCTGGCGCGTGCAGACGCCGGGGAAGCACTGCTCCACCCAGTTCACCAGCGGCGCAATGCGGTCGGCGCGGATATCGCGGTTAAAGCCGTTGAACTCCGCCGTCCCCGCCACGCGGAAGCGGCCGGCGCCAAGGCGGCTGCTTACCAGCTTGGTGGCATCGTCCACCAGGCTGACCGTCGGTGCGCCGGCGCGGCTCTGCGCATCCTCCAGCATCACCGTAATCGAATAGCCCTTCACCGGATAAACGTTGACGCCGTCGCCCAGCATGGCGGCGAACTCCCGGCTGGCCGTGCCGGCGCAAACGACCAGCGCGTCGAAATGCATGGCCTGCTCCGCCCCATCCAGCGCGAACACGACGCGCGCGCCATCGCTGCCAGCGTCCAGTCGGCGCACCTCGGCGCCGCAATGCATCTGAACGCCACGCGCCTGCGCCGCCTTGGCCAGGCCTACCGTGTATTTGTGAATGTCGCCGGTGCTGTCGCTCTCGGTGAAGAACCCGCCGTAGAAACGGCCTTCCAGCGCTGGCTCGATTGCCCGCATTTCGTCCGGCGTAACGGCGCGCCGCTGCAAGCCCCCTTGGGCCAGCAAGCCGGACACTCGCACCGCATGATCGAATCCGGCCTTGTCGCGGTAGATATGCAGGATGCCCTCATGCCGCTCGTCGAAATCAATGTCCTCCTCACGCGCCCAGCCAAACAGGTGCTCGCGCGCCGCTATCGCCAGCCGCGTGCTGGCGATGGTATTTTGTTCGTAGCGGGGAATGGCAGCCAGGAACTCGGCGAACCAGGACAGCTTGTGCCAGCCTGGCTTGGGATTGACCAGCAGAGGTGCATCGCTGCGCAGCATCCACTGCAAGCCTTTGCCCACCGTGCTCCAGCTATTCCACGCTTCGGCATGGGAGGCCGACAACTGGCCGCCATTGGCGAAGGAGGTCTCCATGGCGGGGTAGCGATGGCGCTCGAACAGGGCAACGCGGAGGCCACGGCGCGCCAGTGCATAAGCTGTTGTGACGCCGGTGATGCCGCCGCCGATCACTGCGACTGATTTCATGGACAGGCTCGGTTATTACTGCGCCGCCACCCTTCCATGCGAGGCAGCGCCGGTTGCGCCCAGCACACCGGCGATCAGCAATACGTACCACAGCGCGCCAGTACCGCCATGCAGCGCCATCAAGGCAGTGGCATCGGCCACCAGGGCAGCCGCGCAGCCAAGCGCCAGCAGCAGCAATGCGATCGACACGGCAAACGACAACGCGCGGAAATTGGCCACGCGCGCACCGGTGGCAAACAACAGGTAGCCTGCCACGCTAAACAGCGGGAACATCACCCACAGCGAAACGCCTGCCGCCAGTCCCCCTACGCCCAACTGCGCCAGCACCAGTGCCGCTCCGGAAAACAGGCCCAGCGCCAGCAGCAGCGCTCCAACAATTGCCAAAATCATGGCTAACTCCTCAGACCAAAATATGAGAATACTGATAATCCCCATTGTAAACGCAACATGGCGGGCCGCGCCGATTTAGTACAATAGGTTTTTTTCGTCCCTCACGTAACCAGGACTGCAATGAATCAGCTCGAACAGCTCAAGCAATACACTACCGTTGTTGCCGACACCGGCGATTTCCAGTCGATCAAGGCTTACGCGCCGCAAGACGCGACCACCAATCCA